>Ga0316628_100003752_pt1 | contig 11759 bp, 4 predicted proteins | sample OWC_Aug_M2_C1_D5_FD_207648 | JGI IMG/M metagenome (GOLD analysis project Ga0316628, IMG submission 207648) | Wetland soil microbial communities from Old Woman Creek delta, Ohio, United States - OWC_Aug_M2_C1_D5_C | ecosystem: Environmental > Terrestrial > Soil > Wetlands | place: USA: Ohio... | reverse complement strand
CACCTCGATCTGCGGGATATCCGAATGCAGCTCCACGTGCAGGCCCACGAGGCCTTTGATTCCCTTCATGGCATCCCGCACCTTCTCCGCGCTGTCGTGGAGGACGTGCAGGTCGTCGCCGTAAATGCGCACGTTGATGGCCTCAGAGCCGCCCGTCAGGACCTCCCGGATCCGCTCCTTCAGGTACGTCTGCACGTCCCGGTACAGGCCCGGGTAGCCGTCCACCACCTCTTGGATCCTCGATAGGGTCGCGTCGTAATCCACCTTGGGATCGACGCTGATCCAGTTCTCGCCGAAATGCACACCCACCACCTCGTCCATGATCAGGGCCTGGCCGATGTGGGCCCCGAAGTTGCGGACGCCCGGGATGGCCCGCAGTTCCTTGCTGCCCTGGATGGTGATCCGATTCATCTCCGGCCAGGATGTGCCAGGCTTGGTCACCCAGTGCATCAGGAAGTCCCGCTCCTTGAAATTCGGCAGCAGCGAATGGCCGAGCAATGGCCACACCGCAATCCCTGCTACCAGCATGACGCCGGCGGTGGCAAACGCCGCCCGGGGCGTGTGGATGATCCGCGACAGCACCGCGACGTAACTGCGCTGCAGCCACGGTACGATCGGTGACTCGCGCCTCTCGAGGGGCGCATTGCGGAGGAGGACCAGGCCCATCGCCGGCGTGACGGTCAGCGCCACCACCATGGAGGCGAGCAGAGCCAGCGCATAGGAGGTCGCCAGGGGCACGAAGAACGCGCCGGACAGGCCCTCCAGGAAGAAGACCGGCATCACGGCCAGTACCTCGATCAGCGTCGCGTAGACGATGGCGCCGCGCACTTCCAGCGACGCCTCGAGAATGATCTTCGCCACCGGCTTGTTGCCGCCCTGCTTGCGATTTTCGCGGAGACGTCGCATGACGTTCTCGATGTCGATGATCGCATCGTCCACGATGTCGCCCAGGGCAATCACCATGCCCGCCAGGATCATCGTGTTGATGGTCGTTCCTCGAAAGTACAGGACGAGCCCTGCCGCCATCAGTGACAACGGCATGGCCACGACGCTGATCAACGCCACCCGCCACTCCCAGAGGAAGGCGGCCAGCATCAGAATCATGAAGGCGGCGCCGATAAGTAGCGACATGGTGAGATTGTCGATCGACATCTGGATGAAGGTCGCCGGCCGGAAGATCGTGGTATCGATCTTCACGTCGGGCAGCCCGGGCTGGAGCGCCGCGATCGCGGCTTCCACACCCCGCGTCAGCTCCAGCGTGTTGGCCCACGGGAACTTCTCGACGATGAGCAGGAGGCCGGGACCGTCGTTGATGATCCCGTCCCCGATCATGGGCTGGTGGTCCACCACCACCTTGGCCACGTCCTTCAGGAGCAGCGGCTTCCCGTCTCGCACGGCAATTGGCACGTCCGCCAGGACGGCCGGCGTGACGTTGTCGTACTTGGTGACGATGGGCTGGACGTGGCGGATGGGGAGGCGCTGATTGGCGCTCTCCAGCCACCCGCCCTTGCCGATATAGTGCCCCTTGGAGAATTGCAGTATCCCCACATCCAGGGCGTCGGCGGTGGTCTCCATGACCTCATCCAGCGTCACCCCATGCTTCTTCATCAGCTCCGGAACGACCTGCACGTTGAGCATCTGCAGCCGCTCGCCCCACATGGCCACGTTGGCCACGCCCGGAACACGCAGGAGTCGCTGCCGGATGGTCCAGTAGGTGATCATGGACAGGTCCATCACCGACCGCGTCTTGGACGAGACCCCGATCTTCATGACGCGGGCGGTTGCCGACAGCGGCGGCAAGATGACGGGCGGGGCGGCCCAGGTGGGCAGCGTCGGAGTGATCTGGGCGACGCGCTCCTGGACGCCCTGCCGAGCCAGCATGAGGTCGGTCCCGGGCTTGAAGATCATCTTGACCGCCGACAGTTGCTCCACCGACTTGGAGCGCATGACGTCCAGGCCGGGGATGCCCGCGAACACCTGCTCCAGCGGAACGGTTACCAGGCCTTCCACCTCGGTGGAAGACAGCCCGATGCAGATGGTCTGCACCTCCACCATGGGCGGCGCGAACTCGGGGAAAACATCCACCGGCATCTCGTGGAGTCGCTGGGCGCCGAAGAACATCAATCCTGCGGCGAGGGCGATCACCAGGTACCGGAACTTCAAGCTCGACCCAACGATCCAGCGCATCATGGCTGCAGTCCCCCCTCCCCCGTCAATGGCCGACTTTGAATTCAGCGCCGAACAGCTCTGCCACGCCGACGGATGCGACGACGGTCCCGGCCGGTGGGCCGTCCTTGAGGACCGCCACGTCCCCTTCGATGTAATCGACCTCGACCTTCTGCCGGACAAAGGTCCGGGGCTGCGGGCTGGTGTAGACCCAGGTAGCGCCCTTGACGTCGTAGATCAGCGCCGAGTAGGGGACGACCTTCTGCTTGGACTTCGACCGGGAGATCATCTCTTCGCGGACCTCCCCAGTCTTGAGATCGATTCGTTGGACGGCCTGCTCACTCAGAGTCACGCGGGCCAGCCCCGTTCCGTTGATCTTTTCGACCACGGCCGGGTGCTTGTCGCCCCCCGTGGCGGACGCCGGGCGTTGCTGGCACGCCGAGAGTTGCAGTCCGCCGATCACAAGTGCCGCCACCACCATTCCCTTCCCGAGCTTCATGTCCGTTCTCCTTTCAGTGCACCGGCTGGCCGGGCCGGGGCCGGCGCTCCGTTTTTCACCTCAACGATGGGTCAATCCGCTCCCGCCGCTCCCGCAATCGCGCCCTGGCTGCCGCCCAGAACCGGCTGCGCCTCGAGCTCCAGGGCGGGCTCGCGGACGCTTCCGAAGAGGAGATAGACGGCGGGCACGCCGATCAGGGTGAACACGGCGGTGGTCACCAGGCCGCCCAGGGCGACGACGGCCATCGGCTGCAGGATCTCCAGGCCGCGAACGCCGCCGGAGAGCGCCAGGGGCAGGAAGGCCAGCGCCGTGGTCCCCAGCGTCACCAGGATCGGCACGGACTGCTCCGTGGTGCCGCGCCCGACCAGGTCGGCGCCGAAGCGCTCGCCGCCATGCTGCTCGTCGCTCCGGTATCGTCCGATCAGCGTCACAGCCTGTCGGACGGCGATACCCAGCACCGCGAGGGATCCCACGATCTTGCCGAGGGAGACCAGGCCGCCGTAGGCAAAGAAGGTCACCAACAAGCCGCCCGCCAGCGCCGCCGGCAGGCTCAGGAACACAGCCGTCGCCAGGCGCCAGCTCCGGAAGTACACCTGGAGCAGAAGGAAGATCCCGATGAGCGCGGCAATCGCGAAGGTGACCACGCGGTCACGGGCAGCCTCCGCCTCGGCGTATTCGCCCAGCATCTCCGCGCGGTACTCCAGCGGGAAGCTGATCTTCTCGAGGCCGTCGTGGACCTCGTCCGCGACGGAGGCGAGGTCGCGTCCGAAGATGCCGAAGGTCACGTCGATGCGTCGCGCGACGGCATCGCGATGGATGGCCGTGACCGCAGGCACGATGCGCACATCCGCCACCTCCTGCAAGCGCACGTGTCCCCCCGAGGGGGTGTCGATCAGGAGGCTCTGGATGCTGGTCAGGCTATGCCGCGTCTTGGGGTCGCCGTAGACCATCACCTCGAACACCTTCTGCTCCTCGAATAGATTGCCAACCTGAATGCCGGAGACCAGGGAGGCCGCCGCACGCCGGACGTCGCCGGGCTTGAGGCCGTAGTGCTTGGCCTTGTCGAGGTTCACCTCGATCTCCAGCGTCGGCATCTCTTTGGAATACTGCACCGTGGCGTTATGGACACCCTTGGTGCTCGCCAACATCTTCTGGACTTCCTCCGCCTTCTCGCGGAGAACGGTCATGTCATCGCCATAGACGCGCACGACGAGCGATTGCCCCGTGCCCGACAGCTCTTCCCGGAACTTCGCCTCCAGGTAGGTCATGACTTGCGCCGACGCGCCGGGGTAGCCGGAAACCGCCCGCTTCACCGACGCCAACGTGGCCGCATAGTCGGCGGCGGGATCGATGCTGACCCAAAGGTCGCTGGAGTTGATGTTGGTCTGCCTGTCGGACATCACGGCGCGGCCCACATGGGCGCTGACATTGCGGACGCCCGGAATGGCGCGCAGCTCGCGGCTGGCCAGCGTCGTGACCCGCTCCATGGCCGGATGGGAGGCGCTGGAGCCACCTTCCCACCGAACCACCAGGTCGGTCTCCTTGAAATCGGGCAACAGCGACTCCTGGCGCAGGAACGGGGTCGGCAGGAGCCCGGCCACCACGACAATGCCAAGGACCGCCAGGGCAGCCCGCGGCGCCCGGACGGCCCACCCGAACAGGGTGCGGTAGAGACCGCGCAGGAGCGCCGCCACTCCGGAGTCGCCCGTCGGGAGCGCGCCATTCTGCAGGAACAGGAAGCTCAGCGCCGGCGTGACGGTCATGGCCACCACGAACGACGCGAGCAGGGCCACCATGTAGGAGGCGGCCAGGGGCCGGAACACCGCTCCCGAGACCTCCGTCAGGAACAGGACCGGCGCCACCACCAGCAGCAGGATGAGCGTTCCATACAGCAGCGGTGTGCGCGCTTCCAGGGCAGCGTCGAGGATGGCGCTCGCCTTGCCGTTGCCCCCGGGAGGCATCTGCCGGAGGCGCCGGGCGATTCTGTCTACCCCGACGATGGCGTCGTCGATGACGGCGCCCAGGGCGATCGCCAATCCCGTGATGATCATGAGATTGATCGGGGTGCCGAGCGCATACAGGACGGTCCCGGCGGTGATCACAGACAGGAGGATCGACACAGCGCCGACCAGGGCCGTGCGCCAGGAAGAGAAGAAGACCAGCAAGGCCAGGCCCACCAGGATCGCCCCGATGAGGATGGCCTGGCCGATGTTGGAGACCGCCGTCTCGATGAAGGTCGCCGGCCGGAAGAGCGTGGGATCCATCTCCAGGCCGGAGAGCCCGGGCTGGAGGGCCGTGAGCGCCTTCTCGACCTGATGGGTGACCTCGGTCGTGCTGGCCCAGGGGAACTTCTCGACCACCAGCATGAGCGCGGGAGCGTCCTTCACGATGGCATCGCCGATGAGCGGCTGGTGGTTCTCGATGACCGTGGCGACGTCGCCCAGTCGCTTGGAGGCGGCATCCTCGATGGGCACGCGGGCCAGGTGCTCCGCCTTGGTGATCGGCAGGACGTGCCGGACCCCGAGTCGCTGGTTGGGGGTATCGACCCAGCCGCCGGTCCCGGGGGTCGAGGCCTCCAGGAAGCTCAAGGGGGACGCCCAGAGCGCGTTGCCGGCAGTCTTGATGACCTGCATGAGCGTCACCTTTTCCTGGCGCAGCTTCTCCGGATCCACCAGGACCTGCAACTGCCGCTCGCGCTGGCCCCAGATCGACACGTTCGCCACGCCGGGGAGACCCATCAGGCGCGGGGCGATCGTCCAGCGAGCCAGGACCGATATGTCGATCAGGGACAGCTTGCTCGAGGTCAGTCCAATCCCCATGACCCGGCTGGCCGAGGAGACCGGGTTGATCATGACCGGCGGCTTGGACACCTGTGGCAACACGAACACCTGTGTGAGGCGCTCCTGGACCATCTGTCGTGCCCGCATGATGTCGGTGCCCTTCTCGAAGATGAGCACGATGGAGGATAGTCCGGGGAGCGATACGGAGCGGATACTCGAAACCCAGGGGGTCCCATTGAGCATGTCCGCCTCCAGGGGAGTGGTAATCAAAGCCTCCACTTCCTGGGCGGAGAGACCGAGCGCTTCGGTCTGGATCTCCACATACGGCCGGGAGAACTCGGGAAAGATGTCCACCGGCGTGTGGCGAAGCTTAACAAAGCCGAAGACTATCAGCAGCGCCGCAACCCCCACCACCGCGAGCCGAAACTTCAGGCTCGACCCCACGATCCACCGCATCATGACTACTCCCTCCTCGTTCGACCTGTCTCGTACGTTTCAACCCGCCCGCCTCGGTGCATCAAGGCGTTCTCGACCCGGCCTTCGGCAGACCGCCGGGGCACCTGGCGGCTACTGTGCGCTCGCTGCAGTCGTCAGATACTCCGCCGGGGGCGTCCCACCGTACGCTTTCTTGCTGTTCTTGTAGGCGCGCTTGTCGAGTTTCAACGCCTCTTCGCGCGCCTTCTTCATGGCTTCCGGGCCGAGCTGCTCGACCTTGACCAGCTCCAGGACCTCCTGCAGTTTCTCCTCGGTCCCACGCCAGCCGACCCGGATCTTGCCCACGCCGGGGGCGTAGTACTTGAGCTGCTGCGCGTTCGGCCCTTCGGCCTGACTGCTCTCGGCAATCACCAGAAGGTCCTCGTAGCAGGCCAGGCGAACGCAGTTCTTCAGGCCCATCTGGTCCACCAGCGCCCGGTCCGTCCAGCCGACCTTGGGCCCCCACCCCTGGGAGTAGCTGGGGGTTCCCGTCTTCGGGTTTGCCTGCATGGCGAGGCCGGCCCGGGCCCCTTCGGCGCCGTGAATCCAAGCAGGGGCCTTGGCGAACTTCCCGTTCTCCCACTCCTCCGGGTACTCCCCCAACAGCCAGACGTTGCCGTCGTTGTCCTGGGCGAAGAAGGCGATCTCCGTCTCCTCCAACTTGCCCTCCTTGTAGTCCACCGCCCAGACCACCACGGACCGCACGCCGCCGATCACCTTGGTCAGGTCGGTGACGGTGAACACGATGCGATGATGCGCCCGCTCGTTCCCGTCCTGGGTGGTCCCCTCGTAGACGAACTGCCTCCCGACCTTCAGCCCGATCCACTTGTTGTCGATGACGGTCGGTCGGTCGAAACTCTTGGGATTGAAATCTTCAAAGTCTTTCTGCGGGATCTTCCCCCCCTGCGCGGTCGCCGCGCCCGTGACGGCCAGCAGCGCCGCGATGGCGACCATCGCCACGACAATCCGAGACTTCAAGCTGGGTGCACCGATCCACCGCATCATGCCACACACCTCCTCGCGCCATCAGTTTGCGTTCGTTACGTTCCTGGACCGTGACACACCGGGGAGCATGAGACAGGGCCGAATCGGGATACCGCGTTGCAGCCCAAAGGCCTCGCATCCTAAGTCCCCGTAGCGGCAACGCCGAGAATCTGAATCTCTTGCAGGAAATCTGCGGGCACCGTATCTCCCAGGGTGTGCGCCGCCCTCAATCCCGAAAGTCGAGAAAACTGGCTCCCGACTGCGACCCAATATCACACGGCAGGCATTACGGATCGTGAACGGATTGAGGTTCCGCCAGAAAAAAACAGAAATCTGAGAAGGGGGCGGGCGCATCGGAGGGTCGCCAGAGCTGAGACACTTGCCGCGTGGGTGGCGCCCCATAGGCGCAATAAAGGGAGCGACCCGAGAGGGTAGAACTACCGAGGTCGGAGAGCTATCCCGTGGTCTGGCCCGATTTCAGCGAGTGGAGGAGCGCTACGGTCTGGGCGGACGGCGCGATCCCCCACCGCGTGTTGAGCGTTTGTGTGCAGCGCTGGTACACTGCCACGGCCTCGTCGCGGCGGCCGAGCTTCTGGTAGGCCACCATCAAACCGCGGCAGCACTCCTCGGAACACGCGTGAATGTCCGTCGCGCGCTTGTAGCACGCGGCGGCCGTCGCCCAGTCGCCGTCTTGCGCCCAATGACGCGCTATCGTCTTGATCTGCACGAGGAGCCTTTCCCGCACGCGTTCGGCGAATGGCACCGCCCAGGGCGCGTCGGAGTCATCCGCCAGAAAGTCCCCGCGGTACAATTGGACCGCCCGTTCTGTCCACTGGGCGCTCTGCGTCCAGGCGTGGTCACTCGGTTTGGAACCCGCGACGAGGCGCCCGGCGCGCTCGAGCATGTGGTCGAGCGCCCAGACGTCCACCCAACAGTGCCGCCGCGCCAGGCGGAGCCACCCGGCCTGCCGGCAGATGGCCTCATGCGTGAGCAATTGACGGAGTCGGTGCAGCGTGGTGGACAGAGCGTCCTGGGCCGCATCGCCGTCCGCGTCGGGCCACAGGAGATCCGAGAGTCGGTCCTCACGGACGTTCTCTCCGCCCAGAGCGATCAGGCCCTTGAGAAGCGACAGGGGGCGTTTCTGGGCCTTCCCGGAAAACCGAATCAGCTCGCCATCCCTCCACACCTCGAAGCGTCCAAGTGTGAAGATCTTGACCGGCCAGGGCCACTGCTCCAGCTCGACCGGGGGTGGATCCGGAGTCAGGCCGCGCTCTCGGACGAGGGCGCGGACGTACTCCGGCTCGATGCCCGCCGCCATCGCCTTGGCGCACAGCCGCGCCATCACGGGGTCGAGCCAGGTGTACGTGTTGCGAAAGCCGTGCTCGCGGCCGATCCGCATGGCCTTGGCGAGGCAGCGCATGCCCTGCTCCTCACGGCCGGACACGAGACGGAAGTAGGCCGCGGCCAGGTGGGCCGAGAAGTCCATGAGTGGGCTTCGCACGTTCCGCGCCATTCGATAGACACTGCAGAGCTGTCGGCGCACCGCCGCCGCGGGGCATGGTGTTCGAAGGAGTTCGATCCAGATCCCCGCGAGGCGCAACTGCACCTCCCCGAATGGAATCCCCATCCCTTGGACGGTGTGCAACGAGCGCTGCTGTGCTGCCGCTGCGTGCGGGAGATCGTGCTGCAGGAGCGCCCGCCACGCGACCAGGTAGTCGTACGCGAGAAGGTCGAACAGCCCGGCGGTCTGGAGGTCGCGGGCGATGCTGTCGAGCGCGTCCCCCGCGGCGGCGGTGTCCCCTCGTGACAGGTGGGCGGCCGCCGAATGCCACAAGATGCGGTACTCCCACGCCTGGACGCCGGACGTCCTCGCCAGCGCAAGGGCTTCGGTGACGGTCTGGAGCGAGGCATCGAGCGACCCGGCCAGCCATTGGTAGAATCCGATCGTCGCCTTGGTGAGCACCCGCAGCCAAGGCGAGGCTGTGCCGTTGCTCGCCATGGCCGCGAGGGTGGGGATGATGCCTGCGGCGTTGGCCAGAGTTCCAGCGCAGCAGGCGTGCCACACCAAATGGACGCCGATCTGGAGCCGGAGATCGCCGGTCGGACCCGACCGGAACAGCTGCTCGGCCCGATCGATCCAGGCGCCGAGCTCGACGTGCCAGGGCTGTCGCAAGTAGAGCGCCGGAATCACGGAGGCCACCACGCAGGCTTCGACGTCGAGGGAGGGAAACGCAGGGAACTCGTGTCGAAGCTCGCCCAAGCGGGACACCCAACCATCCAGCGGGCGGAGGTCACGAAACTCATGGAGGAAGGTCTCGACCACGGCGGACCACGCGAGAAACGCTCCTGTCGCGTCCTTGCGTTCGCGGAATCCGTCCAGCGCACGCTCGAGGCTGGCGCGAGCTCTGCCCGCATCCAGCGACAGCATGGCGACCGCATGCCAGTAGACGAGCCACGGATCATCGTCCAGGACATCGCGAGGCATACGCCCGATCCAGTCGAGCACGCTCTGGCCGCGACCCTCGGCGAGGAGGCTTGCCGCGTGTCGGCAGACGACGTCGGCGAGCTTCGGCCAGTCTTCCGCGCCGATCAGGAGGCCGACGGCGTCCGGAATCTGGCCGGACTCCTCCAGGATGGCGGCACCTGCTCGTTGGATCTCCGTGGCGCGCTCGCGGGAGAATACCCGCCGACCATGGGACAGCAAGGCCTTCCGCAACAGGGGATGGAATTCGTAGGCTGGGTCCTCCGTTCCGTGAGCGATCGTAAAGTAATTCTGGGCGTGCAGCTGCCCCAGAATGCGACCGGCCCCGGGCAAGCCTGTGAGTTGCTCCGCCATCCGGCCGCTGACCCTGGGGAGGAAGGCGACCTGCAGAAGAATCTCCTGCGTCTCCCGGTCCACGTGTCTGAGGATCTCCGTCCCCACATAGTCGAAGACCGCCTTGGGGTCCGGCTGCCGCCAGCCCGCCGCGCCGACCTCCGACTTCAATTGATCGAGGAGGAGTACGAGACCGGCCGCCCAGCCGTCCGTGAACCGGTGCAGCGCTTTGACCGCGCTCGGCCACAGGCGGCGGGCTCCGACTCGTTTGACGAGCAGCGCTGTCTCGCGTTCCGTCAAGCGGAGCTCCGGCCACGTGACCAACTGCATCGACCGGTTGGCGATCAGGCTGACCAGGGCATCCGGCGGGACGGCTCGGCTGAGGATCATCATGCGACCGCCGGGGGGGATCTGGGAGACGGCCTCCAGGATCACCTCATCGAACGACGCGGACTCGCGCGCATCTTCGTAATCGTCGAGGACGACCGCGAAGGGCGGCTTCATGGTGTCGAAGAGCTGTCGGAAGAACTGCTGCCTGAAGCTGGTCGCGCTGGGTGGGTGTGGGGCGTGGAGGCGCGGCAGGTTCTGTTTCCCGTCTGGCGCGGCCTCGCGCAGGTAGTGAAAGAAGGTGGCGATGTCAGTGTCGCCCTCGTCTACCTGATACCAGAGGCACGACAGCCGGCGCGCGCGTACGTAACTCGCCACCAGGCTGGTTTTGCCGCAGCCTGGCGGGCCGCACACCCACGTGACAGGATAGGGGCGCGCCCGGTCCAGGATGCGGAAAGCGCGCGGCCGTGGGACGATTCCGCGAATGCTTGGGCGCGTTGTCTTCGCGAGTGCCATCAGATCACACGCCGGTACGTTGACGGGCGGTCCGGGAGCCGCCGCCCGTACGCCGCCGAGTTACCACGCGTACGTGAGCGTCGAAACCACCCCATTCGCGGATCTCCCGGTCCCACCCTTGCTCCGCTCGTAGTCCTGAGTATGGGAATACTCGACGGCAAATCGAACCGTGTCGAACACCCACTCGCCGAGGCTCACGAGAAATCGCCTCTTGGGAACGAACCCGACCCGTGCGCCGGCCGCCGTGACCCCCGCTAGGTCGTAGCTTTCCGAGTAGCCGACAGCCACGTAGTTTCCCTGGAGGCCAATTCTCTCGACCCATGGGTTCCAGTCGAACTGATAGCCCAGTGTGACCTGCCAGGCGCCGGGCTCCAGCCTGACGGGACGACCCGTGTCGTCGACAAGGCGCGCCGATGCGACAGCTCCATTCCACTCGCCTATGAGCGAGATGGGACCGAAAGCCGCTCTGACATGCGCGGCCATCCCGGGCACGTAACCGATCTGGCCGAGATAGCTCTGGTACTCGGACTTCAGAAAACGGCTGGCGAAAACCGAGGTGTTGTAATCGACACCCAGCTCGACGGACCACGGACAAAAGAATTCCATCCACCGGCCCTCGGCCGCGAGCTGATCGTAGGGACGACCGCAATGCCCCTTGGTACGAAAGCCCAGTGTGGCGTTGATATGGTTCCCGACGCTCCAACCCGTCTTCTCGCGCCCCTCGAAGGTGTCCCCGTTGTACAGATACACGGCCGCATTGAAGAGCGGGGGGTCCGGCGAAGGCGTGAGGGGCGTTGGGGCCGGGGGTTGCGCCGGAGGCGGGGAGTAGCCGGCAGTCCTCATGAGCGAGCCGATGAGGGGCTTGAGCACCAAGGGTCTGACCGGCGGCGGCGTCACCGGCGGCGTGGGGGGCGTCGGCGCAGGCGTCGGAAACCCGACGCCAAACCCGATGGCCACGTTGCGCATCTCGAACGCCTCGATGGTCAACGGGTCCGTGATGGTCAGCACGTTTGCCACGGGGTCCCCCGTCGAGATTCCGAAAGGCAGGATGACCTGGCCGGCGGTCAGAAAAGGCGGGAATCGCTGCGGATCGCCGATGGTGATGGACGCCGTGTCGATGCTGACGCGATCGACCCCCGTTTCGAATCCCGACGTCGTGGGAAAGAGGACGTCCGTCCCGTCAACCCATTGAAGCACC
>Ga0316628_100003751_pt1 | contig 11760 bp, 12 predicted proteins | sample OWC_Aug_M2_C1_D5_FD_207648 | JGI IMG/M metagenome (GOLD analysis project Ga0316628, IMG submission 207648) | Wetland soil microbial communities from Old Woman Creek delta, Ohio, United States - OWC_Aug_M2_C1_D5_C | ecosystem: Environmental > Terrestrial > Soil > Wetlands | place: USA: Ohio... | reverse complement strand
GTCAGGGGGTCGTTGTGCGCGAGGTTTTCGATGCGCTGCCGCGCCTCGGTCACGTCGGCGGCGAGCGTCGAGGTCAGGTACGCGACGAGCAGCAGCGGCGCGAGCTCGCCGACGGCCCGGCTCGCGAAGCTCAAGGACAGGACGTCGATTCCCGGGGTCGCCGCGGCGAGCAGTGCGTAGCAAGCGAAAACCGCCGCAACCTGCAGCATCGTGACCACGCGCCCGAGGGTCAGTGCGCTCAGGATGATCGGCAGCAAATACAGGTTCAAGAGCGCGCTGTCCGCCTTGCCCGTGTACCAGAGGACGCCGCTGACGAATACGACCATCGACCAGGATTCTATCAACAGCTTGAGCCCCGTTCGGCCCGGGAAGAAGCGCGCCGATCGAAACGCGACGATCAACGCGGCGAAGGCCACGAGCAAGCCGACGATCGGCCAGAACTGCGCGGCGAACGCGCGCGACCAGACGAGCACGAGGGCCGCAAGCGCCCAACAGAGGATCTCGATGGACCTCGTACTACGCACGCGGAGTCATTGCGCGACGAGCGCCGCGGACAGCGACGGGCGCCCCGAGACGCTCTGGAGCTGCACTTCTTTGAGGGCCCGCTGCACCGCGAGGTCGGCGCGCACGCCAGACTCGTCGGTCGGAACCGTCCCGGTCGAATTCGGCTCGCGCTTCAACTCGATGTCCGGGGCGATCCCCTTGTGATTGATGGAAGCGCCGGACGGCGTGAAATAGAGGGAGGTCGTCAGCTTCAACGCGCTGTCCCCGGGCAGGGGCATGACGGTTTGCACCGAACCTTTGCCGAACGTGCGGCGGCCGATCAACGTCGCCCGATGATCGTCCCTCAGCGCTCCGGCGACGATCTCCGCGGCCGACGCCGATCCGCCGTCCACCAACACGACGATCGGCGCGCCGTTCATGCGGTCGCCCGGCGTCGCATCCATCTCGAAATTCGCATTCGGCTCTCGTCCTTTTCCCGACACGATCACGCCCGCGTCGAGGAATTCATCCGCGACGGCGACGCCCGCTTCGAGGACGCCGCCCGGATTGTCGCGCAAGTCGAGCACGAGACCCTTCAGCGCAGCGCCGTTGCCCGTACGCAGGGACGCGAGTGCGGCCTGCACTTCGCCGTCCGTCGTCTCGCTGAATTGCGCGATCCGCAAATAGCCGAAGCCGGGCGCGAGAAGGTAGGATCGCACGCTGTGCAATTCGACGCGCTCACGCTTCAAGGCGAATTGCAGCGGCTGATCGCTCGTCCCCCGCAGGATGCCGAGATGCACGACGGTCCCTTCGCGGCCGCGGAGCCGGCCGATGGTCTCGGCCAGGTTCGTGCCGTTGACCGCCGTACCGTCGATCGTCGACAGCACGTCGCCCGCGCGGATCCCCGCCGCCGCCGCCGGCGATCCCTCGAACGGCGCGACGATGATCACTTGATCGTCGTCGAGCGAGAGTTCCAGGCCCACTCCGGAGTACTCGCCGGTGCTGCTGACCTTGAGCTGGTCGTACTCGTCGCGGTCCAGGTATTCCGAATAGGGATCGAGCGACGACACCATGCCGCGAATCGCGGCTTGCAGCAGCCGATGGTCGTCCACGCGCTCGACGTAATCCTGTTTCACTCGTGCCATCACCTCGGCGAGCGTGCGCGCATCGGCCCAGGGCAGATCGCTGGCCGGCGCGGCGGGTTTTTGCGCGAGGACGCCGCGTGCGACGCCGAGCGCGAGTCCGAGCGCGACGCCGAGCGCGACGAGAACGAGGTTGCGGCTTGCGGACGGCATTCGATTTGCAGCATACGCCGCGCTCGGCGTTCGCCGCTACCCATTGAGGAGCGCGCCGTAGGACTGCCATGTTTGCACTCGGGCGATCATGCTCTCTCCCTAGCACTCCGATGAGACCTCAACCATCCGCCATGAGCGCGGCGGAAACCAGGACGCGGTCAACAGTTCCGAGCGAGGCGGCCGGCGCGGCGCGCGTCGATGCGACATAAGCGGCTGCGGCCGGCGGCGGGGCGCTTTGCTTTCAGGGCTTGCCCTTGAACCAGGATTGCGGGTCGACCGGGACGCGACCCTTGCGTATCTCGAAGTAAAGGTCGGGTGCGGGCCCGGGCGCGTCGCTCATCGCCGCGACCACGTCGCCGGGCGCGACCCAATCGCCGACCGCCTTGTACAGGACCTCCGCATGTCCGTAGAGGCTCAAGTACCCGCCGCTGTGCGCAATGATCATCAACAGGCCCATACCCTGCAGCCAGTCGGCATAGACGACGCGGCCAAAATACGGCGCGCGCACGACGGCGCCTTTGGCCGCCTCGATGAGGTCGCCGTTCCAGCGCAGGTTTCCCTGCGGCGAGTCCATGCGCACATCGTGATAGCGGGCGACCAGGCGGCCGCTGACCGGCCAGCTCAGCCGGCCGCGCAGCTGCTCGAAACTTTGCTGCGTATCAAGCGGAAAATCCTTCATTATGCGGCTAAGATCGGCGATCAGGGACTCAACAGAACGCTTTTCGCGGCTCAGCTGCTGCAATTCCTGATCGCTGGTCGTGATCTTCTTCGCCGCAGCAGCAAGCGCCACGGCGCGCGCGTGCCGCGCGTCGACGAGACCGGCGAGGTCCCGCCGGCTGTCCTCGCGCAAATCCTTGAGCCGAGCCGTTTGCTGCTGCGCCTCGCGGCCGAGCGCGGCGAGCCGCTGCATGCGGTCGCGGATCGCATTGATCTCGGCAGCGCGCGCGCGGCCGAAGTAGCCGTAGTACGTGAGCATGCGGCCGAGGCGCGCGGGATCGGTCTGATTCAGCAGCATCTTGACCTCTTCGCGCGGCCCGATCATGTAGGCGGCCGCGACTTCGCCGCCGAGCGCCGCGCGCTCGCGGTCGAGTACCTTGAGAGTGCGCTGCTGCTCGATATTCAACTGCGAGAGGCGCCGCAGGGCGGCGAGCGTCGCGGTGTCGAGGTCCGCAAGAGCCCGGCGCTTTTGCGTGATGTCGAGGTCGGCGCGGCGCACGGCGGCGGCGAGCGCATCGCGCTTTTGCAGTTCGGCGCCGCGGCGGCTCGCGATCGCGGCGATACGGGCGCGCACCGCCGCAAGCTTCTGCTTCGCGCGCGCCGCCGGCGACGAATCGTTGGTGCGCGACGAACCGTTGGTGCGGCCGCCGGCGGCGGCCGCGAACGCGAGGCCGGCCGCGAGCACCGCGGATATCCAGAGCTTTTTGCGGGAAGGTTTCATCTCGAGGCAGCAAGCATACAAGGCTTGCAGCCGCTGCTATACTTGCGCGCCCTAAAACCGATAGGTTTGGTCCGCGAAAATGCAGCGCCTGTTCGAGTATGCAGCCCATCACCCATGGCTATCCGCCGGGGCCGTGGCCGCCGCGGTCGCGGTACTGGTCTACGAGCTGCGCGCGCGCGTCGAAGCCTTCGCCGCGCTGAGCGCGACGCAGGCCGTACAGCTGATGAATCAGGGAGCGCTGGTCATCGACTTGCGCACGAAGGAACAATACGACTCCGGCCATATCGGCGACGCGCGCCACATCGGCGCCGCGGAGCTCGAATCGCAAGTCGAGTCGCTGAAGAAATGGCGCGAGAAGACCGTCATCGTCTATTGCGACAGCGGCCACGGCGGGGCGGCGGCGGCACGCACGCTCGCCAAGCACGGCTTTGCGAAGGTGTTCAATCTGGAGGGCGGGATCGCGGCCTGGGTCAGGGACAATATGCCGCTGTCGAAGTCCCAGCCCGTCCGGGGCGGGAATTGAAGCAAGCACCGATCACCGTGTACACCTCGAGTTGGTGCGGCTATTGCCGGCGCGCCAAGGCCCTGCTGGCCGAGAGGCAGCTTTCGTTTGCCGAGATCGACGTCGACGCCGATCCGCAGCTGCGCGCCGAGATGGTCGCGCGCAGCGGCCGGCGCACGGTTCCGCAGATATTCATCGGCGACCACCATGTCGGCGGCTGCGATGATCTCGTCGCGGCCGCCGCGAGCGGCGACCTAGATCGTTTAATTCAGGGGGATTGATGAGCGTAGAGACACCGGAAGTATCGCGGACCGACGTCGGCGGCGTACAGGTCACGTTGCAGAGCGTTTACTTGAAGGACTGTTCGTACGAATCTCCGAACGGCCCGAGGCTGCCGAACAACCAGGCATGGGAGCCGAAGTTTCAGCTCAACATGAACACGACGGCCGAGGAACTTGCGCCGGACGTGCGCGAGGTTCTGCTGACGATCACGCTCGAAGCGAAGCAGGCCGACACGACGATCTACCTCGTCGAAGTCAAGCAAGCCGGCGTCTTCACCGTCGTCGGCGCGTCGCAGGAAGACCTGAAGCGCTTCGTCGGCAGCTTCTGTCCCGGCGTCCTGTTCCCGTACGCGCGTGAAGTGGTTTCGGATCTGATCTCGAAGGGCGGCTTCCCAAATTTTCTCCTGCCCTTGGTCAACTTCGAGGCGCTGTATGCGCAGGCGACGGAGACCGGGCAGCCCGGCTCGGTCAACTAGCGGCCGGCCGGCGGCCGCCGGCCGCCGACGGTTGAGGTGAGCCATGACGAGCGAACGTCCTGAACCGATGACCGTCATCGGCGCCGGCTCCTGGGGCACTGCGCTCGCGATCCAACTCGCGCGCATGGGGCATCCGACCGCTCTCTGGGGGCGCAACCCCGTCGACATGGAGCGCATGCGCGACGAGCGGTGCAACCGCCGCTACCTGCCGCAGGCGCCGTTTCCGCAAAACCTGATCGTCGAGCCGGATTTGCGCCGCGCGCTTGCGGGCGCGCGCGACGCGCTGATCGTCGTGCCGTCGCACGCCTTGCGCGAGACCTTGACGATGGCAAGGCCCTACCTCGGGCAGGCGGCCCGCGTCGCCTGGGCGACGAAGGGATTCGAGATGACGAGCGGCCTCCTGCCGCATCAGGTCGCGCTCGAAGTATTGGGCACGAGGCCGACGGCGGTGCTGTCGGGCCCGACCTTCGCCGCCGAGGTCGGCGCCGGGCTGCCGACCGCGATGACGGTCGCGTCCCGCGACGCGGCTTTCGGCGCCGAGCTCGCGAAGTGCCTCTCCGGCCCGAACTTCCGCGCGTACCTGCAGACGGACATCATCGGCGTGGAAGTCGGCGGCGCCGTGAAGAACGTCATCGCGATCGGCTCGGGGATCTCCGACGGCCTCGGCTTCGGCGCGAACACGCGCGTCGCTCTGATCACGCGCGGGCTCGCGGAAATGATGCGTCTCGGCGTCAAGCTCGGAGCGAACCGCGATACGTTCATGGGCCTCGCGGGCCTCGGCGATCTCGTGCTCACCTGCACCGACGACCAGTCGCGCAATCGCCGCTTCGGCATGGCGCTCGCGCGCGGGCGCGACGCCGTCGAGGCCGCCGACGCGATCGCCCAGGTCGTCGAGGGCGTACCGGCCGCGCGCGCCGTGCACGACGTCGCCGCGCGGCTGCAAGTGGAAATGCCGATCTGCGAACAGGTTTACAAGATCGTGCATCAGGGCAAGGACATCCGCGCCGCCGTCACCGACCTGATGGCGCGCGCGCTGCGATTCGAGTCCGAGTAGCGGCGCGCTAGCGCCGCACGAAATCCAGTTGGCGCCATGCCTCGTAGACCACGAGCGCGACGGCGTTCGACAAGTTGATGCTGCGGGTCGCGCTTTGCATCGGGATGAAGATCGACCGGTCGCCGCCGATGCGCTCGAGCAGGCTCGCCGGCAAGCCGCGCGTTTCCGGCCCGAACAGGAAAGCGTCGCCGGCGCGGTATCGCGGCTGCGCGTAGCAATTCCGGCCGGTGGTCTCCACCGCGAACAGCCGCGAGCCCTGGAGCTCGCGGATGCACGCATCGATATCCGCATGCACCTTGACCGCCGCGAGTTCGTGGTAGTCGAGACCGGAGCGCCGCAAGCTCTTGTCGTCGAGCCGGAACCCCAGCGGCTTGATCAGATGCAGAGTCGCGCCGACGTTCGCCGAGAGGCGTATCGCATTGCCGGTGTTCGGCGGAATCTCCGGCTCGAACAGGACGATATGGAACATCCGCCGCGCGCCGCTCGCCGGTTCGTCAAAGCGCGGTCTGGAGACGCGGCGGCGCTTGCGCGAACCGTATGCCGCGGCGTTCGAATTCCTCGATGATGCGCAGGTTCACCGCCTGCTGCAGGTCGAGCACGGAATACACGCCGGGATCGCGCTGGAAATAGGACAACTCGTAGTGCAGCGCCCAGTCGCCGAAGGTCTTCAGGTGGCAGCGTTCGAATCGCGCGTTCGCCTGGTCGCGCACGATGCCTTCGACGAGCGTCGGGATCTCGCGGAGCATTTCGACCGGCGTGTCGTAGGCGATGCGAAGCTGAGCGAGCGCGCGCGACTCCGCCGCGCGCGCGTAGTTGCGCACGCGGCTCTTCAGGATATCCGCGTTCGACAGGATGAGAAGTTCGCCGGACTCGCTGCGCAGGCGCGTGGTCTTGATGCCGATGCGTTCGACCGTGCCGGTCATCGCGTCGATGGTGAGCGTATCGCCGACGACGAAGGGCTTGTCGAGCGCGATCGACAGCGACGCGAACAGGTCGCCGAGGATGTTTTGCAGCGCGAGTGCGACCGCGATGCCGCCGACGCCTAGACCCGCGAGCAGCGCGGTGATGTTGATGCCGAGATTCGACAGTGCGAGCAGCGTGAGCAGCGACCAGATCAGGAGTTTCGCGACGAAATTGATGATGTCGAGCGAACTCGCGAATGAGCGGTCGGGACCCCGGTCCTTCGCTTTCAGCGCCAAATAGAACTGCACGGCGCGGCTCCCCCAGATCCCGGCCTGGAGCACGACGATGATCGACACGAGGTAGCGGATGCCCAGGGACGCTGCGGGCGGCAGCGACAGCTCCGCCTGGCCCGCATACAGCGCGATCGCGAGGAAGAAGATTTGGCGCGTGCTGCCGATCAATTCGGCAAGGAGCCGGACGGGGAGCGGATGGACATCCGTGACATGGCGCTTGAACCGCGAATGGATCAGCCGCACGAGGCCCCAGAGAACCGACCATGAGGCGGCGGCGAGTACGCCGGCTGCGATCCAGTCGCCGACCGGATTGCCGAACACGACGTGTTCGGAGAGGCCGAGAGTTCGCTTGAGGAATTCGCCCATGAGGGCGGGGATTATAAGCCGCGGTCCGGCCTAGGCGCGCGTCAGGCGGCGTCTTCCATACCGAGCTCCTTCATCTTGCGCGTGAGCGTGTTTCGGCCCCAACCGAGGAGCTTCGCAGCCTCCTGTTTCAGGCCGTCGGCCTTGCGCAGGGCGACCCGGATGAGGATGCGCTCGACTTCCGGCACCGCCTGGTCGAGCAGCCTCGATGCGCCGGAGTCGAGCTCTTGTTCGGCCCAATGCGTGAGCTTCATCGTCCAGTCTTCGCTCGCGGACTTCATATTTTGCGCGCCGCCGAGATCCGGCGGAATGTCCTCGGCGCGAATCTCGCGCCCGGGAGCGGTCACCGTCAGGCGCCGGCAAGCATTGACGAGCTGACGCACGTTGCCCGGCCAGTCGAAGGCGACGAGCGCGCCCTCGGCTTGCGGCGTCATCACCTTGGGCTCGACGCCGAGCTCTTGCGCGGCGACCGCGAGATAGTGATGCAGGAGCTCCGGGATGTCCTCGCGGCGCTCGCGCAGCGGCGGGATCTCGATGCGGATCACGTTGAGCCGGTGCAGAAGGTCCTCGCGGAACTGGCCCGAGCGGACCCGGGCTTCGAGGTCCTGGTGAGTCGCGGCGATCACACGCACGTCCACCTTGACCGGCGTCTGCCCGCCGACGCGGTAGAACTCGCCCTCGGCGAGTACGCGCAGCAAGCGCGTTTGCAGCGCCGGCGACATGTCGCCGATCTCGTCGAGGAACAAGGTGCCGCCGTCCGCCTGCTCGAATCTTCCGCGCCGCAAGGCATCGGCGCCGGTGAACGCGCCCTTCTCGTGGCCGAAGAGTTCGGACTCCAGGAGGTCCGCCGTGAACGCCGCGGTATTCAGCGCGACGAACGCCTTGTTCGATCGCGGGCTGTGCCGATGGAGCGCGCGCGCGATGAGTTCCTTGCCGGTGCCGGATTCCCCGGTGATCAGCACGGTCATGCTGGATCTCGACAGCCTGCCGACCGCGCGGAACACCTGCTGCATGGCCGCCGCCTGACCGAGCAACTCCGGAATGCTGCGGCGCGTCGCCTCGACGTCGATGGAGATGCTGCCCTGCTCCGCGGCGCGGCGCACGAGGTCGACGGCCTTGTCGATGTCGAACGGCTTCGGCAAATACTCGAATGCGCCGCCCTGATACGCCGCGACCGCGGCGTCGAGGTCCGAGTGCGCCGTCATCACGATGACGGGCAGCCCGGGCCGGGACCCGTGGATCTCCTTCAGAACCTCGAGACCGCTGCGCCCCGGCATGCGAATGTCCGTCATCAGCACATCGGGCGCGTCGGCGCGCAAGGCCGCGAGCGCGCTCTCCGCGTTGTCGAACGACCTCGCGGCCATGCCGCCGCCCTTCAGCGCCTTCTCGAGCACCCAGCGTATCGACGCGTCATCGTCGACCAGCCACACCTGCAACGGCTTCTCGTTCATACGGAGTCCATGGGCAAAGAGATCGTGAATACGGTGCGGCCGGGGACGCTGTCGAATTCGATCAGGCCACCGTGGCGGCTGACGAGGTCTTGCGCGAGGCCTAGCCCTAAGCCGGTGCCGTCGGCGCGCCCCGAGACCAGGGGATAGAAGATCGTGTCGCGAATTTCGGGCGGGACGCCGGGGCCGTTGTCCTCGAACTGGATCGACGTGACCAGGCGATGGCGCTTCGAGCCAACGTTGACGTTGGTCGCGGCGCGCGTGCGCAGCACGAGCCGCGGACTTTGCACCGCGCTCGCCGACAAAGCCTGCAGCGCGTTGCGGCCGAGGTTCAGCATCGCCTGGATGATGTGGTTCGGGTCCACGGCGATCGGCGGCAAGCTCGGGTCGTAATCGCGATCGACGGCGACGCCGGGCGCCGCTTCGCCGCGCAGCAAGTGATAGACGCGCTCCAGGAGTTCATGGATGTTCACCGTTTGCTTGGCGGGCGGGCGGTGGGGCCCCAGCATCGAGTCGAGCAGACTCGTCAGGCGATCCGCTTCGCTGATGATCACGCGCGTGTACTCGCGCAAGCTGGGATCGAGGAGTTCGCGCTCGAGGAGCTGCGCGGCGCCGCGCAAGCCGCCGAGCGGATTCTTGATCTCGTGCGCGAGCTGCCGCACCATCAAGCGGCTGCCGTCGAGCTGCGCGAGCAGCGCGGTTTCCCGCGTCAGCCGCCGGTGCTGCGTGATGTCCTCGATTTCCAGCAGTAGCCGCGCGTCGCCGCCGATCGCGACCTCGGTCACCGCGCAATCGAGGATCCGGTCCAGGCCGACCGGTCCCGGCCAGGCGAATTCCCGCTGCACGACGCCTTCACCGCCCGCGAGCGCGCGGTCGAACAGCGGCAGCAGGCTTTCGGCGCCGCGCATGAGCTCGCCAATCGGCCGGCCCAGCGCTTGATTGGGGCCTAGTCCCACGAGCGTCTGGGCGGCGGCGTTCAAATAGATGACTTGCAGCCGCGGATTGAGCACGAACACGCTGGTCAGCAGCGCATCGAGCACTTCGGTGCGGTCGATGCGCGGCGCGGCAGCGTGCAATTCAGCCGCCACGGCGCGCCGCCTCTCGGCCGCGGCCGGCGGCGATCAGGGTCGCTTGTGCAGAGGGCTCAGCAGCGACGGGCGACGCATGTAGAACGTGACCGACGCGCTCTTCAGCGTCTCGTTGGTGGCCGTATCCACGATCGTCGCGACGAGGCTGAAGGCGCCGCGCGGCACGTCCTGCAGCGTGAACTGCGTCTGGTTCGAGTAGCCGTCGAGCGGCTTGCCGTTCAAGGTCCAGGTGAGCGCGTGGTTCGCCTGCAGCGCGGGATCGAGGCTGAGCTGTACCGGCACGGGCTCGCTGAAGAAGGATTGCTCCGGCGCGGGCGATTGGATCGCGAACGCCGTGTAGGCGGCCGTGTCCGGCTTCGCCTGAGCGGGCGGCGGCGGCGCTTCGCCGGCGGCCGGCGCCGAGAAGCCGTTCGGCGCCGCATCCGAGTTCGTCGTGATCTTCTCCGCGCCCGGGACCGGCTGATCCGCGTAATGGATGATGCCGTTGGCATCGGTCCATTTGTAGATCACGGCCGCCGGGCTCGAAAGAGCCGCGAAGACGCTGAGAGCGATGAGTATCCGCCACAGGTGCATAAGTCGAGAGCATAGCCCCATCGCCTCCCCGCGACAAAATCGAGGTGACGGCGGCGTGACCGCCGTCACCATAAGGCACCGCCGCGCCCCGCGGATTCCTACAGACTGTAGTACATCTCCAATTCGATCGGATGGGTCGTCATGCGCAGGCGCGTGACCTCCTTCATCTTCAATTCGATGTACGCGTCGATCAGGTCGTCGGTGAACACACCGCCCGCCTTGAGGAACGCGCGATCCTTGTCCAGGTGCTCGAGCGCCATCTCGAGCGAGTGGCAGACCGTCGGAATCTTCTTGTCCTCTTCGGGCTCCAAGTCGTACAAATCCTTGTCCGCGGGATCGCCCGGGTGGATCTTGTTCTGGATGCCGTCGAGGCCGGCCAACATCATCGACGCGAACGCGAAATACGGATTCGCCGTGCTGTCCGGGAAGCGCACTTCGATACGCCGGCCCTTCGGGTTCGAAATCCAGGGAATGCGGATGGATGCGGAGCGGTTGCGCGCCGAATAGGCGAGCTTCACCGGCGCTTCGAAGCCCGGGACGAGGCGCTTGTAGCTGTTCGTGCTCGCATTGGTGAACGCATTGATCGCGCGTGCATGCTTGATGATGCCGCCGATGTAGTAGAGCGCGATATCCGACAGGCCGCCGTATTTGTCGCCCGCGAACAGCGCCTTGCCGTCCTTTTGCAGCGACTGGTGCACGTGCATGCCGTTGCCGTTGTCTCCCACCAGCGGCTTCGGCATGAAGGTCAGGCTCTTGCCGTAGCCGTGGGCGACGTTTTGCAGCGCGTATTTCAGGATCTGCACCTCGTCGGCCTTCTTCGTCAGCGTGTTCGCGGCGACGTTGATCTCGCCTTGGCCCGCGGTCGCGACCTCGTGGTGGTGCACTTCGAACTTGAGGCCCATCTCCTCACAGGCGAGGGACATCGCGGTGCGGATGTCTTGCTGCGAATCGACCGGCGGAACCGGGAAATAGCCGCCCTTGACCCCGGGGCGATGGCCCTTGTTGCCGTCCTCGTAGTTCTTGCCGGAGTTCCAGGCACCTTCGTAGGAATCGACCTCGTACGCGCAGCCGTTCATGCCGGAACTCACGGTCACGCTGTCGAAAATGAAGAACTCGTTTTCCGGACCGAACAGCGCCGTATCGGCGATACCCGTGGACTTCAAGTACGCTTCGGCGCGCTTCGCGAGCGAACGCGGATCACGGCCGTAGCCTTGCATGGTCATCGGCTCGATCACATCGCAGCGGATGTTGACCGTCGCCTCTTCGTAGAACGGATCCAGCACCGCGGTCGCCGGATCCGGCATCAGGATCATGTCGGACTCATTGATTCCCTTCCAGCCGGCGATCGACGAGCCGTCGAACATCTTACCGTCTTGGAAAAAGCCCTCGTCGACGAGCCGCGTCGGGATGGTGACGTGCTGTTCCTTGCCGATCGTGTCTGTAAAGCGAAGATCGGCGAACTTCGCGTCTTTTTCCTGAATTAATTTCAGAACATCAGCGGGAGTCATGATTGTCCTCCAAGTACGGGATTAAGCTGTTTCGGACCCGGTAGGGTCCCCGGGG
>Ga0316628_100003750_pt1 | contig 11763 bp, 8 predicted proteins | sample OWC_Aug_M2_C1_D5_FD_207648 | JGI IMG/M metagenome (GOLD analysis project Ga0316628, IMG submission 207648) | Wetland soil microbial communities from Old Woman Creek delta, Ohio, United States - OWC_Aug_M2_C1_D5_C | ecosystem: Environmental > Terrestrial > Soil > Wetlands | place: USA: Ohio... | reverse complement strand
CCGGCTCTTCGGCGGGGAGACGAGATCTGGGCTGATCGCGCGGAGTTCGCGGCGCTGCACGTCGGCGTCGACCACGACTGCGCGGGAAGTCCGAACTTCATCAACGTCTCCGTCAAGGCGCTCGTCGAGGTCTTCACCGCAGCGTTCACGTCGGCGAATGGGTTGCCGAATCCCGTGTTCAGTTGCGCGGACATCCCGGGGGCGATGGATCAGGTGCTGACACCGGCCGACATCGCGACACTCAACACACAGCTCGCGCAGATGGATGATCACACCAGGCAGCAGGCTGCGGCGCGCGGCTATGCGTTTCTCTCGCTTGGCTCGCTCTACGATCTCCCCGGCCTCAAGCCGCCGAGATACAGCGTGGTCTCACAACTCACGTCACGCTTCCCTTACGGGTTCTTCATTTCGGCGGACGGCGTCCACCCAGGACCGCTCGGGCAGGCGGTGATCGCGCTCGCCGCCGCACACTCCATCACCGAGAGGTACGGCGGCATGGCCGTCCACGCCACCGTGACGGCGGCCGAGCCGTCGCTCGCCGACCGGCTCGCCGAAGGGACGATGCCTGCGATGGCGCTCGAGTGGGCGAAGGAAGTGGCTGCGGAGCACGCGGGCGAACGACTGCCGCCGTGCCTGATGCCCGGCGGATGCATCCTGAACGCGAAGGCCGGGCCGCATTGATCGATTGACCGCGTTGGAGCGGTGACGGCGCTGAACTGCGCGCCGGCACCGTTCCGGGTCCGCCCGTCGAGCGCGTGCGACGGCACCGAGCCCTCGAGACTTGCCCTCCCTCCAGCCGCGAACGATTGTTTCGCGATGCGGAAGCTGCTCGTACTCGTGGCCGTCCTCGCGGCTCTCAACATCGGCTTGTTGTTCGTTCACCCCTCGGGCGCGGCGCAGCCCGCGGCGCCCGACGCGGTCAACGTCGGCATCGTGCTCGACGTGGGCGGGCTGGGCGACAAGTCGTTCAACGACGGGGCCTACCGCGGCGCCGAGCGCGCCGAGAAGGAGCTGGGCGCCCGCATCCGCCTGATCGAGCCCGGCGAGGGCAGCGACCGCGAGGCTGGGCTGCGCTTGCTGGCCGCGGAGCACATGGACCTCGTCGTCGCCGTGGGGTTCATCTTCACCGACGACATCACCCAACTCGCCAAGGAGTACCCGAACGTTAACTTCGCCGACGTCGACTACTCCCTCTCCACCGACAAGAACGGCAATCCGGTGCCGCCGCCGCCCAACGTCGCGGCGCTCAAGTTCAAGGAGGAGGAGGGCTCGTTTCTCGTCGGCGCGATCGCGGCGCTCGTCGGCGGATCGAAGAAAGTGGGCTTCGTGGGCGGCATGGACGTGCCGCTCATCTGGAAATTCGAGGCCGGCTACAGGGCGGGCGTGAAGGCGGTCTGCCCCGACTGCGAGGTGGTCGTGCAGTACGCGGGCGTCACGCCCGATGCGTTCCGCAACCCCGGCAAGGGAAAGGAGTTGGCGCTCAGCCAGTACGCGCAGGGGGTGAACGTCATCTACCACGCGTCCGGCTCCACGGGCCTCGGCGTGTTCGAGGCGGCGCGTCAGACGGGCAAGTACGCCATCGGCGTGGACGCCGATCAATACAGCGAAGCGCCGGGTCGCATCGTAACGTCGATGGTGAAAGGCATCGACGTCTCCGTCTTCGACATGATCCAACGGGTGAAGGAAGGCACGTTCAAGGGCGGCATCTATACGTTCGGCCTGGCCGAGAATGGCGTGGGCTACGTGTACGACGAGCACAATCGCGCGCTCATTCCCGACAGCGTGCGGGCGCGCGTGGAGCAGCTCAAGGCCGACATCGTCGCCGGGAAGATCCACGTGCCGAGTACGAGGTAGGCATGGCGGACGCCGCGCCCACGACCCCCGCCGTCCGCCTCGCCGACATCCACAAATCCTTCGGGCCGGTCCGCGCCAACCAGAGCGCGTCGCTCGAGGTCGCGCGCGGCGAGATCCACGCGCTGGTCGGCGAGAACGGCGCCGGCAAGTCCACGCTCATGCGGATACTGGCGGGGATCTTCGCGCCGGACTCCGGACACGTGGAGGTGAACGGACGCGACGTCACCGGCTGGACCGCCGCGCAGGCGATCGACGCCGGCGTGGGCATGGTGCACCAGCACTTCATGCTCGTTCCCACGATCTCGGTGGCCGAGAACGTGATTCTCGGCCGCGAGCTCACCCGTGGCTGGCAGCTCGACCTCGGCCGCGCGCGCCGCGAGGTGGACGCGCTGAGCCGCGCGACGGGCCTCGCCGTGAGCCCCGAGCGAAAGGTGGCCGACCTGTCGGTGGGCGAGGCACAGCGGGTGGAGATCCTCAGGACGCTCTACCGCGGCGCGAAGATCCTCATACTCGACGAGCCGACGGCCGTGCTCTCGCCGCCGGAGATCGACGAGCTGTGGGGCGTGCTCCGCGGCATGCGCGAGCGTGGCGAGACGATCGTGCTCATCACGCACAAGCTCGACGAGGTGATGGAGATCTCGGATGCCATCACCGTGATGCGGCACGGACGCACCGTCGAGCGCCTGCGCACCGCGAGCACCACGCCAGCCGAGATCGCGCGCGCGATGGTGGGCCGCGACGTCCAGCTCGCGATGAGCTACGTGGCCGAGCAGTCCGGCGCGGCGCCGGGACAGCTGCGCCCCTCGCCGGCACCGCCGCTGCTCGACGTTCGCGACCTGTCCGTGGACGACGCGCGGCATCTGACCGCGGTGAACGGCGTGAGCTTCAGCGTCGCGCCCGGCGAGATTCTCGGCATCGCGGGGGTGGAGGGGAACGGCCAGGCGGAGCTCGTCGAGGCACTGGCCGGACTTCGCCGCCCGCGCGCCGGCACCATTCAGATCGGCGGCCACGACGTCACGCGCCTCTCCGTGAAGGACCGCGGCGACGCCGGGCTCTCGCACATTCCGGAGGACCGTCACGGCCGCGGCCTCGTGCTGGACTACACGGTGGCGGAGAATCTCATTCTCGGGCAGCAGCACCGCTTCACGAATTCGGTGCGACTCGACGCCGTGAGGATTCTCGACAACGCGCGCCGCCAGATCGAGGCGTTCGACATCCGTCCCACGGATCCCGCGCTGCCCGCGCGCGCGTTGTCCGGCGGCAATCAGCAGAAGGTCGTCATCGCGCGCGAGATGGGGCGGTCGTTCCAGGTGCTGCTCGCGGCGCAGCCCACGCGCGGTGTGGACGTGGGCGCGATCGAGTTCATCCACGGCCAACTGCGACAGGCGCGCGACGCTGGCAAGGCGATCCTCCTGGTGTCCGCCGACCTCGCCGAGATCCTCGCGCTGTCGGACCGCGTCGCCGTGATGTACGGCGGGCGCTTCGTCACCGTGCTCGCGCGGCGAGACGCGAGCGAGGCGGTGCTCGGCCCGTTCATGACCGGCGCCGCGGCGGAGCACGTCGCATGAGGCGATCGACCGCCAACGAAGCGATTCTCCCCGCGGTCGTGGCGCTGCTCGTTGCCGCGATCGTTGGCGACGCGCTCATTCTGTCGTTCGGCCAGAACCCGGGCACCGTGTACCGTCTGCTGATCGAGGGCACGTGGGGGAACGCGTACGGACTGGGTCAGGTGCTGTACAAGGCGACGACGCTCACCTTCACGGGGCTCGCCGTAGCGGTGGGGCTTCGCGCGGGGCTGTTCAACATCGGCGCCGAGAGTCAGCTCGCCGCCGGCGGATTCGTCGCCGCGCTCGTGGGGCTGGTGCTTCCGTCGGGCCTGCCGGCGGTGGTGACGCTGCCGTTGTACGTGCTCGCCGCCGCCGCTGGAGGCGGCGCGGTGGGCGCGCTGCCCGGCGTGCTCAAAGCCAAGTTCGGCGCGCACGAGGTGATCACGACGATCATGCTCAACTTCATCGTTCTCGCCTTGTTGAACTATCTCACCGCGGTGCACCTGAAGGTGCCCGGCTCTCTGCACACGGCAGAGATTCACGCGGGGGCCCTGCCCCGCCTGTCGGCGGTGTTCTCGCCGTTTCACGGCTCGGCGGCGAACGTCGTGATCGTCATCGCCGCCGCCGCGGCCGCGCTCACCGGGTGGTTCCTGTTCCGAACGCGGCGCGGGTTCGAGCTGCGCGCCACGGGACTGCAGCCAGAGGCCGCGGAATACGGCGGCGTGAACGTGGGCGGTGTCTGGATCCGCGCGCTCCTGCTCTCGGGCGCGCTCGCGGGGGTGGGCGGGCTGAATTTCGTGCTCGGGTACAAGCACTACTACGAGGAGGCGTTCGCGTCGGGCGCGGGATTTCTCGGCATCGCGGTCGCGATCGTGGGACGGAACCATCCGCTGGGCGTCGTGCTCGCGGCGTTGGCGTTCGCCACCATCTCGCAGGGCGGGCTCGCGGTGAACGCGGTGGTGCCGAAACAGATGGTGGACGTGCTGCAGGCGGTGGTGATCATCGCGGTGGCGGCCTCGGTGCCCGAGGTTCGCCGCATGCTGAGGACGGCCAGATGACGGCGCTCGCGTTCGCCGCGCAGACGCTGCGCATCGCGATCCCGTATCTGCTCGCCGCGGTGGGCGGCGTGATCTCGGAGCGATCGGGGCTCATCGCGCTGGGCCTCGAGGGATACATGCTGGGCGGCGCGTTCTGTGGGGCGGTCGCGAGCTTCTATGGTGGCAGCCCATGGGTGGGGCTGGCCGGCGCGGCCGCGGGCGGTGTGGCGCTCGCGCTGCTGTACGCGGTGACCGCGATCCGCTTTCGCGCCGACCAGGTGGTGGTCGGCATCGCGATCAATCTGCTGGTCATCGGCACGACGCGATTCTTTCTGCGCCTGGCGTTTCATAGCTCGTCGAACTCGCCGCGCGTGCCGGGTTTCGGCGCCGAGCGCTCGGGCACCGGCGTGATGTCGCTCGCCGTCAACCCGCTCATCTGGATTGCCATCGCCAGCGTGCCGATCGTCGCGTGGGTGCTCTATCGAACGCCGTTCGGCCTCCGCGTGCGCGCGGTGGGCGAGCACCCGGACGCGGCGACGTCCGTGGGGATTCGCGTGCCGCGCGTGCGCTACCGCGCGGCCGCGCTGTCGGGCATGCTCGCCGGGTTTGGCGGAGCATACCTCGCGCTCGACCAGCACCAGTTCAGCGCCGAGATGACGGCCGGGCGCGGCTTCATCGCGTTGGCGGCGGTGATCTTCGGGCGGTGGGATCCGTTCCGGGCGGCGCTGGCGTGCCTCTTGTTCGCGGCCGCCGAGTCGCTGCAGATCCAGCTTCAGGGCAGCCAGGCCATTCCGTCGCAGTTCGTGGAGATGATTCCGTACGCCCTGACGATCGTGGCCCTCGCGGGGGTAGTGGGACGAGCGGTTCCGCCGGCGGCACTCGGCCGGCCCATCGAATGAGCACGAGCGGTAATTGATTTGTAATTGGCGGCGACGCCCAAAGGTCGCGCGGCCGGTCCCTCTCTAGATTCCCCCGAGCGCTCCGGTCTGCGCCGTTCGTACCCAGTCTCGCATCCTGCATGGGCAAGCTCGTCGTTCTCATGATCACCGCGTTCATCGACATGGTCGGAACGCTGATGATCATTCCGCTACTGCCGTTCTACGCGAAGTCGTTCGGGGCAAACGGCTTCACGGTGGGCCTGCTCGTGGCGGCCTTCGCCATCGCGCAGCTATTGAGCTCGCCGATGTGGGGCCGGTTCTCGGATCGTTACGGCCGGCGGCCCGCGCTGATGGTCGGGCTGGGCGCGTCGGCGATCGCGTACGTGATCTTCGCCTACTCCGACTCGCTCTGGCTGCTCTTTCTCTCGCGGCTCGTGCAGGGCTCGGGCGGCGGCACGGTGAGCGTGATTCAGGCCTACGTGGCCGACGCGCTCAAGCCCGAGGAGCGCGCCAAAGGACTCGGCTGGCTGTCGGCGGCGACGAACGCGGGCGTGGCGCTCGGTCCGGTCCTCGGCTCGCAAGCGCTGCACTTCGGCGGGCACGCCCCCGGGCTCGCCGCGGCGGTGCTCTGCGTGCTCAACATCGGCTTCGCGTGGCGGTATCTCGTGGAGTCCCGCGACATGACCGAGGCGCGGGCCACGGTCCATCGGCCCGGGCGGTCGCGTGACGCCGTGGTTCGCGTGATCACGCATTCGAAGGAGCCCGCTCCGCGGCTCATCTGGATCTATGCGATCGGCATCGGCGCCTTTCAGGGGATGAGCGCGATCCTGGCGCTGTTCCTCGCGGCGCGCTTCGGCGTGACGTCGTCGACGATCGGCTATTTCTACACGTATATCGGAATCATCTCGGTGCTCACGCGCGCGCTGCTGCTGGGGTGGGCGGTGGACAAGTACGGCGAGGCGAAGCTCTCGCGCGTGGGGCAGGTGTTGCTGGCGACGGGTCTCGCGGCGATGCCGTTCATTCACCGAATGGCCGACCCGGCGGCATTCGCCGCGCGTCTGGGGGGCATCTTGCCGGTCTCGGCAGTCGCCATCCTGCCCTTCTTGCCCCTCGCCCTGGCGGTCGCCCTCCTGCCCTTGGGGACGGCTTTCACATTTCCGTGCGTGACCGCCCTGCTCTCGCGTGTCATACCAAGTACCGAGCGTGGGCTATACATGGGAGTACAGCAAACGTTCGGCGGAACCGCGCGGGTGTTGTTTCCGATCATCGCGGGCTGGGCGTTTGACAGGCTACCCGACCTACCATTTCTTCTGTCGGCAGCGCTCGTGGCCGGCACGATCCCGCTGGGATTGGGTATGGAAGAGTACATTCGCCCGAAGCGCGAACCGGAGGCCGCTCCCGCGGCTTGATTCTCGGCGCACGGGACGCTTTCAGGAGAGGTTCAAAATGTTCTTCGCTCCCCGCCTTCGCGGAGCGTTGTGGTTCGCTTCGGTGCTCGGGATGGTCGCTTGCGGCAGCTCGTCCGAGCCTTCGCCGGATACAAAGCCCGCGGCGGTGTCCATCGTGTCGGGCAATGGGCAGGTGGGTCTGGTCGGCCAGACGCTGTCGCTGCCGTTGACCATCAAGGTCCTCTCATCGAGCTCCACCCCGCTGAGCGGCGTGAGCGTCACGTTCGCCGTGACGAGCGGCACCGCCTCCGTCTCCCCGTCCACGACCGCGACGGATGCCAGCGGGCAGGCGCAGACGTCGGTCACGTTCGGGTCGTCTCCTGGGAACGTGACGGTGACGGCGAGCGTCGCCGGGACGTCGCTCGTGGCCACCTTCGCGTTGACGGCGGGCGCGGGAAACACCACCGTCGCCTGCCAGACATCGTCCCCGCAGGCGCTGGGGGCGGGCGCGGTGCTGCCCGGCGTGGGCGGCACGGGCATCTGCCTGAGCGGCGGCACGACGGGCGCCGAGTTTGCGCTCGTGGCGTTCGACGCTGATCCCAACAACCTGAACACGACGAACCTCACCGTCACGGGCGCGGGCGCCACGGCGGTGACGACGCCGAACGTGCTGCCGAACTTCGACGTCGCGGGCACGGAGCTCCTTGGCGGCACGGACGTGAACACGGCCCAGGCGGCGTTCGACCGGACCCTTCGTGAGACCGCGCGGCGCGAGCTCACGCCGCTCATGCCAGCGGCGCGCGCGTTCATGCGGCGGCGCACAGCGGCGGCCGCGACGATCCCCGCCAATCCGACGATCGGCTCGCTCGTCACGCTGAACGCGAACGGGCTCCAGGCCTGCACCCAGATCAAGAGCATCACGGCGCGCGTCGCGGCGGTGAGCAGCGGCGCGATCGTGGTGGCCGACACGGCGAACCCGAGCGGCGGATTCACCGACGCCGAGTATCTGTCGTTCGCGACGATGTTCGACACGCTGATCGACGCGGTGGACACGACCGCGTTCGGCGACCCGACGGACATCGACAAGAACGGCAAGATCGTGATCTTCTTCACCAAGGAAGTGAACGCGCTCACGCCGAAGACCGGTACCGGCGGCACGATCGGCGGCTTCTTCTTCGAGCGCGATCTCTTCCCGCTCCAGGACACGAACAACCTGCAAGGGTGCGCCGGCAGCAACTTCGCCGAGATGTTCTACGTGTTGGTGCCCGACCCGACCGGCGTTTACAGCAAGACGCACACGAAGGACGACGTGCTCCGCGTGACACCGGGGACGATCGCGCACGAGTACCAGCACCTGATCAACGCGGGGCGGCGCCTGTACGTGAACAATGCGTCCGACTTCGAGGAGACCTGGTTGAACGAGGGGTTGAGCCACGTCGCCGAGGAGCTGCTGTTCTATCGCGTGTCCGGGCTCGCGCCGCGCCAGAACATCGGCATCTCGCAGCTCAACTCGCAACCCCTCGTCGACGCGTTCAACAACTATCAGGTGGACAACCTGGCGCGGTTCGAGGTCTTCCTCGGCAAGCCGTCGCGCACATCCGTGTACGGCGCGAACGACTCGCTGGAGACGCGCGGCGCCACCTGGAACCTGTTGCGCTACCTGGCGGACCACAGGGGGGCGTCCGACGCCGATACCTGGTCGCGGCTCGTGAACACGCCGCTCACCGGACAGAGCAACCTGGCGGCCGTCTTCGGGTCCGACTACCTCACGCAGATTCGCGACTGGGCGACGTCGGTGTTCACCGACGACGTCGCCGGGGTGACGGACGCAAAGTACCTGGAGCCGAGCTGGAACCACCGGAGCATCTTTCCCCAGTTGTGCGCCGACTCGCAGTGCAGCACGCGGCTCGGCCGCTATCCGCTGACGGTCGTGCCGCTGTCGTCCACGTCGCCGGCGAGCCTGACGATCAACGCGGGCGGTGTGGCGTACCTGCGGTTCTCGGTGTCGGGGGGCGGTCAGGCGTCGATTGACTGGAGCTCGGCCGGGCTGCCGGTATCGCCGTTGATGCAGCTCACGGTGGTGCGGACCAGGTAGCAGGCTAGGCGCGCGCGCTAACGCGCGACGCTGGGGGGCGCTTCGCTGGGGGGCGCTTCGCTGGCGTTGCTGAGACGGCGTTTCGCGCCTAATCGCGATTTCGCTTGATGAGCGAGGACAGCATCCGCGTCATCTCGCCGAGGTGGCGGGCGACGGTGTCTCGGCGAGCCTGCGTTCCCCATGATCGGCGCGCCGCGAAAGTGAGCTGGAAACGGAGCTCCATCGTTTCACTCAGCGCGACCGCAAGGCAGGCGGCAAATGCCTTGTCGGTTTCGCGCCCGCAGGCCTCGTAGATGTTTGACCCGACCGACACGCACGCACGGCGCATCTGCGCCGTGAGTCCAAAGCGTTCGTCAGGTGGAAACGTCGACGTGAGGTCGTAGACTCCGTCGGCAAGCTCGAGGGCGAGGGCCGAGACGCGGAGGCTGTCGGGATTCCGCATTGGCGCAGAATACGGCCACCCGGCTGAACAGGCGTCATCGCTTCAACGCAGGCGCAACCCGAAGCCTTTACCCGAGTCGAGAGGCCGACCGCCCTCCAGCGAGCGCGCAAGCGCGAGCGCCTTCCAGCGAAGCGCCCGCCAGCGTCGCGCGAAGCGCAAGCACCCGCCAGCGAAGCGCGAAGCGCGAAGCCCCTACCTCCCCTTCGCCGTCTCCTGAAACCCAGGCTCGCTCGCCAGCACCGCGCGCGCGATCTCGACCATCGGCACCGACCGGTCCTGGCTCGTCCGCTGCAGGATGCGATACGCCTCCTGCTCCGACGAGCCCGTGCGCCGCATCAGGATGCCCTTGGCGCGCTCGATGGTTTTACGGTTCTCTAATGCCTGCCGAGCCGACTCGGCGTCCTGGCGCGCCGAGAGCAGCTCCTTGGCGCGGGTCGCGGCGAGACGGATGGTGGAATCGAGCACGCGCGGCGGCGCGGGCTTGGGCAGGAACGCGATCGCCGCCGTCGAGGTCACCTCGTGATCGCTCAGCGTCAGCGTGTGGTCGCCGCTGAACAGCACCACCGCCACGCCGGGCACCTGCTGGGTGATCCGCTCCGCCGCCTCGATGCCGGATCCGTCCGGCATGTGCACGTCGAGCAGCACCACGTCGGGCACGACGTCCCTGGCGCGCTCGATCGCCTCTCGCCCCGTGGACACCTCGGCGACCACCGTGTGGCCGAGCGTCCCCAGCAGGTCGATGAGCAACGAGCGGGCGTTGTCGTCGTCCTCCGCGATCAGCACACGAATGCGCGAAACAGTTTCAGTCATTGCGTACAATCTGGCCAGTGGTGTGGACGGGCGCCAGCCATCAAAACCCCGCCGGTCAGCCTTCGGCGGCGACCTGAGCGAGCAGCTCCGACGTCCTGACCGGTTTACGAAGAATGAAATCACCGTCCGCGCCAGCGCCGGCGCGAGGCTCCCACCCGGTGACGACGCCAATCCGCATCGAGCTCCAGCGCTCGCGCGCGAACGCGATCAGATCCCACCCGCTGCCGTCGGACAACCCGATGTCGGTGATGAGCACCTCGTACGCCGGATCGGCCTGCTCCAGCAGCACCATCGCGTCCTGAACCCCGCTGGCCGTCTCGACGGTGTGGCCGTCGGACTCCAGCAGGGCCTGCATAAACTCGCGGCTATCGGGATGATCCTCAACCAGCAAGACATGTCGTGCAACACGTTGTCGAGGCCCCTCGGCGGGCGGCTCGGCGACCGCTGTGGCGGCCGACCTCGGAAACACCAGGCGAATGGTGGTGCCGGCCCCCGGGGTCGACTCGATCTCCGCGTGTCCTCGGTGACGCTTCACGATCCCATAAACCTCGGCCAAGCCCAGTCCGGTTCCCGCTCGCCCTTTGGTGGTGAAGAACGGCTCGAATGCACGCTCGCGCACTTCCGCCGTCATCCCGATGCCCGAGTCGCGCACCTCGAGGCGCGCCTCCGTGTCGCCGACGCGTGTCGAGAGACCGAGGGTGCCGCCGCCGACCATGGCGTCGAGCGCGTTCTGCACGAGGTTGAGCAGCGCCTCGCGGATCTCGCCCGCGATGCCGCGCACGATCGCCGTGCCCGGCTCGGCGAGCTCGCGCTCGAGGTGAATCGTGCCGCCCCGCGCGCGCTCCGCCCACAACGGCCGGGTCATCGCCACCACCTCGTCGCACACCACCGAGAGGTCCACGTCCTCCTCCCGTTCGGCCTGCAGCGGCTCCTGCCGGATGAAGCGGCCCACCCGCGCCGCCGTCGCCGCGCCCGTCTCCGCGGCCTTGGCGATGCGCACCGCGTAGTCGCGCACGGCCTCGGGATTCGTCGCGTTCGCCTCGAGGAGGTACGCGGCGGCCATGATCGGATTGAGCGCGTTGTTCACGTCGTGCATCACGCCGGCCGCGAGCTGTCCCACCGCGGCCAGGCGACGCTCGCGAGCGCGCGCTTCCTGGAGCGCCAACAGCTCCTGCGTGCGCTCCTGCACCATTCGCTCGAGACGCTCGGCTTCCGTGGACACCCGCTCGTAGAGCTCGGCCGTGCGGCGGGCCTCCTCCTCGAGGGCCTTGGCGAGCTGCGTCTTCACGGTGACGTCGCGCTCCACGGTCACCGCGCCGCGGATCTTTCCGTGCTCGTCATAGAGCGGGTTCGAGTTCACCTCGATGATCACCGGCGCGCTGTCGGCGCCGCGGCGCACGGCCAACGTCTCGCCGCGCACGCGTTCGCCGCGGAGCGCGCGCGCCGTGGGATGCTCGTGCATGAACAGGCTGGTGCCGTCGATCGTGCGCGGGCGGTCGAGCTGCCACAGCTCGCGCAGGGTGGACGGCTGCCCCGACGGATGGTCCTGCTGCGCCTGGGTGTTCGAGCGCACGGTGCGGCCCTCCGTGTCGAACACGCGCACGGAGTCGGGGATGACGTCGAAGATCGATTCGAGCTGGGCGACGTTGCGGCTTAGGGTCTCGCGCAGCTCTTCGCGCTCGCTGACGTCGGCGCCGGCGAACAGCAGGCCG
>Ga0316628_100003749_pt1 | contig 11764 bp, 13 predicted proteins | sample OWC_Aug_M2_C1_D5_FD_207648 | JGI IMG/M metagenome (GOLD analysis project Ga0316628, IMG submission 207648) | Wetland soil microbial communities from Old Woman Creek delta, Ohio, United States - OWC_Aug_M2_C1_D5_C | ecosystem: Environmental > Terrestrial > Soil > Wetlands | place: USA: Ohio... | reverse complement strand
GGGATGATCTCGCGAACCGTCTTTTCCTCGATAATGGTATTGACGGCCAACCATTCCGGGTCGCTGAGGCTAGAGATCGTGGGCCGTTTCAGCGCCGGGAGCACGGCGAGCACGCCTTCCAGGTCCGCGCGGCGGACGTTGAGCATCAGGCCCACCTTCCCGGACGCCTCGATGGCGCCCTTCAAGAGCATGACCACTCTCTCCACCTTGTCGCGCTTCCAGTCGTCGGCCCAGGCGGCATTATTGGCGATCAACTTGGTGTTCGATTCCAGCACCGTCTCGACGATACGCAGGCCGTTGGCGCGCAGCGACGAGCCGGTCTCCGTAACCTCGACGATGGCGTCGGCGAGCACGGGCGGCTTCACTTCCGTCGCGCCCCAGGAGAATTCCACCTTGGCCTTCACGCCGTTCGCGGCGAGATAGCGCTCCGTGACCTTGACGAGTTCGGTGGCGATGATTTTGCCGCCCAGGTCCTTCACGCCCCGGAAGGGGGACTTTTCCGGCACCGCCAGCACCCAGCGGACTTTTCCGAACGTCTGCTTGGCGTAAACGAGGTCCGCGACCTCGACCACGCTCGCGTCGTTTTCGAGGATCCAGTCCTTGCCCGTCAGCCCCGCGTCGAGGATGCCGTCCTCAACGTAGCGCGCCATTTCTTGCGCGCGGATCAGCATGCACTCGATTTCGTCGTCGTCGATAACGGGAAAATAGGAACGCGGGTTGACGGTGATTTCGTATCCGGCGCGGCGGAATAGTTCGAGCGTGGCGTCCTGAAGGCTTCCCTTGGGCAGTCCCAACTTCAACTTCATGTCTGGCTCTCCTGTTCGGCGTCGCCGTAGACCGTGGCGGGATCAAACTCGCGCGCGAGGATGATCTCTTCCCCTTCCGCCGTGAGTTTGCGGAAAAAGCAGGACTTGTAACCCCGGTGGCAGCACCCCGGGCCGGTCAGGTCGGCCTGGATGAGCAGCGCGTCCTGGTCGCAGTCTACGCGGATTTCGCGCACCTTCAGGCGATGCCCGGAGGTTTCCCCCTTGGTCCAGAGTTTCTGCCGGCTGCGGCTGAAGAACGTCACGTATCCTGATTCCAGGGTCGTGCGGTAGGCCTCCTCGTTCATGTAGCCCAGCATCAGCACCTTGCCGCTGTGGCGGTCCTGAATGACGGCCGGAATCAGGCCGTCGCCGTAATTGAGCTCCATTATCTCTTCCCCCCTCAAGCCGCAGCGATACCGCCCTGAAGGGCGGCGCTATATGGCCCAAAATGGAAAAGCCCGCTGCACTTTCGTGTCAGCGGGCCATCTTTGCTTCTCAAATCTGGTTGCGACCCAAGAGACGGCTACTGACACGTCACCGGAGACGAATGGTGATGGTGATGATGTGCCAGGGCGCGTCGCATATGCAAGAATCCGTAAGATACAGCCCCCCTCGCGCTTTGTCAAGGGCAGCGCAATAATGAAATTGCCTGATGTCGGCCGGCGAAGAGGAACTTGAGGGCAGTCCAACACGCGCGAGGGGGAGGCAACCACCACCCGGCGAGGCGCGCGCCTAAGTTGCGGACCGTCTGTGCGCTAACGGGCAGGCCGACCGGTCGGTTGGAGGCTTGCAAGTCGTTGCAATTGCCCGCTTTCTTGACTTTCGGCACAGGCGGGGTATAATAAGCGATTCGGGTTGATGAGGCCACGGTGCTGATTACGCCCCACGAACTGGAACTCCACCGGATCGTGGTCTCGAAGAGCTATGATCCGGGCTCTCTGGACTATCGCGGGGCGGAGTTCCGGCAGGTCACCCCACTGACCGTCAATGCGCTAGCCGAGTTGGTGGGCGCCGAAATCCAGATACGGGGTCACCTGGAAACCCGGCTGGAGGCTTCTTGTGACCGCTGTCTGGGGCCGGTGGAGATTCCGATCGCACGCGATTTCGATCTGGCCTACAGATCGGTCAAGACCATCGCGCGCGAAGAAGAAATTGAGATTTCCGAGGACGAACTGGAAGTGGGCTTTTATCACGGGGAGGGGATCACCCTGGCCGACGTATTGACCGAGCAGGTCATCCTCTCCATGCCCATGAAGGTCATCTGCCGGCCGGATTGCCTGGGGCTTTGCCCCACCTGTGGGGTGAACCGGAACCGTGAGGTCTGCGGCTGCCCGCCGCCCGAGGAAGACTCCCCATTCGCCTCGCTCCGCGGCCTTTAGCCGGGGGCGAACGACGGAGCCCGCACGATGCAGGCGAATTCCCGATAGCTAGGCCGGCGCTGTGCGCGGTCGCGCCTGGCCAAACTGAACAGTCTGGAAGGAAGAGAAAGAGAAGTCATGCCAAATCCCAAGAGACGACATTCCAAAGCGCGGCGCAATCGCCGCCGGGCCCATGACCATCTGGCGACGCAGTCGCTGGCCGAGTGCCCGCACTGCCATGAGCCCAAGCTGCCCCACCAAGCCTGCCCGCACTGTGGTTACTATCGCGGGCGCGAGGTGATACTGGTGGAAGAGGAAGCCTGAGAAAAACAGGGGCTAGGGATTAGGAGCTAGGGCTGGCAAGCCCTGGAACCTTGCATTGAGAGAATCTCCTATCTCTTTCGGCTGACACCTGAAACCCGACACCTGGGACCTGCCTCGATCATGCGACACATCGTCGTGGATGCCATGGGGACGGACGCGGCGCCGGGGCCAGAAGTGGAAGGCGCGATCCTGGCCGTCCGCGAGCGCTGGGCGGCAGTAACCCTAGTCGGCCCTCAGGACCTCCTCCGGCGGGAACTGGCGCGACGCGGGGCGCACGGGCTGGGCATCGAGATCGTGCACGCCAGCGAAGTCGTGACCATGGATGACGCCGCAGCCAAAGCCTTCCGTCTGAAGCGGGACTCGTCGATCCGCGTGGCGGCGCGGCTGGTGCGCGACGGCAAGGCGGACGGCTTGGTCAGCGCGGGCAACACCGGCGCGGTGATGGCCACGGCCAAGATCACGCTGGGCGTCCTCGAAGGCGTGGACCGCCCCGCGCTCGCCGCGGTCTTCCCCAACTCCAAGGGCACGGCCACGGTGTTGCTCGATGTGGGGGCCAACGTGGACTGCGAGGCGCAGAACCTCGAACAGTCAGCGGTGATGGGTGAGATTTACTACCGAGCCATTTTCAGCGTCAAACGTCCGCGCGTGGGGCTGCTCTCCAATGGACAGGAGACACATAAGGGCAATTCCCTGACCCGGGAAGCCTACGCGAGACTGAAACAGTTGCCCATAAACTTCATCGGTTACGTCGAAGGCCGGGACCTTTACAACGGCCGTGTGGATGTCCTCATCACCGACGGGTTCACCGGCAATGTGGTTCTGAAGACCAGCGAAGGCGTCGCTGAGGTTATCACCGGAATGTTGAAGGAGGCGTTTTCCAGCACCCCCCGAGCCAAAGTGGGCTACGTGCTGGCCCACCGGGCGCTTGCGGCTTTCAAGAAACGCGTGGATTACTCCGAATATGGTGGGGCGCCGCTGCTGGGCGTGCGTGGGGTCTGCATCATCTGCCACGGCGGATCAAATCCCAACGCCATCAAGAACGCCCTCCGGGTGGCTGCGGAACTCGCCGCGGGCCAGGTGAACGAAAAGATCGAACACGAACTGGCGGGCGTTTCCTTGGGTCGGAAGTAACCGAGGCGGCAAACTGGGAATTGGAAACTAGAAACTGGAAATTGGAAGCTGGCGCTTCATCTTGTTGGATCGGGCTGCAGTTTCCGGTTTCCGAATTTCCAGTTTCTAGTTTCCAATTTCGGATTTCCACTTTCCAATCTCTGATTTCGAAGCGGAGAGAAAATGACATCGGCGGGGATTCTGGGCACGGGCACGGCGCTGCCCGAAAAGGTGATCACCAACTTCGACCTGGAGAAGCTGGTGGATACCTCCGATCAGTGGATCACGGATCGTACGGGAATCAAGGAGCGCCGCCAGGCCGCCCCCGGTGAGACGACCTCCTCGCTTTCCGTTCGCGCGGCGCACCAAGCGCTCGACATGGCCGGACTCAAACCCCAGGACCTCGACCTGATCATCTGTTCCACCATTTCGCCGGATATGCCACTGCCTTCGACCGCTGCTCTGATCCAGCGCGACCTGGGCGCGCGCGGCTGCTGCGCCTTTGACCTGGCCGCGGCCTGCTCGGGATTTCTCTTCGGCATGACGGTCGCCGACACTTTCATCAAAACGCAAAAGGCCAAGTACGTCCTGGTGGTCGGCGCCGAACTCCTGTCCCGCTATCTCGACTACCAGGACCGGGCCACCTGCGTGATCTTCGGCGACGGTGTCGCGGCCGGGGTGATGGGACCGGTCGAACCGCCCTCGGGAATCCTTGCCGAGGAGATGCACACGGAAGGCGAGTACGCGGAACATCTCTTCATCCCCGCCGGCGGGACGGCCAAACCCGCAACTTGCCAGACCGTCCAGGACCGCGAACACTATATCAAGATGCGCGGGAATGAATTGTTCAAAGTGGCCGTGCGGAGCATGGAGGACGTTTCGCGGCGGGTCCTCCAGGAGGGTGGCGTCTCTGCCGAGCGCCTCGACCTCTTCATCCCTCACCAGGCCAACCAGCGCATCACGGACGCGGTGCGGGACCGCCTCGGGCTGAGCCCGGAGAAGGTCTATTCCAACATCAGCCACATCGGGAATACGTCGTCCGCGTCCATTCCCATTTGCCTGGACGAGTGTGTGCGCAGTGGGCGCATCAAGAAAGGCGACTTGATTCTGATGTCGGCCTTCGGGGCGGGCGTGACCTGGGGGGCAGTATTGATGCGCTGGTGAGACCATCGAGCGATTGGGTGATGGTGTGATTGAAGAATTCAAGAACTAAAGGACCGAAGAAACAACAACCAAAGTCCTTCAATCACCCAATCGCTAGATCGCTCCATCACTCAATTTCCTGGGGTCTTTTTGCCGAAGATTGCATTCATATTCCCGGGTCAAGGTTCGCAGTATCCCGGCATGGGTCGGGAGTTGGTGGAGGCGTTCGCCTGTGCGCGCGAAGTATTCGAGGAGGCTGACCGCGCCGTTGGATTTCCGCTCTCGAAGCTCTGTTTTGAAGGGCCGGCGGAAGAACTCCAACTTACGGCCAATACTCAGCCCGCAATCCTGACCGTTTCGGCGGCAGCGGCAGCGGTCCTCGAGGAGAAAGGCGTGCGCGCGGATTACGTGGCCGGGCACAGTCTGGGCGAGTATTCAGCCCTCGTCGCCGCGGGCGCGTTGCGCTTGAGTGATGCCCTGCAACTGGTTCGCAAGCGCGGCCAGTACATGCAGGAGGCGGTTCCCTTCGGTCAGGGCGCCATGGCGGCGCTGCTGGGAATGGAAGTGGCGGCGGTCGAGGCAGTCTGCCGGGAGGCCGCACAGGGTGAGGTCATCTCCCCGGCCAACCTGAACTCCCCGGGCCAGATCGTGATCGCCGGCACCGCTCAAGCGGTCGCTCGCGCCGTGGAGCTGGCCAAAGCGCGCGGTGCCAAGCGCGCCATGATGCTGAACGTCAGCGCGCCATTCCATTGCGCCCTGATGCGGCCGGCCCAGGAGCGGCTCAGCCGCGACCTGGAGGCGATGGAAATCATCGCTCCGCGGGTACCACTCGTCAACAACGTTGAAGCTCGGATCGTGCGGTCCGCATCCGAAGTTCGGGAAGGCTTGAAGGAGCAGGTAACCAGTCCGGTGCGCTGGGAGCAGTCGGTGCGCACGCTCCTGGCGGAAGGCGTGAATCAGTTCGTGGAGGTCGGCCCGGGCAAGGTGCTTGCTGGCCTGCTCCGCCAGATCGATCGGCAGGTTGAATGTCTGCGGGTGGAGGATGTCTCCACCCTCAAGGAAGTTGTTGGGCGTTTGAGTTCGGCCGCAGCCCAAAGCGTGTAGCGCCGCTTTTCTGGACGGCATGCCGGGCCGAAGTCCGGCGCCACTATTCTGTGGGGAGAAGAGGAGCCATGGTGGATCTGGAAGGCCGCGTAGCGTTTGTGACGGGCGCCGCCCAGGGGATCGGGCGGGCGATCGCGCTGGCTTTGGCGGAGGTCGGGGCGGACATCGCGGGCGGTGACGTCAACCTCGACGGTATGGAGAAAAGCGCCAAGGAAATCGAGGCGCTGGGCCGCAAGGCACTGGCACTGAAGCTGGACGTATCCGATCCTACCTCCGTCAAGGAAGCGGTCGCCAGGGTTTACGAGGCCTGGCAGAAGATCGACATCCTGGTGAACAACGCGGGGATTACCAAGGACAACCTCATTATGCGCATGAAGCCCGAAGACTGGGACCGGGTCCTGCGCATCAACCTGGATGGGGCGTTCCATTGCATTCAGGCCATTCTGCCGGGGATGGTTAAGCAGCGTTCCGGACGGATCATCAGCATTGCCTCGGTGGTGGCCCAGGCCGGGAATGCCGGCCAGGCGAATTACATTGCCTCGAAGGCGGGTATCATCGGCCTGACCAAGGCGGTGGCCTCGGAGGTCGGTAGCCGCGGCATCACGGTCAACGCCATCGCGCCGGGATTCATCGCCACGGCCATGACGGAAAAGCTCCCCGAGCAGGTCAAGCAGCGCATGATGAGCCTGATTCCACTGGGCCGCATGGGAACGGACACGGACATCGCCCGCGGCGTGCGCTTTCTCGCCTCGGACGAGGCGAGCTACATTACCGGGCACGTGTTGAACATCAACGGCGGCATGTACATGCAGTGACGAGTGACGAGCAAAGGGAAAAGGAGTCAGGAGTCAGAAGTCAGGAATCAGAATAACCACGATGTGTATCTATGTCGGGTTTACCCCTTGCCGGCTTTCGACCCGATGCAAATCCCTGATTCTGACTTCTGACTCCTGAATTCTGGCTCATCACTTGTCACTTGTCACTGATCACTGTTCTTGGGTACCCTTGCAAGTTGGCAGGGGCACAGCTAGAATGGCCGCCCCACCAAATCCGAGGAGGAGAGACGGATGGCTTCGCTGGATGAGAAGGTCAAGCAGATTATTGTGGAGCAGCTCGGCGTGGACGAGGCCGAGGTAACGGCCACGGCGCATTTCATTGATGATCTGGGTGCCGATTCGCTGGACATCGTCGAGCTGGTGATGGCGTTCGAAGAAGCGTTCGAAATCGAGATTCCCGATGAGGACGCCGAGAAGATTGCCACGGTGAAAGATGCTGTCGAATATATCCAGTCCCACGTGAAATCTTCCAAAAACTGATTCGCCCCCTCAAAGTCTCCACAGGAGGGACATCGCTTGGTACGCAGAGTTGTCGTGACCGGCGTCGGCCTGGTCAGCGCCGTGGGTATTGGAACGGAAGAGACCTGGAAGAGCGTCCTGGCCGGAAAGAGCGGCGCGGCGCCCATCACGCATTTTGACACCGCAGGATTCCCCGTCACCTTCGCCGCCGAAGTAAAGGACTTCGACCCGCTGCAGTACGTCGAAAAGAAAGAGCTCAAGAAGATGGGGCTCTTCATCCAATTCGCCCTGGCGGCTGCGCAGTTCGCCATGGAGCAGGCGCGGGTGAGCATCACGCCGGAGATCGCCGACCGTGCGGGGGTCTATATCGGCTCGGGCATCGGAGGGTTCGATGTCATCGAGCGCGAGCACACGGCGCTCATGCAGGGCGGGCCGCGCAGGATTTCTCCCTTCTTCATTCCCGCATCCATCGTCAACCTCGCCTCGGGATTTGTCTCCATCCGCTGGGGCGCCAAGGGGCCGAACTCCGCCACCTGCACGGCTTGCTCCTCAAGCGCGCACGCGGTGGGGGACTCCTTCAAGCTGATTCAACGCGGCGACGCGGATGTGATGATCTGCGGCGGCGCCGAGGGAGCCATCACTCCTATGGGCGTGGGCGGATTCGCCTCCATGCGCGCGCTCTCCACCCGCAACGATGCGCCGGAAAAGGCCAGTCGGCCGTTCGACCGCGACCGTGACGGCTTCGTGATCGGCGAGGGCGCGGGAATTCTGATCCTCGAAGAACTGGGCTTCGCCTTGAAGCGCGGCGCGCCCATCCTGGCGGAAATCGTGGGCTACGGCATGTCCGGCGACGCCTTCCACATCACCCAGCCCGATGAGAACGCCGATGGGGCGGTGCGCGCCATGCGCATCACCTTGGCCGACGCCAGCATCATGCCCGAGCAGGTCAGCTACATCAACGCTCATGGGACCTCTACCCAGTACAACGATCGCCTCGAGACCCTGGCGATCAAGAAAGTCTTCGGCGACCACGCCTTCAAGCTGGCGGTGAGCTCTACCAAGTCCATGACCGGTCATTTGCTGGGCGGCGCGGGCGGCCTGGAAGCGGGCTTGGCGGCGCTGGCGCTCCGCGACCAAGTCCTGCCGCCGACCATCAATTACGAGAATCCCGACCCGGATTGCGACCTCGATTACGTTCCCAATCAGGCGCGCCAGGCGGACGTCGAGTACGTCCTTTCGAATTCGTTTGGGTTCGGCGGAACGAACGCCGCGTTGCTCTTGAAACGTTACGCGGGATAAGTACCATCACAGTCACAGGTGGCCCGTCCCTCGGGGCATCCTGACGAGGCAAAAGGCCCCGCACAAAGTGCTTCACAAAGAGTTTCTGGTCATTCATAATCTGCTGCGCAATACGTATTAACCGTGAAAATTGTAATCTGCCTGAAGCAGGTTCCGTCACGCGAAGCCGTTCTCCGGCTCAACGCGGCGGGGACCTGGATTCAGGATTCCGACATCAGTTTCGAAGTCAACGAGCCGGACACCTACGCTCTGGAGGAGGCGCTGCGCCTCAAGGAAAAGCACGGCGGTGAAGTAGTAGTCTGCTCGCTCGGTCCGGCGCGCGCGCAGCAGGCCATCAAGGAAGCGCTTGCCAAAGGCGGAGACCGCGCGCTGCACCTTGACGATCCCGCCTTCGGCGGACTCGACCCGCTTGGCTTGGCTCGCGCCCTGGCTGCCGCCATCCGGCGCGAGAATCCCGACCTGGTGCTGACCGGTTTGCAGTCGGATGATTCCGGGTTCGCCCAGACAGGGGTACTGCTGGCGGAACTCCTCGGCCTGCCGCACTCCACCATCATTATGGAGATCCAGGTGGAGAGCGGCCGCCTCAAGGTGAAGCGAGAACTCGAGGGCGGCTGGTTCCAGTGGATCGAGATGCCGCTGCCGGCGCTGCTCACCATCCAGTCGGGCATCAACAAGCCACGCTACGCGTCGCTCAAAGGCATTCTGGCAGCGAAGAACAAACCGCTCCAGAAACTGACCGCGGCGAACCTGGGGCTCTCAGCGGAAGACCTGGCCCCGCGGCAGAGAATCGCCAAAGTGTACGTCCCGGCCAAGAAGACGCAAACGGAATTCCTCGAGGGCAATCCCAAGGAGATTGCCGCTCGACTTGTCGACAAACTCAAAAACGAAGCGCGAGTGCTCTGATTGGGGAGGAGGCAACATGTTCGTGCACATCTGGAGAATGCGGGGCCGCAAAAAGCGCGCGGAGGAGTACGAGAAATTCGGCCGCCAGGTGACCTTGCCGGCCTTGAAGAAGCTGGAGGGGTGCCTGGACGCGCACTTCATCAAAGTCTTCGAAGCTCGCAAGCCGGAATACCTCTGGCTGGTCTTCTGGCGCGATCACGAGGCGCTGGAAGCCGCGCGGACCCATCCCGTCTGGAAAGAACAGATCAAGAAGTTCGAAGCGGGGAAGTTCTACAAGACCATCCCGCTCGAGCTCGTCTGCGAGTCGCTGGCCAGCTTCGCCAACGCCGGCGCCGAGAAGCCCAAGAAAGCGGAAAAGGCCGAGAAGGCTGAAAAGGAAGAGGGCAAGAGTAAAGCCTTTGTCGCCCCGACGCCGGAAGGGGAGTGAGAAAGGTTCAAGTGTGAAGGCTGAAGGATGAAAAAATGCTGCGCGGAGGTACTTCAGCCTTCATACTTCAGACTTTATCCTTTTTGTTATGCCTGACGAGATTCTGGTCTTTGCCGAGCACCAAAACACTAAGTTGACGCGCGCCACCTGGGAGGCGCTGGCGGCCGGACAGCACCTGGGGCGGGAGACTGGCGCGTCCGTCGTAGCCGTCCTGCCCGGTGCGGGAGTTTCAGCGCTCGCTGACGAACTTGCCGCGATTGAACTTCAGGAAATCGTCAGCGTCGATTCGCCGCTCCTTGCCGACTACACGGCGGACGCCTATAGCCTGGCGCTCGCGGAAGTCATCCGCCAGCGCCAGCCGCGCTTCGTGGTTTTCAGCCACACCTACCAGGTTCGCGACTTCGCGCCCAAGCTTGCCGCGGCACTCGATCGCGCGCTGGCAAGCGACTGCCTCAGTTACCGCAAGGAAGGTGACCGGCTGGTCTTTGTCCGTCAGGTATTCCAGGGAAAATTCTGCGCGGATGTTGAATTCGCAGGCGACCCGCCGTACCTCGTATCGTTTCAGGCCGCCGCGTTCCGGGAAGATTCCGTGAAGCGCGGCACGGCTGCGGCGAAGGTCGTATCTTTCACGACCAGTCTCTCCGCGGACGCGATCCGCACCAAGCCCGGCGAGCGTTTCCGTGAGGCGAAGCAGGCCGTGGATTTGACGCAGGCAGAAGTTATCGTTGCCGTGGGGCGCGGGATCAAGGCGGTCGAGAATCTGGAACTCGTGAAGAAGCTGGCGGAGTCGCTGGGCGGGGAAATCGGTGCCTCGCGGCCCATTTGCGATAGCGGCTGGCTTCCCATGGACCGCCAGATCGGCAGCTCGGGCCAGACCGTGGCGCCTAAGCTCTATATCGGTCTGGGGATTTCAGGCGCGATCCAACACCAGGTCGGGATGAAGGGCTCGCGAACGGTGGTGGCCGTCAATAAGGACAAGGAAGCGCCGATCTTCGAAGTCGCCACCTACGGGATTGTCGGAGACCTCTTCGAAGTTGTCCCGCCCCTCATCGAAGAGATCAAGAAGATCAAAGCCAGCTAGGGTCGGAGCTTTTGGCCCCTAAGTCTCTGCCGCCTGAACCCTGAATCCTGGCTACTGACTCCTGGCTCCTGCCTTCCTATTTCTTCGGCACCCACTCGAAATCAGCCCACCCGGCCTCGAGAATTTTGCACACCCGGCAATCGAACCGTTTGAGACTCTCGCCACGGCCGGAGATGCGTTCCGCCGTCTGACCTGCAATCTCAATCTTGGTCTCCAGCGAGCACCAGTTGCTGACCGGCTTGTGGTCTTCAACGGATTCACAGGGGAGGTGGAGTTTTGAAGTCCCCGCCCACTTCGGCCCCGTGCGGCGCAGTTCGCTGTGGATGTAGGCTCCGCCCTTGGCGAGCCGGAGTGGGATGTTGACCCACTCGGCGTGAAAGACGCCTTCTTCCGTCCAGACGCGGAATTCCTTCCCGGTCGTCTCGGACTTCCAGATCCGCGCCGAGGCGGACACGGCCGACGCCGCAGCGGCCTTCTTGCTTTGTGCGGCTTGCCCCGCCGCCCATTCGAGAGGCGCCAAGAGCAGAACCAGCGCGCCGGCACACGCCAAGAGTCGCAGTCTCAATGAAACCTCCAGAAAGTGAGTTTCGCTTCGCCCCGCGCGTCGCACGGATCAATCATGCTTGTAACTTTTCTGCCGGAACTTGTCAATCACCTGAGGCCTCAAAGCCCACCCTGCCTCGGCCCCCTACACACACGCCCCGGCATAGCTCAATGCAGCCCGGCTACCGGTTTCTCGCGGACCTATGCTACGATGACTCGCTGGGGTCGCCGCGACGATCCCGCCAGAAGCGGGACCCGGAGGCTCGACTGATTCACCTTTCCGGGCGGATCCTTTCAGGCTTCCACGACCAATCGAATGACTGAGCGCCAGAATCCACGCCCGCGAATCCTGAGCGGCATGCGACCCACCG
>Ga0316628_100003748_pt1 | contig 11764 bp, 9 predicted proteins | sample OWC_Aug_M2_C1_D5_FD_207648 | JGI IMG/M metagenome (GOLD analysis project Ga0316628, IMG submission 207648) | Wetland soil microbial communities from Old Woman Creek delta, Ohio, United States - OWC_Aug_M2_C1_D5_C | ecosystem: Environmental > Terrestrial > Soil > Wetlands | place: USA: Ohio... | reverse complement strand
ACCTGCGTTCGCTGCCCTGGTGGCCGCGGCGCGGGCCGGGCGGCCCCTCGCCGCCTTCACGGACCGTGGCGCCGGCGGCCGTTCAGCCGTTGTGCTCTCCAGGGAGGGGCGACCGAGGTCGCCGCGCCCGTCGGTGCCGCCTGGGCCGGCGCTCCGTGCCGCGAAGAGGCGGAGGCGCAGGTCGCCGGCGCGCACCCCGGCGGGGCGGCGCAGCGCGGCACAGGTCGAGGGCCGGCAGGGCCCCGGCGTCGCGTGACCCGGCTCGGCCTGTGCCGTGCAGCCACGTGGCGAGTCATGCGGCGCGGCGTCGCGGCTCCTGCTTCCCTGGTGGTCTGCACCGCCGCGGCGCTGTTCGCGTGCAGGGATGCCGCTCGCCCGCAGCTGTTCGTGGGGCTCTCCGTGTCCAGCCGCCTGGTGTCGGTGCACGAGGACAGCGTGGTGGTGCGTCCCGACTCGGCTACGCTGACCATCTCGGGCGCGGATTCGGCGTCCTGGACGGCGGTCCACGGCGGCGGCTCCTGGCTCACGATCTCCACGCCTTCCGGGCTCGGGAGCGGCGTCGTGCGCTGGGTGCGCGATGCCCGCCTCCTGAACGGCGGGACGTACGTAGACACGATCACGGTCGCCGTCCAGGGCGTCGGCTCCGGCCGGATCGTCGACACGCTCCTCGTGCGCGAAGCCCCGGCGCAGCTCGTCGCGGTGCGGCGCGCCTGGCTGCCGGGGGAGCGCGGCGACCAGGTCGCGGCGATCGTGCAGAGCGCCGCGTGGGGCCCGTACTCGTCGCTGGCGGAAGCCGCGCTGGACCCCGACTCGGCCACCGTGATCGCCGGGAACCCGCTCTACCCCGCCACCCGGCTCGCCGATCTGGCCTCCGCCCTGCAGACGCCGGGCACCGCCGGTTGGCAGTCGCAGGGCATCGATCTCTACCAGGTGGACGCGACGAACCCCTCCCCGGTGGCCACCGACACTCTGAACTGGCTGATGGTCTTCTACTGGAACACGGCCGAGCCGACGTGGAAGGGATTCACCGTCGCCCACTCGACCGCCGAGACGGTGAGCCGGACGGCGCTCAACACCGCCGCGTTCGACGCGTCCTACGGCACCAGCGGTGCGGGAGGGGGCGAGGCCCGGCAGACGACCGGGGAGTACTGGGAGGCAAGCGGCGGCGACATGCAGATCTCGTGGGTCTTGCCGTACGGCGCCGCCTCTCCCATCGACACGGGGCAGTGGGCGGGAGGGACGATCGCCAACGGGACGATGCACGGGCGGCTTCGCAGAGTGCTGATGCCCCGGGTCGATCCGTCGCCGCAGCCCGGGGTGGAGTGGAGCTACGACTTCCGCGGCACGGGCGTGCCGAGCTTCAAGATCACCTGCTTGTGGCGGAATCCGGGTCCGGCGTGCCAGGCCACCGCGGCGCTGCGGCGGGGCGTGCGGGCCGCGCTGCTCCGCTGACCCTCGCGACCGCCCCCGGCTAGCCGGCCTTCCCGCCTCCTTCCGGCGCCGCTCCGGCGGTGATGGTGCGGCGCATCTCCCTGATCTGGCCGTCCGCCTCGCGCAGGCGATGGGTCAGCATCCGGATCACGCCCTCCGCGATCTCCACCTGCTCGTGCAGCATCTCGTAGAACTCCTCGCTCCCGATGCGCAGCAGCTCGGTCTCCTCGAGCGCCTCGGCGGTGGCGCTGCGCGGCACCTCGTCCAGCACCGCCATCTCGCCGAAGGCCTCGCCGGCGCCCAGGGTCGCCAGTGTGGTGTGGCCGCGCCGGATGGCGACCTTCCCGCGGACGACCACGAACAGCGCGTCGCCCATCTCTCCCTCGGTGAAGATCCTCTCGTTGTGCGCGTAGGACTGCACCTCGGCGAGCCGCGCGAGGGGCGCCACGTCCTCGCCCGAGAGCCGCGCGAAGACGGGGGCGCTCTTGAGGAACAGGATCTTCTCAACGGTCGAGTACATGGAGACCTCCGGCGCGGGTGCGCCGCCGAGCTTCGCCAGTGCCGCCGCCGCGTGCCGGGCGACGATGTGGTCGGGATCACCGAGCAGGGGCCGCAACAGCGTGAGGGCGCTGGGGCCGTCGGCCGCCGCGAGGGCGTAGACCGCCGCCTCGCGGACCAGCGGCTCGCGGTGCGCGAGCAGGGGGCCGGCTTCCTCGGCGGCGACGGCCGCGCCGTGCTCCGCCAGGGCGTCGAGGGCCACCAGCACGACGTACGGGTTCGGGTGCCGGCAGTGCTGCCGCAGGAACTCCGCGGGCTCGGGCGCCGGAGGCGCCAGCGAGCCCGCCTTCCGCAGGCGCTCCTCCACGGGCACGTCGTCCAGGAACGGCATCACGAGCGGCCGCAGCGACGGGTCCAGGAGCGTGTCGAGCACTTCGATGGAGTTGGCGCGGCGCGACGGCTCGATCAGGTGATCGCGCACCAGCCGCAGCGGCTCGGGGTCGTAGCGCAGCTCCAGGATGCGCAGGATGCGCCGCATCGCCCGCTCGGCCCTGAACTGGAACACCTCTGCGAGCAGCGGCGTCTCGAAGACCGGCTGGGCGCGCAGCCAGCCGGCCAGGTTCCTGTAGGTGTCGAGCAGCTCGGCCTCCACCAGGCCCTGGATGGCGGCGAGCGGCTCGCCCTTGCGCCGCAGCGACTGCCTCAGGTGCGACAGCGCCGCGAAGATGCGGAGGCGCAGGTGGCTGTCGCGCACCCCGGCGAGCCGGCGCAACGCGACGTAGGTCTCGGGCTCGGGAATGTGCCGGAGCAGCCGCGGCGCCATGAGTCGGATGGGGCGGGCCGCCGCCTCGTCCGCCACCAGCGCCGCCAGCGGGGCGACGGCCGGCTGGCCGATCGCGACCAGCGCGGAGCCGGCGCGCCGCCGGGTCGACGCGTCGGTCAGAGCGTCGATCAGCAGCGGCACGAGGCGCGCGTCCGCGACTCCCGGTGCGGCCCTGAGCGCCGCGCGCCGCACGCCCGGGTCCGGATCGACGATGAGGCGGCGCAGCGGCCGGTACGCGTCGGGGCCGAGGGTCGACAGAGCCTTCGCCGCCTCGACACGCTGATCGCGCGCGGCGGAGTGCAGCAGGCTCCCCAGCTGGGCGCCGCCCACGATGCCGCCCTCCACGCCGCCGAAGCGGAGCAGACCGGAAACGGCGGCCACGCGCACATCGCGCGCCGGGTCCTCCAGAAGCGGCGCGACGCGCTCCACCGCCTCGTCGCGAGCCAGCGCCGTGAACGCCGCCGCGGCGGCCGCTCGCACGTCGGCGTCGGGGTCGGACAGGGCGGACTGGGCGGGCGACGGGTCGGCGTCCGGCTGACCGGCCAGCTCCCGCAGCGCGGCCGCCCTGACGGAGGCGTCCCGGTGCTCGGCCAGTCGCTCGACGGCCTGCACGAACGGCCTGGACCGCTCGCCCGCCAGTTGCTCCAGCACCACCAGGATGCGCCTCGGCTCCCCCGACTGGTCCAGCGCGTCCAGGAGCCCGCGCCGTCCGGCGGCGTCGAGCACCTGCTCGTGCTCCAGCGCCAGCGCGCCGCGCGCGCTCAGCGTGGCCTCGAGCGTCTGGAGGTAGCGCCTCCGGACCATCGGGATGATCCCGATCCAGAAGACCACCAGCGTCACCGTCAGGAACGACAGCAGCTGGACGCTGCCGCCCGGGATGCGTGGCACCAGCAGGATGAGCGCCGCGCCGCCGATGCCGTAGGACGCCGGCTTTATGACGGCGTCCAGGAAGGCCCGCGTCCGCGCCTTCACCGCCAGCGGGAAGGGCACGTACAGCGCCTGGAGCGTCGTCTCGTGGATCGTGTACTGGAATCCGTTGTCGGCGAACTTCATCACCGTCGCGATGCCGAGCCTGGGCAGCAGCAACAGCAGGGCGCTCGCCGCGCCGAAGACCGACGGCATCACCGACATCCCCCAGCCCACTCCCAGGCGGGAGAGGAGGCGCGGCGTCACGACGACCTGAAACACGAACGAGACCGCCCCGGTGCCGGCGTAGAAGAGGCTGAAGAACCGGGCCAGAGCGTCCTCGCGGTAGGTGGCCCGGGCGATGGCCTTGAACTGGTAGTCGCCGACGGTGAGCGCAGTGAAGGTGAAGAGGATGAATACCGCCAGCGCCCGCACGTACGGGTCGGCGAAGATCCTGGGCGGCGGCCCGCGGCGCGCCGGCTCCGAGCCGGCCCGCAACTGGTGCTCGGGCTTGGGCTCGCGGCTGATCAGCACGGCGAGGACCGCGATCACGAGCATCATCCCCGTGATCACGAACAGCAGCTGCGGCGTGCCGATGGCCTTCACCACCACTCCCGCACCCAAGCCCACCAGCACCACTCCCAGCACTCGCGCCGAGCCGATTGTGCCGAACAGGCGCTTGGCGGACCGCGCATCGTGCAGATCGTTGGCCAGCGTCCAGAACTGCACGATGAACAGGTTGGCCACGACCTCGGACCATACGTAGAAGACCGGGTACACCCACGCCATCCGCGCCCGCACCAGCCCCCAAACCGCGATGTAGGTGGCGACGCCGACGCCGGTCGAGATCACAATGAGCCGGTGCCGAGCCACCTTGTCGGCCACCCGGGAGTACAGCACCACCGTGACGGCCGAGGCGACGCCGTACAGCACGAACATCCAGGGCAGCGCCGCCAGCGAGAAGCGGCTCAGGAACAGAGTGTCGCGGACGGTGCGGCCCAGGATGAAGACCGCGGAGGCGAAGAGCAGGTGCGTGAACAGCAGCGCCGTGCGCCGCCCCTCTCCCGGCCGGATGTGGAGCGTGGCGTCGAGGAATGCGGCGAAGGCGCCGCCCTCGCGCCTCACGGCCGGCTCCGGCGCCCGGCTTGCGCGTGACGCCGCGGCGGTGAATAGTGGCCCGATGTCACTCTCCGACCTCCTGGCACAGAACCGCGCCTGGGCGGATGCTCAGATCGCGCGGGACCCGGAGTTCTTCGCCCGCATGGCCCGGGGTCAGAAGCCCCGGATCCTGTGGATCGGCTGCTCCGACTCGCGCGTGCCGGCGGAGCAGGTCCTGGGCTGCGGCCCCGGCGACCTGTTCGTGCACCGCAACGTGGCGAACATCGTCGCCTACAACGACATCAACATCGCCGCCGTGATCCAGTACGCCACCCGCAGCCTCGGCATCCCGGACATCGTAGTGTGCGGCCACTACGGCTGCGGCGGCATCCGCGCGGCCTGCGCCACTGAGTACCCGTCCGGCTACATCGGCGACTGGCTCGCGATCGCCGGCTGGGCTCAGCGCGCCGTGGACGCGCGTCTCGCCGCCGCGGGGCGGCCCTCCGAGGGGGAAGAGTACCACCGTCTGGTGGTCGACGAAAACGTCCGGCTGCAGCTCACGCACCTCTCCCACCTCTCGGTCGTGCGCGAGCAGTGGGCCCGCACGCCCGGAACCCCCCGCCTCCACGGATGGGTTTACGACATCGGGACGGGGCTCGTCAAGGTCGTCGCGTCTGGCGATACTTAATCCGACACCCGGCGCGCGGACTGCGGAGCCCCTCCCGGAGGCGGGCGGGCTCGGGTCCGGCTCGCCGGTCTCGAGGCGCGGCCACGCCGGCCGACGACCTCCCAGCGACCATACTACTCGGCTTGGAAAGGTGACCATCGTGTGAATCGAGTGTTGATTCTCGGCGCAGCCGGCAGAGACTTCTTCAACTTCCTCACCGTGTACCGCGACGACCCCGAGACCGAGGTGGTCGCCATCACAGCCCAACAGATTCCCCACATTTCCGATCGCAAGCTCCCGGCGTCGCTGGCCGGTCCGCGCTACCCGCAGGGCGTCCCGATCTTCCCGGAGTCGAAGCTGGAGGAGCTGATCGCCACTCTCAGGGTCGACACCTGCGTGCTGTCGTACTCCGACCTGTCGGCGGAGACCGTGCTCCGCCTTTCGGCGCGGGTCAACGCCGCCGGCGCCGCGTTCGCCATGCTCGGGGTGCGCAACCAGCTCCGTTCCGGCAAGCCGGTGGTCGCCGTGTGCGCCTCGCGCACCGGCGCCGGAAAGAGCCCCCTCTCGCGCGCCGTGGTGCCCGCGCTGCGGGCCAGGGGCCTGCGCGTCGCGGTGCTCCGCCACCCCATGCCCTACGGCGACCTCGCCTCCCAACGCGTGCAGCGCTTCGCGACGGAGGAGGACCTCCTCGCGCACAAGGTGACGGTGGAGGAGCGCGAGGAGTACGAGCCCCACATGGCGACGGGCTCGGTGGTCTTCGCCGGCGTCGACTACGCCGCCATCCTCGCGGCCGCCGAGCGGGAGGCCGACGTAGTCCTGTGGGACGGCGGCAACAACGACACCTCGTTCATCAAGGCCGACCTCTACTTCACGGTCGTGGACCCGCACAGGGCCGGCCACGAGCTGAGCTACTACCCGGGCGAGACCAACGTCCGCCTGGCCGACGTCATAGTCGTCAACAAGGTCGACACCGCTCCGGCCGCAGCGGTCGCCCAGGTGCGCGACAACGTCCGGCGCGCCAACCCGCGAGCCCGCATCGTCGAGGCCGCGTGTACCGTCACCGCCGCCGAGCCGGAGCTGCTGCGCGGCAAGCGCGTGCTCGCCATCGACGACGGCCCGACCCTCACCCACGGCGGGATGGCGTTCGGCGCAGCCGTGCTCGCGGCGCGCGCCGCCGGCGCCCGGGAGCTGGCGGACCCGCGGCCCTTCGCCGTCGGCGAGATCGCCGACGCGCTGGCGCAGTACTCGCACGTCGGCGCGGTGCTCCCGGCGCTCGGCTACGGGGACGGCCAGATCAGGGACCTCGAGACCACGATCGCCCGCGCGGTCCAGGGCGGCGTCGAGGCCGTGGCCATCGGCACGCCGATCGACCTCGCCCGCCTCGTGAAGATCCCGGTGCCGCACACGCGGGTGGGATACGAGATCGCGTTCCAGGGCGGGGTAACGATAGACGAGTTACTTAGTCCCATATTGAAGGGCAAGTCGGTATAGAGTGTCCGAAGTCCCGATGGGGGCCGAGGTGCCCGTTGCCCAGCGGCGTGCGCCGCCCCGGGTGGTCGTGGTCGGCCTCGGCAACCCCATCCTCTCCGACGACGGCGTGGGCATCTTCGCGGCGCGCCTGCTGGCCGAACGGCTGGCGGGCGCGCCTGTCACGGTGGCCGAAAGCTCGCTGGGCGGGATGCGCTTCCTGGACCTCCTTGGCGGCTTCGAGCGGGCGGTCATCGTGGACGCCATCCAATGGCGAAGGGGGCCGCCGGGCACGACTTACCGGCTCTCCGCGAGCGAGGCCGTCCCCACCGTGCGCGCCGTGTCCTTCCATGACATCAGCCTCGGCACGGCGCTTGCGCTGGGCGAGAAGCTGGGAATCCAGCTCCCATCCGAGATCGCCTTCCTGGCGGTGGAGGTGGAGGACACGGTCACCGTCCACGAGGGTTGTTGCCCGGCGGTCGAAGCCGCGCTTCCCGAGGTCGTGCGCCAGGTCCTGGAGCAGCTGGCGACGTGGGGCGTGCTCCCGGAGGCGTCATGCACGAGGCGGGGATCGCGCAACACCTGATCGACATCGCGGGAGAGCACCTGGAGCGCGTCCCGCACGGCGCGGTGCGACGGCTCAACGTGCGCATCGGCGAGCTGGCCGGGGTCAACGCGGAGTCGCTCGACTTCGCGTTCGAGTGCCTCAGCAGAGGTAGTGTGGTGGAGGGCGCCCGCCTGGAGGTCGAGCGCGTGCCGCTCACCGTTGACTGCGACGGCTGCGGCAGCCGCACCGCCGTGGTGGACCTCGTGTTCCGGTGCGGCAAGTGCGGCGGCGAGAAGACGCGTGTGGCGACCGGCCGCGAGCTGCAGTTCGTGTCCATCGACGTCGACGAAGCGTCGCGGGAGGACGTCCGTGCATCTGATTGACGTGCAGACCGGGCTGCTGGCGGACAACGACGCGATCGCCGCGGAGAACCGCGAGATGCTGCGCCGGCGCGGCATCTACGCCGTGAACGTCATGAGCGCCCCGGGCGCCGGGAAGACGTCGCTGCTGGAGCGTCTGCTGCCGCAGCTCGCGGCGCGCTGGCGCGTGGCGGTCATCGAGGGCGACATCGTCGGCAGCGCCGACGCCGAGCGGCTGGCCAAGCTCGACCTGCCCGTGGTGCAGATCAACACCGGCAACGCCTGCCACCTCGACGCGCGGATGGTGCACCGCGCCGTTCACGATGTGGTGCACGGACCGGCCGACGTGCTTGTCTTCGAGAACGTCGGCAACCTCGTCTGCCCGGCGGAGTTCGATCTGGGCGAGGACGATGCGCTGATGCTGCTCTCGGTCACCGAGGGGCACGACAAGCCGAAGAAGTACCCGCTGATGTTCCGGCGGGCGGGGCTGCTGGTGGTGAACAAGATGGATCTCCTGCCGATGACCGACTTCAACTTGGACGATGCGGTCGCTGCGGCGCGGGACGTGCACCCTGGCCTCGACGTCGTCCGCACCTCGTGCCGCACCGGCGAGGGCGTCGCCGAGGTGGCGGCGTGGCTGGAGCGGCGCATCGCGGCCAAGCGCGGAGTGGGGGCGGCGCCGGCATTGCCGCCGTTGCCGCCATCGCCGGCCCCGCCGAAGGGCTAGGCCGCGTGCCGGAGTTCCTCGCCGTGTTGGCTGCCCGGGTGGAGGTGCGGGGCGCCGTGCAGGGGACGGGGTTCCGGCCCTTCGTGTACCGCCTGGCCAGGCGGCTCGGCCTGACCGGCTCGATCCGCAACACTTCGTTCGGCGTCCTGATCCACGTCGAGGGGGAGCGGCGCGCCCTGGAGGAGTTCGCTCGCCTGCTTCCCGTGGAGGCTCCGCCCGCGGCCATGCTGCGCGGCGTCGCGACCGCGCCGTCCGACGCGCTCGGCGCGGCCGACTTCACCATCGGCGACAGCGAGGCCGGCGGAGAGCTGAGCGTGGCGGTGCTTCCCGACCTCGCCACCTGCGGCGACTGCGTGAGCGAGCTGTTCGATCCCGCCGACCGGCGTCACGGCTATCCCTTCCTCAACTGCACCGCGTGCGGGCCGCGGCTCTCGATCATCGAGGGGCTGCCGTACGACCGCCCGCGCACCGCCATGAAGGGATTCGCGCTGTGCGGTGACTGCGCCCGGGAGTACCGCGACCCGGAGGACCGCCGCTTTCACGCCCAGCCGGTGGCGTGCGCGAGTTGCGGGCCGCGGCTCCGGTACGCCGAGCCGCTCGGGCCGGCGCGCGGCTCCGCCGACCCGCTGGACGCGGCGGTGGAGGCGCTCGCGGCGGGGCGCGTCGTCGCGCTCAAGGGCCTGGGCGGCTACCAGCTGCTCGTGGACGCGCGCAGCGGTGCAGCCGTGGCTCGGCTGCGCTCCCGCAAGGGCCGCGGGGAAAAGCCGTTCGCGGTGATGTTCCCGAGCCTGGCGGCGCTGCGCCGGGCCGCGCGGGTCTCCGACGTGGAGGCGGCGTGGCTCCAGTCTCCCGCGGCGCCGATCCTGCTGCTGGAGCTGGTGGCCCGCGGAGTCGTGGCCGACCAGGTGGCGCCGGGGCTGCGGACAGTGGGCTCGATGCTGCCGTACTCGCCCCTCCACCACCTGCTGATGGCGCGGCTCGGCTTTCCGGTGGTGTGCACCAGCGGGAATTTCAGCGAGGAGCCGATGGCCGTCGCGCCGGAGGAGGCGGAGGAGCGGCTGGGCTCCATCGCCGACGCGTTCCTGCACCACGACCGGCCCATCGTGCGGCCGGTGGACGACTCCGTGGCGCGAGGAGTGGACGGCCGCCTGCTGGTGATGCGCCGCTCCCGTGGGTTCGCGCCGCTCCCGGTGCCCCTCGCCGCATCGCTGCCCACCGTGCGCGCGCTGGGCGGGCACCTCAAGAACACGGTGGCGTGGGCGAGCGGAGGGCAGATCGTCCTGAGCCAGCACATCGGAGACATGGACCACCCGCTCTCGCTCGCGGCCCACTCGCGCGCCGTCTCGGACTTCGAGCGGCTGTACGGGTTCGAGCCGGTGGCGGTGGCCTGCGACCTGCACCCCGACTACGCCACGACCCGCGTCGCCGAGTCGAGCGGCCTGCCCGTCACCCGAGTGCAGCACCACCACGCGCACGTCGCCTCGCTCCTCGCCGAGCACGATCTCGACGTGGAGATTCTGGGCGTGGCGTGGGACGGGACGGGGTTCGGTCCGGACGGAACGGTGTGGGGGGGCGAGTTCCTGTGCGCCACTCGCACCCGCTACCGGCGCTTCGCGCGGCTGCTGCCGTTCGCGCTGCCGGGCGGCGAGGCCGCAGCGCGCCAGCCGTGGCGCTCGGCGCTGGGCGTGATCCACGCGGTGCGCGGGCCCGACCTCTGGGAGCTGCCCATCGCGCCGGTCCGCAGGGCGACGCAGTGGGCCGAAGTGCTGGACGGACTGCTGCTCGCGCCCTCGACCACAAGGACCTCCAGCGCGGGCCGGCTCATCGACGCCGTGGCCGCGATCGTGGGCGTGCGGCAGGAGTCCAGCTACGAGGCGCACGCCGCGATGCTGCTGGAGCAGTCGGCGGCGCCCAGCGGCGACGCATATCCGTTCGAGCTGCTGGAACGCGGCGCGGGCGGGCCCGACGAGCCGGCCCTCGAGATCGACTGGCGGCCCGCAGTCGCCGCGGTGCTGGACGACGTCGCGCGCGGCCTCTCGCCGTCGCTCGTCGCGGGCCGTTTCCACCGCACCCTTGCCCGGATGGCGGTCGCCGTGGCAGAATGCGCCCAGGTCCCGCGAGTGGGGTTGACGGGCGGGTGCTTCCAGAACGCCTTGCTGACACAATACGGCGGCGAGGAGCTGCGCCGCGGCGGGTTCGAGGTCCTCCTTCACTCGCAGGTCCCGCCGAACGACGGCGGCCTCTCCGCCGGACAGGCGCTGGTCGCCGCGAGCCGGCTGCTCGAAGAAAGGAGCTGACCGCCGTGTGCCTCGGCATTCCCGGCGAGATACTCGAGACGCACCCCGGCGACCTGGGCGTGCGAATGGGCACCGTCAGCTTCGGCGGCGCCGAGCGCGAGGTGTGCCTGGAGTACGTGCCGGAGGCGGAGGTGGGCGACTACGTCATCGTCCACGTCGGGGTGGCGCTGTCCAGGGTGAGCGCGGAGGAGGCCGACGAGGTCTTCGGGTACCTGAAGGAGATGCAGGCGATGGCGGGCCCGGACGCCGGAGCGGCGTGAAGTACCTGGAGGAGTACCGCGACGGCGCGGCGGCGCGGGAGTACCTCGCCGCCGTCCGCGCGCTGGTCACCCGGCCGTGGACGCTGATGGAGGTTTGCGGCGGGCAGACGCACAGCATCGTGCGGTACGGTCTCGACGAGCTGCTGCCGCCCGAGATCACGCTCATCCACGGCCCGGGCTGCCCGGTCTGCGTCACTCCCATCCACATCATCGACCGCGCGCTCGCCATGGCCGCGACGCCGGGCGTGATCTTCACCAGCTTCGGCGACATGCTGCGGGTGCCCGGCTCCACCACCGACCTGCTGCGGGCGCGGGGGGCGGGCGCCGACGTGCGCATCGTCTACTCGCCGCTGGACGCCGTGGCCATCGCTGCGGCGAACCCGGAGAGGCAGGTGGTGTTCTTCGCCGTGGGATTCGAGACCACCGCGCCGGCCAACGCGATGGCGGTGCTGATGGCGAGCCGGAAGGGGCTCGCGAACTTCTCCATGCTGGTGGCGCACGTCCGCGTGCCCCCCGCGCTCGAGGCCATTCTCGCGTCGCCGTTCTGCAGGGTGCAAGGGTTCCTCGCGGCGGGACACGTGTGCACGGTGATGGGCACGCGCGAGTACCGCGACGTGGCGGCGAGGTATCGCGTGCCGATCGTGGTGACGGGCTTCGAGCCGGTGGACATCCTGCACGGCGTGG
>Ga0316628_100003747_pt1 | contig 11768 bp, 6 predicted proteins | sample OWC_Aug_M2_C1_D5_FD_207648 | JGI IMG/M metagenome (GOLD analysis project Ga0316628, IMG submission 207648) | Wetland soil microbial communities from Old Woman Creek delta, Ohio, United States - OWC_Aug_M2_C1_D5_C | ecosystem: Environmental > Terrestrial > Soil > Wetlands | place: USA: Ohio... | reverse complement strand
AGGCGGTCCTCCAGATGTCAGCCGCGCCGTCTCCGTCACACTGGATATCGAGCGTGTCACAGAACTACTCCATCATGCTTCGGCTGGACATCAGTATCAGCCGTACCAGTTCGACCTGGCGTTGCGTGCCGGTTTTGTTGAAGATCCGCTGAAGGTGAGTCCGCGCAGTGCTCACACTGACGCCGAGTTGCTGAGCGACCCTATCGAGCCGGTGCCCGGCCGCGATCAACAAAGCGATGCGCGCCTCGGCCATCGTCAAGCCATAGTCGTCCAGAAGACCGTGTTCCTGAGTCGGCATTTCATTCTCGGCGACGAAGACGAATGCCAACGACTGATCGCCGATTTCGCCAGGCACGCGCCCGCTCAACACATAGGCGAATATGCGCAACGGCTCGCCGTTGGTGCGCCGAATTGTCAACGTCTCTACCGGGCTCATGATGGAGCCGTTAGAAAAGAATGCACGTTCGATGGCGGCGCGCAGAATCTGACTCTCGGACCGAAGAGTCGCTTCGAGGCCGTCTTTCGACACGAACAGGCCGTCGCACGCAGCGATCAGATCAGCGGCCCAACGATTGACCTTGAGAGGACGACCGTCACGGCGCAATACGATGACTCCGATAGGGAGGCGGTCGAGCACGCGGCTAGTCGTTCGCCAATCGCCAGGGTCCCGGTGCCTGGCTTCTTGTAAGCGTACCCCGGCGCGAAAATGCGGCAGCAGCGACCAGACCAGCTCCACCTGTGCGCGACTGAACGCACGAATGTGCGCCTCGCGCCAGATCATGATCACGAGCTGCATCATTTCGCCGCCAGGAGCGCGAGCGCGAGCACTTGCGCAAATGCCGTGTTCCAGTCCCTGTGGACGCACCCAGCGTTTGACGAAGGCGGATTCGCTGATAGACCCTGTCCGGGCGCCGCTTGCCTGGATCTTCGTCATCGTCTCTTGGGCCGCCTGTTTGGCGAAGAATGGGTCGTTCTCGTCGTATAGCTCCTTTAACAGCTCGCGGAACTCCGGTGCTATGCCGAAGCTTTCCACATCCGCTCGCGTGCGAGCATTGTCCTCGAAAATCCATACAAGGCCGCACTTCAGCCATAGCGGCTGACGCAAACGCGCGATCGAGACGGTCCAAGGTTGCCGTCCGAGCGCGGCGCCGTATATTTCGGCGACGATCTCATGCGAAAGGCTGCGCGCTGTGACCGGTCCCGGGCGCGCGCCGGAATTGGGTTCGCTGCCGGTGCCGTCGATCTCAAGACCCGTCCGTTCCAACGACCCGGAAGCCCCGTCTAGCGAAGATGCAGTCAGGTCCATTGCGACATCGCCTGCACGTTGGCCGACAGCGTGCGCGCCGAGATTTTGGAGCGGCAGTGGTCTGGGTTGGCTCATGTCCTTACTCGGCGCTGGTTCGAGGGTCCGCTTCCGTCGCCGCTCGAAAAGTGCAGTCCGCAAGCGCGTCGGCCGCCGTATTCGCACTGCGGCCCAGGTCTCGTCCATGGCACCGTACTGCACGATGGAGGTCGACGGGCGCCCTGTGTCCTTGTGGCGAAGACCGTTTCATTCAGGAAAATTAGCCGACTGAATCGACAGACGAGCGTGTGCATATGTAATAGGTTCGATGTATTCGGGCCAGTGATGGGCATGACGGAAGGAGTAACCCGAATGCGATGCGAACCGCTTTGTATACCCCTATGAATTGTTGCTGACGCGCAACGCTGCGCGTTTCGCCGATCGCAGGAAATGTGCGCAATTCCGCTGCACGTATCGAGTTCCCGCAAGCCAGACTCTTGTATTAGTTTCTTAAATCCGCTTCGATCTGATTCACAAAAGCAGCAAATGGGCATATACGGCGGCGCCGCTGCGCACGCATTGAGTGGACCTCGATGCCGTCGATCTTCACCAGCGCGATTGGCGGACCATTCCCGGCGATTTTATCTGCTGCCCGTCTTTGTCGTGGTTTACGGCGGCAGCAATCGGCGATCAGCGGTGCAGACGCCGTGGGATCAGGGCCGACGGCTCGACATCGAAGATCGGAAGATAGTATCGCTGGCATCGCATCGAATATGCCGGCGCGGTCGCTTGAGCTGAAGGTTGGCCGGAATGTCGAATGTCGTCACCACGTCGTCATCCGAGAGCCGGTTCCATTTCTTTGTGAACACCGTCCCGAGTAAATTGCCTGAAGCGGCAGCTCTCGCAGCGGATTCTCCGACGGGATCGAGGGGCATCTTGGCGACGCATACATCAGCTCGAAGTCTGGAGAGAGAACTTCGAATTCCTGGACTGCGGTGGTCTCGATCGACCGCAACGGATGCTGCGCCGCCGTCCGCACCTCACGAATGAGGTACATGGACGGACCGCCCGATCGATCATCCGTCTCGCGCATCGCCAATCCTCCCGCCACATGCCGCCGGAGCATCGATTCAGCGATCAGTCCTGGCGTTTTGTCCGCAGCCTGCTGGTGCGGAATCAAAGGATAAAATCGGAGGCATGGAGCTCATCCAGGGACACCCCGGATAATACCGCCAGATTCTGCGGGGTATAGGAGTCTCCGGCAGAGCCATCGAGATCCACCATGAGTAGAAGGCCGCCGTCGCTTCCGGTCGCAAAGCTGACATGTCCGTCGCCGACGGCGTTACTCGCGTCGTAGCCGATCGCTTCGTTCCGCAACAGCGTTGAAAGATCGACGTGATCGCCACCGGAGAAGTCGGTAATGCGGTCACCTTTCTCTGTCATCGACGTATAGACGAATACGTCGCTGCCGGGGCCACCGGTCACCTGATCCGCACCTCCCCCACCGACGAGCGTGTCGTTGCCGCTGCCCCCGTCCAAGGTGTCGGCGCCATCGCCGCCGATGAGCCGGTCGTTCTCCGACTGGCCGTAGAGTTCGTCGTTTCCCGCCCCGCCGTCGAGGAGGTCGTCGTCCCGGTTACCGTAGAGTGTGTCGGCGCCGTCGCCGCCACTTAAGCTGTCGTTGCCGGGACCGCCCTCGGCCCAATCGTTGCCGTTGCCACCGACGATGGAATCGTTGCCGTCACCGCCGCGGAACGCATCGTTACCATCGCCGCCTTCCTCGTAATCGTTGCCCTCGCTGCCGTGCAGGTTGTCGTCCCCGGGACCGCCGATCATGACGTCGTTGCCATCGCCACCGCGAAGGATGTCGTTTCCCGCGCCACCGTTGAGCGTGTCGTTCCCGTAGGTGCCGCTGAGATCGTCGAAGCCGGGACCGCCGATGATCGCATTGTCGTCACGATCGCCGACGACAACGAGGTCGGGTGTAAGACCGTTATATCGGTCCATGATCGAGCCGGAACCGTCACCGCCGTCATCGAGAGAAGGAGTCTCTTCCGAATCGAAGAGCGTCAGCTGACTCTGACCGAATCCCGACGACTTGACGCCGATCAGGAATGCAACGGGCTGAGGCGCATAGACGGCGCCCGCGCTTCCGTCGAAGTCGACGTCGATCTGAAGCCCCGTGCCCAGATCATGGGTGATGACGAATGCGCCGCTCAAGGAATGCGCGAAGGAATAATTTATTCCAAGGCGTCCGAGGAGACCGTCTATCTCGATCCGGTCCCCGCTCGACGTGCTGAAATCTGCTACCGTGTCGACAAAGCCATCGGCGGTCGATAACACGAATGTGTCCGCACCCGACCCGCCGGTCAGCGTGTCCGCGCCGGCGCCGCCGTCCAGGTGGTCGTTCCCCGAATCGCCGGCGAGGCTGTCGGCGCCCAGACCGCCAAAGAGCCAGTCATCGCTAGACCCACCGCTCAGGGTATCGTTGCCAGCACCGCCGTCCAGCACGTCGGAGCCGCTTACTCCCATCAGCGAGTCGTTGCCGAGGCCGCCATAGATCTCGTCGTTGCCATTGCCGCCGTCGAGCGTATCGTTGCCATCGTCGCCATTGATACGATCGTTGCCGATCAGGCCCAGGATACGGTCATTACCTGGGCCGCCGTTCAATTCGTCGTTGCCCACGTCGCCGATCAGTGTGTCGTTGCCCGCGTCGCCAAACAGGGTGTCATTCCCAATACCGCCGTCGAGCGAATCGTTGCCATCCCCTCCCGCGACCAGATCGTTGCCGGTCGAACCGCGCAACGAATCGTCGCCTGCATCGCCAATCACCATGTCGTCATCGGCGCCGCCGTCGAGCGTATCGTTGCCGCCGCCGCCGCCGAGAGTGTCGTTCCCCGAGTCGCCGTATACCCTGTCGTCGCCAGTTCCACCGATCAGGCTGTCGTTACCCTGAGCGCCGTAGATCACGTCATTATCGGCGCCGCCGTCGACGCTATCATCGCCTACGCTGCCGTTGAGCGTGTCACCACCCGCCCCGCCAAAAATAAGATCGTTGCCGTATCCGCCGTTGATGTCGTCGCGGCCATCACCTCCGTCGAGCGTATCGTTGCCGTCGCCGCCGCCGAGCGTGTCGTTGCCGGCGTCCCCATAGAGACGATCGTCGCCCGACCCGCCGCTCAGGCTGTCGGCACCATTGCCGCCGGACAGCGTGTCGTTTCCTCCATTACCGCTCAGGACGTCTGTTCCGGTGTTGCCGGCGACGCTGTCATTCGCGGCACCGCCGATAACCGTGTCGGCCCCATTGCTGCCGACCACGGCGACCGAGACATCATCGCGCAGCTTCAGCGCATTGGAACCGAAGCCGAGCTTGACGATCTCGATTGAGTCGAGCGCGGAAAGCAGCGACAGGTCATATGATTCGCCCCCCGTCAACGACAGGACATCGGTTCCTCCGCTGCCGTTGAGCCAGTCGCCCGCGTTCAGCGTCGTCGCTCCAGCCGCGAAAACGTCGCTAGCGGGCGAGCCTACGATGTGATCGATATTGCTGGTAAGCTTGTACGTCGTCACGGCTGCCCCCCTCGACGGACGAAGCCGTGCGGCCCGCCGCGACAATTGCCTCGAAGATGCTCTTGCTTGGACAAGGACAGCGCTTGATCGCCGTCCGAGCCTCAAGTTTCACGTGATTGAACACGCTTTCCAATCGTTCTTCTCAACGCCGCTCGCCAAACGCCGCGCCGCACGGCAGTCGCATCTTCGAGTTGCACTGCCAATCGCTCCGGGCGTCATTTTCCGAGTCTGTTAGTCCGCTGTGGCGACCTCTCTCGCTTGTTTCTGCTCAGCCGCCGCCCGTGAATCCGTCTGCGGTCGTATAATGCGCACGATGCTGAGCTTGCCCATCCAGCCTAACGTCCGCTGTATCGACCATCGTCGTGCATGCGGCAGCAGAGACCGGAGCTCAGTAACGCTCGTCGGACCCATTGTCTCGAGATGCGAAACGATCTGAGCGACATCGCTATCGTCGTCCCCACTGCGGCCTCCGATACGGGCCAGCCGCGAAGTTGAAATGCGCTTTAGGCCATCGGCTCCGTAGCCGTCGATGAGGGACACGACGGAACGCTCTTCGATCACCGCCGTAGGATAAGCGCGGAACAGCGAGAAGGGATCCTCGCGCAACGGCTGTGGTGGCCGGCCCGGCCGATTTGGCACGATTTCTTCGTCTCGTTGCCGTCGCGCCGCCAACTCAGCCCACAGTGCCTGATACTGTGGAATGACGACTTTCCAATCGTAGAGTTCACGCGCACGCCGCCGCCCGGCAGCACTCATGGCGCGGCGCAGTTCCGGCCGCCGCGCAAGTTCGACAAATGCGTCGGTACAGCGCTTGGCGTCGACACTGATGAATTGGCTCGAGCGACCGCAATATGTTGCGTAGCCGTCGACCGCGGCGGCATAGCGGTACGCAATGTCTTCACCCTGTCCGGCCGGCGGCATGACGGTCGGGATGCGAAAGCCTTCTATGCCGTCCCTGATCGTGTCGCGGTAGCCGTTCCAATCGCTGACCACTGCCGGCAGACCAGCGGCCATCGCCTCGACGGGCGTGAGACCGAAGGTCTCCTGGATGTTATCGGACAGCGACGCAAAGATGTCGGCGCACGTCCATACCTCCCGCCGGATAGCCGGATCGCGACCATCGAGAAAGAGATGCCGGACCGAAGGCGCAAGATTGTTGGCGCCCTCGCGAATGGCCTGTTCGTTGAATTCACCGGCGAACCAACCGGCCTGGATCAGATGAAAGCGAAGCCCGGTCCGTTGCGCCGCCGCCTCCACGCAAGCGTACATCTGCAGCGGATTCGCTTTCTCGAACGCATTGAGGCGGCCGACGAACAGAACCACAATGTCTTTTTCGGCAATGCCATGCTCCGCCCGCATTCGTTGACGGGCTGCCGCAGCCTTCTCCCCGGAGAGAAATATGTCGCAGTCGGTGCCAAGCGGTATTACCGGCAGCTGTAGCACGGGCTCCGCAGGATTTCCGAAGCGCTGCTCAAGATACTCGCCGTAAGCCTTCAGAACCCGCTCCACCATCGATTTTACCGCTTCCGAGGTGCAGATTACGGCGTCCCACCGCTGGACCGGTGCGACCAACAGGTCGCCGATCGCATCCATGATTTGATGTTCCGCGGTCGTGTGCGTGACCCCGCACAGGCTGTATGCCCGATTGCTAAGGCGCCGACGCTCCCAGGCGAAATGACCGACATTGGGCCCGGGGCGATAAAGGCAACCAGGCCGCATGATCTCGCGGAGATTCATGAATGGTATCCACGCCGTACTCGGTTCACGGCCGAGGAAACCCTGGATCATCGCCCTGAATTTTTCGTGCTCCTCACGAGAACGGGTGTAGCAATAAAACTTGTCGACCCCGGAATATCGGGAAAATCCTTTGAGAAATCCCTCAGATGCGGCATGCCGCCCCATGAGCCGCTGGGTTGCCGTGTCGAAGTTGCCTGCGAAATAGACGACCGCAGCGTTCGCCGCTACATGTTTCACGTTTGCGCTCCCCCCGTTCGCATCCAGCCGATCGGCCGGCCGCAACCGTATTTGGCGACCGGCGCACTGATGTGTTCCAGAATAGATGGACGGCAGAACCGGAGGGCCGGCGCTTGCGGCGTATCACCGTTTCCGCAGGCTGCCTCGTTCGAAATATCGCGGAAGAATATCAAATCCACCAAAGCGGCGTGGACCTGCGCGTCCGACTAACGTCATCAATTTACATGACGACGGCCGACAACGTCGCGCGGCAACCTCCGCTTACGACGCGGCAGGCCCGCCCGATGGCACGGATCCAAGGCACGTACCCATGCGCCTCCTGTTCATTCATCAGAACTTTCCAGCGCAGTACCGTTCGCTGGCGGCCACCTTCGCGGCGGATCGAAACAACACGGTTGTCGCAATCTCGAGCGGCACCGGCCGCGCGGTGCCTGGCGTCAAGCTTCACAAGTATCAACCGGCGCGCGCCGCCCATCCCGGCACGCATCACTATCTTACGCGGCTCGAGAATGGAATCCTGCAGGGACAGGCCGCCGCGCGGATCGTGCAGCGCCTGAAGCGCGAAAACTTCGTACCCGACGTCATCTGCGTGCACCCCGGATGGGGCGAATCCCTGTTTCTCAAGGAAATCCTTCAAGACGTGCCAATCCTCAGCTACTGCGAATTCTACTACCACGCCTTCGGCGCCGACGCGAATTTCGATCCGAAGGAAGCGCCGACCCTGGATAGCATCTGCCGCACCCGCCTGAACAATGCACTCCACCTTCTGAGCATTCAGCTCTGCGATTGGGGCGTGGCGCCGACGGAATGGCAGAAGTCGGTTTTTCCGCCGGAGTATCAGGCGAAGATCAGCGTCATCCACGACGGCATCGATTGCGAAAAGGTGAAACCCGATCCGACGGCCACTTTGACACTGCCGAATGGGCGCACGCTACGCGCAGGCGATGAGGTCGTCACGTACGTTGCCCGAAGCCTGGAACCGCATCGCGGATTTCCGACCTTCATGCGCGCGGTCGCAGAGTCGTGCCGCCGCCGGCCGAACTGTCATTACGTCATCGTCGGGAAAGACGATGTCAGCTATGGCGCGAAACTGGCGGACGGGGAAACTTACCGTGAGCGCTTACTGCAGGAGGTCACCGTCGATCCGAGACGGGTGCACTTCCTGGGAAAAATTCCTTATCAGACATTCCTGACCGTCCTTCAGATTTCGTCGGCGCACGTCTATCTGACCGTCCCCTTCGTCCTGTCATGGTCGATGCTGGAGGCAATGGCGGCCGCTTGTCTTTTGATCGGTTCGGACACGCCGCCGGTCCGCGAGGTCATCCAGGACGGGCGCAACGGCCTGCTGGTCGACTTCTTTTCGCCCCAGCAGGTCGCGGACCGCATCGACGAGGCGCTGGACCGGCGCGACGACTTCCTCACGCTGCGAACCATGGCGAGACGGACGGTCCTTGATAGCTACGCCCTGTCGCACTGCCTTCCCGAACAGATGCGGCTCATCCGTCAGGTCGCCGAGCGTAAGGGCAAAGTCGCGATATCGATACGGTCGCAAACAGAGCCCGGCCTGCGGCTCGTCGGGCAGGACGGTCGCAGGCACGCCGTCGAGGCATGACACGACGACAGCACCGCATACGGCCAACGGGAAGCGACAGGATGAAAGCAAATGCGATGATTCTCCATCATCCCGAGGCCGTGAACACAAACGGCGCCAGGGTAATGGGCAGGCATTCGGCCGGCGAAGGATTCCTGAAGGGCTTTGTGCGCTTCGCCGACGTTGAGCGGTTCTATTGTTACGCGCCGCAAGTCGGTCACTATCGCGATTTTGAGCAGCACGTGGCGGCATACAGCGGCCGCGCGCGCAAGCCGACGACATGGATATCGCCCCTGCATTTGGGCCGCACCGACCTGCCGGATTGCCTATACGTCCCGGGCCCCGGCATCGATGAGATTGCCTGGCTGCGCCGGCGCTACGATCAACGCGCCTTCAGCGTTTGCGGTGTCACCCATACGATCTCGACCACACGCGTGATGGAACGATTAGGCGCCTTGTTGACCGCGCCGGTCCAGCGCTGGGATGCCTTGATCTGCACCTCACGCGCCGTCAAAGCCGCGGTCACAGGCGTGCTCGAAAGCTACGGCACCTACCTCAGGCGACGACTTGGCGCCAACGTCCGGAACATCGTCGAGCTGCCGGTCATTCCGCTCGGGGTCGATTCCGCGGCATTCGCGGAATCGGAGCGCAGCGACTCTCTCCGCGCCGAATGGCGCGGCAGCCTTGGCATCGCCGAAGATGACGTGGCGATCCTGTTCCTAGGTCGACTGAGCTTTCACGCGAAGGCGCACCCGGTACCCATGTATCTCGGCCTCCAGAAGGCTGCGAAACGCAGCTGTCGGAAGCTTCATCTGATCCAGGCGGGTCAGTTTCCGAATGCGGCGGTCGAGCGCCAGTTTCGTGAAGCAGCACGGACTTTATGCCCCGACGTCGGCGCCATCTATGTCGACAGCCGGCCCGCGGAAAATCGAAATGGGGCATGGCGCGCAGCCGACATTTTCGTATCGCTGTCCGACAACATTCAGGAAAGCTTCGGCTTGACGCCGATCGAGGCCAAAGCAGCAGGGCTTCCCTCGGTGGTCAGCGACTGGGACGGCTATCGCGACACAATTCGGCACGGGATCGATGGCTTTACAATCCCCACGCGTCTCCCCAAGGCACCGAACGGCGAGGACCTGGCCTTCGCTCATCGTTCCGAGGTCGACAGCTACGATCGCTATATCGGCCACGTCAGCCAGTGCACCGCCGTCGACGTCGACGCGATCGCGGAAGCAATGACCCGGCTGGCCGACAATGCGGAGCTGCGCCGGCGCATGGGAGACGCCGCGCGGCGCCATGCCCGCGAAACGTTCGACTGGTCGGTCGTCATCGCCAGCTACCAGGAACTCTGGAGCGAGCTCGCGGCTCGCCGCCGCACCGCCCAGGAGACAGCGATCCGCAAGGCGGATGATTCCGCTATGCCGCTCTTTGACGATCCGTTCGCCGTATTCGCACATTATGCAACGGCGCCGATGGTCGACAGCGATATCGTCGCGATAAATTCGTCCGGCGACGCCGAGCAGCTCGATAAATTGCTGCAGTTCGAGATGAATCGATTTGCGTCCGGCTATCTCGTTTCGCGCGAGCTCTATGACAACATATTGCGCGCGTTGCATGACTACGGACCGAGCACGGTGGGCGACCTCGCCCGATTGGTTCCCGCGTTCCGGCGTGCGGCACTGATACGGACGATCGCATGGCTTGGCAAGATGGGGGCGGTGCGCATCGGCGCTGGCGCCGATATTCCGGTGCGCAAGCCGGAATATGTCGGAGAAGCCGCAGAATAGAGCGGCAAAGCCCCTAAGCGAGTTCGGGATGTCGCCGCAACAGATCGGCAGTGAGGATCTCACGCCGGCGCCAGAGTTCCCTATATTGCTGCACCCTTTCCACGACGAGTCTGCTTTGCAGCCTCTCTTCAAGCGCCATCCAGGCATTTGTCGCCAGTTTTTCCCGAAGCGCCGCATCAGCGACGAGCGCGTCAAGATGCTGGATCCAATCGTCGACTGACCTTGCGATCAACCCGTCGACACCGGCGCGGATGCTCGACTCGTAAATCGTCGGCGATGCGATGCAGGCGACGCCCCGGCTCGAGAACTCCTGGAACTTGAGGTCGGATTTGAAACGCTCGGCCGGAACGCCCATGAGCGGCAGCAATCCGACATGGCTGTTCTGGAGTAGGCTGAGATAGTCGGCATAGCCGAGCGCCTCATGAAAGCGTATGCGGCGCGGAAAGCGCGCCTGTAATCGATCGTAGAGAGACCGATTGAGAACGATATCGATCTCGCTTCGGGGGTATCGATCCAGGGTACGTTCCAACGCGGGACCGATGAGTGCGTTGGCGTTCTCGCGGTTCAAGGCCGCAATTGCGATCCGGACATGATCTGTCGGCTTCGGGACGAGCGCCGGCCGATCGAGCAATCCGTTGGGCACGATGAATACATGCGGATTGTACGCGGAAAAGGCCTCGGCGAGCGCTGCGGTCGAAACCTGCACGGCGTGGGCGGTCGTCATCGGAAGCCAGGCATTGACGTCCCACCGGGCCTTGACCTGCGGACGGAGGAGATCGGGGTGATCATCCCATTCGGCAATCAGCAGCCAGCCCTTTCCGATCGTCCGCCGCGCCGCAGCCATCCACTCCGCCCGATGCTGGATGATCTGACGCTGCACAACGATGACCTTTGGATCGCCTGGCGGCAGCTTGGGCAATACGAGGGTGTTGTAATGGTTGGTGGCATGTGCCGTCGGCAGACTGTTGATGGCCTGCAAGGGAACGTCTACGCGAGCATGCATGAAGCCAGGCGCGAGGATCAGCTGCTGTACATGCAGGCACCTCGGCACTGGCGGCTTCACACCGACCAGAATGTACTGAAAAGCGCGCAGGCGTCGGGCGACCTCGGCGGCGTCGGCGCCGAGATCGGCCGCAGCCTTGCCCAGGGCCTCGACGACAGCGGACTGACGCTTGGGATCCAGCGGGATGTTTCGGGGTGCCGCTTTGGTGACGACGAGTCCTGCGTCGCGAAATAGGGTACAGGCGGACTCGAAGGTAAAAAAGCGCAAATGCGTGCGATCAAGGAGCCCTTCGTCCTCATAGCTCCATTTTCCCTGCAGCAACCGGTCCAAAATCGACCAATGGCCGATGTTGGGGATACACGCAATTGCCGCTCCGCCCGGCTCGAGGCGACCCACCAGGCGTCTGAGAGTGGCGAGCGGATCCACGAGATGCTCGAGCACATCGCCAAACACCAGCGAATCGATCTTGCGCCCGTCGATGAATCTGTCGAGGTCGGCGTCGCCAAGCCTTTCGACATTGGCGACCAATACGTCGCTCAGCATCGACCGCGCGCTTTCGGC
>Ga0316628_100003746_pt1 | contig 11771 bp, 9 predicted proteins | sample OWC_Aug_M2_C1_D5_FD_207648 | JGI IMG/M metagenome (GOLD analysis project Ga0316628, IMG submission 207648) | Wetland soil microbial communities from Old Woman Creek delta, Ohio, United States - OWC_Aug_M2_C1_D5_C | ecosystem: Environmental > Terrestrial > Soil > Wetlands | place: USA: Ohio... | reverse complement strand
CGGTGGCCCCGATCATGCGCCAGCAGAAGCGCGGCCGGATCGTGAACGTCGCCTCGATTGCCGGCCTGGCGCCCCTGGGCAGCAGCATCGCCTACGCCGTTTCCAAGGCGGGCCTCATCCACCTCACCCGCTGCCTGGCCATCGCCCTCGGCCCTGAGGTGGCGGTGAACGCGGTCGCGCCCGGCACCATGATGGGCACCCGGATGACGACCCGGCTGGACCCGGCCCTGGTCGAGCGGACGACCAAGAACGCGGCCCTGCAGAAGCCGGTCGAGCGCGACGACGTCGCCCACCAGATCGTCGAATTCTGCCGGAGCGACAGTACCACCGGACAGGTCCTCGTCCTGGACTCCGGCGTCGTGTACCACTAGCAGGCCGCTGAAAAAGGCCCATCTGCGGCGTTGGCGCGCTCGCGCGGCGCTGCGACGTACGAACCAAGTACGCCTCGCACCTCGCATCGCGCGCCGCCTGGCATCTGGGCCTTTTTGAGCAGCCTGCGGGAAAGCGGGTTCTTCAGCAACCTGCTAGGCCGACGCCCTTCGGGCATGCCTAGGAGGCCCGGGAGGTTGACCGCTCACACGGCGACGGCGCTTGGCTCTTGAGGCACGGCCGGGGCACGCCGGCATCTGTCTGCCGGAAGAGACTTCTCCGGATCCGCACCCTCCCGGCGGATCCGGAGGCTCTCCCACCTGAAGAGTTCATGATCTCACCCCGGCAAACCATTCTCCCCTAGGCTATTGTCGGGTAAGACCGAACATGGTAATTGTTCCGACAGCTTCGGTGTCGGCGGGTTTCCTTCACCTGCCCGGAAGGGATTGCGACAGCAGAAGGGGTGCTCATGAAACCGGTCCATCGCCCGAAGGGGAATGCCCTCCAGGAGATCTTTGGAAGACGCCGGGTTGTGATCGGTGTCGTTCATTGTCCGCCGCTGCCTGGGTCACCCGAGTACGGCGGAGAGGGCATGGAGCACATCTACCGCTATGCGGTAACCGAAGCCCTTCATTATCAGGAAGGGGGCGTCCACGGCCTCATCATCGAGAACCATGGCGATATTCCCTTCGCCAAGCCCGAGGACGTGGGGCTTGAGACGGCCGCGGTGATGTCGGTCATCGCGGATCGCGTGCGGGCAGCCGTCAGCCTGCCGATCGGAATCAACGTGCTCGCCAACGCGGCCCTCCATGCGACGGCGATCGCCACTGCCGGTCAAGCGGCGTTCATCCGGGTCAATCAATGGGCGAATGCCTACGTCGCCAACGAAGGCCTGATCGAAGGGCCAGCCGCCAAGGTGACCCGGTACCGGAGCCTGCTTCGATCCAAGGGTGTGCGGATCTTCGCCGACGTGCACGTGAAGCACGGGGCGCACGCCATCGTGGGGGATCGGACCATCGCGGAGCTCACCCGGGATGCCGAATTCTTCGACGCCGATGTCGTGATCGGAACGGGCAACCGGACGGGCGATCCGGCCTCCCTCGACGAGCTCGCGCAAATCAAGAATGCCACCTACCTTCCCGTTCTGGTGGGGAGCGGCGTGGCCCCCGACAATGTCGAGAGCATCCTGCAGCTCGTCGACGGGGTCATCATCGGCAGCGCCTTGAAAGAGGACGGGGTGTGGTGGAACCCCGTCAGCGTCCAGCGCACCCGGGAGTTCATGAAAGTCGTCAACGCGCTGCCATGAAGATCCTGGTCGTCGGGAACAGCACGCTCGATACCGCCTTCTATGTTCCCCATCTGCCCCGATCCGGCGAGACCATCATTGCGGATCTCCGCGAGGTGGACGGAGGTGGCAAGGGTGCCAACCAAGCTGTTGCCGCCGCTCGCGCAGGGGCAGAGGTCTGGTTCTCGGCGGTCATTGGACGGGACTCCGATGGAGCGCTGCTCCGGGCCCGGCTGGCGGCGGAGGGGCTGAACCTAACCTATCTCGTCGAACGGGATACGGTGCAGACGGATCAGTCGGTCATCTTCATCGATGCTGCGGGGGAGAACGTGATCGCCAGCACCTGTGCCGCCGCGGAATCGCTGACGAGCAATGACGCGGACAGTGCGCTCGAAACCCTGAAGCGAGGCGATCTCCTGCTGATGCAAGGCAACCTGTCGCGCGAGACGACGCGGCATGCGCTTCGTCGCGCCAAGGCCCACGGCGCGGTCACGCTGGTGAATGCGGCCCCGATCCGATTCGCCTACGAGGACCTGTGGCCCCACATCGACTTCGCCATCATGAACGCCTTCGAGCTCGAGCGGCTGAGCCACCGCTCGGCCATCCCGGATGGAAGTGCAGCGCTCGTCGAGCGAGGGGCCAGGTGCGTGATAGTGACCCGGGGAGCCGACGGGGTGTTGGTGGCATCGCCCACTGGCCAGGAGCAGATACCCGGTGAGCCGGCCAAGGCCGTCGACACCACGGGAGCCGGCGATGTGTTCTGCGGGGTGTTCGCCGCGGGGATTGCCCGGCAGAGGGCCGTCACGGATGCGGCCCGGTGGGCGGTCAGGGCGGCGGCGCTTTCGGTAACGCGTCGGGGGACGCAGCGGGCCATCCCGACCCGAGGGGAGATGCGCTCGCTATGCTGAGCTACATCCTGCGGCGGCTCCTCTCGCTCCTCCCGATTCTTGCCGGGGTGTCCTTCGTCGCCTTCTTCCTCATCAAGCTGGTTCCTGGTGATCCGGTCCAAGCCCTGCTCGGCCTGGAGGCGAACCCGCAGGCGATCGCTACGCTCCGCCAGCAGTACGGGCTCGACCGGCCGCTCCTCGAGCAGTACCTGATCTGGATGGGACGGGTGATCCGGGGGGATTTGGGACAATCCATCCAGACCCATCTCCCTGTCTCCGGCATGATCCGGCAGGCCATGGGGACGACGACCCAGCTCAGCATAGCGGCGCTGCTCCTCTCGTTGCTCATCGCCATTCCCGCAGGCGTAATGTCTGCCACCCGCAAGAACACCCTGGTGGACTTCGTCGCCTCGTTCAGCGCCCTGGGCGGTCTCTCGCTGCCGAGCTTCTGGCTGGGCATCCTCCTCATCCTGGGATTCTCGGTCACCTTCCCGCTCTTTCCTTCCTCGGGCAGTGTGCTGCTCTTCGACGACGTCGCCCAGGGGCTCCGGCATCTGGTGCTGCCCACGATCACGCTCGGCACGGCCCTCGCGGCGGCCACCATGCGGATGACGCGGGCGTCCATGCTGGAAACGGTCCACCAGGACTACATCCGTACGGCGCGCGCCAGAGGCCTGGCCGACAACGCCGTGCTGTACAAGCACGCGCTTCGCAACGCCCTGCTCCCGGTCATTACGCTGGTCGGCATCCAGATGGGCCAGCTCCTCGGCGGGGTGGTGGTGACGGAGACGGTGTTTGCCCTTCCCGGAATCGGGAAACTCACCGTCGATGCGATCTTCGCTCGGGACTACCCGATCGTGCAGGGGACCGTCATGGTGATGGGCGCACTGTTCGTGGTCATCAACCTTTTCACGGATCTCATCTACTGTGCACTCGATCCCAGGATCCGGTACTGAGATGGTGGACCGCACGGGAACACAGACTGGGCGGCGATCCGAGGCTCCCTGGTCGCGCTCACTGCGACAGGCCCAGAGGGACCCACGGACCATGATCGGTGTCGGCGTGGTGGGGGTCGTCATCCTGATGGCCATCTTTGCCTCGCTCCTCTCCCCGTACGATCCGAACAAGCCGGACTACGCTGCAACCCTGGCTGCGCCCGGAAGGACGCACTGGGTCGGGACGGACGAGCTGGGCCGAGACATCCTGTCCCGGATCATCTGGGGGGCTCGGGCCTCGCTGCTGGTGGGGATCATCAGCGTCGGCGGAGCGCTGCTCGCCGGGAGCCTCATCGGCCTGGTCGCGGGGTACCTGGGCGGGATTGCGGATTCGGTTCTGATGCGGACCATGGACGTGATCTTCGCATTCCCGAGCATCCTGCTGGCGCTGGCCATCACGGCGACACTCGGGCCGTCCCTGGCCAACGCCATGATCGCCATCGCCATAGTCTACGTGCCGGTGTTCGCCCGCCTGGCCCGGGGGCAGGTCCTGCTGATCAGGGAGCTGGCCTACATCGAGGCGGGCCGGGCCCTCGGGAAGCGAGTCCGAGCGATCTTGATGCACGATGTCGTGCCCAACATCATGGGACCGCTCGTCATCCAGGGATCGTTGCTGTTTGCCTCCGCCATCATCACGGAATCGTACCTGTCCTTCCTGGGACTCGGCATCCAGCCGCCGGCCCCGAGCTGGGGAAGCATGCTCAAGACCGCGATCGGATACCTGGGCCAGGCCCCCTGGATGGCCTGGTTTCCGGGACTGGCCATTTTCTGTGCCGTGCTCGGATTCAACGTCCTGGGAGACGGATTGCGGGACATCCTCGATCCGCGAAAGGGGTGAGGGAAGACATTGTGCTGGGGCAGGTGACGCGGGTGAATCGGTTACACAATGCGGTCCTGAGCGACAGGGAGGTTCGACATGCGGCGACTGGTGATTCTGGTACTCGCGGTGGCAGTGGGGAGCTTCGGAGCGATCGGGGGGGCGCAGGCCCAGGCCCCCAGCCGGGGAGGAATTGTGAACATCGGAGTAGTCTCCGATCCGGTGACGCTGGACCCCGCCAAGATGGGCTCGTTCTTTGAATTGAGCGTCCAGTATCTGATCTACGAACCCCTGCTGCGCATCACCCCGGACCTCAAGATCGAGCCCGGCCTGGTGGAGAAATGGCAGGTGAGCGGCGACAAGGTGTATGACTTCACGCTGCGCTCCGGCCTGACATTCCATGACGGGACCCCGCTCGATGCCGCGGCGGTCAAGTCAAACCTCGATCGCATGCTGAATCCGGAGACGGGCTCTCCGCGGCGCTCGGAGCTCGGTCCCATCGAATCGGTCCAGGTCCGGGGGCCGCTGGCCTTCCGGATCGTCCTGAGTCGACCCTATGCGCCGTTCCTTTCCGTCTTGACGAACCGTGGCGGCATGATGGTGTCCCCCACCGCGGTCAAGAACTTCGGGCCGGATTTTGCCAGCAAGGGCGTCGGCGCCGGGCCGTTCAAGGTCGTACGCTGGGTGAAGAACTCCGAACTTGTGCTGGACCGCTTCGACGGATATTGGCGGAAGGACCAGCCCTATCTGGATCACATCGTCCTGAAGCCCATGTCGGATGAGACCGTCCGACTCACGAACCTGAAGAGTGGCACCTTGCAGCTGGTGGACGCAGTCCCCCCGCAAAACGTCGCAGAGCTCAAGAAGCTCGGCGGCCTGCGCCTCTACGAACAGTCCGGACTGGGGTTCAACGACATCGCCCTGAATGTATCCAAGCCCCCGTTCGACAACGGGAAGGTCCGGCAGGCGCTCTGGTACGCTTTCGACCCGGGCGTCATCCAGCGGGTGGTGTTCTTCGACACGGGGACGGTGGCCTACGGACCCATACCGCCCGCGATGCGATGGGTCTACGACGAGAAGTTCAAGCCGTATCAGCACGACGCACAGAAGGCCAAGACCCTCCTCACCGAGGCGGGGCAGCAGGGTGGCGTTGCCTTCACCATCACGGTCACCAACTCGCCGATCCAGGTGAAGATCGCCCAGATCCTCCAGGCGGCCGCCGCCGAAGCAGGCTTCCGGGTCACGATCCGGCAGATCGATACGACCGGCCTCCTCGCCGTCTTGCAGGCGGGGGATTTCGATGCGTGCTGGGCCCCCTGGTCCGGGCGGCCCGATCCCGACGGAAACATGTTCAACTATTTCACCATCGGCGGGCCAAACAACTTCGCCCGGTACAAGAGCGAGCCTGTGGACGAGCAGTTGAAGAAGGCCCGCGTCACGCTGGATCAAACAGAACGGGCCAAGCTCTATCGGGAGGCACAGGCCCAGATCGCCGCCGATGCGGCGTTCGTGTTCTTCCACCACGACGCGATCCTCCAGGCGTCCACCGAGAACCTGGTGGGATATCCGCAGTATCCTGATGGGGCGTTCCATCTCGAGGGGGTTGGCCTGAAGAAGTAGCGCCGTCACGGATCCGATAACTGGGTGAGCACCGAAGCCGCCTGTCATCCCAGGGGAGGCTGGTATGCGCGTTCTGATCGCTGGCGAGTCTTGGATGACCCACAGCATCCACGTGAAGGGGTTCGACTCCTTCACGACCAGTTCCTATCACGAGGGGGTAGGCCCTCTCCGGAAGGCCCTGCAAGCCACCGGTCATCCGGTCACCTACCTCCCGAACCACCGCGCCGCGGACGAGTTTCCATTGTCGGCGGCCGATCTCGGCGCCTTCGATGTCGTGATCCTGAGCGACATCGGGGTCAACACCTTGCTCTTGCCGGATCGGACTTTCTCCGCCTCGGAGCGGACGGCCAACCGCCTGGTGCTCTTGAGGGACTACGTTAAGGGTGGCGGGGGGTTGTTGATGATGGGAGGATATCTGACCTTCCAGGGGATCGATGGCAAGGCGGGATACCACGGCACCCCCGTCGAGGAGGTGCTTCCCGTGATCCTGCAATCCTCCGATGACCGGGTGGAGTCGCCCGAAGGGGTTGTACCGGAGATCGTGGGGCCGTCCCACCCGATCCTGCAGCAGCTGTCAGGCTGGCCCCATTTCCTGGGCTACAATCGCGCACAACTCAAGCCGGGAGCGCAGCTGCTCGCCAAGGTCGGCCAGGACCCGTTCATCGCGGTCATGGAGTGCGGGAAGGGTCGCTCGGCGATTTTCGCCTCGGACTGTGGCCCGCACTGGGGGCCATCGGCCTTCCTGGCATGGGAAGGCTATCAGCCTCTCTGGGATCGACTGGTCCGCTGGCTGGGGCGAGCCCTGTGATCGTACGCCTCCTATGCACCGCCCGATGTCTCACGCGACCCGGGCTGGGGGGCCGTTGGTGCTGAAAGCAACTTCCGGCCCCTCTCCCCTTCCGGAAGGAGTGTAGCCCAAGCGGCGTCGGCCCGGACGATTTACGTCCGCTCGCTGCCCTGCCCCATTCTGCGGCGCAGGGTCCCGGCCGAAGATCTGAACGAAGGGCGGAAGGGCAGCCAGGCGGGGTACGGGGATTCTCCTCTCCCCCGATGGAAACGGAGGCCAGGTGTTTCAGCACTGGCGTCCCCTATCCCGTGACACGACTTCTCACGCTCTGCCGTTCCGAAGCGTCGTGTAATCGAACTGGAGTGCGGTCTCAAACAACGCCAAGACATTTGCGAGCGGGGCATCGTAGGGGATGCTGTTCTCCGGACTGATAATGAACCCCCCGTCGTAGCCGACGGTCCGGATCCGGGTCATGACCTCGTTGCGCACGTCCTCGACCGTGCCGTCAGGGACAGTATCCTGCACCGAGATCGTGCCATGAAGGGTCAGCCGCGCTCCGTGCTTCCGCTTGATGGCGGCGGGATCCATGCAGGCGGATTGAATCGGATTGAGGATGTCGATGCCACAGTGGATCAAGGCTGGAATGATGTCTTCCATGTTCCCATCACTGTGATAGAGAACCTTCGCCCGAGGACTCGACTGCTTGACCCGGCCCACCAGCTCGGTGAGACGCGGCACATCGTACCGAGTGAACAGATCCGGCGAAAACATCATCCCCAGCTGCCCGGCAACGTCCCCCACGACCGCAATCACATCAAAGCCGGCGCGCGCCGCCAGGACCGCCTTCGCCGTCTGGAAGGCGTACAGTCGATCGTAGAGCGCCTCGACCATCCCTGGATTTGCAATCATCGACAGCAGGAAGTCCTCCAGCCCACAGAGGTGCCATGCGAGCTTGAAGGGAAACTCGATCTCGGTGACCGTCACAAAATTTCGCCATGGGACGAGATGCCTCGCGACCTCCTCGGCCGAAGGGTAGACGACCGAGGGAGGAAACCAATCTCGGAGGCTGTCCTCCCCGTGTAGGGGGCCATTCCTCCACTGCAGATACTTCCCATCCTCACCCACCCGGAACACGATCCCCCATGGATCCTCGAACGTCCGCTCATCGTGGAAGATGTACTCCTTACCCGCTCCCGGTGCGTCTCCCTCCAGCCGGCCGTTCACCCTGCGGGCAAAATCCGGGTAGGTAACCGGCACGGGGATCCATCGGAAATCCACGCCCAGTCGGCGGAATACCTTTTCCTGCGAGTCCGTCTGGTAGTGCTCCCGTAAGGCTTGGAGCGTCTCGCTGCGTGGCCAGATAAAGTCGATCGGGAGTCGGTCTGGAACCTGGTGCGCCAGGGTGAACGCGAACCGTTCGTGCGGCGTCATGGCCATCCCCAATCAGCTGCGAGCAAGGACCCGGGCAACCCGGGAGTGGCATCGCGCCCAGCCCGTCGCACCCCCAGGTTTGGTCCTCGGTTCACCGGCGGCTGACCGACAGAGCAGCCTCCCTGTCGGCCGACCTCCCCTACCCCGAGCGCTGGCGCGAGGACAGCGCTGCGCGGCCCTGTCGCGCATCGAGGTCCGCGGGGCTACCCGCGTCGCCTCCTCCGTGCGAGCATACCACCGCTTCCACTGTTGAGGCGAGAGTCAAGAGGATGAACTGTCCAAGGAGACGACGGATAACTCTCCCTCGGAAGGCAGGACTTGACACAGATTTGCACGCAGCTAATACTTCCTTCGGGCCATCCAATCCCCGCGCACTCTTCATCCTATCGCCAGACACCGTAGGACCATGACCTGCCACCAAAATGGACAATGGCCACCCCGACGCCTCGGGGATGCGGCATGGAGCCACTGAGAATTCTGGTTCCCTGCGGAGGCCAAAAGGCCAGGAAGTAGCAAGGGTGTGACAGCGAGAAAGAGAACCCCGGACGGCTATTGGTCGCGTCCCGTCGGGACAACGCGCTCCCGCTTGGATCGATCAGATGGTCACCGTCCCGCTCGTTCCAAGTCAGTAATTCGCCAGATCGACGGATCGAACAGGGAGGGGTGAATCATGAAGAAGGCTCGGCGCCTGCGGTCGGGACTGCTTCCCCTGGTGTCGGCACTGGTGTTCGCCGCGCCCTGGGCGTTCGCCCAATCCGCTCGCCAGCCTGATCCTCCAGGACGCCACGAGGGCAAGATCGACACATGTCCAGGGGAGAGGTGTTGCGACCCTCTGACTTGCCGAAAGGCATGAGGACTGGGAACCGATGGGGACAATAAGGGGCCGATCCGGATCATGGAGCCGTCCCAAAGTCGAATCTCGCCTGGCCAATGGTAAGGCGATGGAGTCCCCGGCCAAGCTCCCAGGCACATCTTCGGTCTCTCTCGTGATTCTTTCCATCTGCTGGCTCGCGTCTGACTGGGGCTACCGTGTCCTGAGTGAATTGAGCATTTATGCTTGACAGTTCCCCCTGACCCTCTACAGTCGGGTGAATCCCTCAAGGAGCCCTCCCGGCTCGCGGGGAGGCGGACAATGCCCCTGGATCGGGTCCATGCACACCCGCTCGACGCCCCCGGTGGCCATTCGGATGGTCAGCGACGCCATTCGTTTTCGCGCCGCTTGCCTTGCCTCTGGTCCGGCACCGCCCTGCTCCTCATCTCCCTAGGCCTCCTCGTTGTGCCAACCGCCGCCGAGGCGCAGCAGACGGGGCGGGTGTACCGGGTGGGAGTGCTCTCAGCCGGGTCCGTTCCCGGTTGGTCCACGGACGTTCTCCCGGAGCGTTTGCAGGAACTCGGGTACGTCGAGGGGCGAAACCTCCAGATCGAGTATCGGTACGCCGGAAGCCCCGAAAGCCTTCCGCCTCTGGCCGAGGAGCTTGCACGGCTCAAGCTGGATGTGATCGTTGCCGGGACCAACACGGCGGCATGGGCTCTTCTAAAGGCCACGACCCAGACCCCGATCGTCACCGCGGCCGACGATCCCGTCCAAGATGGGCTGGTGCAGAGCTTGGCTCACCCTGGTGGGAACGTCACGGGGGTCAGCGACGCCTCGCCCGATCTCGTGGGCAAGCGTCTTCAACTCTTGAAGGAGGCCGCACCTCGGATCGGCCGCGTCGCTGGGCTCCGGTGCCCGGCGGGTGGGGGGCCGGACACACAGTGGCGCGAGGCAGAGACCGCGGCGCGCACCCTCGGCCTTACCCTCGTCCCTGTCGTCGTGTCCAGCTCCGACCAGGTGAAGGGGGCGCTTGAGGCGATCAAGCGATTGCGAGTGGACGCGCTCCTCGCGTTCGACTGCCGCTACCTCCACTATCCCGGAGCGGTCACGACCAGCGTACCGGCGATGTACTACAACCGTGGCCATGTGGAGGCGGGCGCCCTGATGTCCTATGGACGAGACGAGGCGGAAGTGTTTCGCGTCCTCGCCGAGTACGTGGCCAAGATCCTGAAGGGCGCCAAACCGGCCGACCTGCCGATCCAGCAGCCCACCCAGTTCACCTTGGTTATCAATTTGAAAGCCGCCAAGGCCCTGGGTCTCACGATCCCGCAGTCCCTGCTCCTCCGAGCCGACCAACTGATCCGGTGAGAAACGCCTGATACCCTTCCTCCCCTCCACGTCGTCAATGGCGTTCCCCCTTCGGGGGAAACCCATCTTGCGGTTTGATGGCTGCGCCCATCCGTGCTCCCCAGCGTGATCGATCATCCAGAATGGTCCAGGGCTAAAGCCGGAGGCACACCTCCATCGAGGGGCGACCCTTTCGGATTGGAGTTACCTGCCGCATGTCGGGTCGAGGCTAGCGGGAACCATGGACCGCCGGGGAAACGGAGCGTTCGACCGGAGACTGACCTCTCCTGCTCTGACCTTAACTGTGCCCGGCTTTCGCTTCCGGGTACTCTTTCTCCGCGTCCTCCCTATTCCCCCAACCCTGACGGCGCCGCTCGCCCATCACGCCTGCCGAGCCTTCTCCCGGGGCCCACGCCCCATCCTTCCCCGATCCGAGTTGAACTCCCCGAGCGGGCAGGCCGCGTGCTGGACCCCCACGTACTGGAGAGGCGCCGGTTCCGGAGCAGGGAAGAGAGTTATTCCGATTTGTCAACAACGTCCCCTCTGATTGCGGGTTACCCACGTTCGTCTCGTGCCCGCCAGGAGACTGTACCCTGTTAACGTCAAGAAACAACACGGGAGCCGAATACGGGGCTGATGTGTTGCAGGGTGGGATGCGGCGAATGCGAAATTCGCCTAGCTCCCGAGATGACGAGATCTGAGCACGGAAAGGATGTGCTTCGTCCCGTCGAACAGTGGCGTGAAGGGAACTCACCGATGTTGGGCGGAGCTGATCGGGGAGCCGTGATCATGGTGATCCGCGCTCGAGCCCCCGCAGCTCCTCGGGCGTGTTCACGTTCACCAGCGAGCGCAGATCCGGGTCGTAGGGGCGGATTTCGTCGGCGGCGAAGTATCGCACCCGAACCGCCGGGAGGAAGGCATTGAGCCGCCGATCGTCTCGTTCGATCGCCGCTCGGATCGCCGCCACGCACGTCCGGCGATACACGGCGTGGAGCGGTTGGATGCCCAGGTCCTTGGCGCGGCTTCGCGCGGCATCGGCCCGTACGGTCCCCGAGGCGAGCGCGGGGATGACCGCGTCCCAGCCCGCGGCCGCATCTACCATCGCGCGGAGCAGCGGGCAACTGAGGAAGGGCATGTCCACCGCGACGGCGACACCCAGGTCGGTGTCCATCGCCTGGAGAGCCGCGTGCAGGCCGGCGATCGCTCCAAAGCTCCGGATCGAGTCGGAGACCACGCGGGCGCCGAGCATCGCGTACGGCCTTGTGTCGCTGGACACGATGATGATCTCGCCGCACACCTGCTGCAGCACCCCCATGACGCGCTCGATCAGCCGCTGCCCATCGAGCACCAGGAATGCCTTGTCGGCCCCCATCCGCCGGCTCTGGCCGCCGGCCAGAATGATGCCCGTTGCCAGTTCCC
>Ga0316628_100003745_pt1 | contig 11773 bp, 11 predicted proteins | sample OWC_Aug_M2_C1_D5_FD_207648 | JGI IMG/M metagenome (GOLD analysis project Ga0316628, IMG submission 207648) | Wetland soil microbial communities from Old Woman Creek delta, Ohio, United States - OWC_Aug_M2_C1_D5_C | ecosystem: Environmental > Terrestrial > Soil > Wetlands | place: USA: Ohio... | reverse complement strand
GCAGAACGTGGCGGCAGTTCCCCTGCTCTGGATTATTCCCCTGAGCCTATACCTGCTCAGCTTCGTTTTGTGCTTCGAGGGCCGAGGCTGGTATCGCCGCAACCTCTTCCTCCGCCTGCTGGCCGTACTGCTGGGAGCTATGGCGTACGCGCTCCAATCTGCCCTGGCAACCCTCAGCCTAATTGTGCTGATTCCACTCTTCTGTTTGGGCCTGTTTGTTGCCTGCATGGTCTGTCATGGAGAATTGGCGAGGCTGAAGCCTCATCCCTCACAACTGACGTCTTTTTACCTGACGGTCTCGTTGGGCGGAGCGCTGGGGGGAGTGTTCGTCGCGGTGATTGCGCCTCACGTCTTTTCCGGCTATTTCGAGCTGCATGTCGCATTGGGAGCTTGTGCCATCCTGGTGCTGGCCGCACTTCATCGCGACCCGGAGAGCCCCTTCTACAGGGCCCGCTGGCAACCGGCCTGGCTGGTCGTAGTCGGAATTGCTGTCCTGCTGAATTTCGGCCTGCTCGTCAGTATTCGGGGGCAGGTCGCCGAGGCCAGGGTGATGGTGCGCAATTTCTACGGCGTGCTGCGCGAAGTCGACATCGAAGGCCCTCAAGCCTCGGCGTCTCAGGCGGGGACGGCAAATCCGGCGGAGGCGCAGCTCGCCCGCCGGCAACTCCTCAACGGCACTATCCAGCACGGGCTGGAATTCCTGGCACCCGACCGTCAGTGCTTACCGACGGCATACTATGGACCTCACTCGGGAGCAGGTCTGGCGATCTCAGTCGCGGCGGAGCGCGGCCCCTTGCGGGTGGGCGTCATCGGCTTGGGGGTGGGAACGCTTGCTACTTACGGCCGACCGGGCGATCACTACACTTTCTACGAGATCAATTCTCAGGTGATCGAATTGGCAAAGCGGGATTTCTATTTCCTGCGCGATTCAGCAGCCCAGATCGAGATTGTGCCCGGAGATGCTCGCCTTTCCCTCGAGCGCGAAGCGCCGCAAAGCTTCGACGTGCTGGCGGTTGACGCTTTCTCCGGTGATGCCATTCCCGTGCATCTCCTCACTCGCGAGGCGTTCGAGCTTTACTTCCACCACTTGAAGCCCGGCGGCGTTCTGGCTGTCCACATCTCGAATAGTTATCTGAACCTGCGGCCGGTCGTCGCGCGCGCCGCCGCGTGGCTCCGCAAACCCACCATACTGATTGTGAACGAGGACGACCAGGCAAACGGCATCTACCGTTCGAGCTGGGTCTTGATTGCGGAGGACCCGGACTTTTTCGCGGCGCCAGAAATCAAGAGCGCAGCGAGACCGCTGCCTATAGAGACTCAGGTGAGATTGTGGACCGACGACTACAGCGACCTCTTTGGGGTCCTAAAGTGGAGGATGCGTTGAGCGGCGGGATCATTCAACGTGCGCAAGGCGGGAAGCGCGCGGTCAGCTCAGAAAGGAAATTCTCGGTGAGGGAGTGATATATCTCGCTGTTCGCGCCCGTGGCGGCTATGCCTCCGGGTTCAGGAGATCGTTCAATTCCCCTCTAATCCGCCCATAAGTAGCGAGGAGTTCGCGGGAAGCTGGAGCCGACTCTTCATGCCACACAAAGGCCTTGCCCGTTGCTCCTTCCACGAGCATGCCGATTCCCTCGCCGATTCGATACCCGATCTGGCTGAAGAGGGTGAACCTGCCGCCGGCCGGGTCGAGCAGCGCCACGAAGCCGTCCTTCTCGACCGCCACGTAGCGTGCGTAGCGCTCGAAGGTGACGAGCTTGAAGCCTGCTTCCAAGAAGCGTCGGAGTGTTAACGCTTGGCTAGGTGTGAGCTCATTCATCGTGGTTTGCGGAATCTTGAATCTTGAATGGCAAAAAGCGCCGCGTGAGATGACCCTTCACACCTGCGCCATTGAAAACTCAATGTTCCCCTGAGAGCCCGCGCCGTAATTGCCCGAGGCGATTCTCCGCCGCGGCCCGTGCCAGCGGTTGAGCCAGTAAATCCACGCCTGAATCGTCACTCGATCCCCCAAGCCCCTCGTATCTGGCCCCGGCACCTCGCAGAGACTTGTGCCGGCCAAAACTGCGGCGCAGCGTTCCGTAGACGAACAGCAGGTCCAACACGCAGACAGTCTACAAGCGAAAGTCCAACATCGGAAGCCCCGACGCCCGCGGGCGATCCGCCCTTCTTGACAGCCGACGATCGACCGGCACTCTTCGACCCTCGACGGCCGGCCCCAGACTTGCGATCCGGTCAGGTTTCCTTTTCCAGCGTTTCGATAATGCGTTTGAGGGCCTGAATAATCTCATCCCGCTGGATGGTGTTCTTCCGGAACTGCAGGGTCAGTTTGAACTCCTTGGCGGGCGGGACGAAGCGGAAGACGGCGGGTTTGGCTTTCTTGTCGGGGTGGCGCTCTTCGCGAGCCTGGTCGCGGTTCATCATGCCGAGGTGAAACAGCCGGACAAGGTTGCGCATCTTGGCTTCACTCGGCTGGCGGGCCACCTGGAGAAGCTGGGATTTGGAAAGCACGCCCTTTTCGATGCACAGCGCTTTGATTTCGTCGGGAATGGCGCGGAGGGTGAAGAGTTCCGTTACCGTGGAGCGCGACTTGCCGATGCGCCGCGCAATGTCGTCGTGGGTCAACCCCAGCCGGTCGCCGAGCGCATGCACGCCGTCGGCTTCTTCAAAGGGGGTCAGATCCTTGCGCTGCAGGTTCTCGACGAGCGCCAGTTCGAGGGTCTCATTCTCATCGGCGTCCTTCTCGATGCAGGGAATTTCGCGCAATCCGGCGGCCTTGGCGGCGTGATAGCGGCGCTCGCCGGCGATGATCAGATATTTCTCGGTTTCGAGAACGTGTCGAACCAGCAGCGGCTCGAGCACGCCCTTCTCGCGCACCGATTCAATGAGACCGCGCATTTCGCCGCGATCTTTGCGCGGCTGGTCGGCATTGGGCTGAAGGTCTTCGATCGGGAGCATGCGGCCGATGGCAGCGCCGCTGCGGCTGATGATATCTTCGACGTAATGGGAGTTGTGCCGCATTTTCACGGCGATGGGTAATCCGGGGCGTCTAACCGACACGTTTCAATACCTCCGCCGCCAGCCGCTCGTACTCCTCCGCGCCCGAGGAGCCCGGCGCATAGCTGAAGATCGTTTCCTTGTACGCCGGGCTTTCTTCCAGGCGCACACTCTTGCCAATCACGGTTTTGAAGACCTTCTTACCGAAGACCTGGCACACCTGTTTGTGAATGTCCCGTGCCAGGTTGGTACGCCGGTCGTAAAGCGTGATGAGGACGCCCAGGAGTTCGACCTCCGGGTTGGGCCGCTGGCGGATGCGCTCGAGCGTCTCGAGCAGATCGTCGGTGCCCTCCAGGGCGTAGTAGGAAGCTTGAATCGGCACGAGCAAGTGCGTGGCGGCGACCAGCGCATTTACCGTCATGATCCCGAGCGTGGGCGGTGTGTCGATCAGGATCATGTCGAAATCCTTGCGAATCGGCGCCAGCGCGTCCTTGAGCCGGTATGGCGCGTCGAACTGGCCCACCAGCGTCACCTCGAGCTTCGCCAGCGCAATCTTCGACGGCCCCAGGCAGAGGTTGGGGCACTTGGTGGGTTTGACGGCTTCCGTCAGGCTGACCTGATGGTCGGCGAGGACGTCGTAAAGCGAGTACGTCACTTCTTCCAGGGGGAGGAAAGTCAGGGTGCTGTTGGCTTGGGGATCGAGGTCAATGAGCAGGGTGCGCTTTTTCCGGCGCGCAAAAGCGGCAGCCAGGTTGACAGCCGTGGTGGTCTTTCCGACCCCGCCCTTTTGATTCGCGATCGCAATGACGGTAGCCACTCAACGCTCCGGCCGGGGCTTGCCGCGGCAGTGGGCAGATCGCGGGTCGTGGCGGCCGGAGGATGGACCTCGGCCGCCGGAGCCCCTACATTTTGTATCGTCCGATGTCCTCGTCGTTCAAATTCTCCAGCCACTTCCGCAGTTCTTCGCTGGTGGCTTTGTCGGAGGCGGCCCCGGAGACCTTGGAATTCTTCAGGACGTCATCTTCCACAAAAATCGGGCAATCCACGCGCAGGGCGAGCGCCAACGCGTCGCTGGGCCGCGAGTCGATGGAAATCACCTGCCCGTCGGCCTCCAGCCAAATGAGCGCGTAAAAAGTGTCGTCGCGCAGATCGTTCACCACCACTTTGTGGACGCGCGCCTCCAGCCCCAGCAGCAGGTTCTTGAGCAGGTCATGAGTCATGGGCCGGGGCGTGGCGACCTTTTCGATTTCCAGGGCAATGGCGTTGGCCTCGTAGATTCCCACCCAGATGGGCAGCACGGCCGTGCCGTTGACGTCCTTGAGGATGACAATGGGCATGTTGGTGACGGGATCCATCATCAACCCGCGGATTTTCATTTCAACTTCCATCGGAGCCTCCGTGGGAGCCGTGGCCCTGCGGGAGTCCACGACGCTGCTGGCCGCGTCCTAACGTGTCATGCCGCCTGAGTCAGCCCGGTCGGCCCGCACACCTACCAGACTGTTGGGACCGGCGGCGGTCACGCGCACGTGGAAATAGCGCCCGACCCACTCGGGCGCGCCCGGGAAATTGACCACGCGGTTGCTCGTCGTCCGCCCTACGGCCTGGCCGAGGCGAGGCTGATAAGATTCCACGAGCACCTCGAACTCGTCCCCGATAGCGGCTTGATTCCGCCGCAGCTGGATCTGCCGCTGGTGCTCTTGCAGTGCCGACAACCGTCGCCCCTTCTCCTCTTCCGGAACCGAATCCTCGTATCCCGCTGCCGCTGTGTTCGGCCGGGGAGAATACTTGAAGGAAAAAACCTGATCGTATTCAACCGCGTCGAGCAGGGTCATGGTCTGCTCAAAATCTCCAGTCGCTTCGCCCCAAAATCCCACGATGATGTCCGTTGAAATGCTAATAGCACGCTTTGCGCGGCGGATGCAATCGATTTTTGCCAGGTACTCCTCGCGCGAGTAGCCGCGCAGCATGCGCGAGTGCACCCGCGTTGAGCCGGACTGCTCCGGCAGGTGAATTTGGTCGCAGAGCGTGGGATGGGATTCAATCGCCTGGACGATTTCCGGCGTGAAATAACGCGGGTGCGACGTGGTGAAGCGCACGCGGCGGATGCCGGCGATCTCTGCAACACGCCCCAGCAATTCCGCGAAACTCAAGCGCGCAGGCGCGGGGTCTTCCCAGGCGTTGACGATCTGGCCGAGAAGCTGGATTTCCGTATAGCCTTCGTCCACCAGGCGGCGGCACTCGGCCAGAATCTTGTCGCTGGGGCGGCTGCGCTCGGGACCGCGCGTGGTGGGGACAACGCAAAACGCGCAGCGCTGATCGCATCCCTCGATGATGGTCAGGTAGGCGCGGAAGGGATTGTCGCGCCGCGTCAGTTCGGTCTCGAAACACTCGTCCGTATCGAGATCAAGGCCGGTCACTCGCCTGTTCCCTGCTTCGAGCTGCTCCAATAAATCCGGGAGCTTCGTGTAGCTCGCCGACCCGCACACCAGGCTCACCTGCGGTGCGCGCTCGAAAATGCGCTCGCCTTCCTGCTGCGCCACGCAGCCGAGCACGCCGATGACCTTGGGATTGTTCCGGTACGCCTTCTTGAGCGTGCCCAGACGCGAGAAGACTTTTTCCGCGGCTTTCTCGCGGATGCTGCATGTGTTGTAGAGAATCAGGTCGGCTTCTTCGTGGGTCTCGACGGGCCGATAGCCCCGCGAGATGAGCGTCCCCGCCAATTTTTCGGCATCGTGCACGTTCATCTGGCAGCCGAACGTTTCGATGTAGAAGGTCTTGGCGCTGCCAGGGGTGAGCGCTTCGGTCGGGAGGTTCAACTCCTGCGCCCCTGCCTTTCGAATCGGCGGTGTGCCTGCATGCGAAATTTGAATGAGTTCGTTTCCCAAAGGCTTGCCCCGCTTTTTCAGTATAGCACGTACTCTACTCAAGCCGGAGTGCCCGAAGCCTGTTTGAGCATGGCCGCGGCGTGCTGGAGCGCCGCTTCGGTGATCTGCTTGCCGGAGAGCATGCGGGCGAGTTCCGCGGCACGATCCTTTGCGCTTGGGAGTTCGTTGATGGTGGTTACGGTCCGCCCCCCACGCTCGGATTTCTCGACGAAATAGTGGTGGTCGGCAAAGCAGGCGATCTGGGCAAGGTGCGTCACGCAGAGGACTTGGGTGTCGCGGGCCAGCCGCTTGAGCCGAAGCCCCACCGATTCGGCGACGCGCCCGCCGATCCCCGAGTCCACTTCGTCGAAGACGAAAGCCCGCGCCGCCCCGCTCCGCCCGCCGCTTCCCCGCCCCGTGCCGACAATCGTTTTGAGAGCCAGCATCATGCGCGAAAGCTCGCCGCCGGAGGCGATCTTTTCAAGCGGGCGCAGATCCTCACCCGGGTTGGGAGAGATGAGGAACTCAACGTCGTCAATCCCGCGCGAAGTGCCGCTGATCGAGGGCGCAGAAGAATTCGCGCCTTTTGGAGGCGAGGGGGTGAAGTGGACCTCGAACCGCGCCTTTTCCATGCCGAGTTGCGCGACCTCCTCCCGCACGAGTTTTTCGAGTTTTTTGGCCGTCTCGCGCCGCTTGGCCGATAGTGCTTCGGCTGCCTGCCGATAGTCGGCGGCGGCTTTCTCGAGTTCGCGTGCTACCTCGCCACGCCGTTCATCCGCGTGCTCCAGGTTGGCAAGCTCGCGAGCCAGGCGCTCGCGGCAGGCCAGCACTTCCTCAAGCGTCCCGCCATACTTGCGCTTCAGGCGATCGAGAAGGGCCAGGCGGTCTTCGATTTCCTCCAGGCGTTGCGGATTGGCCTGAAGCTTCCCCACATAATCGCGCAGAAAGAGGGCGAGGTCTTCGAGCCGGGCACGGCTTTCGGCCAGCGGCTCGATGTACGGTTCGGCGCTAGGATCATAGCGGCGCAGTTCTTCCAGAGCCCGAGCGACGACGGCCAGGCGCGCGCTGGCCGCCCCTTCGTCGTCGTACAGGTTCCCGAAGGCCTGGGATGCCGCAGCCCGAATCTTCTCCAGGTTGGCGAGGACTCGCTTCTCGTCTTCCAATCGCCCGTCCTCTCCCCTTTCAACCTGCGCGGCCTCGAGTTCCCGCGCCTGAAATCTCAGCAAGTCGATGGTGCGCAGCCGATCCTGCTCGTTCTGACTGAGGGATTCGAGTTCGCGCTCCAGCTCACGCCGCCGCGTGTAGAGTGTGGCGACGCTCTCGAGAAGTTCGCCGACCGCGGCGAACTGGTCGAGCAGGTCGAGTTGCACGTCTGCGGAGAGCAGCTCGACGTGCTCGCTCTGGCCGTGGACCTCCACCAGGCACGCTGCCAGGTTCTTCACGGCGGCGAGCGTGATGGGCTGATCGTTGACGAGCAGCCGGCTGCGGCCCCCGGCCTGAACCTCCCGTCGCAGGATGATCTCCGGTTCATCCCCACCGGCCACACCGAATTCTTCGAGCCAGACTTTCCAGGGCGGCTTGCGGTCGGCCTGGAAGACCGCCGTCACCGTGGCCCGGTCACGTCCCGAGCGGATGACGTCCGGCGAGGCTCGGCCGCCCAGCGCCAGACTCAAGGCGTCGACCAGGATCGATTTCCCCGAGCCGGTCTCTCCGGACAAGACGTTCAGCCCGGCGTGGAATTCCACGGTCAGGTTCTCGATGACGGCGTAGTTTTGGATGTGGATTTCGCGGAGCATACCGCCCGGCCGAGAGTCTATCACATCTCGCGACTGCGCCCCCGAGCCGCACCCGTTCCGGTGCGGCAGTCCCTGGGCTCGAGGAGTCGATGGCGGGGAAAGCGACGCCCATTTCGTTGACTGGTCTAGGGGCCTGTGTTAGGTTGAATTGAGTTCAGGTTTCGAGGAAATCCTACGCCTCAAGGAGGCTCGTTGGCCCTCGCGCAGCTTGTCTTGGTTCAAGGCGAAGTCTGGCAATTGCTCGCCGACACGGGGTTGGTCGCCCGAGCGGTTCTGCTGATCCTGCTGTTTTTCTCGGTCCTCTCCTGGGCCATCATTTTTCGCAAGCACCAGAGCTTCAAAATCGCGCGGCGGGCGTCGCAAGAATTCCTCCGAGTGTTCCGCTCGAGCAAGAAGCTCTCCGATATCCGCGCCTCTTGCCAGGCGCTGAAGGCCAGCCCGTTGGTGGAGGTCTTCCTGGCCGGATACCGCGAAATCGAAAACCAGGCCACAATGAGCGAGAACCCCGGCAAACCGCGCATCCGCAGCCTGGAGGCGGTGCAGCGGTCGTTGCAGATCGCCTCCTCCGCCGAATTGACGCGCATGGAACAGTGGCTGAGCTGGCTGGCGACGACCGGCTCAGTCACGCCCTTCATCGGGCTGTTTGGAACTGTCTGGGGCATCATCGACGCCTTCCGCGGCCTGGGGACTGCGGGGACTGCGTCTTTGCGCAGCGTGGCGCCAGGGATTTCCGAAGCGCTGATCACCACGGCCGCGGGGCTTTTCGCGGCGATTCCGGCGGTGATGGCTTACAACCAGTACATCCAGCGCATCAAAGAATTCGGGGCGATGATGGATGACTTCTCCCTAGAATTCCTGAACATGACCGAGCGGCACTTCACATAGACGACGTCAGTCGTCGGTTGTCCGCCGTTCGGACCGCGGACCACGGACAAAGGACGGTCTGTTATGGCCTTCACAACACCCAAGGGACGGACGCATACCTCGCTCTCGGACATCAACGTCACCCCCTTCGTCGACGTCATGATGGTGCTGCTGGTGATCTTCATGATCACAGCGCCCCTGCTCGAGTCGGGGATTGAAGTGGATTTGCCCAAGACCAAGACCGTCAGGGTGGTGACGGACGAAAAGGTGGTCGTGACGATCGATAAGAAGCAGACCATTTACGTGGGCAACGATCCGGTGAACATCCACCGTCTGGGCGCTTCCGTGCTCGATCACATGCGGGGGGAGATCGGCTCACCGGTTTACATCCGGTGCGACCAGAGCGTTCCCTTCGGATCGTTCGCGCAGGTGATCGATGCGCTGAAGCAGGCAAATCTCACGAACATCAGCATCGTAACCGAGCCGCTTTCCACGGGCGGCTCTTTGTAGCTTCGGAGCAGCCGGTGGCCCCGGCCTCCCAGGGCGCAGGATGAGTACAGCGACCTTCCCCATCTCCTTTGACCAGCGCGAGAGCCTGCGGGGCTCGCTCTTGCTTTCGCTGGTGCTGCACGGCGGGTTGTTCTTGATTGCGTTGGTTTACACCATCGTCGGGCCGCGCTTCATCGGCGGCCGATGGGGGAACAGTTGGGGGGCCGGGGGCGCAGTGCGGGTGAACGCCGTCAGTTCCCTGCCCGGTGTTCCTCTGCCCGCCCCGGTGGCCGCGACGCGCAGCACGCTGGCCGCTCAGAACCCCGGCCTGTATCAGAGCGAGAAAGAGGAGAAGCTCGTACCACCTCCCGAGGCCAAGGAAATCCCCAAGTTCAAAGAGAGTGTGGCCCCTGAAAGAGCCGAGCGGATCAATAAGCGTATCCAAAAGGAAGAGCTCAAGACGCCTGACAATGCCATTCCTTACGGGCTGCAGGGGCAGCCCGCGATGTCTTACAGCCAGTTTGCGAACCCCGGCGGCGAGGGCGGCGTCAAGTTTGGCGAGGGAAATTTCGGCGACCGCTTCGGATGGTACGTGGCGGCGGTCCGCAACCGCATCAGCAACAACTGGCTGCTGTCGGTGATTAGTCCCAACATCCTGTCGGCACCGCGGGTGTACCTGGACTTTGACATTTTGCGTGACGGGACCGTGACGAATGTGCGCGTCACCCAATCGAGCGGTATTCCGGAAGTCGACCGCTCGGCGCTGCGGGCCGTCCTGGCATCAAATCCCCTCGGTCCGCTCCCGCCCGACTACGCCGGCAACAAGGTCACGGTGGAATTCTATTTTGATTTCCACCGGCGATGAGCGCGTGGGCAACGTTTCCGGTTACCTACGCTGCCAGGGCGCATCACTATTGGGAGACGACCCGCATCATCTTTATGACATCTTGAAACGGGGGAGTTCTGCAAAGCATGAATCGAACCAAACTCAGAATCCTGCTACTGGCGCTCGCGATCTCACTGCCCGCGTGGTTTGTCGTGCGCGAGCCCGCCCGGAGCCAGGACTGGTTTTCCACCGGCATCAACCTGGGGGCGCCGCGTGTTCGCTTGGCGGTCGCGGATTTCGCTCCACGTTCGGTAGACCAGCAATTGGTCAGCCTGACGCAGGTCTTCAACCAGGTTCTCTGGAACGATCTCGAGACCGCCGGCATTTTTGAGATGGTGAGCAAGAGTTACTACCCGCTCAAGATTCCGACGGAGCCGGAGGAGGTGATTTTCAAGAACTGGAGCGATCCCCCCTCCTCCGCGCAGATGCTGGCCTTCGGGAAGACGGAAGCTCTCAACGCCAACCTCGTCATCACGGCGAGGCTCTTCGACGTTGGGAACACCGCAAACCCCAGTGTGCTAGGCAAGCGTTACGTGGCGACGATGAACGAAGTCTCCACGCGCGAAGCCGCCCACCGCTTCGCCAACGAAATCATTCAGGCGTTGGGCGGCGGCGTTCCGGGAATCAACCTGACGCGAGTCGCGTTCGTCAGCAACCGCACCGGACATCCCGAAATCTGGGTCATGGATTACGACGGCTTTAACCAGCGGCCCATCACCAGTTACGGGGCGCAGGCGCTCACGCCCCGCTGGTCCCCGGACAACACCAAACTCGCGTTCACCAGCTACTCGATGGGAAATCCCGACATCTTCATTTTTTCGCTGGAAACCAACCGGCGCATTCCCTTCCCGCGCTACAAGGGGCTGAATACCACCCCCGCTTGGTCGCCGGATGGAAAGCGGATCGCGTTCTGTTCGAGCATGAGCGGCGACCCGGAGATCTACGTCTCCGACGTGAATGGGTTCAATTTGCAGCGGCTGACGTTCTCGCGCGGGGTGGATATCTCGCCGGTGTGGAATCCCAAGACCGGCAACGAGATCGCCTTCGTTTCCGACCGCAGCGGCACCCCGCAAATTTACATCATGTCGTCGGACGGCACGAACGTGCGGCGGCTATTCACGGAGGGTGGTGACGCGAGCTCTCCTTCCTGGTCACCCAACGGTTTGTTCATGGCGTTTCATTGGCGTGTTACCGAAACGGGGACTTATGATATCTACGTGATTGAGATCGCCACGGGCCGGATCATTCAGCTTACGCACGATACCCGCCGCAACGAGCACCCCTACTGGTCGCCGGACGGCCGCCATCTCGTCTTCGAATCCACGCGTTCCGGGACGCGCCAAATCTGGACAATGTTGGCGGATGGCAAGGAGCCCAAGCAACTCACCAAGGCGGGGCTGAACTGGGGTCCGGCATGGTCGAATTGAGGCGTCCGGGCCGCCCGCTTCTGGCTTTTGAACGGGCCTTGGGGGCTTGCCCCGGAACCCGGAAGAAGTTGTGTTTTCTTCTGATTTGATGTTAGTATGGCAGCCTTTAGCAGTCATTTATCTTCTCCTCGAAGAGCAGGTTGGTTCACAAGCTCACAGGTCATAGGGAGAGGATAGTTCCAAAGAATAGGCCATCCACGGGATCACGAGAATTTTCTTGTTGACCAAGGAGGATTGAGCATGCGACAGAACAAGCGCTGGATTGCAGTTCTCGTCGGAATCCTAGGAATTCTGCTTCTGGCGGGTGCCTGCAAGAAGAAGGTGGTTCCACCACCTCCTCCACCCCCCCCCCCCCCCCCCCCCCCCGCCCCCCACGGGTAAAATACGGCGGGAACCCGAAACGGTTTAAAAGGGGAAAAACGAAACCAGAGAGGGGGGACGGGGAAAAGCCAAAAA
>Ga0316628_100003744_pt1 | contig 11773 bp, 8 predicted proteins | sample OWC_Aug_M2_C1_D5_FD_207648 | JGI IMG/M metagenome (GOLD analysis project Ga0316628, IMG submission 207648) | Wetland soil microbial communities from Old Woman Creek delta, Ohio, United States - OWC_Aug_M2_C1_D5_C | ecosystem: Environmental > Terrestrial > Soil > Wetlands | place: USA: Ohio... | reverse complement strand
AGCGGCTTGTGCTTCTTCAGGCGCCGCGCTTAGGGCGGGTATCTATGCCGTTTTGTCAGGTTTGGCAGATGTTGTTTTAGTGGGCGGCGTCGAGAAGATGACACATCGTAGCACGGCGGAAGTCACCGAGTATTTGGCTATGGCTTCAGATTACCCTTTTGAGCAGTGGCATGGAATCACCTTCCCAGGACTTTTTGCTTTAATGGCAACTGCCCACATGAACGCTTACGGCACTACACAGGAACAAATCGGTTTGGCAGCGGTCAAAAACCATTACCACGGAAGCCTAAACCCCAAAGCTCACATGCAAAAAGAAATAACACTCCAAACCGTCATGGCATCCCGTTATGTGGCATGGCCTCTAAAACTATATGATTGCTCCTTGATAACGGATGGGGCAAGCTGCATAATCCTAACCAAGCCCGAACTTGCCAAAAAATACACCGACCAGGCTGTGCACATTGTCGGCAGTGGACAAGCCAGCGACACGATTGGCTTATACGAGCGCAAAAGTCTCACATCCCTAAACGCCGCTAAATTAGCCTCAAAGACTGCCTATGATATGGCAAAAACAACACCAAAAGACATAGACTTGGCAGAAGTCCATGATTGCTTCACGATTGCTGAGTTGATGGCTTACGAAGATCTTGGCTTCTGCAAGGTAGGTGAGGCTGGAGAACTAATTGAAAGCGGCGAAACACGACTCGGCGGGCGCATCCCCGTTAACACGAGCGGCGGTTTAAAAGCCAAAGGGCATCCTGTTGGCGCAACAGGAACCGCCCAGGCCTACGAAATCTATCTGCAACTCACTGGTCAAGCGGGCAAACGCCAAGTAAAAGACGCCGCAGTCGGCTTAACCCATAATATCGGTGGGTCAGGAGCCACGGCAGTCGTTAACATTTACAGGAGAGAGCAATAATGAGCACCAATGAGCCCTTCACGATTGAGCAGTTCTACAAGTTTTTGAGTCAGCAAAAGTTGATGGCTGGAAAATGCCAGAAATGTGGAAAAATTCATTTGCCGCCGCGTCCACTTTGCGACAACTGTTACTCCCAACAGTTCGAATGGGTCAACGTTTCAGGCAAAGGCAAGCTAGTCACCTACACAGTCATCCACGTCGCACCTCAACAATTCCAAAGCCTGATACCTTACTCCGTTGGCATCGTTGAGCTTGTAAGTGGCTTGAAAATCCCTGGCATGATACAATGCACAACGCAGGAGCAGTTGAAAGTCGGCATGGAACTAACACTTGATTTCGGCTCCTGCAGTGCACCTCATCAGTGGCCGCAGTGGCCGAGATACTGCTTTAAACCTTAGGGCTCTAAGCGACATATTATGATGCTGATCCAAAATAGGTGACCTTCGAACCTAACGATTAGAACATAGAACCCTCAATTTAGGAAGAGCGCGAAAGTATTTCCAACCGCTTTGTAAGTATCTCTCACCAATCATGCAAGTGGTCGCTCACTTGATTAAAATTAACGCCTTGACTTACAACCGAAGCTTTTCCGCTTTTTTATGAAATGAGAAACTCTTATCTGTATTCAGAATCATGATGGATTTAGAAGTTGATGTCAATGGTGAAGAAAAGTGTCTGCCTCGTTTCTTGTAGTGTTCTAAAAGAGGAACTCCAGAAGCTAGTCAAGCAGGGGAGAATCGATGCAAAGTTGGTTTTTGTAAGCAAATACTTTCACATTGATTACGAAGCCGTAAACAAGAACCTGCGCAACGTTCTAGAACAAACGCTCAAGACTTTCAAAGGCAAAGTCGTTTTGGTTTACGGTGACCTATGTCTTGGGCAGGAAAACGAAATGAAAAAGCTCGCCGATGAATATGGGATTGTTAAGGTGGATGCGGTTAACTGTATTGATTGCCAGTTGGGCGGCAAAGGTGTGTTCTTTGAAGCTGATCCTGAGCATAACTTGATGTTTATGGGTCCAGGTATGATAGGGTTCTTCAAGCATGCAAAAGAGGCAATTCTTAAAGAGGGCGTTGATGAGGCAGCGTTTGCAGGCTTGTTTAGCGGCATTAAGGGTTTTGTGCTTTTGGATACATGCGGCAACTCAGAGAAAATGAAGGAAGACTTGGAAGCTTCAGGAATTGGATTACCTATTCTTGAAATACGCAAGGTGGGTTTAAAGAACATTAAACGAGTAGTCATGGATGCAATTGAGCGTGCGTACGTTATCAAGTGACTCTTTTAGTGCCTCGAACTTGAATATTTGATTTTTTGGCGCTCAAAGGAATAACCGTAAGTATTAAAGAACCTACTCTACAATAATGCTAAACCATACCGTTATAGTAGGTGTGCCCAAATGACTGAAACTCTCGCTTCTCAAACTTCTTCTCCCATGAAACGCGTGGAAGATTGGAAATCACGGCTAATCGACCTTTCAAAAAGAAATAATTTGCTTTTCTTCCGTAAAGGAAAACGCGGAAGCCTGCCAGTAACGCAGCCTGACCAACAAAAAATCTTTGAATCGCTTGTGATTAAAAAAAGTCACTTGGAATTTTATTTGTCTGCTCAACAAACGAAACAATTGGAAATTCCCGAGGGAGCAAAAAAGAATGGTAAAGGCAAAAACCAAACCAAAAACAAAGCCAATGCAAAAACCGCAAAGCCCGAAGCCCCAAAAGCGACGCTTCCCGAGGAACTTAAAAAACCAACGGCAATCCAACTTGTCTGCGGAAGCCTAAGCCGCGCTGACCTCGAACGCACTCTCAAAAACCTCCAAAAACACGCCATCATGGATTACCGTGAACGTGGCGTACGCATTCTGCACGCGGCTTTCGGCACGCTGAACTGGGTGGATCTTGAAACAAAAGAAGCATGTCAGTCTCCGCTAATTCTTGTGCCATTGGATTTGGTGAGGGAGTCATTTCGTCAACCGTACAGTATCATGGTGCCTCCTGTAGAAGATGAAGCTGTGCTAAACCCTGCCTTGCAAGTTAAACTCAAAAATGACTACAAAATCGACTTGCCGCCGCTGCCTGAAGACTGGGAAGAAACAACCCTCTCAGATTATTTCATATTGGTAAACCAAGCAGTTGCTGAGATGCAGTGGAAGGTTGAGTCGTCAGTTGACTTAGGTTTGTTCTCATTCCAAAAACTCGTTATCTACAAAGACTTAGAATTTAACGCTCCATTGGTAACCCAGAACTCGATAATCCGAGCTATTGCAGGTATAAAGGAAAATAACCTAATCCTAGATGAGTTGCCCAGCGAGACAGACGTAGACAAAATTGAAGCTCCTAGCAAAACATACCAAGTTCTCGACGCCGATAGCAGCCAACGAGTATCCATCGAATACGCACTAAGAGGGCAAAGCTTTGTCATGAAAGGCCCTCCGGGCACAGGCAAAAGCCAAACCATTGCCAATATGATTGCAGAGGCTATCGCCAAAGGCAAAAGCGTGCTGTTCGTCAGTGATAAGATGGCTGCTTTAGAAGTTGTTTACAAACGGTTAAGCGACGTAGGGTTGGGGCATTTCTGCCTTGAGATGCACAGTAGTAAAGCCAACAAACAGGAAGTCGTCGCGGAACTTAAACGAAGCCTCGATGAAAACCTCGTTCCACGCAAACTGCCAACTGAACATGAATTTGAAAAAATGAATCAGTATCGTGATGCGCTCAACGGCTATGTTATCGCCTTGCATGAGAAACGACCATATATGCAGCAGAGCGCCTACGAAGTCTTGAGTCTAATTTCCAGTCTTGAGCGGGTGCCGTTTGTGCCGGTCGGGTTAAATGAATTGGGCACGTTGACACCTCAGAAGATGCATGAGCTTGAAGCGCTTGTTTCACAGTTAAGCAAGGTCTGGCAGGTCATAGAGGAACCTGATTTTCCATGGCTTGGCTATCGTGCAAACACTTACAACCTTGAAATCCGCTCAGAAGTCCTAACAGCACTCGAAAACATAAACCAAACCCTCCGCGACTTGGAAACGGAAACAGAAGACTTCTCCGCCAAACTCGGCGTTTTCGCGCCCGAAACCTTTGCCCGTATCAACTGGCTGCTTGAAATCAGCAAACTCCTAGCTGAAAGCCCTAAGCCTGAGGCCTATTGGCTAACCAACCCAGAACTAGACAAACTTAGCGCCGAAGCTAAAATCTACTATGAAACTGCCAACTGGATTAAAGAGACACGCGCTGACTTGGCGTTGAGGTATCAGCCGTCCCTTTTCAACTTGGATTTGAACAGGTCAGTGGAAATTCAGGAGGCACTCACGTTGGTGGGGACGATGCTGCCGGGAATAGCGCTTGAAGATGGCGAATTGCTACCAAAACGTGAAAAGTTCTCAGCTTTTATAAAGAACACGCAAATTTCATCGCGGAAGTGGCGGGAAACCTCCCAGTCGCTTGCTCCGCTTCTCGGCTTAGACAGTGAAGGCTTAACACCTACCCAAATAAAACAGCTCTCCCGCATGGCGTTGCTTTGCTTCGCGGAAGACAAACCTGAGGAGCAATGGTTTGACGCACAGTATCTACTGCAGGTTCAAGATATTTTGGAAAAAGCAAAACGGCTTTACCAAGACCACAACTTAATTAAAAGCCGATTAGACGAAACCTACAGCGACGGCATCTTCAATTTAGATTTAGACACTCTAATTGCAAACTATAGCGGGCCCTACCAAAGCCCCCTGAAAATGTTCAACTCAAGCTACCGCAGCGACCAAAAACAAATTGCTAAACTGACCAACGACGGCAAAGTTCCTAAAACCATCCTTTCCGATCTCATCGACGCTCGAAGAGTTAAAAAAATGCGAGCTGAAATCGACGCGCAAGCTGAAACAGTGCACACATTGTTGGGTCACTTCTACCAGACATACAAGACTGACTTCCAAGGCGCAGAAAAAGCCGTCCAAATAGCAGACGAAATAAGAAAGCTCTCGTGGGCAACAACAATCCCAGAGCCGCTTCTCAAACTAATCACTCAAGGCTCAAACCCGTCACCAATGATCAAGCATCTTGGTTTGGAGTTGCAGGAAACCGTCGAGAGATGGGAGCAGCAACTAAAAGACTTACAATTACTTATACCAGATAACCTGCCGAAATCAGACAAAGCAATCACACAAACAACCCTGCCGCTGCTTGAGGAATGGGCAACAGAAGTAGAAAAACAACTAACCCCACTCTTCAACCTAACAAGGGAAACCCTGGCAGTATGTAAACAAGAGCCGTCGAACTACAAGCAACTCATCCAAGACCTCAAAAACGCCGAAGAAATCCGCAAAAAAGAAGCGCAAATCATAGGAGAGAAAGCCCAGCTTCAAGCTAAATTCGGCAGCCGCTTCCGAGAGCTCGAAACCGACTGGCAAGGCATCATAAGTGTGCTAGAGTGGTGTAAGAAAGTTCAAGCAGCCTTCAGTGACATCCCTGTGCCACAAGCATTCGCTGACATTGCCGCCCAAGGATCAGCCTCTGTGCCGTCTGACTCTGAATTGACACAATGCTGTCAGGTTGCGCTCAAAGTTCTAGCTGCATTTGAAGGCCGCTTTGAGACAGAAATGCGGTACCAGAACCAGCGACTAAAAGACTTAGAAATCGAAATCGTTGAGGAACGAATTCAAGCGCTGCGTGACCGAGTTGATGAACTGCAAGTTTGGATGGACTTTAAAGATGCCAAAAACCGCTTCACTCTGCGCGGCTTAGATCCCTTCTTCAATCGATTGGTGGAACAGAATATTCCAGCGGCAGACTTGGTGAATGTTTTCCGCAAAGGTGTCTATCAAGAATGGATAAACAACCTCTACAATCAGGATCCGAAATTGGGTAATTTCCGGAGAGAAAATCATGAGCAAACAATTGATGACTTCAGGAAGCTAGACCAAGACCTCATTCGGCTAAGCAGCAGCATGGTTATTGAAGCGGCAAACAGCAGAAAACCTCAAGACATCCTTATCCAAGCCGCTGACACAGAAGCCAACATCCTCCTGAAAGAAGCAGCGAAAAAAAGGCGCTTAATGCCGATTCGGACGTTAATGCAGAAGATTCCTAACCTGCTTGTTAAACTAAAGCCATGCCTCCTCATGAGTCCAATCACGGTCAGTCAATTTCTGCCACCTGAAATGAAGTTTGACTTGGTGCTCTTTGATGAGGCTTCTCAACTTGTTCCCGAGGACGCAGTTGGCGCAATTTACCGTGGAAAAAGCATTGTGGTCGCTGGAGATAATAAGCAGTTGCCACCCACGTCGTTCTTCCAGAAAAACCTCATTGACGATGTGGATTGGGACGAGTTAACCGACGATGAAATTGAAGTCTTTGACAGTATACTGGACGAGTGCTTAGGCATTGGGCTACCTGTAAAGACCCTCCGATGGCACTACCGTAGCAGACACGAAGGCTTAATTGCGTTCTCAAACCATCGCTTCTACGATGATGCGCTCGTAACCTTCCCAGCAGCAAAAGCGGAAAATGACAGTTTAGGCGTGAAGTTAGTCCATGTACCCGACGGTATCTATGACCGAGGCGGAAAAAGAGACAACCTAAAAGAAGCTGAAAAAGTGGCTGACCTCGTTTTTGAACATTTCAAGAACTATCCCAAGAAAACTCTAGGCGTAGTCACCTTCAGTATCGCCCAAATGGACGCAGTGGAAGAAGCCATCGACAATCGACTTGAAAAGCAACCTGAATTTGAACCGTTCTTCAAAGAAGATCGCTTGGAAGGCTTCTTTGTAAAGAACCTTGAGAACGTGCAAGGAGATGAACGAGACGTTATATTCTTCAGCGTCGGCTATGGTCGCGACCAGAATGGGCAGACGACGATGAACTTTGGGCCCCTCAACAAGCCAGGAGGCGAACGGCGTTTAAACGTTGCTGTCACGCGTGCCAGAGAAAAAGTGTTGCTGATAACTTCCATTAAAGCTTCAGACATTGAAGCTGACTCTCAAGCCCTCGGAGTACAAACCTTGCGAAGATACCTTGATTACGCTGAGCACGGACCTGAGGCATCAACGTCACAAAAATCGGGGATAAGCGAGTTTGACTCAGCACTAGACGAGGATGTGGCGGCTGAAATCAAAAAGCTAGGCTTTGAAGTCGTGCCCCAAGTTGGTTGCAGCGGTTACAGAATAGACATTGGTGTTGTTGACCCGGTGGACCCAGGCTGCTTCCTGCTTGGCGTTGAATGTGATGGCATTACGTACAAGAGCAGTAGCAGCGCACGGGACCGAGATAGACTCCGAGACCAAGTCCTTAGGCAACTGGGTTGGCGCATTCACCGTATTTGGTCTCCCGCCTGGGTATCAAGACGAGACTCAGAAATCCGAAGGCTAAAAGAAGCTTTAGAGCAAGCGCAGAAGCTGCAACTTGATAAGGATGCACAAAAATCAATTGTAGATATTAAAGCAGATATGGCTCCGAAGACTGACATTCAGAGAGTTCAGTTTGCAGGTATAGAAAAAATCGGCGTTCCCTACAAGATTTATCCGCTTAAGGCTACGTACAATCAGTACATTAAGGTGTCAACGGCCAGAGATACTTATGATTCAAAGCAGAAAAACGAGTTCCACTACCCGCAGAATCGCGAAAACCAAACAAAACTCTTAGCGGAACTCATTGAGAACGAGGGACCTGTACACTTTGACTACGCTGTTGAACGGTTAGCAGCTACATGGGGCATAAAGCAATCAAATCCTAAAATTGCTCACGCAGTCAAAGAAGCACTGCACAATCTTGTTAGAGAACAAAAAGTTGTCATCAAAGGCAGCTTCCTTTGGCCCTCAAGGTTTAAGGAAACACCAATCCGTGTCCCATTGCAGGGCGTTCCAGAATCGAAGCGTAAAGCCGAGTACATTGCACCTGAAGAAGTTGAGGCAGCCATGAAAACTGTTGCCAAATACGCTCTCGGTATAAGCGACGATTCGTTGATTGCTGAAACCGCTAGAGTATTCGGAGTTAACCATTCAGGCGAAGAATCCAAAGCTGTGTTCTCGGAAATTCTCAAGCGCCTAGTGAGAGAGAGAAAACTTGCCTTGAAAGACGGCGTTGTAACCGCAGTTTAATCCTTATTTATTTTCTTGATTAAAACCGCCAAATCATTTAATGATGTTATGATGTAGTTTGCACCATTAGTCATCAATTGCTTTGTATCGGAAAAGCCAGTTGTCAACCCAACTGCAACCGCTTTGAGTTCCCTAGCGCTTTGCATGTCCACTATGCTGTCGCCGACAATAACTGTGCCTTGAGGGCGCGCGCCTAAGGTTTTTAGCGCCAACTCGAATTGTTCAGTGCTAGGTTTAACATGTTTCACTTTATTTCTGGGGACCACACTCTGGAAATACTCATCAATTTTAAATCGGTGCAAAATGAAACATGCAGATTTTTCACTGCTTGTTGTGCATAGCCCCATCTTAATACTCATCTGCCTTAGTTCTTTCAATGCTTCGTTGGCGCCTGGCAATAGGTTTGTTGTTGAGGCAGCCTCCATCTCATATTTTTCAGCAATTGCTAAAGCTTGGCTTCGAATATCTTCAAATGTTTCATTTTGTTTGCCATTGTTTTTAATGTAGATTTCGGCTTTCTTTAGCATTTCAAAGACGCTTTCGTTAATCTTTAGGACGGAGTCAGGGACACCTATTCTCATTAGGTAGCTTCTAACATCACTGCGTAAGGCTTTGTAGTCTAAGTTAAAGTTAGCAAGTGTTCCGTCTAAATCGAAAATTACTGCTTCAATAGGCACGTCGATAGCTCCGATACATTAGGTTGGTTTGGGGTTATGACTTCTCTAACAGAAATATACTTTGCGGTAATGATTACGTTTTGTGAGTTATTTCGTTATGATTACTTTCAATGGCTTCTCGGCTGGGTTGTCTACTATTGACAGCGCCTTCTCGAATTCCTCAAGCCTAAATCTATGCGTAATCAGCCCTTTAACATCCACAAGTCTTCGCGCAATCAACTCAACAGCTGCGGGGTACTCTACGGGCGAGTTGTAAATTGTGAAAAACGTTGCTTCATCCGCATCCTCCAAATTCAAGTAACCCTTCGACTCCCCAACAAGTGCTACTTTGCCAGTTTTCCTCACCAAAAACGGTGTCTGCTCCACAGTGCGCGTAGTTCCTGCAGCTTCAATGACAAAGTCTGAGCCCATCTTGGTTAGTTTCCTTACGGTTTTGGGCGCATCTTCTTTTTTAGCGTTTATAACTGCGTCTGCTCCGTACTTTTCGGACAACTCCAGCCTGTAATCCTCCAAATCCAGTGCTATCACGCGGCAGCCTTTAAGCAGCGCCACCTGTGTCATTAATAACCCGATGGCACCTTGACCAATGATGGTTACCCAGTCACCCAAGTTAGGCTTAAAGGAATTCAAGACACGAAGTGCCAGAGCCACAGGCTCAACTATTGCTGCTTCCTCATCTGTAACACCTGCGGGTATGGGGATTAAGCTTCGGGGAAGCATCACTTTGGCTTCAGTAAAAAAGCCATTCCGTGTTAAGCCATAAAACTTGCCTCTGACACAGTAGGTTGGCAAGCCGCGAAGGCAGAAGTAACAGTGCCCACAATTAACCATGGGAACCATAACCACCCTCTCGCCCGTATCATCGCGGACTCCGCAAGCATCATGCCCCATGATTCTGCCTTTTTTCATCCATTTCCATTCACCCCGAAATATGTGCATGTCAGTTCCGCAAATGCCTCCAGCCGCAAACTTTACAAGCACACGGTTACCCTTGACTTCTGGCTCAGGAACCCGGTCGATTTTGACGTTATGAGGTCCATGGTAAACAGCAGCTTTCAAAAACAGTCAACCTTTAATATTTAGGCAGTAAAAAGCCGCATTTAACTTTACTGTTTTACGCAGGTTGGACGGTAGACTGAAATATTGCTTGAAGTACTGTTAGGGTGGGTTTTGCTATGAACTTAGAAGAGTATACTAAAGAGAAACTTTGGCAATTGCTCATTGAAACTGTTCACGCCTCCGTCATGTATCCGACGCATAAAGCCTACACTCGCGACACCTTACTGCCAAAGAAACCCGATATTTCGGCAAATGAGCTTGCGGAACAGCTTGGCATGCCGCTAGGCGAAGCCCTTGTAATTTTAGGCGAATTAGCGTCTGAAAGAAAGCATAGCTAAATTTTTGTCCTAATTAGCTTTATATCATCTCAAACACATAACGATAATTGAAATGCTAACCAACAAGAACCATAAACTCTCCTGCAAAGTCTGGATTGAACACCAAGGCAAACCCATAATCGGTAAAGGTGGCGCAGAAATTCTTGAAACCATCGACAAAGAAAACTCAATTACCAAAGCAGCAGAAAACCTTGGTATGTCCTACCGTTACGTGTGGAACTATATACACGAGATTCAGCAAGCGTTAGGGAGACAAATAGTTGAAACTTATAAAGGCGGCAAATTAGGTGGCGGCGGCGCAAACTTGACTGATTTGGGCAGGAGTTTACTTGGGGAATACAAGCAGGTGGAGAGTTATTTGGGGAAAGTTTTGTCTGAGCAAGGTAGTTTGGAGGTGAAAAGTTTGAAGCTAAGTGCACGCAATCAGTTTAGAGGAAAAGTTGTGGCTGTAGAAAAAGGCGTCATTACAGCCAAAGTAAAGGTTGAAGTGAAAATGCCAATAACCGTTACAGCTGTCATTACAAAAGAGGCAGTGGACGAATTAGATATCAAAGTCGGAGATGAAGTCTCAGCAATCGTGAAATCCACGGAAATCATGATTGCCAAATAATTTTTCTTACTCTACTACGTACCTGTAGGTTATGTGCTCGCCTGCTGTTGTACTTTTCCGCGTGATTTTGAGAATGTCACCTGGTTTTGCGCCTATAGCTTTGACTGCTGGGTCGCCAGATTTAATCTGCGGCATCTGGTAGGGTTTAACTTTGAATTGCGCGAGCAGTTGATTCTTTTCTTTTTCGCTCAGAATTTCGTGTAGCGGTACTAGTGCGTGTTCGAAGATGTCGAAGACTGGGAATGATTTGGGTAGGAGTTCAACGTTCTTCTTCTTGGCGGTGAGTTTGACGGCGTGCGTATATCGTCCTTCAGTAACTACGATGGCGCGTTCGAGTTCTTTTTCTTTCATGATCTTGTATAACGTGTTCATGGCTGCGATGCCGACAGTTGCTTCGCCTAGGATGCACCAGACGATTGCTTTTTCTTTGTCCTGTGGAATGTCAATTATGTAGGCGTATGCGCCTTCGTATTTTTGTTTTTCAATTAACTTGTATTTCCTTAGTTTAATTAGGACTTCTGCCTTTCTTTCTTCGATTGTTTCAAATGTAGTGCTCAAACCACAAACCCTCAAGTAAAGATACGCGAAACCATTACAAACTTATACCCTTAAACTTTATGGTTAAGTAGGCGCCACAATTGAACGGAATCCCACATTGGATTTTCCGAGCTTCAACACTCTGCACACAAAACCCTTAAGTTCACAACCAGACAAGCATTTACTTGCCTTGATACCACTAAAATACTGTGCACTCCTAAAAATCGCTGGTTTATTTGGCATACTCATACCGGCTATCGCATTCAGCTTCATTTCTATAGCAATTGCGCTCTATCAGCCGTTCAACTGGTCAAACAATGCCTTAAGCGACTTAGGAGTGGTTAATGGCTTAACCTCAGGGCTATTTAACAGTGGCTTAATAATTGCGGGCGTGTGGGCGCTTGTTTTCATGGTTGGCTTGCTAATCAAATTCAACAAGAATCTCTTGGGGCAGGTTAGCGCGTTTGTTTTCGCATTAGCATGCTTATCGCTTATCGCCATAGGCATCTTTCCCGAAAGCGTTGTACCGACTCATTATTTAGTTTCCGT
>Ga0316628_100003743_pt1 | contig 11773 bp, 9 predicted proteins | sample OWC_Aug_M2_C1_D5_FD_207648 | JGI IMG/M metagenome (GOLD analysis project Ga0316628, IMG submission 207648) | Wetland soil microbial communities from Old Woman Creek delta, Ohio, United States - OWC_Aug_M2_C1_D5_C | ecosystem: Environmental > Terrestrial > Soil > Wetlands | place: USA: Ohio... | reverse complement strand
AACCGGCGGCTCGCGGCGTCATGGACCCACAAGGGCTGCGGGTTCGCCTCGAAAATCTGCGCATAGCGATGCTCGGCGCGCAGGCGCTCGAGCGCGGCCGCATCGCGCTCCGCAAGCAGCGCGGTCGTCGCGAGCGTGATGGAGGTCAGCGCCGCGCTCGCCGCCCAGATCGTCACGAGTCCTTGCAGCACCGTGAAATTGGCGAATTCGCCGCGGCCGAACGCGAAGCTGAACGCGGCCGTTGCGGAGAAAGCGAGCGCCGCGGTGGCGGTCGGTACGAGCCCGAAGCGGAAGGCGCCGACGAGGATGAGCGCCATCGCGGTCGTGACGATCAACGGACGGCCGAGCGGAATCGTCGTGACGACGATCGCCGCGCAGCAGGCCGCGACGCCGAGCAGCCACAAGCCGCCGGCAATCCGGTTGCCGCCGATTTTTGCGAGGCTCTCGCGGCTCATCGCGACGATCATCGGCCCGACGAGGAGCACGCCGGCGGTCGTGTTGCTCCACCAGCGAATCCACTTGACCGCTGTCGGCGCCTCCCAGGCGCTGCCGCCGAGTTCAAAGGCAAGCATGCCGAACGTCGCCGCGATCCCCATGCCGGCGGCGGCCGCGATGATGAACGCCGGCACGTCCCGCGACCGCTGGAAATTGCGATCGAATCCGCCGCGATCCAGCATCCACACGGTGAGCACGGCGCCTGCGCCGAGGCCGATCGCCGCGGTGAATGCGCCGAGCAGCGGGCGTTGCGCCAACAGGTCGATCGCCATGCTCGCGGCGAGAATCGCGGGCCAAAGCCGATGCCCCCAGCGGTACATGAGGCCCACCGCGATGCCGGCCGGCAGAACCGGCAGCGGCAGCCGCGCACCGATGTGCGGTAGCGCGTTGCTGGCGACGCCGGCCGCGCAAATCAACGAAAACGCGATCAGCCAGCGCCGCAGCAGCGGTCCGGGGGCGGTTTCGGCGGCGACGCGCTCTGTCAACGATCCTCCGTATGTCGGTCGGCGCCGCATGCTCGCTCCGAGCATGGGGTTGTGCGCGCCGATGCCCAGTCTATACTCGAATGACGCTCTGTTTGCTCGATCAGCCGAACGACATGCTTCCCTGGGGGCGACCTGCCATGAATGCCAATATCCTGTCGGTATCCGCACCGTCCGAAGCGGCGCGGCAGGCGAGAATCGACCTCGCCGCCTGTCATCGCCTCGCGGTGAGGTTCGGGCTGCACGAGGGCATCGATAATCATTTGACGCTGCTCGTTCCCGGATACGCCGACCGCTTCTACCTCGCACCGTTCGGCTTGCACTGGTCGGAGGTGCGCGCCGCCGATTTTCTCGAAATCGGCTTCGACGGCCGGCTGCTTGCCGGCCGCGGCCCCGTGGAGGACACTGCGCTCTTCATTCACCTGCCGGTGCACCGCTTGGAGCCGCGCGCCCGCTGCGTGCTGCATACCCACATGCCGTACGCGACGGCGCTCAGCATGCTCGAGAACCCGCGCCTCGAGATGGCCGTACAAAGCGCGCTGACCTTCTACGACGACGTCTCCTACGACGCCGATTACAACGGCCTCGCGTTCAGCCAAGCCGAGGGCGAGCGGCTCGCGCGCGCGCTCGGCGGCAAGTCGGTGCTGATGATGCGAAATCACGGCGTGCTCGTCGTCGGCGAAACGGTGCCGCAAGCGTTCGAGCGGCTCTATTTCCTCGAGCGCGCGTGCCAGGCGCAAGTGCTCGCGCTGTCGACCGGCCGCGCGTTGCGGCCGATCCCGGACGCCGTCGTGCGCACGACCGTCGCGCAGTTTCGCACCGGCGCCGCGGTCGACGGCCGCGACCGTGCCGAGTTGCACTTCGCCGCCTTGAAGCGCCTTCTCGACCGCAGCGAACCGGATTACGCCGCTTGAGTACTTCCGGCACGGCGCCGGCCGGGCGGCCGGCGCTGCGCAACCCCTACGTCTGGGTGCTCGCGGCGGTGCTGTTCATCAATTACGTCGACCGCGGTCTCTTGCCGACCGCAGCGCCGATGATGCAGACGGACCTGCGCCTCGACGCCGCGCAGCTCGGCGTGCTGATGTCGGCGTTTTTCTGGTCCTACGCGCTCATGCAAATCCCGGTCGGCTGGGTCGTCGAGCGCTACGGCGCAGAGCGCGTGCTCTCGGCCGGATTGATCCTGTGGGCCGGCGCGACGATCTTGACCGGCTTCAGCCACGGCTACGCGACGCTGATCGCCTTGCGTGTTTTACTCGGGCTTGGCGAGAGCACGGGCTTCCCGAGCGTCTCGAAGCTCCTCGCCGGCTCGGTCGAACGCAAGAATCTCGGCACGGCGAACGGCATCGTCGCCTTCTCGTATTTGTTCGGGCCCGCGTTCGGCACGTCCTTGGGCGGCCTGTTGATGGCGCGCTACGGCTGGCGCCCCGCTTTTCTCGTCTTCGGCGCGCTGTCGTTCGTCTGGCTCTGGCCATGGGCCAAGGCCGCCAAACGGCGAAGCGCGCCGCAGGCCCGCTCCGCCGATTCACCGACGTTCGCGATGGTCTTGCGCCAACCCGCGCTGTGGGGCACCGGGCTCGGTCTTTTTTCGATGAACTACACGTTCTATTTCATGTTGTCGTGGCTGCCCTTCTATCTCGTGCGGGTACGCGGTTTCGCGACGGCCGAAATGGCCGAACTCGCCGGGGCGGCCTATGTGGTCACGGCGGTCTGCGCACTCGGCGCCGGCTTCTTGATCGACCGGGGCATCGCGCGCGGCGGCTCGGCGAATTTCGCCTACAAGTCGGTGATGGCTATCGCCCACGTCGGCGCGCTCCTGTGCATGGTCGGCATGGCCTTGGGTTCCAAGCCGCTTGCGATCGCGTGCATCTTCGCCTATCAGGTCATCGGCGGCGCCTCATCGCCCGGGGTCTACGCCATTTCGCAGATCCTCGCCGGCCCTTCGGCGACCGGGCGCTGGGTCGGCATCCAGAATTCGCTCGGCAATTTTGCGGGCGTCGTCGCGCCGGCGCTCACGGGCCTCATCGTCGCTCGCACCGGCCACTTCACCGCCGCATTCATGCTCGCGGCCGCGGTCAGCCTGACGGGCTTGATCGGCTGGCTCGCAATGATCCCGCGTCTGGCGCCGCTCGCGTGGGGCTCGCCCTCAGAAACCGGCCGTGTACAGATAGGCGACGACCGCGGCGGCGAACAGGCAATAAATCCCGAATAGATGCCAGCGGCCGCGCTCCAGCCAGCTGCTGAGCCAGCGCAGCGCGAGGAGTCCCGCGAGGAACGCGACCAACGCGCCGAACGCGCAGCGTCCCGCGATCGAGCTGAGATCGACGGCAGGATCGGCGCGCTCCATCTGCAGGAGGCGCCACGCCTCGCGCACGACGACCGGCGGCGTCAGCACGACCGCGAGCGCGAAGCTGAATGCTTCGGCGCGCGCCTTGGCGATGCCGAGCAGCATGCCGACCGAGATCGTCGCGCCGGACCGCGAGAAGCCGCGAAACGGCAGGCACAGCCCCTGGACCGCGCCGATCCACGCGGACTCCTTGAGATCGGGGTCGCGCGGCTCGGCCGCTGCCCGCGCTGCGGCGCCCTTCCCCGCGAGACCGGCGACGAGGATCAACACGCCGGCTACCACCAGCGCCGGCGCGATCCATTCGAGGTGGCTGAACAGATCCTCGATCTGCGCGTGCGGTACGTTGCCGAGGATCGTCTTCTCGATGACCTTGATCAACGCTTCGCCGATGATTCCCGTGATCATGGTCGCGACGAACACCGTCCAGGTGATGCGCTTGAAGGCGGCGAAGCTGCGGAAATAGGTCTCGCGCCACTGGCGCCAGAAATAGACGATGACCGCGAACATCGTGCCCGTGTGCAGCATGACGAGGAGCAGCGTCATCGGCGGCGACGACGGATCGAGGCCGAGCAGCTTTTCCGTGACCACGACGTGTGCCGAGCTCGATACCGGCAGGAGTTCGGCGAAACCTTGGACGATCGCGAGGATGACGATGTGAATGATGCTCATGGTATCCGGGATTGTACCTGGGCAGCGTCGATTTGCGCTTAAAGCTCGGACGCCGCGCCCGCTATAATCGAGCGGCGATCCGTCTCCAAAGGAATTTTTCACGATGCCCACGTTGTTCGACCCGGTCCAATTCGGCGAAATCAGCGCCGCCAACCGCATAGCCATGGCCCCACTGACGCGCGACCGCGCGGGTCCGGGCCAGGTGCCGACGCCGCTGATGGCGGCTTACTACGAGCAGCGCGCGAGCGCGGGCCTGATCATCTCCGAGGCGACGCAGATGTGCGCCGAGGGCCAGGGCTACCTCGACACGCCCGGCATTCACAGCGCGGCGCAAGTCGAGGGCTGGCGGCGCGTCTGCGACGCCGTGCACGGCAAGGGCGGCAAGATCGTCTGCCAACTCTGGCACGTGGGGCGCATATCGAATGTCTCGCTGCAGCCGGGCGGCGTGCAGCCCGTGTCGAGCACGTCGCGCCGCGCGCACGCGAAGACGTTCACGGCGAGCGGCTTCGAGGACGTCTCCGAGCCGCGGGCGCTGCGCACCGACGAGCTGCCGGGGCTCGTCGCGCAGTACGCGCGCGCCGCGCACAACGCGATCGAGGCCGGCTTCGACGGCATCGAGGTGCATTCCGCGAACGGCTACCTGCTCGAACAGTTCCTGCGCGACAGCATCAACGACCGCACCGACGCATATGGCGGCTCGAAGGAGAATCGCGCGCGCCTGGTCGTCGAGGTGATGCAAGCGATCGTCGCACAAATCGGCGCCGGGCGGACCGGCATACGCCTCTCGCCGGTGACGCCGTCGAACGATGCGCAGCTCGATAGCGATCCGCAGAGCTTGTTCAATCACCTGGTCGAGCGACTCGCGCCCTTGAAGCTTGCGTACATCCATGTCGTCGAAGGCGCGACCGGCGGCGCGCGCGACGTTGCGCCGTTCGACTACGAGGCTTTGCGCAGCCGGTTCAAGCGCGGCCACGAACGCGGCGCGTGGATCGTCAACAACGGCTACACGCGCGCGATGGCGATCGAGGCCGTGGCCGGCGGCAGAGCCGATCTGGTCGCGTTCGGCAAGCCGTTCATCAGCAACCCCGACCTCGTCCGGCGCCTGCGGCTGGATGCGCCCTTGAACCCGCTGGACGCGACGAAGCTGTATGGCGGCGGCGCGGCCGGCTACACCGACTACCCGAGCTTGGAGCTTGCGACCGCCTGACGGGCGGCGGCAATCGAAGGAGTACGCATGGATTTGGGAATCAACGGCAGGCGCGCGATCGTCTGCGGATCGAGCCTGGGACTCGGCAAGGGCTGCGCGATGGCGCTCGCCGAAGCCGGCGTTTCCCTGGTGATCAACGGCCGCAACGCCGGCCAGCTCGAGAAGACCGCCGAGGAAATTCGCCGCGCGACCGGCGTCGCGGTGACGGCGGTCGCCGCCGACATCGGCTCGCCCGCAGGACAGGCGGCCGTGCTCGCGGCCTGCCCGGATCCGGATATCCTGATCAACAACAACGGCGGGCCGCCGTTCCGCGATTTTCGCGCGCTCGACCGCGAAGCGATGCTCACAGGCGTGACGATGAACATGCTGACGCCGATCGAACTCATCCAGCGGGTCATCGACCGGATGGCGGCACGCGGTTTCGGCCGCATCGTCAACATCACCTCGATCAGCGTGAAGATGCCGGTCGCGGGCCTCGATCTGTCGAGCGGCTCACGCGCCGGCCTGACCGCGTTCGTCGCCGGCATCGCGCGCACCGTCGCCGACCGCAACGTCACGATCAACAACCTGCTGCCCGGCTATTTCGACACGCGGCGCCTGCGCGACGGATTCGTCGCCGCCGCGCGCCGCACGGGCGGCGCGGAAGATGCCGTGGCCATACGCGAGATGGGCACGATCCCGGCAAAACGCTTCGGCACGACGGCGGAATTCGGCCAGGTCTGCGCGTTCCTCTGCAGCGCGCATGCGGGCTACCTGACCGGCCAGAACATCTTGCTCGACGGCGGCCTGTACCCCGGCGCGTTCTGAGCCGGCGCGCTAGCGCGAGCGCGCCGTCTTCATCCGCTCGGCCGCCGCTTCGATCATCGCCCGGTAGTCCGCGAGCGCGCGCGTCGCGAGCCCCGCGACCTTGCCCTGATCGTCGCAGCGGCGCACGCAAACCGCGTCCTGGTGAAACGGCTCCTCCTCGAACGCGGCCACCTCGCGCGCCGACATCGGGCCGCCCTGCAATTTCAGCGTCAACACCGACGCCGGGCTCAATTTCGCGAAATAGGCCGCGTCCGTCGCGCATAGATAGCGCTTCGCCGGAACGTGCAGGCGCACGGGCTCGGCGATGCTCGCGCCGAAACGCTCGCCGAGCCAGCGGCCGCCGGTCTCCTCGTGGCGCGCATCCACGGTCCAGTCGGCGATGTCGTCGGGCACGGTCGCGATCAGATGGCCGATGTCGTGCAGCAGCGCCGCGACGATGAGCGCGGGCGCGGCGCCTGCGCTTTGCGCGAAGTGCGCGGCCTGCAGCCCATGCTCGGTCATCGACACGCATTCGCCGAAGTAAGCGCCCGAGCCGCGCCGCGCGTAGATCGCGAACACCTCGTCCGCGACGCTCATCGGGCGGTCTCGCCGGCGAGCGCACGGCGCAGCAGCGCCGTTTGGCTGTAGACGCTGTCGCGAGTGAGGTAACAGCCGCGCAGATGCCGGTGATGCGCCGCCGACGAGAAGCCCGTGCGCCCGTGCAAGATGCGCTGATTGTCGAACACCGCGAGGTCGCCGTCGCGAAGCATGAATTTCAGTTGAAACTTCGGGTCCCGCAACAGGCCGCCGAACAGCCGATACGCAGCATAGAACCGCTCGGTCTCGGCGCGGGGCAGCTCGAGCGGCGCGATCGAGCGGCTGTTGTAATGGACCGCGGCCACCGCGCCGTCGCACGCAAGGTCGATCAGCGGCCGCTCCGCATGGAGTTCCGCATCCTTCGACCGATAGGAGAACGGCACCGCGGTTTCGCTCAAGCGGGCGAACGCGGCCGCGTCGAGGCCGCGCAAATGTTCGGCGAGCGCCATGCCGTCGGCGAACAGGCTCTCGCCGCCGGCCGGCGAGGCGGCGAGCACGTGCAGCGCCTGAAAGCCCGGCACCGGATCGCGATACGGATTGTCCGTGTGCAAGCCGAGGCCTAGGTCCGAGTACGCGAGGTTTTCCGGCTGCGGCACCGCGCGCACGTCGAACACCAATCCATAGTTGGTCTCGGCGACACGGCCGACGAGTTCCATGGCATCGAGGATCGCCGATTCCGTGGCGGGCACGCCGCAGAAGAATGCGAGGCCGTCCTGCAAGAGCCTCACGAGCCATCCGCGGCGCGCGCCAAGGTCGCGCCGCGCCTGCCCTACGTCCAGCCACGCGAAGTCGCGCGTCGCATCGAGCGCGGCGCCGTTGGACCACGGCTTGCGGCGGCGCTCGGGATAGCGGTCGTCGGCACCGGCGGCGTGCGCGGCGAGCCAGTCGAGACCATAAGCCGCGGCGCCCGGCTCGCCGTCCCATTCGATCAGCACCTCGTCGCCGTTTGCGGCGGCCGACCGTATGCGCGGCTCGGGCGGCAGGTCGGCAATGTCGATGAGCCGCTGGCCGCTGTGCGGATCACGATCGCCGCTGCGATTGTCGCGCAGCCAGATGCTCGCGAACTCGCCAACCGTTCCATCGCTCCATTCGACGGTGAGGGCCGTCGGATCCCATTCGATGCGCGTAAGACCGCGGGCCTTGTGCATCACGAACGACTCCCCTGCGCCTGTGTGCGCGCGCCATGCAGATAGAGTGCGCCGGCGCCGAACGCCGTCAACACGCAGACTCCGGCGAGCGCGGCGAACACGCCCTTCCACCCCAGGGAAACGGCGATCTTGGCGACGCTGCCGCCGGCGAAGACCGCGCCCAGATAGCCGACGCCGTCGATGATGCCGGACGACATCGCACCCGCCTGCTTGCCGCCGAAATCCAGCGCGAACGCGCCGCCGAGATAAGAATACGGCCCGAGCAGGCAGAAGGCGATCGTGCCGATCGCCGCGAGCGGCAGCGCGGAGCCCGTCCCCGGCCGCAACATCATCAGCGCGACGAGCGCGGCGACGGTCGCCGTCAAGCCGACGCACAACAGCAAGGATCGGCCGTTCGCGCCGAGACGGTCGCTGAGCCAGCCCGTGACGAGCACGGAGACCACGCCGACGCCGGGGAAGATCGCGCTCATGTTGGCGGCGCTCGCCGTGCTGAACCCTAGAGTGTCGTGCAGGTACATCGGCGTCCAGTTGTTGAACGTCTCGCGGATTATCGTGCAGCCGAGCGACAGGAGGCAAACGAGCTGATACGCGCGGCTGCGCAGCAGCGGCGACAGCAGCGCGCCGATGCTCGCGGGCGGCTGCTGCGCGCCGGCGAATAAATTGAGCGGGTGAGGCTGCGCCTCGCGATGGCCGGACGCGGTGCGCGTCTCGCGCAACAGCGAGAAATTCGCCGCGAACAGCGCGCCCGCGACCGCGGCCGCGAAATAGAACAGGCTGCGCCAGCCGTAGCCCGCCGCGAGCAGCGCGCCCATCGAGCGACGCGCGAGGGCATCGCCGATCAGGTAGCTCACGCTCAAGATGCCGATGATGGCGCCATGCGACGAGTAGTCGAACCAGCGCGACGAGACCTTGAGGAGTCCCGCCCAGGCGACCGACTGCGTCAAGCGGTTGCCGAGCCAGGCGAGCGTGAATATGGGCAAGGCTCCGCCCAGCGCGAACATCAGCGTGAACGCCGTCGCGCCCGCGAGGCCGATGAGGAAATTGACGCGGCCGCCCCAGAAATCGCCGAGCCCGGTGAGGAACAGCTTGCCGAGCGCGTAGGCGAGGACGCCGTAGGAGCTCAAGTAGCCGATGCGCACGAGCGCAGCGGGCGGGCTGACTCCGCGCCGGCCCAATTCCCGGACCAGCAGCGGCGTCGCGACGGACAGGTCCGCGCGGCAGAAATAGAGCGCCGCGTAGCCGCCGAACAGCAGGACGACCGTCGCGATTTGACGGATTACGAGGGACTTTCCGCCGCCGGCGGTCAGGGGCTTGTCCGCCATGCGTGCGTGCGCCGAGCTAGAGGAGGACGCCGCGGTCGATGCTGCGGATGTCGGTGTGGCCGCAAAACGCCATCGTCAGGTCCAGCTCATTGCGGATGATCTCGAGGCATTTCGTCACGCCCGTCTCGCCGAGCGCGCCGAGTCCGTAGAGGAACGCGCGGCCGATCAGCGTGCCGCGCGCGCCCAGCGCGACGGCCTTGAACACGTCCTGGCCGCTGCGGATGCCGCCGTCCATCCACACCTCGATGCGCGATCCGACCGCATCGACGATCGCGGGCAAGGCTTCGATCGAGGACGGTGCGCCGTCGAGTTGCCTGCCGCCGTGATTCGAGACGATGAGCGCATCCGCGCCGCAGTCCGCGGCGATGCGGGCGTCGGCGACGTCCATGATGCCCTTCAAGATGAACTTGCCGCCCCAGCGCCGTCTGATCCATTCGACGTCCGCCCAGGAGAGGCGCGGATCGAACTGTTCCGCCGTCCACGCCGAGAACGACTCCATGCTGTCGACGCCGCGGACGTGGCCGACGATGTTGCCGAACGTGCGCCGGCGCGTGCCGAGCATCCCGAGGCACCAGCGCGGCTTGGTCGCCAGATCGAGCAGATTGCGCAGCGTCGGCTTCGGCGGCGTGCTCAGGCCGTTCTTCAAGTCCTTGTGGCGCTGCCCGAGGATTTGCAGGTCGAGCGTCAACATCAACGCCGAGCAGCGCGCGGCCTTCGCGCGGTCGATCAAGCGCTCGACGAAATCCCGGTCGCGCACGACGTATAGCTGGAACCAGAACGGCGCCTGAGTGTGCGCCGCGATGTCCTCGATGGAGCAGATGCTCATCGTCGACAGCGTGAACGGAATGCCGAACTTCTCGGCCGCGCGCGCCGCGAGGATCTCGCCGTCCGCGTGCTGCATGCCGGTCAAGCCCGTGGGCGCGATCGCGACCGGCATCGCCGCGTCTTCACCCAGCAATTGCGTGCGCAGCGAACGGTGCTCGATATCGATGCCGACGCGCTGGCGCAGCCTCAGCTTTTGGAAATCGGTCTCATTCGCGCGGTACGTGCTCTCGGTCCAGGAACCGGCGTCGGCGTAATCGTAGAACATGCGCGGAACGCGCCGCCGGGCGAGCAGCCGTAAATCCTCGATGCATGTGACGATGCTCATCGGTGGTGTTTCCGCAGCCGCTCCGCTAGGCTGTTGCCGACGGCAGTGTAGCGAATCGCGACCGCGCCCGCTCGGTCGCCGCCACAATCGCCTCGCGCCGCCTGCCCGCTGCTCGCGGCAAATCGTATCCTCGATTTTGAATTTCGGAGACCGTTCATGAGTGAACCAGAACCAGCCTTGTGTCGTCGCGGCGCGCGCGCGGCACGGCGCGCCCAGCGCGCGGCGCCGCTGCCCGACGGCATGCGCCCCGTGACGCCGGGGATGCCCGCCGGCGCGTACAAGCCGCTCGCCGCCGCCGACGTCCTGCGCATCCACCGGGCCGCGCTCGACGTGCTCGAGCAGATCGGCCTCGCCGACGCGACGCCGTCGGGCATCGACTACATGACGCGTGCGGGTGCGCGCCTGACGCCCACGGGGCGGCTCGTGTTCCCGCGCGCACTCGTCGAGGACACGCTCGCGCGCGCGGGCCGCCGCTTCGTGCTGCACGGCCAGGAGCCGAAGCACGACATGGAGCCGTGGGGGTCGCGCGTCTATTTCGGCACCGCCGGCGCGGCCGTGCACATCGTCGATGGCCGCAGCGGCACGTACCGCGACTCGACGACGAAGGACTTGTACGACATCGCGCGCGTCGTCGACACGCTCGAGCACCTGCATTTCTACCAGCGCTCGGTCGTCTGCCGGGAGCTTGCGAATCCGCGGGACATGGACATCAACACCGCATACGCCTGCGTCGCCGGCACGACCAAGCACGTCGGCACGAGCTGGGTGAACCCTGAGCACGTCGCGGCGAGCCTCGAGATGTTCCACCTGATCGCGGGCGGCGAGGACCGGTGGCGCGCGCGCCCGTTCGTGAGCCAATCGAACTGCTTCGTCGTGCCGCCGCTCAAGTTCGCCTACGACGCGTGCCTGTGCCTCGAGACGGCGGTGCGGGGCGGCATGCCGGTGCTGCTGTTGTCGGCCGGCCAGGCCGGAGCCACCGCGCCCGCGGCGCTCGCGACCGCGCTCGTGCAGGAGGTCGCCGAGTGCCTCGCGGGACTCGTCTATGTCAACGCGATCGAGCCCGGGGCGCCTGCGATCTTCGGCACCTGGTGCTTCGTCTCGGACCTGCGCACCGGCGCGATGTCGGGCGGCAGCCCCGAACAGGCGCTGCTGTCGGCGGCGAGCGCGCAGCTCGCGCAATTCTACGATCTCACCGGCGGCACGGCCTCGGGCATGAGCGATGCGAAGCTGCCGGACGTGCAAGCCGGTTATGAGAAGGCGTACAACCACGCGCTCGTCGGCAATGCGGGCGCGAATCTGATCTACGAATCGGCCGGGATGCTCGCGAGTCTCCTCGGCTTCAGCATGGAGAGCTTGCTGATCGACAACGACATCATCGGCGCCGTGCAGCGCACGATCAAAGGCATCGACGTCAGCGAGGAGTCTTTGTCGATCGAGACGATCCGCCAGGTCTGTCTCGAGGGGCCGGGACACTTTCTCGGCGCCGAACAGACGCTGCAGCGGATGCAGAGAGAATATGTGTACCCGGTGATCGGCGACCGTGCGAGCCCGAACGAGTGGCAGTCGCAGGGCC
>Ga0316628_100003741_pt1 | contig 11776 bp, 21 predicted proteins | sample OWC_Aug_M2_C1_D5_FD_207648 | JGI IMG/M metagenome (GOLD analysis project Ga0316628, IMG submission 207648) | Wetland soil microbial communities from Old Woman Creek delta, Ohio, United States - OWC_Aug_M2_C1_D5_C | ecosystem: Environmental > Terrestrial > Soil > Wetlands | place: USA: Ohio... | reverse complement strand
CCGGACCCTCTGGACGGAATTTGACTATTCCCTTCCCCTGGCCCTGGTCCTGGGGGGGGAGGGGAAGGGGATGCGCCGCCTCGTGCGGGAGCACTGCGATGTCCTGGTGGGGATTCCCCTGGCCCCCGGGGTCGATTCCCTGAATGTCTCGGTCGCGGCGGGGGTCGCCCTGTTCGAGGTGGTCCGCCAGAGGGGGGGGAGGGGGCCGGGGGGCTGAATCGGAAAAAACTTCAAAAAGCCTATTGCGTGCAGCGATTGGGTTTGCTAGCATTACGGGTTTGCTAAAGCTGGCGTAGCTCAGCCGGTAGAGCAGCTGATTTGTAATCAGCCGGTCGGGGGTTCAAATCCCTTCGCCAGCTCCACGGAGGAAGCGGGCCCTGCCGGAACATGCGGGACGCGCCGGACATAGTGTCCATAGCGCGCGGCGCCACCAGGCGCGCTGTAGCGATGAGGGGAGATTCCCGAGCGGTCAAAGGGAGCAGACTGTAAATCTGCCGCCGTAGTGCTTCGGAGGTTCGAATCCTCCTCTCCCCACCACCCCCACACCGGCGGCGTGGGGACCCTCGCGGGAATTCTCTTCGCGTTCAACCTGACGGAAAAGTCGGGCGGGAGTAGCTCAGTGGCTAGAGCGTCAGCCTTCCAAGCTGAGGGTCGCGGGTTCGAATCCCGTTTCCCGCTCCAGAAGATGGGGACCGCCCCGTGGCGCGGCCCCGTGAGCACGGCGCCGGGAGTTCCGCCGGGACTCCCTTCAGCCCTGACGCCCACGTGGCTCAGTGGTAGAGCACGTCCTTGGTAAGGACGGGGTCACCGGTTCAATCCCGGTCGTGGGCTCCACCCCCTTCCAGCATCCCCGGCGAGGGCCGAGAGGGAGGACGACGAGATGTCCAAGGAAAAGTTTGATCGCTCGAAGCCGCACGTGAACGTGGGGACGATCGGTCACGTGGACCACGGGAAGACGACGCTGACGTCGGCCATCACGATGGTGCTGGCGAAGAAGTTCCCGAAGGTGAAGGTGCGGACGTTCGACTCGATCGACAACGCGCCGGAGGAGAGGGCGCGCGGGATCACGATCGCGACGGCGCACGTGGAGTACGAGACGGTGAAGCGTCACTACGCGCACGTGGACTGCCCGGGTCATGCGGACTACATCAAGAACATGATCACGGGCGCGGCGCAGATGGACGGTGCGATCCTGGTGGTGTCGGCGGCGGACGGTCCGATGCCGCAGACGCGGGAGCACATCCTGCTGGCGCGGCAGGTGGGCGTGCCGAGGATCGTGGTGGCGCTGAACAAGGTGGACGCGGTGGACGACAAGGAGCTCCTGGATCTGGTGGAGCTGGAGGTCCGGGAGCTGCTGAAGAAGTACCAGTTTCCGGGGGACGAGATTCCGGTGGTGAAGATGTCGGCGCTGAAGGCGATGGAGGGTGACGAGGAGGCGCAGAAGGGGATCGTGGAGCTGATGGACGCGGTGGACGCGTACATACCGATTCCGCAGCGGCCGATCGAGAAGGCGTTTTTGATGCCCGTCGAGGACGTGTTTTCCATTTCGGGCCGGGGGACGGTGGCGACGGGCCGGGTGGAGCAGGGGAAGGTGAAGGTAGGCGAGGAAGTGGAGATCGTGGGGATCCGCCCGACGCAGAAGAAGGTGGTGACGGGCGTGGAGATGTTCAAGAAGCTGCTGGACGAGGGGATGGCCGGGGACAACATCGGAGTGCTGCTCCGGGGCACGGAGCGGACGGACGTGGAGCGGGGCCAGGTGCTGGCGAAGCCGGGGAGCATCACGCCGCACACGAAGTACAAGGCGGAGGTGTACATCCTGACGAAGGAGGAGGGGGGCCGGCACACGCCGTTTTTCAACGGGTATCGTCCGCAGTTCTACTTCCGGACGACGGACGTGACGGGCGTGGCGACGCTTCCCGAGGGGGTGGAGATGGTGATGCCGGGGGACAACGTGAGCCTGAGCATCGAGCTGATCACCCCGATTGCCATGGACAAGGGGCTGCGGTTCGCCATCCGGGAGGGGGGGCGCACCGTGGGCGCCGGCACCGTCACCGAGATACAGGCGTAGCGGCGGCGATGAGAGAGGGGCGGGGTAACCCATGCTGAACGAGAAGATCCGGATCCGGCTGAAGGCGTACGACCATCGGGTCCTGGACCAGTCGACCACCGAGATCGTCTCCACGGCCCGGCGCACGGGGGCGCGGGTGGCGGGGCCGATTCCGCTCCCCACGGCGCGGACCTTCTGGACCGTGCTGCGTTCTCCGCACGTGGACAAGAAGTCGCGGGAGCAGTTCGAGATCCGGACCCACAAGCGGCTCATCGACATCCTGGAGCCGACGCCCCAGACCGTGGACGCGCTGATGAAGCTGGACCTGCCGGCGGGCGTGGAAGTGGAGATCAAGGCCCTCGGCAAGTAGACAACGGCACCCGGTTGAAACCGCACCTCGGGAGACGGCGGACCTAAGCCATGATTGAAGGACTGATAGGCATCAAGCTGGGAATGACGCAGGTCTTCTCCAAGGAAGGCGGGGTGATCCCCGTGACCGTCCTGAAGGCGGGGCCCTGCGTGGTGATCCAGAAGAAGAACCGGCAGACCGACGGCTACGAATCGGTGCAACTGGGGTTCGTGGAGCCCACTTCCGAGCGCAAGGTGAGCAAGGCGCTTCTGGGCCACTTCAAGAAGTCCGGCCTTCCCCCCACCCGGCGGATCCGGGAATTCAAGATCCTCTCCGAGGCGGACAAGATCAGCGTCGGGGACCAGATCTCCGCGGGGATGTTCCAGGTGGACGAGAACGTGGACGTGAGCGGCATCAGCAAGGGGAAGGGGTTCGCCGGCGTGATCAAGCGCCACCACTTCCGGGGCGGCGCGGCGAGCCACGGCTCCATGTTCCACCGGGCGCCCGGATCGGTGGGGGCCTCGGCCTACCCCTCCCGGACCTTCGCGGGAATGCGGGCGGCAGGCCACCTCGGCGCGGCCCGGATCACGACGAAGAACCTCCAGGTGGTGCGGGTGGACACCGAGAACCACCTTCTGGTGGTGCGGGGGGCGGTGCCGGGGGCCGACGGCGGGTACCTGGTGATCCGGCGATCTCCGGCCCCGAGGAAGGTCCGGCAGGTCAAGGCTGCGGTGTCGGCCGCCAAGAAGGCGGCCAAGGCGCCGAAGAGAAAATAGCGGAACGGGAGTCTCACTCCGGGTGGAACCCATGGATGCGTTGAAGGTCGTCAACCTGAAGAACGAGCCGGTGGGCGAGGTCGAGCTGGAGGAATCGGTTTTCCAGTACCCCCTGAAGCGCCACCTGGTCTACGAGGCGGTGAACGCGTACCGGGCGGCGGGCCGCTCCGGGACCCGGCAGACGAAGACCCGGGCGGAGGTGGCCGGCAGCGGACGAAAGCTCTGGCGGCAGAAGAAGACGGGCCGGGCGCGGGTCGGCTCCATCCGCAGCTCCATCTGGCGCAAGGGAGGCACGGTCTTCGGCCCGCATCCCTTCGACTACGATGTCCGTTTTCCGAAGCAGATGAGAAGGAACGCCATCCGCTCCATCCTCTCCGTCCTGCTGCGGGAGAACAGGGTCCTGGTGGTGGACAACCTGGAGATCCCCGCTCCCCGCACGAAGGAGATGAAGGGGATCCTGGAGGCCCTGGGGATCCGCGGGAAGGTGCTCCTCGTGGACAATGAGATAGGGAGGAACCTGGAGCTGGCCTCCCGGAACCTCGCGACCGTGGGGGTGGCCCGGGCGAACGGTTTGAACGTCTTCGACCTCCTGGACCACGGCACGCTGGTGCTGACCCGGGAGGCCGCACGGACCATCGGAGAGGTTTACGCGCCATGAGCAGCCGCCCCGCGTACCAGGTGATCCTGGCCCCCATGATCACGGAGAAGTCCACCAAGCTGAAGGACTCGGAGGAGATTCTCTGCTTCCGGGTGGCCCGGGACGCCGGAAAGCTCGAGATCAAGCGATGCATCGAGGAGCTTTTCTCCGTGAAGGTCGCGACGGTCCGCACTGCCCTGATCCACGGCAAGGTCAAGAGGGTGGGGCGGAACGAAGGGCGCCGTCCCGACTGGAAGAAGGCCTACGTCCGGCTCAAGGCCGGTGAGAAGGGTATCGAGTACTTCGAGGGCGTCTAGACGCCGAGGTCACCGAGCATGGCTAACAAGAGTTACAAGCCCACCAGTCCCGGCCGCCGGTTCCAGACGGTCTCGACCTACGAGGAGATCACCGCGGCGAGACCCCTGAAGTCCCTCCTGGACAAGCAGAACCGGACCGGGGGGCGGAAGAACACGGGCCGGCTTTCCATGCGCCACCGGGGAGGAGGGCACAAGCGCCGCTACCGGATCATCGACTTCCTTCGCGACAAGGACGGCATTCCGGGAAAGGTGGCGGCCATCGAGTACGATCCGAACCGGTCGGCCCGCATCGCCCGGATCCATTACGCGGACGGGGAGAGGCGGTACATCCTGGCTCCCGTGGGGCTCTCGGTGGGGGCCAAGGTCGTTTCCGGGCCCGGCGCCGACATTCTCCCCGGCAACAGCCTTCCGCTGAAGAACATTCCGCTGGGGACCACCGTCCACAACGTCGAGATGAAGCGGGGGCGGGGCGGGCAGATGTGCCGGAGCGCCGGGGTCGGGGCCCAGCTCCTGGCCAAGGAGGGGGAATACGCGCAGGTGAAGCTCCCCTCCGGCGAGGTGCGGAAGGTGGACGTGGAATGCCGCGCCAGCATCGGGCAGGTGGGCAACCTGGACCACGAGAACATTTCCATCGGTAAGGCCGGACGCAACCGGTGGCTCGGGTGGAGGCCCTACGTGAGAGGGGTGGCCATGAACCCCGTTGACCATCCCATGGGGGGCGGCGAGGGAAAGACCTCGGGGGGCCGCCATCCCTGCACTCCGTGGGGTGTGCGCGAGAAGAAGACGCGCAACAACAAGCGCACCCAGAAGTACATCGTCCGGCGGAGGAAGTAGCCATGAGCCGCTCCATCAAGAAAGGTCCGTACGTGGAGCCCTCCCTCAAGAAGAAGATCGAGGAGATGAACCGGAAGTTCGAGAAGAAAGTCCTGAAGACCTGGTCCCGGAGGAGCACGATTCTCCCGGAGATGGTCGGCCATACCCTGGCGGTGCACAACGGAAAGAAATTCATTCCCGTGTACATCACCGAGAACATGGTGGGACACCGGCTGGGGGAGTTTTCGCCCACCCGTGTCTTCAGGGGCCATTCCCGGGCGGCGGCCGCCGAGGCCGCAGGGGCCCCCGTCGCCCCGCCGGCGGCGCCGGGCGGGACCACCACGGCCTCCTAGAGGAAGAGGATCCGAAGATGATTTCCAGGGCAAGGATGCGGTACCTGGGCAGCTCGGCCCAGAAGACACGCCTGGTGGTGGACCTGATCCGGGGGAGAGGGGTCGAGGAGGCCCTGGCCACGCTCCGCCACACGCGGAAGACGGTGGCGAAGGACGTCTTGAAGGTGGTCACGGCGGCCGTCGCCAACGCCCGGGTGAAGAAGGAGGGCGTGGACGTGGACCGGCTCTTCGTCAGCCGGGCCATGGTGGACGGAGGGCCCTCCCTGAAGCGGATCCGGCCGGCCCCCATGGGACGGGCGTTCCGGATCATCCGCCGGTCCTGCCACATCACCATCGAACTGGACGAAAAGGGACCGGCTCCTGCCGGGGCCGGGAGGTAGCAGCGTGGGCCAGAAGGTACACCCGTTCGGATTCCGCATCGGTGTCACCCGGACCTGGCAGTCCCGGTGGTACGAGGACAAGAAGTATGCCGATCTCCTCATGGAGGACATCCGGCTGAGGGAGGAGCTGAAACGGCGCCTCTCCCACGCCGGGGTGGCCGGAATCGAGATCGAGCGCGCCGCCAACAAGCTCAAGATCAACATCCACACCTCCCGTCCCGGGATCGTCATCGGACGGCGCGGGGCGGAGGTGGACAAGCTCCGGGACGAGATCGCGAAGCGCACGGGACGCGAGATCTTCATCAACATCATGGAGATCCACAAGCCGGAGATCGTGGCCCAGCTTGTCGCCGAATCCGTTGCGCTGCAGATCGAGCGGCGGGTCGCCTTCCGCCGGGCCATGAAGAAGGCCATCGAGTCGGCGATGCGCTTCGGCGCCAAGGGAGTGAGGATCCGGTCCTCGGGCCGGCTGGGCGGCGCCGAGATCGCCCGCACCGAGTGGTACCTGGAGGGGCAGCTCCCGCTGCACACGCTCCGGGCCGACATCGATTACGGATTCGCCGAGGCGCGGACCACCTACGGCGCCATCGGAGTCAAGGTCTGGATCTACAAGGGCGAGGTGCGGACGCGGCCCGCGGCGGGCGAAGAGCGTCCGGGAACCACGGCGGGCCCGGGGGCCGGCCGGACGGGAATATGACATGTTGATGCCGAAGAAGGTCAAGTACCGGAAGCAGATGCGGGGCCGCCGCCGGGGCAAGGCCATGCGGGGGAACACCGTGAGCTTCGGTGACTACGGGCTGAAGATCCTGGAGTGCGGCTGGATCACCGACAAGCAGATCGAGGCGGGGCGCGTGGCCATGACCCGTTTCGTGAAGAGGGGAGGCAAGATCTGGGTTCGCATCTTCCCGGACAAGCCCGTCACCAAGAAGCCGGCGGAGACCCGCATGGGCAAGGGGAAAGGCGCTCCCGAGGGATGGGTGGCCGTGGTCCGGCCGGGCAAGGTGATTTTCGAGATGGAGGGGGTGACCGAGGACGTGGCCCGGGAGGCCATGCGGCTCGCCTCCCACAAGCTTTCTCTGAAGGCCACGTTCGTTCACCGGGGGTTCTGAAAAGTGAAGGCGCTCAAGGCTTCGGCTCTCCGGGAGAAAACGCTGGATGAACTCCTCAAGGACGAGGGGGACCTCCAGACGCAGCTCTTCAAGCTGCGGTTTCAGCAGTCCGCAGGCCAGGCGGAGAATCCCCAGCGCATCCGGGGGGTTCGCCGCGACCTGGCCCGCGTGAAGACGGTCCTGAACGAGAAACGGAGGCCCGCCGGGGCCTAGGCCCCGGGCAGGCCGGACGGAGGTTCCATGTCCGATCCCCAGCCGACCGCTCCCGCGGAGACGGCAAGAGGGCGACGGCAGCTCCTGGAGGGAGTGGTCGTCAGCGACAAGATGGCGAAGACCGTGGTGGTGCAGGTGGAGCGGCTCGTCAGGGACCCGAGGTACGGCAAGTATCTCAAGCGGTCCGCGCGCTTCATGGCCCACGACGAGAAGGGCGAGTGCAGGGTGGGGGACCGCGTCCTCATCGTGGAGGACCGCCCCAGGAGCACGCGCAAGCGGTGGTCCCTGCGTTCCGTGATTTCACGGGCCGATCGGCCGTAGGAAGGGGAGAGGGGGGAGCGAGCCATGATTCAGATGCGCACCATGCTCGAGGTCGCCGACAACTCCGGCGCCCGGCGCATCAGCTGCATCCACCCCCGGGGACGCTCCGTGAACCTCCTCGGGCGGATCGGGGATGTGATCACCGCCTCGGTCAAGGAGGCGGTGCCCGAGGGGAACATCAAGAAGGGACAGGTCGTGCGCGCCGTGATCGTCCGGATGAGCAAGAGCCAGAGGCGCGGCGACGGCACCTGCATCCGCTTCGACGAGAACGCGGCGGTGCTCATCAACGACGCCGGCGAGCCCGTCGGGACGCGCATTTTCGGTCCCGTCGCCCGGGAGCTGAGGGAGAAGAACTTCATGAAGATCCTCTCCCTGGCTCCGGAAGTCCTGTAGGAGGGTGCCATGCCGGGTCTGTTCGTGAAGAAGGAAGACAAGGTCAGGGTCCTCGCGGGAAAGGACCGGGGCAAGACGGGCCGGGTCCTCCGGGTGGACCCCGACAAGGGAAGGGCGCTGGTGGAAGGGATCGCCTTCGTGAAGCGGCACACCCGTCCCAATCCCTCCAAGAACGTCAAGGGGGGGATCGTGGAGCGGGAGTCCACCATCCACGTGAGCAACCTCAAGGTCGTCTGCTCCGAGTGCGGCGAGCCGACCCGGGTGGGCCACTCGATCCTGGAGGACGGCAAGAAGGTCAGGGTCTGCAAGAAGTGCAGGGGAATTCTGGACAAGTGACCCTCGCCCCCTTCGGGGGCGCGGAAGAGTCGGGAAGGAACGGCGGCACATGCCCACGGTTTCGAGACTGAAGGTCCGGTACGACAAGGAAATCGTTTCCGTGATGATGGAGCGGTTCGGCTACAAGAACCCGATGGCGGTGCCCCGCCTGAGCAGCATCATGCTGAACATGGGCGTCGGGGACGCCATCCAGAACATCAAGCTGCTGGACAACGCCGCGGAACAGCTCACTCTCATCGCCGGCCAGAAGGCGGCCGTGACCCGGGCGAAGAAGTCCATCGCGAACTTCAAGATCCGCGAGGGGATGCCCATCGGCTGCCGGGTGACCCTCCGCGGGCCGCGGATGTACGAGTTCTTCGACCGGCTGGTCTCCATCGCGCTGCCCCGGGTCCGGGACTTCCGGGGAGTCTCGGCCCGCTCCTTCGACGGCCGGGGGAACTACACCCTGGGCGTCAAGGACCAGCTGATCTTCCCCGAGGTGAATTACCAGAAGGTGGATCGGGTCCGGGGTTTGAACATCTCCATCGTGACCACTGCCGGGAGCGATGAGGAAGGGAAGAACCTCCTCACCCTCCTGGGGATGCCGTTCCGCAAGGACTGAAGGAAGGACGGAGGGAAACTTGGCAACCACCGCCATGCGGGCCAAGCAGATCCGGAAGCCGAAGTTCAAGGTGCGCCGCTACAACCGCTGCCGGCACTGCGGAAGGCCGCGGGGGTATCTGCGAAAATTCGGCCTTTGCCGGATCTGCTTCAGGAAGCTGGCCCTGGAAGGGATGATACCCGGCGTCGTCAAGGCGAGCTGGTAGCCCGCCTTCGCCGCCCCGCCCTTCCGGCCCGGCGCGGACCGGAGGCGGACGGCGCGGGGCCCGGGCGAACGCGGGAACAGAACTCAGGAAGGAAGACACAGAAGCCATGAGCATGACCGATCCGATCGCCGACATGCTGACCCGAATCCGGAACGCGGTCCGGGCCCGCCACCCCCGTGTGGACATCCCCCACTCCCACCTGAAGGAGGGGCTGGCCAACATCCTCAGGAAGGAAGGCTTCGTGGACACGGTGGCCGTGGTGCGCCCCAAGGAAGGCTTCCCGCTGATCCGGGTCGCGCTCCGGTACTCTCCCGATGGGGAGCCCCTGATCTCGGGTCTGGAGCGGGTGAGCAGCCCCGGCCGGCGGGTGTACTGCTCCAAGGACGAGATTCCCCAGGTGCTGGGCGGCCTGGGCGTCGCGGTGCTCTCCACGTCGCGTGGACTCATGTCGGGCGAGGAGTGCCGCAAGGTCGGCGTGGGCGGCGAGATTCTCTGCAACGTCTGGTAGGAGGCTGAAGTGTCCCGAATCGGAAGGATGCCCGTCAAGGTTCCCGAGGGAGTCACCATCCAGGTGGAGGCGGGCGGGATCCTGGTGAGCGGCGGGAAGTGGCGCCTCCGGACGCCTCTTCCGCCGGGGATCACGGCCAGGGTCGAGGGGAACGAGGTGCACATCTCCCGGGACCAGGAGACCAAGCAGAAGAAGGCTCTCCACGGCCTGGTCCGCGCGCTCCTGGCCAACTCGGTCCGGGGCGTGACGGAGGGATTCAAGCGGGAGCTGGACATCGTGGGGATTGGCTACCGGGCGCAGCTGGCGGACCGGAAGCTCCAGATGACCCTGGGATACTCGCACCCGGTGGAGTTCGACATCCCCGAGGGGATCGAGATCAGGGTGGACAAGCAGACGCACCTGGTGGTGAGCGGCGCCGACCGGCAGCTGGTGGGGCAGGTGGCGGCCAATATCCGCCGCCTCAGGGCCCCCGAGCCTTACAAGGGCAAGGGCATTCGGTATTCCGACGAGACCGTCCGCCGCAAGGCGGGCAAGGTCGGAAAGACGGCGGCCGCCTAGCCCCGGCGGGGCCGGCGGGAGAGGACCATGCAAAGAGACACCCGGAAGACGGAGCGGCGCGACAGGCGAAGGACGCGGATCCGGGCACGGCTCGGAGGGACCTCCGCGAAGCCCCGCCTGTGCGTGTTCAAGAGCCTGAACCACATCTACGCGCAGGCCATCGACGACGAGAAGGGCTTCACCCTGGCCCAGGCCTCCAGCCTGGACAAGGAGTGCACCGCGGGCAAGTCCGGCGGAAACCTGGCCGCCGCCCGCGCGGTGGGGGCCCTCATCGCCGTGCGTTTGAAGGAGAAGGGGCTGGAGGAGGTCGTCTTCGACCGGGGCGGGTATCCCTACCACGGCCGGATCAAGGCGGTGGCCGACGCGGCCCGGGAGAAGGGGCTCAAGTTCTGAAGGGGCGCATCCAGGAACGCGAGGTGAAGATTTGGAGCCGGTAAAGAGTTCGGATCTCGACCTGAAGGACCAGGTGGTCCACATCAACCGGGTCACCAAGGTCGTCAAGGGCGGAAAGAATTTCCGATTCTCGGCCCTGGTGGTGGTCGGGGACCTGCGGGGGCACGTCGGCTTCGGGATGGGCAAGGCCCGTGAGGTCCCGGTGGCCATCGCCAAGGGCGTGGAGCGGGCCAAGAGGAACCTGATCTCGGTCCCCATCAAGGACGGGACGATACCGCATCCCATCGTGGGGCACTTCGGCGCCGGAAGGGTCATGCTCCGGCCCGCCTCGGCGGGGACCGGCGTCATCGCCGGAGGAGCGGTCCGGGCGGTGATGGAGTCGGCGGGGATCCAGGACATCCTGACCAAGTCCCTGGGCACCACGAACCCCTACAACGTGGTGCGGGCGACCTTCGCGGGGTTGCTGAAGCTGAAGGATCCCAGGTTGCCGGGCCGGGTGCGTCTCAGCGGCCGGGAGGAGGGGGAGAAGAATGCTGAAGCGGGTGGCAAAGCGGAAGGGCAAGACCATTGAAATAGTCCAGGTGCGCAGCGGCATCTGCACACCGGACAACCACAAGCGGACCCTGCGGGCCCTGGGGCTGCGCCGCATGAACCAGAAGGTCGTGCGTCCCGACAACCCGGCCGTACGGGGGATGGTGGCCAAGATATCCCACCTGGTGCGGGTGGTGGGCGAGTAGGCGGGAATCATTCCGGAAGATCCGGAGAGGATTGAAATGCCCAGGAAGAAGACAGCGGTGGAGCAGCCCAGGCAGATCGCCCTTGAATCGCTCCGTCCCGCCGCCGGGTCCCGGAAGCGGAAGTTCCGGGTCGGGCGCGGCCCCGGCTCGGGAAACGGCAAGACGGCCGGCGCCGGGAGCAAGGGGCAGCTCTCCCGCGCGGGGTTCTCGCGGCAGCGCGGGTTCGAAGGGGGCCAGATGCCCCTCCACCGCCGGGTCCCGAAGCGGGGCTTCAAGAACCCCTTCCGGAAGGAATACGCGGTGGTGAACCTGGATCAGATGGCCGGTTTCCAGGGGGAGGTCAGTCCCGACAGCCTCCTGGCCTGCGGAATCATCAAGCGGCTGGGGGACGGCCTGGTCCTTTTGGGCCGGGGTGACGCCCCGGCGGGCCTGAAGGTGAAGGTACACCGGATCAGCAAGCAGGCGCGGCAGAAGATCGAAGGGGCCGGAGGCACGGTGGAGATCCTCTCCGCCTGACGGCGGAGGGCCTCCCGGAAGGGACGATGATCAGCAGCGTCAGGAACATCTTCAACATTCCGGACCTCAGGAGGCGGGTGATGTACACCTTCGCCCTCCTGGCCGTCTACCGGATCGGCGGGCATGTCCCGGTCCCCGGAATCAACTTCGAGGCCCTGGACTCGATCTTCCAGAGCCAGGCCGGGTCGCTCCTGGGCTTCCTGGATCTCTTCTC
>Ga0316628_100003740_pt1 | contig 11776 bp, 13 predicted proteins | sample OWC_Aug_M2_C1_D5_FD_207648 | JGI IMG/M metagenome (GOLD analysis project Ga0316628, IMG submission 207648) | Wetland soil microbial communities from Old Woman Creek delta, Ohio, United States - OWC_Aug_M2_C1_D5_C | ecosystem: Environmental > Terrestrial > Soil > Wetlands | place: USA: Ohio... | reverse complement strand
CATAAAGCACCTCCTCAAAGGTTAAGATTGGTCTCTTACCTGGAGCATACCGCAAACCGATATGCTCGGGGAGGTGCCCTCTATATGATTATCAACTCCTCAAAACAATCTTGCTGACGAGATAACAATTTCCTGTCGAAACAAACGCGTTTCGTGACCACGTAAGTTTTGCTCAGTCCATCCAGTACTGCTCACTCGCGAGCGACCAAATTGAGTGTGCATTTCTTTGTAAGAGTCGCACCTTAGATATGCTGTTAAGAGTGCTTGTTCATATTATAGTCAATGCGAGCGAGCCAAGCATTTACTTTTGAAAGCAAAAGAATGATTATTAGATGCCTTTACAATTAGAACTTCATATTGACAGGAGTATCGTCCGGTGTGGGACAATAAAATCAAATTAGAGGCTCTCCCGACAAGGCCAAACCCTCCGTGAGAGGGGCTTTGCTATCAGCAAGGAGAGACGAGGTTCTCAATAAAATATTTCAGGGGAGGAAGCTATGTCACAGGAATCAGTAAAGCAGGCCCTTATGGCGACGATCGAGGCGATACAGAAAAATCCCAAATGCTCAAATGCCGTGTTCAGGGCATCCACAGACTGGGCAGAAGATGTACGTTGCGTGGCCAAGATCAGGGAATTCGATCCTATGTCCGTTGACGAGCCTGCGGCACTCGGTGGGACGGATGTGGCACCGAATCCGGTTGAGTTAGTACTGGCCGCACTCGGGACCTGCCAGGAGATCATGTACTCAGCTTACGCAGCGGTAATGGGCATTCAGCTCACAAAGGTCAGCGTCGACGTGAAAGGCTACCTTGACCTCAAGGGGCTTTTTGGCATGGACGAGTCAGTGCCCGCGGGATTCAGGAAGATCTGCTATGAGACGAGCATTGAAAGCCCTGCAGATTCAGAAACGCTCCGTAAACTCGTGCAGGTAGTCGAGTCGCACTGTCCAGTCTACGACACACTCGCAAGAGCAATCGAGGTAACGGGCTCGGTCTCACTCAATGGAAAAGCGGAAGGAACCCTCTGCCCAGCCGCGTAACCAAAGAACTCCTCTAAAGGACGAGAGGAAAAACAAAGGGCGCAGAAAATGGTCCCTGTGCCCTTTGGTATTTCCTCATGTCCATAAGCGAAGGTACTCAGGTCTTTCCTTAATTGCGTATTAGGCTATTACATTCCTAAGCTAAAAGAGAACAATGTCAACAAGGTTACTTCGAGCATGATCTGATTACCATGGTCGCATTACCTCCAAGAATATTTATTTGGAAGCCCGCCTCGCAACATAATAGTGAAAATTACTACACGAAGTCTTTATAGACCTAATTCACTCCAGCCATTTTATTCTAAGAGAAACCTTGCATCTGTAGCAGAAATAATGCAGAGTTGATTAGGAGGAAGGACTTCGGAAAATGAACCTTCAATAGTCATCTGGTTGTTTCTGTGAGAAAGCGACAGGCGGCTATAACGCTATTTTACCAGCCTCTTCCTCATGAGCCTGAAGGCATAGGGAGCGAGGACAAGTGCGACTATGACGATCCAGAGGATGTCCCATGCGGAGTTCGTTGGCACCCCCGAGGAGAACGACCGGCAGATATTGACGAGGTGATAAAGCGGCGTGAAAAAGGCTATCTTTGCGACGAGCGGAGGCAGCGTGTCGATGGGGAAAAAGATGCCCGAGAAAAGGAACATTGGGGTCATCAGGAGTGTATAGAAATAGTTGAAAGAGTCGATGCCAGGCACAATTGCGACGAATATCAGGGATATCTCTGCAAAGATAAGACCGCTTACGAAAAGGAGGGGGACCGCGAGTGCCAGAAGAGGTGAATCGACGAGGCCAAAGGCGGATATGACAAACATGATGATCGTGCCGTAGAGCATGCTCTTCGTGGCGCCCCAGATCATCTCGCCGGCTATCAGGTCATTGACGTTAACAGGAGTGGCGAGAATCGCGTCAAACGTCTTCTGGTAGGTCATCCTCACATAGGTACCGTAGGAGCACTCATAGGTCGCTGCAAACATCGCTGATGAGGCGATGATGCCAGGCGCAATAAAGTTGACGTAAGGCACTCCCTTTATTTCTTTTACGTATGCGCCGAGGCCGAGGCCCAGGGCCGCAAGGTATAGCACCGGTTCGACGAAATTTAGGGCTATGCTCGACTTATAGAGCTTTGTGTAGACCTTCGCATGCCGCTGCCAGACCCTGAATGCGCGTTTAAGCCGCAAGGGGCCTCCCTGTGAGCTTCAGATAGACGTCCTCGAGGGTGCCTTCGTAAGTATTCATAAGCTGAGAAGGCGTATCGACCGTCACGATCCTGCCGGAATTCATTATCGCAACGCGGTCGCATATCCTCTCGGCCTCTTCCATATAATGTGTCGTCAGGATGAGTGTTACGCCTTTTGATTTGAGCGCCTCAAGCTTCTCCCATACCGAATGCCTGCTGTAGGGGTCGAGGCCGACGGTCGGCTCGTCGAGGATAAGGAGTTCAGGATCGTTGATGAGCGCCCTCGCAAGCAGGAGTCTCCGCTTCATGCCGCCGGAGAGGCTTTTGATATTAACGCCCGCCTTGTCCTGCATATCGACGAACCTCAGGAGCTCCCCGGCAAGAGGCATCGAGACCTTTTTCGGGATGTCGAAATATCTCGCATATACTATCAGGTTCTCGAATACCGAAAGGTCCGGGTCGAGGCTGTCGTCCTGCGGCATCACGCCTATCCTCGATTTTATCCTCGAGGGGTCTTTGTTGACATCTATACCGAAGACCTTCACCTCGCCGGATGTCGGGGGCATAAAACAATATATTACCCCCATGACCGTTGTCTTGCCCGCGCCGTTGGGGCCGAGGAAGCCGAAGCACTCCCCTTTTTCGATCTCGAAATCGATATGGTCGACAGCACGCAGGTCGCCGTAATTTTTTGTAAGGTCTTTTGCGGTTACGATATGCATGGGTAGTATTATACCATTGAAAGCGGAGCATTCAGCCGCCCAAAAATAAAGTCGAGTAGTTGAGTTGTTGAGTCGTTGTTACTGCATACCGCTTACTATTCTCTTCTGTCTGACTGATTGCCGATCGCACCTTTCTTTTACCTTGAAAAAAATGCCGAAAATCTGTTATGCATAACTGTGGGAAAAAAACCTACCGTTGAAATATCCGGCGAGGTCCTTAAGGGCATGGAAAAGAAGGTCGAGGACCTAAAGACGCTTATGGAGCTCTCGTCGGTCATCTCTTCTACCCTTGATTTCAGCGAACTGATCACCATTGTGATGGAGAAGGCCAAGGCGGTCATGGACGCAGAGGCCTGTTCCATTCTTATCTATAACAAAGACACGAACAAGCTCGAGTTCGAGGTCGCGCTCTGCGAGGAAGGTTCGACTTCGGCGTTGCTCAAAAAGCAGGTGACTCTGGATATGGGTCAGGGCATCGCCGGATGGGTGGCCGAGAACCTAAAACCGCTTGTCATTGACGATGTCAATACCGACGACAGATTTTTCAGAGACGCCGACAGACTGACCGGCTTTACGACAAAGGGCATCATCGCCGTCCCGCTTATCGGCAGGGGCGGCCTTATCGGCGTTGCAGAGGTGATCAACCCCAGGAAAGATTACGACATGGAGATCTTCCAGCTCCTCTGCAGGCAGTTCGCGATAGCCGTAGAGAACTCCCTTTATCACAAGGAATCGATCGAAAGGGAACGCCTGAAGCAGGAGATGGACATCGCGTCCGCCATCCAGAAGAGTTTTCTTCCTGCATCCCCGGTTTTCAGGAAGGGCAATCTCACCGTATCGGCGAAGAACGTCTCTGCCGCCAAGGTCGGGGGAGACATCTATGATTTTGTCGAACCGGCAGAGGACAGGACAGGGGTACTCATCGGCGACGTTTCCGGCAAGGGAATTTCGGCAGCCATTTATATGGCAAAGGTGAGCAGCGATTTCAGATATATCTCTCGCCTTTCTGATTCGGCCTCGGCCGCCCTGGACCGGCTGAACGTGTCTCTGGCTGGGTCGCCGCGCGGGATGTTCATGACCGGCATTTATGTAATCGTGGACAATGCAACCGGCAATTTTCAGGTGGCGGTCGCCGGCCATCCCCCCTTTTTGTGGCTCTCGGGCGGCGAGGTAAGGATCATGTCTGTTGCGGGTGGTCCTCCCTTGGGGATCATATCGACCGACTATCCTTCGGATGTATTTACGCTGAGGAGCGGCGACAGGCTTCTCCTGATGACGGACGGCGTATTTGACGCGAAGGACAGGGAGGGACAGAGGCTGGGCTTCGATGCGGTAATTAAGTTCGTAAAGGCCCATATTTATGAGGATCAGCTTATCGACAGGCTTGTTGATTATGTCGATGATTTTTCAGGGACGGGCGACAGGGCCGACGACCTGACAATCGTGGAACTGAAATGGGGGGACTGAGATAATAAACGCGGTAGTTGTGACAGTACCTTCCGATCCCAAGTACCTCTGCGTAGTGAGAGAGGTGACGGCAAAAATGTGGCAGATGCACGGTCTCGGGGAGGAGATGGCAGAACAGATAAGGCTTGCGGTTGATGAAGCCTGCGCGAATGTAATAAAGTATGCATATGGGGGGAAAGCCGACAAGCGGATCGTTGTCCGGTATAAGGTCGACCGTGAGCGGTTTGAGGTGGTCATCGAAGACACCGGCATCAAGGCCGACCCTGGGGCGATAATGGGAAGGAAACTCGAGGAGGTGAGGCCCGGCGGGCTCGGCGTCCATCTTATAAAGAGGTGCTTCGACGTTTTTGAATTCGACGGAAGGAAAAAAATCGGCAACCGTCTCAGACTGGTCAGATTTTTGAAGGAGAGAAATGAAGATCGAGATAACGGAACATAGAGGAGTAAAAGTATTCGGGCTGTCGGGTGACATCGACATGTATTCGTCCCCTGAATTGCGGAAGGAATTGCTGAGTTTGGTCGGCAAAAAAGCCCCCATGCTGCTCATCGATTTCAGGGAAGTCTCGTACATCGACAGTTCGGGGATAGCGACGCTGGTCGAAGGGCTTAGGGGAATGATGTCCCACGGCGGGAAATTGAAGCTCCTCGGGATACCGGAAAGGATCGTCGAGATATTCAGTTTCTCAAAGCTGGACAAGGTATTCGATATATGCGGGACCCTTGATGATGCCTTCAAGGGTTGAGGCGTTCTTCGGTTTCATCGGCCGGCGTGTTATCCCGGTCCGGAGGGACATACACTATGCTTCGAAGATCATAAACGATACCTTCTACTGGACCTTCGTCTCGCCGGTAAAGGGGAAGCCGGTGCGCGTCAGAGCGGCCGTATCCGAGATAGTGAAGGCCGGGTATAACGCCGTGCCCATCGTTGCTGTCATCTCTCTATTCGTAGGTATAATTCTTGCCCTGCAGGCGGCCTATCAGCTCAAGAGGGTCGGCGCCCTGATATACGTCGCCAACCTCGTCGGGGTCTCTATAACACGCGAGCTCGGACCTATTCTCACCGCCATAATCGTCGCCGGAAGAAGCGGCTCGGCCTTCGCAGCCGAAATCGGTTCGATGAAATCGGCCGAAGAGGTGGATGCCCTCGTCACTATGGGGATCAACCCGGTGAGGTTCCTCGTCACGCCGAAGCTGCTTGCGCTTATGCTCATGCTGCCGGCCCTGACTGTTTTTTCCGACATGATAGGGATATTCGGAGGCTTTCTCCTTTCGACGACTGTCATCGGCATCCACCCGTACAATTATTTCCAGCAGTCTGTCAATGCGCTATTGGTAAAGGACGTCGTGACCGGGCTTGTAAAGGCGTGGGCCTTCGGCATCGTGATCACGATTGTCGGAGCTTATCAGGGCTTCAAGGTCGAGGGGGGCGCGGAAGAGGTGGGGAGGAGGACCACTGCGTCGGTGGTCGCATCCATCTTCCTGGTGATCGTCTTCGACCTGTTTTTTACGACGCTTTTTTATTATTTTACATAAGAATATGGAAAACGCGATTGAGGTCACGGGTCTCCAGACCCACTATGGCGAGAGGGAGATACTGAAGAGCATCAACGTCTCCGTTCCCAGGGGCAAGACTTCTGTCATTCTCGGAGGGAGCGGCTGCGGGAAGAGCACGCTCCTGAAGCATCTCATCGGTCTCCTCAGGCCGACAAGGGGGAAGATCTCCATCAATGGCAGGGATATCGCGGTGATGGAGGAAGAGGAACTGAACGAAGTCAGGAAGAAGATGGGGGTGCTCTTTCAGGGCGCAGCGCTTCTTAACTCGATGACTGTCGCGGAAAACGTTGCCCTTCCTATACGGGAACATACCGGGCTGAATGAGTCGACTATCATGATCATGGTCAGGATGAAGCTCGATCTGGTAGGACTTTCCGGCTTCGAGAAGTTTTATCCTTCCCAGCTCTCCGGAGGGATGAAGAAGAGGGCCGGACTTGCGCGAGCGCTCGCGCTCGACCCTGAACTGTTGTTCTTCGACGAGCCCTCGGCCGGTCTAGATCCTGTGACGGCGGCCGGTCTCGACGACCTCATACTTAAGCTGAGGAATGTGTTCGGCATAACGATAGTCGTAGTGACGCATGAACTGCCGAGTGTATTCACTATCGCGGATTATGTTATTATGCTCGACGCGGGAGAGGTCATCTTCTCCGGCGTTCTTGACGAACTCAGGAGATCGGAAAACGAGAGGATAAGGATGTTTCTCGAAAGAAAACCCGAGATGAAGACCTATTCGCCAGACGATTATTTCAGGTTTATCGTCGGCGACTGACGACCGGAGGTGACTGAGGAGTGAAGGAAGAAATTAAGGCGGGGATAATCATAGTCTCTTCTTTCCTTGTACTGAGTGCCCTGGTGATCCTCATCGGGGGAAGCCGTTTTTTCGAGAAGGTCGACTTATATTCCGTGAAGGTAATGAACGCCACAGGGCTGGAAGTCGGTACACAGGTGAAGCTGGGGGGTGTAAGGGTGGGCAGCGTCAAGGCGATCAAAGAGCCGACAGGACCCGGCCAGCGTGTGACGGTAGAGATAGGTCTCAGACAGGGCACGCCGGTATTCAAGGGGACGAGGGCCATGATATCCCAGAACGGTTTTGTCGGCGATATTTTTATGCTCCTCGCGGTTGACAAGACGACCGAGGGAAGGATAATGCCCGGAGGCGAGATACCCGCTGAAGAGTCGGCGGACTTTGCTCAGATGATGGCTAAGCTCGACGGGCTCTCTCAGACGGTAGAGGGCCTCATAAAGGACGTAGACAAGCTCTTCAGCCCCAAGAACGTTGCCCAGATTGAGACGCTCATAGGCAATACCAATAAGGCGGTTGTGAGCGGCACCGCAAGCATCGAAAAGGTCGCCTCTTCTCTGAAGTCTACTACCGACAAACTCGAGGTCGTCCTGGGTGAGGTTGAGGACCTGGTGAAGACCAATAAGCCGGAGGTTGCCGGCCTGATAAAGAAGGCGAGAGAGGACCTCGACAGGGCTGGGGAGATGATCAAGTCATTCGAATCTGCTGCGAAATCTATCGATAAGGCGACGGGGTCTGTCGACAGGCTTGTCGACCGGCAGGCGGCAGGTCTCGGCAACCTGGTGGATACGGTCACGAGGACGGCCGAGGACCTTCAGGAACTCCTGCAGGAAGTAAAGCAGAAGCCGTGGAGCGTCGTGTATAAAGAAGGGAAAGGTGAGGGGGAGTAATATGAGAAAATTCCGGCGTGCATTTATTGCGTTCCTTTTGGTCGGCATCTGCGCGGCATGCGCCATGCCTCAGACTAAGATATACAGCCTCGTGCTGAAAAACGAAGGTCCGGCAGCAAAGTCGAAGACGGAAGCTTCTCTTGATCTCGTTGTGCGTTCCCCCCGTTATCTTTCCCAGCCCTACATCGCCTACAGGACCTCACCGTATCAGCTCGAGATCGCCCGGTATTCGAAGTGGGACTCTTCTCCCTCCGAGATGGTGAGGGAGTCGTTCAGAAACGCCCTTTCGGCAACGGCGTTATTCAAGGAGGTCAGGGCCTCCAACTTTGTCCCGCCTGCATTCTATTCACTCGTAATTGACCTCAAAAGGTTTGAAAGGTCCGACGATGGCGGTGGTTCTTTCGCCGATCTGTCATTCGATCTGGGTCTTCTCTCGCCCGACGGCAAGACGCTCTACCGGGGTTCTTTCGATAAGAAGATAAAGCTCGGCGGCCGCGGCTTTACGTCCCTTGCGGAGGCATTAAGCAGGGCGCTTGAGGAGGGGATTGAGGAGGCGAAGGCGGGCATTGCAGGGGCCTTTCAAGGGGCTATTTGACATCCGGCCTTCCTATCTCGGCTGAAAAAAATATTGCAAAGATGTAAAGATGAAATATCCGGCTATAAAGAGAAGTACGATGCCGAAGCCGAGATTGATATGCCTTATTTTGCTCTCTGATATGTACCGCTTGGCCCAATAGAGGACGAGCGACAGTGCAGCGAGATACGAGGCGAGACCGATACCTCCGGCGATGAGGAACGCGGCCGTGACCTCCGACGTAAAATCGTGAATCAAACCTACGTCAAGGAATAGCCTTGCGGCAAGGAGCCACCAGAGTACCATCATCGGATTTGTCCCGGAGAGGGAGAGCCCACCGATAAATGCCCATCGCTTTTTCTTCAGGTGTTTCGAGTTGCGGTCGAACGCGTGTGCCCTAAGACTGTTCCTTACCGTGAGTATGCCAAGGACGATCAGGATGATCCCCCCGCAGAGCCAGAAGACCGCCATCACCATCCGTTCCCTGAGAAAAGGGGCTATCCCGTAGAAGGCGATCGCGCCGTAGACTATGTCCGACAGGAAGGCGCCCAGGATGACCATGAAAGAAGACTTGAGATGGCCGCTGATCGACCTCTTCATCACCTCTATCTGGACCGGGCCGGTCGGGATTGCGGCGACAAAACCCATCAGAAATGCCGATATGACAAACAGAAAAAAATCCATGAGCTTTTCGGAGTTTGTATTATAACTAAAACGGACGATCAAAGGCACCGATATAGTTCTTCGATCTCTTGAAATAAGCTTATTCAGAGCTGTTTTCTGAAAAGGGAGAAGAAGCGTTCCTTTATCTTTTCGAAGAGGGGCCGTTTAATCCATTTTTCGAGGTCCACCCTCTCAGAATTTTTCAGGTCCTCGTCAAAGGTATCGCACATCTGCCTCCCGAAGTCTTCGTCCAGTATGCCGACGTTCCCTTCATCGTTTCTCCTCAGCGACTGGAAATCGAGGTTCGTCGACCCTATGACACTCCAGACGCCGTCGAAGACCGCGGTCTTTGCATGAAGTATCTCGCCGCCGTAATTATATATCCCGACGCCTGCCCTGATGAGCCTCGTAAAATAGGCCCGGGCGGCATACAGGGCGGCTGTGATGTCGGACCTGCCCGGCAGGAGCAGCTTTACTTCCACTCCCCTGGCGACTGCGTCCTCAAGTATCTGGAGCATCCTTCTGCTCGGGGTGAAATAGGCCGTTGTAAGGTAAATACTCTTTCGGGACCTTGCAATGCTGTAATAGAGAAGTTTTCTCATCTTCCGCCTGCTTCTGGCGGAACTTGCGAAGATCGGGAGCACCGGAAGCCCTCCTTCGATGCGGCGCGTATTCCTCACGGAGGAGATGGTCCCTCCTTTCCATATTGCCCAGCTTTTTCTGAACTCCTCAAAAAGCGTTATGGCTATCGGGCCCTCGAGGAATATGCCCGTGTCCCTCCAGCCTTTCTTTTTTGATAGCCTTTTCCTTATGAGATGATATCCACGGTATTCATTTGCGATATTGAGACCTCCCGTAAATGCGTAGAGGCCGTCGATAATGATGAGCTTGCGGTGGTCCCTGTGGACATAGTGGAACGGCGAGGCCCACTTGAAGGGGTGGGACGCGCGTATTTTGATCCCGGAGTCCCGGAGGTATCTCCAGAATTTTACAGGGGTGCCTATTGAACCGAAATGGTCGTAAAGGATATATACCCTGACGCCCTCCGACGCCTTCTGTCGCAGGATTTCGGCCAGTTCGGCGCCGGTTTCATCGTTCCTGAAAATATAGAAGGCAAGGCAGATGAACTCCTTTGCGGTGCGCACCGCGTCGAATATGGCGGTGAAGGAGTCCCGCTCCTTTAATAAGGTCATCTTGTTCCCGTCTGTAAATGGTATCCCGAATATCCCCTCTATGCTTTTTCTCGACAAGTCACGATTGCCCTTATTTTGCTCCATAATCCATAATCGTCCATATGGCATTTATGTGTCAATCTCCCAAGGGTCCGGCGGGTGGAAATTTTATAGCCTAATAGGCTAAAATTATAGCAGTAGTTTATCTTAGAAGGTATTTTAAAAGGTAATTTATGAATATATCCGTAAAAGATCTCAGGGAGAAGGACTGCGCCTGCGACGCCCTCATCCTCCCTGTGACTGAGGCCGGAGCGAAGCAGTACGACCATCTCGGTCGGTCCGTTGAGCAGGCGATCAAAAAAGCGTTCTCCAAAAAATTCAGCGGTAAAAAGAATGAGCTCTTCATGGTCCCCGCTCCGGACGGTCTCAAGGCCGAATGGATGTTGCTTGCAGGCCTCGGAAAGAAGGATGAAGTCACTGCAGAGGGGCTAAGACAGGCAGGGGGAAGGTCGGCTGCTTATTTGAGGGACAACGGGATGAAGAAGGCCGCGTTGTCCACTAGAGTCATTTCTTCTTTTAAACTCTCCCCTTCGCTTTTCGTGGAAGGTGCATTGCTTTCTTTGTATACCTACTCCCGATATAAGAAGGAAAAGAACGGGAAGACACTGGACAGCCTTGCTGTCCTTTCGAAGCCCTCGAAGGCCATGAAGCAGGAACTCGACTGGGCCGACACTATGGCCGCGGCAGTCTCCTTCGCAAAGGACCTGATCAATACGCCTTCGAATGACATGACGCCGTCACACCTGGCCAAGGCCGCTCTTTCGCTGAGAAGCAAGAAGCTTTCAGTGAGGGTACTCGAAAGGAAAGACGCGCAGAGGCTCGGCATGGGTGCATATCTTGCGGTGGCGAAAGGATCTCACGAACCTCCTAAGTTCGTCGTGCTTCAATACAGAGGCGGAAGTAGAGCGCCGCTGGTGCTTGTCGGCAAGTCGATCACCTTCGACAGCGGCGGCATCTCCCTGAAACCTGCCGAAGGCATGGAAAAGATGAAATACGACATGGCCGGAGGCGCCGCCGTTCTGGGTGTGATGAAGGCGGTATCGGAGACTGCGCTGCCTGTCCATCTTATAGGGGTCCTTCCCGCCACAGAGAACCTGCCGGGCGGGGCTGCAACAAAGCCCGGAGACATCGTCAGGGCAGTCGGCGGGACGACCGTGGAGATAGTCAATACCGATGCTGAGGGCCGCCTCGTCGTGGCCGATGCAATCGGTTATGCAAAACGTTTCAGGCCGCGGGCGGTCGTCGATATCGCGACACTTACAGGCGCATGTTCTATCGCCCTCGGCGGCGAGGTGATTGCGATGATGGGCAACGACAGGGGCCTGCTCGATACCCTCAAAAAATGCGGCGACATGGTTTATGAGAGGGTCTGGGAAATGCCCCTTTTTGAGGAATTTAAAGAATATGTAAAGAGCGATATTGCCGATATAAAAAATACAGGCGGCAGGACGGGGTCGCTCGTGACTTCGGCGTACTTTTTGAAAGAATTCGCTGGAGAGGTGCCATGGGTACACCTTGATATCGCGGGTACGGCATGGATCGAAAGGGAAAGACCTTATATTCCGAAAGGGGCCTCAGGCGTCGGCGTTCGGCTTCTTTCACAATTCGTGAGGGAACTGGCATGAGACTATTCAAAATTTCACTTGTCGCGG
>Ga0316628_100003739_pt1 | contig 11780 bp, 9 predicted proteins | sample OWC_Aug_M2_C1_D5_FD_207648 | JGI IMG/M metagenome (GOLD analysis project Ga0316628, IMG submission 207648) | Wetland soil microbial communities from Old Woman Creek delta, Ohio, United States - OWC_Aug_M2_C1_D5_C | ecosystem: Environmental > Terrestrial > Soil > Wetlands | place: USA: Ohio... | reverse complement strand
ATTTCTGCAATCGTTTGCGCATAGGCATATAAACAAAGCCCAAATATGATAATTGCGGTTGAAATAATCTTATTCATAAAGAATTTTCCTTAATTCCGAAATCCCGATGCATCCTGTATCGCGAATCATATCTTGATACCCCCCCACAGGATTTCTATTATAAGAATGAACTCGGGTTAAATCAAAGCGACGATTTCGGGCGGAAGCCGCCGCTTGAGCCGCGGATGAGTTTCGACGAGTCTTTGGAGCTTTCTATCCGTCGGGAAAGAATCGGATTATAAAAGATTGTCCCGAGCCCTTACTTTTCCGGAGCGATTAATCCAAAAATGCCCAATTTCCCGGTCGTCAATTTGTAATCGGCGGGGGGTATCAGGTCGAACAGCGAATCGTCAAGCGACTCATTGATCCTAATGTTTCGGATTTCCAAGATGTGGGATGTAATCCCCTCGATGATAACGTCTCTGTCCACCATGACGAGTTGCCTGGAGACGGGATCGACCCAGACATCCGTTTGAGCTTGGCGATCCGATTTGCCTTTCACCACCCGAAATCCCTCGACGGCCCTGCCGTCGATCATTCGGCGTCCCAGCTCTTGATCGGCTTGATCAGGGAAGTTTTCGAATACGTCGAGGTTATCAAGTCCGTTAAGAGCTCCCTTTGATGATTCCCATAAATACACTTTCTCTTTATGAAAGAGGATGAGAGATTTCCCCTGGTTTTCATCGGTGATTATTTCGATCCCCCCGGACATAATCTTTCGTTCCAATCCCGGGGATTTGGATATGACGTCGACCGAAAGGAGGGAAGTCTTTATCGAATAAGCCAATGTCCGCTTGGCCGCCAGGTCTTGAATCGCAGCGGCATATAATCCCTTCATCGTTCCCCGGCCCGGGAAGAAAATGGCCGCGGAAATGATAAGCCCGGCTAATGCCAATCCGCCAAGAACAAATCGAAAAACCGGGGAAAATTCAATTTTTGGTTTTTTTTCGGCCAAATCACGTCGAAATATTTCCAGGCGCTTCCGCAACCGGGCTTCCACCTCGGCGGGAACTTCGATCTCGACAAAGCCATGATGAGAAGAGCTCACGGACATTCTCCTTTCACGACGCCGGCATTCCATCCATCGGCCGGGGCAATAAGTCCTTGAGCTTCTTGATGCCCCGCGAAACGTGCTTTCGGGCCGCCGTTTCGCGGCAGCCCAAAGCCCCGGCGATGGCCTCGTAGGACTGTTCCTCGATAAATCGCATATGGACGGCCAGGCCCTGGTTTTTCGGCAACCGGCTGATGGCCGCGCACAAGGCGGCCCGGCTTTCCTCGGTTCCAAAGGCGGCTGAGCCTTCGTCCGGCTGAACGAGGCGCATCTCGCCGATATCACCCAGGGCTTCGGCTTTCCGGCATCTGGCTTTCCGTCGGAGGCAATCGTAGGCGGCGTTGATGCCGATGCGCAGGATCAAAGCCTGCGGATTGGGGTGCCGCCGGATGCGTTCCCAGCGCCGCCAGATGCGCGCCAAACCCTCCTGAAAAGCGTCGTCGACGTCTTCCGAATTCCGGACGATCCGCCAGACCGACCGGATCATCCGGTCCTCGATCGGCTTGATGAGGCGTTCGTAGTCGTCCGCTGGGTTCGTCACCGGGGCTCCTTTTTCAGTTGCGATCTTCATTCAACATCGGATCGATTCCTGTTTCAACCGGTAAACGCGTTTCAGGAGGGATTTGTGACTATCCAGGGGAAGTCGCCGAGACAAAGAGCCGGTCGGGGACTCGAAACGAATTCGAATGATTTTCCCGCGTTCGCTCAGAGCTTGAGCCGGGCGATCAAGGTTTCGAGATAGCGCGATTTCATCTGCCGGCCGGCCATGACCTGCTTGAGCGGCGGGAGCTTGAGGATGACGCCGAGAATCGCGGCCATGGCCCGGTGGCTGGCCAGCGCCTGATTGTCGAAAATGAGGTTTTGGAGCTTGCCCCGCTCGATCGCCATCAAGACGGCCCGTTGGGTCGAATTGAGGGGCGTAATGATCCGCTGCGGCCGGGAGACGAGACGGAGGCTCTTCGTCTTGCAGGCCCGCAGGCAGACGGCGCATCCCAGGCAGAGATCCTCGTCGACCTTGGCCTTCTTCTTCCTGGGGAAGCGGGGGTCGTTGGCCGAAACGACCGCCATGGCCTCAACGGGGCAGACGGCCGCGCATTCGCCGCATCCGGAGCATGAGGCCGCGTCGACGACGGGGAGGAAATTCGTCGTGTGGATGGGGTGAAGCGAGCCGAACCGGCGCTGGGCGAGCAACGCCTCGCAGCAGCAACCGCAGCAATTGCAGATGAAGCTGACGCGCTTCCTGACATTCTCCCCGAACTGGACAAGATTGCGGCCCCGGGCTTCGTCGAGCAGGGCCAGCCCCTCGGCCGCATCAATCGCCCGGGCATAGCCATGCCGGATGAGCGAAGCGGCCGTGGCGTTGAAGGTCAGGCAGATTTCGCGCGGAGCGTCGCAGGCGCGGCCCGCGTGCTCCATCTTGTGCCGGCAATAGCAGAGCCCGACGCCGCGGTGGGAAGCTTTTTTGATGACTTCGCCGGCCCGTTCGTAGTCGAGGACGTGGAGGGCGTTCTCGCCGGAGAGGACCGGTTCGTTAACAAAAACCCGCCCCAGTTGGGTTTCCCCCTGGGTGAAGAGGGCTTTGATGAAATCCTCCTCGACGTTGAGGTATTGGTAATAAAGATCGGCCAGGACCTTCTGGTCGATGTCGCTCCGAAGCCGCATCATCGAGAATTCAAAAAAACCGGCCATGGGCGGCGGCAAGACATAATAATGACCCCGGCGGCTTTCGATATCGAGGAGCAGAGCCCTGGCGGCCAGGGTGTCCAGGGTTTTTTGTGCTTCAGCAAGACCGGTTTTCCAAGCCCGGGCGGCGGTACTCACGGTAAACGGCCGGATGGGGACGAGGGCCACAAGCGAGGCTTCCTTCTCGCTCATGAGAACTTTGAGGATTTCGAAGAGAAGCTTGGTGGGCGGGGCGCCCTGGGGGGATTTATTGAGCCGACGGGCCAACTGCTCGTAGCCCGATCTCGATGTCAGGTGGGCCATGGCCGGAAGTCCCGCGTCGTCACGATCTCCGGATTCGCTCGAAGCCGCTGACGCAGACGTAGTCCAGGCGTCCGCCCTTCTCGACTTCGTCCAGGAGCAGGTTCAATCCGAGGACGTCGCTGGCGATGTGCCCGGCGATGACGACGTTGATTCCGGCTTTCTTGGCGTTGGCCAGATGCTCCTCGGACATATGCATTCCGACGATCGTGCTGACTCCGCCGGAAGCCAGCCGGTCGAAGATGTCCTTGGCGCCTTCCGTGCCGCCCGTCATGTCGACAAAGATCTTGCCGCAGGAATTCCCGTCCTTCCCGCTGATGATTTTCGGAGAGGCCTGGAGGCGGATCGCGTTTTCATATTCCGGGATGGCCCGGAGGAGCTTGACGAGGTCTTTCAGCCGGGCCGGCTTTTTCCTGGCAAACAGGTCGGTCAGATATTTCGCCACGCAGTTGTCCGCGGCCGTATGAAGGCACATAAGGGACAGGCCGAGGGCTTTGGCCAGGTCCACGGTCCGGGTCGCGTTGGCCGGGAGCAGGCGCCGCTCCACCTCGCCGATCCGTTTTTCCATCAGATGTTCGGCCACCCCGATCGTCACCCCGTGCAGGGCGAGAACCTGGGCCTGAAGGCGCATGACGTCGAACATCTGGGTGAGGGCCGGGCCCATCGGATGGTGTCCGAGAACCAGGTCGATCTTGCGGTCCGGCGATTCCCGGTTGAGGGTATGGGCCAAGTGCAATTCCCCGCCGTCGATGTCGATGCCGACGAGCAGCCGTCCGGCCTTGGCTTCCGGGTCGCCGCAGAGCAGGCGCGAATCGGCGTAGGGATTGAAGAGTCGGTCCTGGTCGAAGTACTTTTTCTCGTCCTCGCCGGCTTTCTTGAGCTCTTCGGACGCGTCCGCCAAAAGACGGGCGATTTCCTTTTTTCCCCGGAGATCTGCGGCGATCCCGGCGGCGACGGCCTTGCGGTAGAATTGCCCGATATTCATGGCGTCCTCCCGGCGGCGGTTTCCACCTCCGCCTCCTTTTTCCCCGTCCAGAGTCGGTTGACAACCTTGATCAGGATGATTCCGGAAACGACGAAAACCGCTCCCAGGATAGCGACATATTTCCAACGTCCGTAAAGGATATTGCCCACGAGGAACAAGGAGGACCAGATCGTCGCCACGCCCGTGGACCATCCCAAGAGCGCCATGGGGATGCTTTCGTGGCGAGCCCGAGTCCCGGCATCATCGATCCCGGCTTCGGCCTGGACGGGCTTCCAGCCAGGCCCGAAAGGCCGGATTTTCCGGTAGAAATCGATCAGCGTCTTCTTGTCGGTTTGCGGGCCGAGGAAAGCGGTCGCTACCCAGCAGACCGTAGTGACGGCCACCGTGCCCATCAGGGCGTAATGCGTCGGGATGCCGACGCCGGCTTTCCTAAGGATCAGGACACCGATCGAAACGAGGAACGAGCTGGCCATGGCCACGACCTCGCACCAGGCGTTGACCCGCCACCAGAACCAGCGGACCAGGTAGAGAAGTCCCGTGCCGGCCCCGACCTGAAGGATGATATCGAAGCTGTCCTTGGCCGTTTCCAGGAGAAAGACCATCCCCGAGGCGCAGACGAACAAGCCGACCGTGACGATCCGCCCGGCCCGGACATAATGCTTCTCGGGAGCGCTCCGGTTGAGAAACCGGCGGTAGAAATCATGAACGAGATACGAAGCGCCCCAGTTGAGATGGGTCAGGATGGTGCTGGAATTGGCCGCGATCAGGCCGCCGACCATGAGCCCGAGGAATCCTACCGGCAGGAATTTCAGCATGGCCGGGTAGGCGATATCATGCCCGATCAGCGCCGGATCCAAATGGGGAAACGCCTTCTGGATGTCCGAAAGCTGCGGGAAAACGATGAGCGAGCACAATCCGACCAGGATCCACGGCCAGGGACGGAGGACGTAATGGGCCACGTTGAAGAAGAGGACCGCTCCCAGCGAATCTTTTTCCGATTTGGAGGCCAGCATCCGCTGGGCGATATAGCTCCCGCCGCCGGGCTCGGCTCCCGGATACCAGGTCGCCCACCACTGGACGGCGATGGGCATGATGAAGACGGCCAAGGCGATATCCCAGTTGTTCTTGAAATCGGGCAAAATATTCAGAAAATGCACCCCGTTCGGCCCGGCCGCGGCCGACAAGTTGGAAACCATGGCCGGAAGCCCGCCGACGGCCTTCACCGCGAAAAATGCCGCGGCGATGACCGCGGTCATCTTGATGAAGAACTGGATCATGTCGATGACCAGGACGCCCCAAAGCCCCGAAATCGTAGCGAAGGCCACGTTGAGGCAGAAGATGAAGAGCAGCGTCTGCCAGCGCGGAAGGCCGAAGAGGACGGCCGCGATCTTGCAGGCAGCCAGGTTGACAGTGGCCATGATGATGCAGTTGAAAAACAGCCCCAGGTAAACCGAACGGAACCCGCGGACGAATCCGGCCGCCTTGCCCGAATAGCGAAGCTCGTAAAACTCCAGGTCGGTCAAAACGCCGGACCGCCGCCACAACCGGGCGTAGAAAAAGACCGTGGCCACGCCGGTCAGGGTGAAGGCCCACCAGACCCAGTTGCCGGCCACGCCGTTCCGCCGGACGATGTCGGTCACCAGGTTGGGCGTGTCGCTCGAAAAGGTCGTCGCCACCATGGACAATCCGGCCAGCCACCACGGGACGGACCGGCCTGAAGCGAAGAATTCGGCTGTGTTCTTTCCGGCCCGGCGACTGTAGAACAAGGCCGGAACAAAACAGATCAACAGGATGACGACGATCACGATCCAATCGAGCGCGGCAAGGTGCATGGCTTCAATCCTTACAATGGGTTGGGCGACCGCTGCATGGGGGCATTATAAAAGAATGGGTCCATGGGAACAATGAAAACGGCCGGGGATCGAGAAAGCGTTGACCCAGGCCGGGAAACAAGGATACACTCCCCCTTCGAAAGCGAGGTGGCGCATGAAATTCGATCAACCCGTGATCCTCGGCCGGACCGGCCTGTCCGTCGGCCGGCTGGGCATCGCCTCCGGATATCAGGCGCCGGCCCCGGCGATCGAAGAGGCTTTCGAACGAGGCTGCAATTATTTCACCTGGGGAACGGTCATCAAGGGGTACTCCTCCGAAATGCGCAAAGCCCTCCGCAATATCGCCGGCAAGGGAATGCGGGACCGTCTCGTCCTGGCGACGTTCACTTACGCCCACAACAATTTTTTTACCGAGCGCATGCTCCTCAAAGGACTGAAGAGCGCCGGGCTCGAATACGCCGACATCCTGATCCTCGGCTATTTTTCCCGGCGACCTCCCCAAAAGCTTATCGACGGAGCCCGCCGGATGAAAGAGAAAGGCCTCGTCCGGTTCATCGGCCTGTCGAGCCACAACCGGAAGCTCGTCGGCGAGCTGGCCGGAAACGACGACTTCGACGTCTATCACGTCCGGTACAACGCCGCCCATCGCGGCGCGGAAACCGAGACGTTTCCGTTCTTCAAGGGGGAGAAAAAACCCGGAGTGGTCGCTTTCAACGCCACCCGGGTGGCCAAGCTCCTCAATTCTTCCAAGATGCCGCCCGGGGAAAAACCGCCGACGGCCGCCGAATGCTATCGTTTTGTCCTCAGCCATCCCGCCGTCAATGTCTGCATGACCGGCGCGAAAACGATCGAGCAGCTGCGGGCCAATCTTTCGGTCCTCGATCAAGGGCCGATGTCCGAAGAGGAGCTTCGCCGGATGCGGCGCATCGGCGACCACGTCCACGGCTGAGGACGAATGGTCCCTGGGGACGATCTATGTCCCCCTCGACAAGCTGACCCGCAAGGGCACCATCGCCAAAACCTACATCCGGCCCGAAGTCCGCCGCGGCGGCCGAAGCAAGGTCCTCTACCATCTCACGGCGAAAGGACGGGAAGCCTTGAGGTCCATCCGCGAAATACAGACCTCCTTATGGAAAGGCAATCCCGGCCGCGCCTTCGAGGAGGAGGCGCGGAAGAACGGTTTCCCGTCTGCCTCCTCCGGCCGGGGACGAATATCGCCGCGTTCCAGGATAAACTGGCGGCGGCCACGGCCAATCCGGTCGAGGCTATCCGATACGAGTAGGGGATTTCGCCGGAAATTCCGGGTCGATCCGCCGGAACGCGGAATCCCCGGCAAGGAAAAAGAAACCAAAAATCAGAGGGAAATTCCTAATAAAACGAAAAGGCCCAACGCGGCAACGGCAAAAAAATGGGCTAGAATAATCCCTCGAAGAAATTCATATTTATGATTTCTTTTGATGCCCACGCTCAAAAGAATTCCATAAATAGGGTATTGAACGAGAGCCGCGCCATAAAATCCGATTTCCCCGGTCGAGCTTAAAAAGCCGGAAAAGGGGAATAAGAGAATAAACGGAATGTTGGTCCCGTGGCCGAGTTTCGCGAAAAAGGAGGCGGCCAAAAAGGCGGATGTTCCGGCGATCGTAAAGAATAAAATGATTCTAAAGGTTTTCATGAGGCTTATTTCAGTAAACGAAGAACATCCGCGGGCGGCGGAACGGCGATCTTCATGAGGGCCGCGGCCTCGGCCGAACGGCTCGCCCGCCTTAAAGCCAACGCGCCGGCATAAGCCCCAGGACCGCCGCGGCGGGGGAACTTCAAGCTGAAATCGACGACCGACTGGAAGGCCGCGGCCGCCCGTTCTTTTTGTCCGAGCTTTTCCGCGGCCAGGCCGATCAGGTAATCCGCGAGCCGGTCATCGGCGTCGAACGGCCGGCCGCTGCCGAGCGATTCGGGATATTCCTTCGAGCGCCCGAATTCGGAGATCGCCGCGGCCGCGTCGCCCTTCCGGAATTTTTCCAGACCGAGGGCGAAATGCGTTCGGGAAAAGAGCGACTGGATCTCACTCGCCCCCTCAAACGGCAGGGCCTTAATTCCATCAAGAATCGCCGCGGCCTCGTCATAGAGGGCTTTGTTCATAAGCCCTTTGACCAGGTCCACCTGAACGGGAACTTCTTTGGGGAACGCTTGGGCCGCTTTTCGGGCGGTTTCGAGCGCCGCATCATACTCTCTGCGCCCCATCTGGAATTCAAAGAGAAGGTGATGGCCGCGCCAGGAGTTGGAATCGAGGCCGATCGCCCGGTCGTAATCGGCCCGGGCCTTGATCGGATCGGATTCCCGGAACAGCATCGCCCGCGTGAGGAAGAGCGGGGCGAAATCGGCCGCGTCGCAGGAGGCCAACAGCTTTTTCGCCTCATCGACTCTCCCCTTTCCCCAGAAAACCAAGCCCAGGTAATATCGGGGCTTCCAGTCTCCGGGCCGGACGGCCGCCGCCCATTCGAGAAGCGGGATTTCCTCCTCCCGGTAAGGGAAAACCAGAAGCGGCGATATCGACGACGCCTTGTCGAGCGCGGCGGCGCTTTCCTTCGGATCGGCGTCCTTCCGCAGAAACGCCAGCCAGTACTGGACCGTCGGATATTCGGGAGCGAGTTGAAGCAGCGTCGCCGCGTTCTCGGCCAGGCCGTTGCGGATGTAGAAAAGGGCCGACTCGAGATAAGTCTCCCGGGGCAGCTCGTTGCGGATCATCGACTGGAATTCTTTAAGATCTTCGTTCCGGCCGGACAAAAGATATCGTTCGAACCGGGCTTGGTGGTCGAGAGGATCGAAGTCCAGCAACCGGTCGAGCGCCGCCGAAGCTTCGCCCGTTTTCCCGCTTAGACGGAGAGAAGCCGCCAGGACTTCGTAAGCCGCGGAGCCATACGCGTCGGAATCGACCGCCTTTCGGGCATATTCCGCGGCCCGGTCGAAATCCTTCTCGCGCAGGGCGATTTCGGCCAGTTGGATCGAGGCGACGGTCCTGAATTCGGGCGAGCGGGCAGCCCAGCCGAACGCTTCCTTTGCGTCGAGCAGGTTTCCGAGCCGGCGGGCGATCACGCCGTAGACATGGTTGGCCGCCGGATCGTACATGTCGGCGGCCAGCGCTTTCCGCACGAGGATTTCGCCCTTGTCATATTCGCCCCTCCGGGAGTAAAGCTCGGCCGATCGGGTCAAAGCCCTCATATGGCTTGGCTCGCGTTTCAGGCAGGCGCCGTACTTTTCCAGGGCCAGGTCGAAATAGCGGCCCTTCTCATAACGAAGACCGCTGAGATAGAGCCCTTCGGCCGTGGATTCGTCGACCGGCTTGAACTCGAGGGGCCTGCGGATATCGTTTTTCGCCGGATCGCTTTCATAAACAAGGTCGGCCCCCAGGCGGATGGCGAACGGCCGGTTTTTCAGAGAAGCCGTGACCCCGGTTTGAAAGGGCTCGGCCGCCTTCAAATTCACTTTTTGCCGGGAAACCTCCTTCCCTCCCGCTATCACCACAAGATCATCCTGGATATCCCGCAAGGGATAGATTTTCACATGGAGGCCGTCGGCTGTTTCCGTCGCGCCCAGAATGGCCGAAGGGCCGGCTTTGATCATCGGCCCGATGCCTCGGTAAGGGAACCAGCGCTCTTCCCAGCGGTCCGAAACTCCCGGCCGGAGGAACTCGTGGTCGGATTGGTTGAGCAACCGGCCGGCCTGCGGCTCGGTATACTGGCCGTCCGTATCGGTTAAAAGGTCGACCCAAATCTCGCCCGACTGGGACAAATCCCAGATCCAGACCTTGCGCCCGGGCATCTGGTCGTAGGACGACCAATGACCGAAGCCGGTGTCGCTCTTCTCATACCAGGCCCCGTAGAAATCCTCGCGCTCCCCGACTGTGAAATAGCTCTTCGAGCCCGGCGTGGCGTTGTTCTTATACCAGGAGAGATCGCGGCCGGAGGGATCGATCGGCCATGGTTGGAGCGGGACGTCGTAATTGTGGCCGATCTGGAAGTTCCCGGGAAAAATGTACTTCAGGTCCTCGGCCGTTTTGATCGCGGCGCAGGACCAGTAGTAATAGGACTGGCTGAAGGGCGTCGGATTGTGCCAGGCCCCGCGCGTCTCGAAATATCCTTTATCCTTGGGCAGGCGGACGGTCACGCTCCAGCGCGTCCGCGAGGGCAGGTCCATGGCTCCCACGACGACCGAAGCGGATCCGTCGGGCTCGGTCCGGAGGGCGTAATCCACGGGTGTCGCCGTGGCCGGAGAATGGCCGACGATGCCGAAGTTAAACTCGATTCCGCCCGAGGTCCACGGCCCCCGAAGGGCGATCTCCCGGAATTTCAGGACATGGTTGGTGTAGAGGAAATCCCGGCCGGCGACTTTATCCGTCGCCCCCCAGACTTTCCCCCCGACCTGGGGCAGAACGCCGACGGAAATAAAGGGATTTTCGAGTGTGACGACGGTCCATTCCTTGTCGGCCCCCTCGGCCGTGAAGCCGTTGAAGAAATGATACGGATAGAGGCGGGCTCCGTCTCCCCACATCGTCGACCGGGCGAAAATCGGAACCGGGTCCGGATCGCTGAACGGATAGGTCTTAAAGACCTTCGATTCTTCCCGGACGGTTGCTCCGTTTGAGGCGGTTCGACCGCCGGGCGCGCAGGACATCAGGGAAACCAGGAGAACGAGGATGATGGCGGGGATGACGAAGGACCGGACGGCTCTCATGGGGACCTTCCTTTCGTGCGATCCTCATCTTATGGGAATCCCCCGCGGGACTCAAGGCCTTGAATCCAGATCCGCCGCACGCGGCCGGCAACGGCCCGAAATCCATTCGTTTTAAAGTCGGCCCGTGATCCCGGTATAATGGAGACGTGAAGAGATCCGCGGCGATCCGTTTTCAATTCGCGGCCTGGCTCATCTACTGGCTGTTTCTGCTTGTCATCAATCTGCTCTATTTTAAGGCGGACCATTACCCCAAGCCTCTTCTGGCGCTCTGGACCGTCCTCTATACCCTTTTCGGAGCCGGGCTGTTCTTTCTCCTGACGCGGGTTTATCGGCCGTTGATGAAGCGGGGAAAAAGCAAGACGGTCCTTTTCGCCGTTTCGATCATCCTTTCCTTTGTTGCCGCCTACGTCTGGGGACTGGCGGAACCCGTTCTGTCCTGGGCGATCAATCCCGAAATTCATCAGCTGAACGTGAAATGGGATATCAATTCCCGGGGAACGATCGGCCTGACCTTCCTCCTGGCTTTTTTCAGCTTCCTCCATTTTTTCGCGCAAAATCCCGGGGATTCGCCGCCTTCGGGCGTTCCGGCTTCCGAGACCCGCGAAGCGAAATCCGCGGGCCTGAGGACGGTGACGGTGTACCATCAGAACAGCATCGTGCTGCTGCCGCTCGAGGAAATTAAGAAGATCTCCGTCGTCGGCAATTATTCAACCGTCATCGACATCCGGAATCGAAAATACGAAACGAAAAGATCCCTCAAAACTTGGGAAAAGGAATTGGAAACGGACTCCTTCCTCCGTATCCACAGATCGACCATCATCAACAGGCAGTACATCGAAAAGATAGATCTTGAACACAACGCGACCTTGCGGATTAAAATGACCGGGCTGGAACCGCCGGAGGAAGTGAGCCGGCGGTATGCCGTCCTGCTGAAAAAACGATTGAACATATGAACCGCCCCTTGCCGCTCATCCTCGAGTTTATACCTCTCGTCACTTTTCCCCGGACAGAGGTAAACCCGCGAAAATATTCGCCTTAATCTCCTGTGAAAGCGATTTCAAGGAGAACGCCATGAACCGATTTTCACGAACCTATTTGACGGTGATCCTGATGCTTGCGGGGACGGTCGTCGCCGGAAGCGGGAAACCCGTTCCGTCGCAGG
>Ga0316628_100003738_pt1 | contig 11780 bp, 9 predicted proteins | sample OWC_Aug_M2_C1_D5_FD_207648 | JGI IMG/M metagenome (GOLD analysis project Ga0316628, IMG submission 207648) | Wetland soil microbial communities from Old Woman Creek delta, Ohio, United States - OWC_Aug_M2_C1_D5_C | ecosystem: Environmental > Terrestrial > Soil > Wetlands | place: USA: Ohio... | reverse complement strand
ACAGGCGCGCGTACTCCTCGTCGTCGAGCGCGGTGGTCATCTTGAGCGGAGAGAGCTTCGCCGCGTGCAGGATCTCGTCCGAGTAGGCGTTGCCGATGCCGGAGAGGATGGACTGATCGGTCATCGACCGCTTGAGCGTGTGGCGCTCGCGCGTCATCGCCTCGACGAACTGGTCGCGCGTGGCCCCGAGCACGTCCAGACCGCCGCGGTCCATCGCGCGCGCGGCCGCCTCGCCCACGACGAGGTGGATCGACGCGCGCTTCTTGGAGCTCGCCTCGGTGAGGATCAGCGTACCGGTCGAAAAATCGAACGCGGCTAGCCCTATTTTCCCCGGGATCTTGGCCCCTTTCGCCTCCCAGCGAAAGCGCCCGGCGACCATCAGGTGGATGACCAGGAACAGATCGCCTTCGAGCGCCAAGACGATGCGCTTGGCCATCCGCGAGACGGAGAGCACGCGCTTGCCGAAGGCGTCGCGGATCGGCGGAACGGCGGTCCGCAGCACGAAAGGACTCGCGAAGCGCACGTTCTCGAGCACCGAGCCCTGCACGCGCTCGGCGATGCGCTCGACGTAGACGGTCACGTCCGGCAGCTCGGGCACGCTCCGAGTGTCGCACGAACCGCCCGGCCCCGTCTCCGGGCTAGGTGCGTGTGCTGCGTAGCACACGCACACAGCCTCGGACGAGCCTCGGCTAGTCCACGCGGACGACGACGCTCGTGGCCGTGTCGCCAGCCGCGCAGCCGGTGAACAGGCCATAGCCTCCGCCCGCGAGGACGAGCGCCTCGACGAGCTCGATGATCGCGCGAAGGCCGGTCGGGGCCTGCGGGTGGCCGTAGACGAGGGGCGAGCCGTACGGGTTCATCCGCTCGGCGGGGACCTTCATCTCGCGGCAGAAGTACACGTCGTTGACCGCGAACGGGTTGTGCGTCGTGATGACCTTGCAGGCGTCGATGCCGATGCCGGCGCGCTCGAGCGCGGCCCGCGCGGCCGGCACCGGGGCGGTCGGCATGAAGCCCTTCTTGACGCGCGCGTCCCCGTAGGCGACCAGGCGAACCGTGATCTTCGGGTCCGCGCTGAGGCGCCTGGCCGAGTCGGCGCTGCACACGATCACCGCGGCGTTGCCGTCGGCCGGGTGGGTCTGCGCGCCGAAGGTGACGGTGCCGCCGTCGACCACGGGCCGCAGCTTCGCGAGGGACTCGGCCGTCGTCGGGTGGATCCCCTCGTCCGTCTCGACGACCAGCGGCTCCTTCTTGCCGCGCGGCAGCTCGACGGCCTCCATGTACCGCCTCTGGAACGCGCGCCCGTCCTCGAGCGCGCGGGCATACTGCGCGTAGCGGAGGGCCGTCATCTCGTCCTGCTGGCCGCGCGAGATGCCGTGCTCGCGCGCGACGTTCTCGGCGGTCTCGACCATCTGCAGCTTCGCCCAGGGATCGCGCTCGAAGTTGTCGATGACGGGATCCTCCGAGCGACCGCGGCCGCCAGGGCCCGCGGGGTCGGGGAAGTAGACGTGCGGGCCGTTGCTCGTGCGATCGCAGCCGATCGCCAGCACGCACGCGCGCTGGCCGAGCTCCACCTCCGCCGCGGCGGTCGCGAGCGCCCTCGCCGAGGTCGCGCACGCCTGCGACACCGTCGGCCCAGAGACGCCCTCGGCGCCGATCATCGCGGCGAGCCAGGGCGCGCCGTAGAAGCTCTTGTGCTGCGGGATCGTCACGCCGAGCACGACCGCGTCGAACGATCTCGGATCGATCTTGCGCGCAGCGAGCGCCTTCGACGCGACGCGCGCGGCGAGCTCGATCGAGTGCGCGCCTGCCAGGCTGCCCTGCCAGCGGCAGAACGGCGAGCTGTAGTACCCGCGGTACGGGATGAACGTCTTCTCGAACGCCATGGTCATGCTCCCTTTTTCTCGGCCTCGCGCTTGGCGCGGAGGGCCGCGAGGACCTTCTCCGAAGTGATGGGCAGGTCGTGGATGCGCACGCCGACCGCGTCGTAGATCGCGTTGGCGATCGCGGGCGCCGTCGGCACGAGCCCCGGCTCTCCGACGCCCTTGGCGCCGAACGGCCCGTCCCTGTCCGCCGTCTCGACGAACTCGAGCTCGACCGGAAAATCGATCTCGCCGACCGTCGGGATCTTGTAGTCGCGGAATCCCGGGTTGAGGATGCGCCCGTCCCGCACCTTGACCTCCTCGGTCATCCCGTAGCCGATGCCCTGCACGAGCGCGCCGTAGATCTGGCCCTCGAGCGCCTGGCGGTTGAGGACGCGGCCGACGTCGTGAACCGCGACGGCCTTGAGGATGCGCACGTCGCCCGTCTCCTCGTCGACCTCGACCTCGACGCCCTGCGTGCCGTACGCGTACGTCACCGACATGTTGCCCATGCCCTTCGTCCAGTCGGGCAGCTCGGTGGACGGGTCGTAGAAGGACTGCGCGAAGAGCATCTCGCCGTTTTCGCGGAAGTGCGCCGCGCGCAAGAAGCGCCCCAGCTCGAGGCGCAGCCACGCCTCGTCCGGCGCGCCCCGGAGCGTGAGCACGCTGTCGCGCAGCTCGAAGCGCTCGCGCTTCGACGCCGCCCTCACGTCGAAGCTCGGCGGAGTGTAGCCGGGGTGCTCCCTCCGGTACCGCGCGAGGCTCTTTTCGACCTCCTCGGGGAAGATCACCTCGGCGAGCTCGAAGATGCGCGCGCGGAGCTTCGCGGCGGCGAGCTCCGCGGTCTTGCCGGCCATGAAGGCCCCGCGGCTCGCGTGCGTGCCGACGTCCCACGGGCAGGTGCCCGTGTCGGTGGGGTTGATGATCACGCGCTCGGGCAGAACGCCGAGCGCGTCGGCGACCATCAGCGAGAGGGCCGAATGGAGCCCCTGCCCCATCTCGACGCCTCCGTAGTACGCGTTGACGTTGCCGAAGTCGTCGAGCTTGAGGATGATCCCACTCGCGTCGGAGCGGTAGATGCGCCCCGAGCCGCCGACGTGGATGAGCGAGGCGAGCCCGACGCCGCGCCGCTTGCCGGGCGCATCGCGCGACGACTTCCCGCGTTTGTCGGACCAAGCGAGGCGCTTGCCGCTGGACTCGAGACAGCGATCGAGGCCGCACGTGGTCACCTTCAGCCCCATCGGCGTGGTCTCGCCGGGCTGGTTGCAGTTGATGCGGCGCAGCTCGAGCGCATCGATCCCCGCGGCGCGCGCGAGCTCGTCGAGGTTGCTCTCGACGGCCCAGGTCACCTCGGGGTTGCCGTAGCCGCGCATCGCCTGGCAGTAGGTGTTGTTCGTGTACACGAGCTTGGCGTCGAAGCGCGTGGCGCCGACGCGGTAGAGCGACGTCGCCGGGAGCATCATCACCGACGGGAACGTCGCGCCCCACGAGCCGTAGGCGCCGTTGTCCTGGAGCACGTCGACCTCGCGAAACAGCAGGCGCCCGCGCTCGTCGCAACCCTCGCGCACGGTGACGGTCGACTCCTGCCTCGGCGAGAGGAACGCGAACTCCTCCTCGCGCGAGTACACGATGCGCACCGGCCGGCCCGACGCGTGAGCGAGCAGGATGGCGATGAACTCGTAGGCGTGCGTGTCGAGCCCGGTGCCGAAGCCGCCGCCGAGGCAAGGGACGATCACGCGCGCGTTCTTCCCCTGCAGGCCCATGTCCTCGAGCGCTCGGATGAAGTCGCGCTGCGCGAGGAACGGGATCTGCGTCTTGGCCCAGATGGTCAGCTCGTGCTTGCCGTCGAACTCGGCGATGCACCCCGCCGTGCCCATGCACGTCTGCTGGATGCGCGGCGTCGAGTACGTCCCCTCGGCGACGAACCGGGCGGCGCGCCGGGCCGCCTCGAGATCCCCGGCCTGGTGGTGGTACCGGAGCGGCATCAGGTTGGTCGTGCGCGGGCGCCCGTTCGGGTCGACCTCGTGAACGAGCTGCGCGCCGTCGCGCATCGCCTCCTCGGCGGTGAACACGGCGGGGAGCGGCTCGTACTCGACGCGGATCAGCTCGACGGCCTCCGCGGCGATGTCCGGGTCGATCGCCGCGACCGCCGCGATCTCGTCGCGGAACTGGCGGACCTTCCCCTTCTTGAGCGCGAAGTTGTCGCGCAGGAAGCCGATCCGCACCTCGGGCGTGTCGTAGGCGGTGATCACCGCACGGACGCCGGGCAGGCGCGCGGCGCGCGACGTGTCGACGTGCGCGATGCGCGCGTGGGCCTGGTCGCTGAACTTGATCTTGCCGTGGAGCATCCCCGGGCGGACCAGATCGTGGATGTAGCGCGCCTTGCCGCTGACCTTGTCGGCAGCGTCCGGTCGCGCAGGGCTCGTGCCGACGTGGCGAAGCTCACTCATGGCCGTCACCCTCCTCGCCGGCCGCCGCGATCTTCTCCGCGGCGCGCTTCACGGACGCTACGATCTGCACGTACCCCGTGCACCGACAGAGGTTGCCCCGGAGCGCCTCCCGTATCTCCTGGTCGCTCGGCCGAGGACGCTCTTCGAGCAGCGCCTTGGTGGACAGGATCATCCCCGGCGTGCAGAAGCCGCACTGCACGCCGCCGCACTCGACGAACGCTCGCTGCAGCTCGGAGAGCGCCGCGCCGGGCCCTTCCAGCCCTTCGATCGTCGTGACGCGCTTGCCCTCGATCTCGAGCGCGGGGAAGAGGCACGAGTTGACCGGCCGCCCGTCGACCAGCACGGTGCACGCGCCGCACTCGCCCTCCGAGCACCCCTCCTTGGTGCCCGTGAGACCCAGCGCACCGCGCAGCACGTCGACGAGGCGCTCGCGCGGCCCGATCGCCGCGGTGACTTCGGCGTCGTTCACGAAGAAGGTGATCTCGGTCTTCATTTCACGCTCCTCGGCACACAAGCCTCGATCGCGCGCCCCACGTAGGCGGCGACGATCGCCCGGCGATAGTCGGCGGACGCGCGGATGTCGCTGATGGGGGAGATCTCCTCGACGGCGAGCCGCTTGGCCTCTTCGACGAGGTCGCTCGTGATGCGCGCCCCCGTGAGGAGCCGCTCCACGCTCGAGAGACGGAGCGGAACGGGCGCCACCGCCCCGGCGACCACGCGCGCGCTCCTGCAGGTGTCGCCGGCGATGTCGAGCTGGGCCGCGACGTTCGCGATGGCGAGGTCCATGCTCACCCGCGACTTCTTGAGGAACACACCGCGCGAGGTCGGTGGCGGTACGTCGACGAGCAGGTCCGTCACGATCTCCGAGCGCCGCAGCGTGGTCTGGCCGGGGGCGCGGAACAGCGCGTCGACCCGCACCTCCCGCGCGCCCTCGGGGCCGCGCACGCGCGCGCGCGCGTCGAGCACCATGAGCGCCGGCGCGGCGTCCGCGCAGGGAGAAGCGTTGCAGAGGTTGCCCGCGAGGGTGGCCACGCTCCGGATCTGCGCGCTCCCCATGGAGGCGACGGCGGCGGCGAGGACCGGTGTACGGCCGCGGAGCTCCGCGCTCGCGAGGACGTCCGCCAGGGGCGTGGCGCCGCCGATGCGGAGCACGCCGCCCGCGCCCGGCTCGACGCCGCGGAGGAGCGGGATGTTGCGCAGCGACACGAGCGCCGAGGGGCGCATCCTGGCCTGGCGCAGGCGCACCATCACGTCCGTGCCACCTGCGATGTAGCGCGCCTCCGGGCTGCGGCCGAAGAGCTCGAACGCGTCGTCCAGCGTGCGGGGTCTGTGGTACTCGAAGCTCGACATTCGGACGCTACCTCCTCCGTCGATGGCACTTCACGCGATCACTCGCGCGCGATACAGCTCGGCGATCTCCTCGCCGGGGAGCCCTGCTTCGGAGAGGACGCTCGCGGTGTCCTGTCCGTAGGCCGGCGCGAACGGCACCTCGCGCGCTTCGCCGGCCGGCGCCGGAACGGCGGGCGGCGGCAATCGAATGGTGCGACCGTCCGGCGCGCGCGTCGTCAAAAGCTCGCTCGAGACGAACGGGAGGTCCATGACGCGCTCGATCGGCGTGATGGGCGCGTGAGGGATTCCTGCGCGCGTGAGCGCGGCGTCCACCTCGCTCGTGGCGTGCTCGCGCGTAATCGCTCCGAGGCGCGCGTAGAGCTCGTGCTTGCCCGCGCGCCGTCCTTCGTTGGTCGCGTAGGCGGGATCGGCGAGCGGCGCAAACATCGGCTCACCGGCGAGCCGCGCCCACTGGGCGTCGCTCCCCACGGCGAGGTAGACGAAGCCGTCGCGCGTGGCGTAGGCGTTCGTGGGTATGAACTGCCGGTGCTCGTTGCCCGAGCGGCGCAGCTCCGCCGGCGGGCTCCCCATCTCCAGCATCGGCAGCGACGTGAGCAGCCAGCTCACCGCGGCCTGCGCCATGGAGACGTCGACGCGCTTGCCCTTGCCCGTCTCGCCGCGCTCCAAGAGCGCGAGGAGCACCTGCGCGAAGGCCTCGTCCCCCGCCTTGAGATCGATGATCGGCGGCCCGCACTGCGTCGGCGGCGCGTCGGCCGCGCCCGTGAGGTCCATGTACCCGCAGAGCGCCTGCATGACCGGGTCGTAGCCGGGCACGTCGGGGAAGCGCGGGCCCATCGCCGAGATGGCGCACCACACGAGGTCTTCCTTGACCGCCCGCAGGCGCTCGTAGCCGATGCCCAGATCGTCGTGACGCGAGAGCATCGTGTTGGTGCAGAAGACATCGACGGCGAGCTCGCGCACGAGGCGCGCGAGGAGCGACTGGCCGCTCTTCGTCTTGAGGTCGATCGCGATCGCCTCCTTCCCGACGTTGGGCGCGACGAAGTAGCTCCGCCGGTCCTCCCCGGCGACCGGGCGCCCGATGTAGCGGTTCGGATCTCCCGGCGTCTTGCGCCCGCCCGCGGGCGTCGGCTCGACGCGGATCACGCGCCATCCGAGCTGCGCGAGGCGCATCGTCGCGTAAGGCATGCTCAGGGCCTGCTCGACCGAGAGCACGACGCGGCGCGGGCGATCAGAAGCGGATCGGCTCATGGTAGCTCCCGAAGACGTCCTTCAGCGCCCCGCACACCTCGCCCACCGAAGCGTAGGCCCGCACGGCATCGATGACGGGTGGCATGACGTTCTCGCCGGCGCCCGCAGCGTGCCGCACGCGCTCGAGCAGCGCCCGCACCTGCCGGTCGTCTCTCTCGCGACGCACCTTCCCGAGGCGCTCGATCTGCGCGCGCGCCTTGTCCTCGCGGTACGGATGGAGCTCCACGGGGTGCTCCTCGGCTCCCTCGTCGCGCAGCACGTTGACGCCGACCTTGGGGATCTCGCCCCGCGCGACCCGCCGCTCGTGCTCGTAGGCCTGCCGGTTCACGGCGGCCTGCACGCGCCCCTCCGCCACGGCGCGGACGATCCCGCCGCTCGCCTCGACCTCGCCCAGGATCGCGAGGATCTTCGCCTCCATCTCGTTGGTCGTCGACTCGACGAACCACGAGCCCGCGAGCGGATCGACGGTGTCGCACGCGCCGATCTCGAGCATCAGGATCTGCATGGTGCGCAGCGCGAGCTCCGCGGCGTGCTCGCTGGGGATCGTGTACGCCTCGTCGTAGCAGCACAGCGCCATCGTCTGGGTGCCGGAGAGCGCGCTCGCGAGGGCGTAGTAGGCGCCCCGCGCGATGTTGTTCTCGGGCTGCTCGATCGTGAGGCCGCCCCCGCCGCCGCCCGCGATCATGCGAAGCTGCATCGAACGGGGGTTCTTCGCGCCGTAGCGCTCCTTGACGATCTTCGCCCAGAGGCGGCGCCCGGCGCGAAACTTGGCGACCTGCTCCCAGAGGTTGCCGTGGATGTCGAAGTTGAAGCTGAGGCCCCCGGCGAAGGCGTCGACGTCGAGCCCGCGCGAGAGGACGTGATCGAAGTACGCCTGCGCGATCGCGAGGCCGTACGCCATCTCCTGCGCCGGCGTCGCGCCGGACTCGCGAATGTGATAGCCGCAGACGCTCACCGGGCTGTAGCGCGGCGCGTGCTTCGCGCAGAACTCGATCGTGTCGCCGACGAGGCGCATCGAGTGCTCGACCGGGAAGATCCAGGTCCCGCGGCCGATGAACTCCTTGAGGATGTCGTTCTGGGCGGTGCCGCGCAGTCGCTCGAGCGAGTACCCACGTTTGTCCGCCATCGCGAAGTACATCGCCATGATGGGCACGGCCGCCCCGTTGATGGTCATGGAGACGCTGATCGCGTCCAGATCGATCCCCTCGAACGCCTCCTCCATGTCGGCGAGCGTGTCGACCGCCATGCCGACACGACCGATCTCGCCCTCGGCCATCGGATCGTCGGAGTCGAGGCCGCACTGCGTGGGGAGGTCGAAGGCCACGTTGAGCCCGGTCTGCCCGCGCGCGATGAGGAACTCGAACCGCTCGCGCGTCTCCGTGGCCGTGCCGAAGCCGGAGTACTGGCGCATCGTCCAGGGCTGCCGGCGGTACATGAGCGGGTGGATGCCGCGCGTGAACGGGAACTCGCCGGGCTCGCCCACGCCGTCGAGACCTCCCGTCCGGGCGACGTCCGCGGTGGTGTACACCGGCTTGATCTCCAGCCCGGACTCCCACACGACGGGCCGCACGTCTTTGCCCTGCGCGCTCACGCGGACCTCCTCTCCTGGATGAAGCCGACGATCGCGTCGAAGTCCGTCCCCGTGGGGAAGACCGCGTCGACCCCGAGCGCCCTGAGTTGCTCGTGATCGCAGCGCGGGATGTTCCCGCCGACGACGAGGAGCACGTCGTCGACCTTCTGCGCGCGGAGCGCCTCCTTCACCTTGCGCGCGAGCGGGACGTGCGCGCCGCTCAGGATCGACAGGCCGACGACGTCCACCGCCTCCTGCGCCGCGGCCCGCGCGATCGCCTCGGGGGATTGACGGAGCCCCGTGTAGACGACCTCCATACCGGCCTCCATCAGCGCGCGGCAGACGAGCTTCGCGCCCACGTCGTGGCCGTCGAGGCCCGGCTTCGCGATGAGCACTCGTGTCTTGCTCATGTCAGTAGCCCCTTCGCGATGTTGACGCGGAGGATCTCCGAGGTCCCTCCGCCGATCAGGGTGAACCGCACGTCGCGCAGGTAGCGCTCGACGGCATAATCCTTCGCGTAGCCGTAGCTCGCGAGCACGCGCGCCGCGCGGTCGCAGACCCGGAGCGCGGCCTCGGTGGCGAAGAGCTTCGCCATCGACGCCTCCGTCTCCGAGGGAAGGCCTTGCTCGCTGCGACAGGCGGCCGCGTGCGTCATGCGGCGGGCCGCCTCGAGGTCGACCGCCATGTCGGCGAGGTGCGCCTGGATGGCCTGAAACTCGGCGATCGGGCGGCCGAACTGCCGGCGCTCCTTCGCGTACGCGAGGGCGTCCTCGAACGCCGCGCGCGCGACGCCGGTGGCCAGGGCCGCGGTCATGAGGCGGATCTCGACGAGGATCTCGCGCAGGTACTTGCCCCCGGCGAGCGGATCGCCGAGGCACGCGAGGGCGGGCGTGTCGTCGAGGGACAGCTCGCTGGTCAGCGAGGCCCGGACGCCGTGCTTGTCGATGGCCCGCCCGACGGCGAGGCCGGCCGCTCCGCGCTCGACGAGGAAGACGCCGAGGGACCTCTCGCCCGTGCGCGCGAAGACGGTGAACATGCCGGCCACCGGCGCCGACGTCACCCAGGTCTTTCTCCCGGAGAGCCGCCAGACGCCGTCACGCCGCTCGGCGCGTGTCGCGATCGACATGAGATCGCTCCCGGCGTCCGGCTCGGTCATGCAGATCGCGCCCACGACCTCGCCACGGAGGGCCGGCAGGAGCAGCCGGGCGCGCACGTCGCCCTCGGCGAACTTGTGCACGAAGTACGTCCCCATCAGCCCCTGCATCGTGCACGCCGCGGCGACCGCGAGGCTCCCCCACGACAGCTCCTCGACCGCGAGCAGGTACGAGATCGCGTCGGCACCTGCCCCGTCCGGGGCCGGGTAGCGCATCCCGAAGAAGCCGAGCTCGCCGACGCGGCGGAACAGCTCCGCGGGGAACCGCGGCTTTTCATCGAGCTCCTTCGCGAGCGGCCGGACCTCGCGCTCGGCGAACGCGTGGAACGTCGCGGCCACCGCGCGCTGCTCCTCGGTCAAGGCGAGGTCCATCTCACCCCTCCCCTCGCCGCAGCCGCGCGGTCTCGTCGGCGAGGATCTCGAACGTGTCGGGATCGATCGCGACCTTGTAGGTCTCGCGGGCCGCCCGCAGCGACACGACGCCGTCCCTCACCTCCGCCCGCACCTTCTCGGCGGGCCGCTCGCTCGGAGCTCCCCATCCGCCGCCGCCGCCCGCCTCCTGGAGGTAGACGGTGCCGGCGGGCACGTCCCTCACGATGTCCTTGCTCGAGGGCACGCGCACCGAGCCGTCCGGATAGAGCAGCTCGATCTTGTTGAGCGTCCCCGGGCCGCCGCCGCAGAGGCCGAAGGCCGGCTCGACGTCGCCGTCGCCGAACGTCACGATCTGCGTGCCCTCGCCGCCGACGCGGTAGCGCGTGCGAACGCCGAGGCCGCCCCGGAACTTGCCGGGCCCCGCCGAGTCGCAGAGCAGCTCGTGCTCGATGAGCGTGTGGGGTGTCATCTGCTCGAACATCTCGTAGTCCTGATCGAGCACGCCTCCCGAGGCGTCGATCATCCCGATGTGGTCGTAGCCGTCGCACGACTGCATCGCGCCCGAGCCGCCCTTGAGGCCCATGAAGAAGATGTCGACGTACGTGTCGCCCCTGCGCTGCAAGTCGGCGCCGGTCGAGAGCGAGCAGAGCAGCTGGTTCCAGCCCGCGGTCACGCGCTCGGGGATGACCGGCGCGAGGGCGCGGATGATGGCGTCGGCGTTGGGCGGACAGAGGTGATTGCCGAACGTCGTCGCCGCCGGGTAGGCGGCGTTGAGGATGGTGCCCTCGGGGATGACGATCTCGATCGGCGCGACCATCCCGGCGTTGTGCGGGATGGTCGGGTTCACCATCTGGAGGAACGTGAGGATCGTGGCCGACGCGCTCGAGGTGAACGTGCCGTTGACGAAGCCCGGCGTCTGCTTGTCGGTGGACGAGTAGTCGAACTTGATCGCATCGCCCGCGACCGTGATCTCCACGCGGATGCGGTACGTCGAGCCCGGATACTTGCCGTCGTAGTAGACCGTGCTCTCGCCGCGGTAGACCCCGTCGGGGATCGCCCGGATCTCGGCCTCCATCATCTTGCGCGCGGCGTCGAAGAGCGCGCGCTCGTGGAGCTCGAAGCGCCCGAGCCCGAGCTTGTCGATGAGGGCCACCAGCCGCCGCTCCCCGACGGTGCACGCGCCGATCTCCGCGCGCATGTCCTCCTCGACGATCTTCAGGCGGATGTTCGAGAAGATGAGGTCCCAGACGTCACGGCGCAGCTTGCCGCGCTCGATGACCTTCACCGCCGGGATCCGCAGGGCCTCCTGCCAGATCTCGGTGGCGGCCGGGTTGTAGCCGCCGCGGACCGCGCCGCCGATGTCGGCCTGGTGTCCCTTGCACGCCGCCCACGCGACGAGCTCGTCGCCCACGAAGATGGGCTTGAACGCGGCGACGTCGTTGTTCTGGTTCCCGAGGGAGAAGACGTCGTTGTGGAAGAAGACGTCGCCGGGGAAGACGTTGCCGGCGAACTTCTCGGCGATGTGCTTGCAGACCGGGCCGAGCGAGAAGCTCAGGATGGGGAGGTTCTCGGTCTGCTCGAGCATCGCTCCGGAGGCGTCGTAGAGGCCGGTGACGAAGTCGCGCGCCTCGCAGAGGATGGGCGAGCGCGTCGTGCGCTCGGTGCAGGAGCTCATCTCGTCGGTGATGGCCTTGAGGGCGCGCCCGAGGATGGAGACCAGGACCTTGTCGACGGTTTGGCTCATGACACGCCTCCGCTCCGCGCGCGCCGTTCGAGCA
>Ga0316628_100003737_pt1 | contig 11781 bp, 7 predicted proteins | sample OWC_Aug_M2_C1_D5_FD_207648 | JGI IMG/M metagenome (GOLD analysis project Ga0316628, IMG submission 207648) | Wetland soil microbial communities from Old Woman Creek delta, Ohio, United States - OWC_Aug_M2_C1_D5_C | ecosystem: Environmental > Terrestrial > Soil > Wetlands | place: USA: Ohio... | reverse complement strand
GCCTTGGGCCCCTCTGAAAACAATTTCCCCTTCTCAGCAGCCTCGCGCGCCCGAGCCGCCCTCCTCTTTTGGCTCCTCAGGTACAAGGCCATGGGCACGAGAATCACGAGAGCGTAGAAACAGTAGATCAAAAACGAGCTAACCATCCCCTAGCTACCTCGTTGGGCCGATTAGCGCACGTCTCCACGACGACGCGGAGGGCACCTCAGTCTCCCGAGCCGGCTCTCCCGCTGGCTCTGCTGCGCCCCATGGCGGTTCCATACGCCGACGTCTGTCTTGGCACCAGCCCTACCCCTGTCGGTCCTACGCCCCACGCCCCGGACAGGTACGTCATGGCATTTCCAAGAAGCTCTCCTCAACTTTTCTCAAAGGCTCGATGTGCCCATGTCCACGAGGCGCTGCAGCGATCTGAGAAACGAAACCTGCCCCGCGACCAGTATAGCCCTTAAGCCGGCTCGCGCGGGCTGGTTGCTGGATGTTTAGATGAGAGAGAATCTTCCTGAGGAGGAGGACCGGTCATGTCACTCGCAATTCACGTTACGAGGCGAAATAGGTTCCCCGCCCGAATTCTTCTCCGCGAGCTGCTCATCGCTCGGCATCAATTTGTGCTGGCGCGATGGTGCCCACCTGTGTGTAGGGCTCGGCAAACGCTCGGAAGTGCGCCAGGACTGCACGGTGTCGCTTGTAGGTGTTGGGGCACTTCTTACTCTCGGTGAACTCCAGAAAGTCAGCGACAGCGGCTTCGATTGTGAAGCCGCCATTCTGGGGCCTCGGAGTCTGCTTGCCCTCTTGGAGCAGGGCACGGCCCGCAAGCTCGAAACCTTTTCTGCGCTTCGCCTCTAAGGCCTCGGAGGGCGTGCTGCCCGCCTTCTGATAGGTGCGTCGTTTCTCCTCTCGCCAGAAGACGCAAATATGATTACTCATGGCCTTGGACCACAGGTGGCCTCCGGTCCGGCGATCCTTGGGAATGGGCTCCCACTGCCAGCGCCCGATGGGTGTCTTCACATAGTGCAGGGTGTTGACTCGGCGGTACACGAGGGCCCTTCTCGCAGACAATGGGAGGGGAACACAGCGCGAGTCAACTGGTCAAATCGAAAAATGTAAGGCTAGTATCAAAGCTGACCTATTAAATCTAGAAGCTCTGGCGGAGAGGGTGGGATTCGAACCCACGTCACGATTTCTCGTGAACACGCTTTCCAAGCGTGCTCCTTCAGCCACTCGGACACCTCTCCGGGCCAACCTGGCCGCAGCATTTCCGCGGTTTCCTCTGAAGGGAGTGGCATCAACTGCGGCGTCCAGCAGTATAGCATCCCGCCGCGCTTTTCGCCCATGAGCGGACTCGCATGGCGATGGCGAAATCCCGCTGCGACGGAACAACAGTCTCCAGGCAGGTCACTTGAAGCGTTGGCGGAACCTGAGTTCCACCCCGAAGACGCCGTTTTGGTCGCGTGCGCCCAGCAGAGAGATTCGGTCGCTGAGGTTCCACTCGAACTGGATGATGCGTTGCTGAGAGGAGGAGGTGGTCGTCACGTAGGTCAGGGTGAAGTCGCGCGTCACCTGCTGTTCGACGGTAATGCGCGCGCCCCCGGTGGCGCCGGCCAAGGCGCCGACGTTGGGGTCAATCTTGATTCTGCTCACGCCGAACAGGCGTTGAATGCGGCCGGAAACTTGGGTCGAGAGGGCTTCCGAAAGCAAGGCGCTGGCCCCCACCGTGGAGACGGGGTGACTTGCGCTCGTTGACATCTCTTCTTGTTGGCGCGCATAGCCGAAGGCCAGCAGCGAGACAATATCAACCGTTGGGAGGGGGGGATCGGATCGATAGGAAAGTCTCAGCCGGTCCACAGGACCGGTAAGGGTGACCGTCAAGTCATAACGCTGGATGCGGGTCTGGGCTTCCAGGTCGATGATCGGCTGAGTGCGAAAAGGGTTGGTCATGCTGATGTCGCCGCGATTGATCTTGTAGCGGTTGCCACGGAAGACGGCCTCACCACTCAGAATCTGGACTGTACCGACTTGGACGGGGTTCGCAAGAGTCCCCTGGAGGCGCAGGTCGATGTCTCCCACCAGGCGAAGGTCGCGCGCCTCCACACGAACGGCCGGGGCCGCGCCAACCTGGATGTTCAGCCGGACCTTGGCGGCGTAGGGCGAAGCGATCCCCGGCGGCTTGGCTGCACCCGCCCCTGCTGCTTCCCCGATCCACGCCAGCCAGTTGAAGTTTTCGCTTGCAAACATTTGCCGGACGGTAAGCTCTCCACCCAGTTGGGCATGCGCGGGCGAGCCCACTAAACGAAGGTTGCCGTCGAGCACGGAGGTGAAATCCTGAGGAAATCTCACCCGAACCTGACTCAGTTCGGTCAGGACGTTAAAACGCAGTGAATCCCCCAGCGTTGCGAACCCCGTGAGTGTCACCGCCCCCCCGCCACTCGTGGCGCGCAGAGACTTCACCGTTGCCCGGTCACCTTCTAAGGCGATTTCACCCCACAGGCCCGTCAATCGGAAGGGGAGATCGGCGTAGCCGAGATTCACATCCTGAATGCTGAGCGTGCCATTGAGCAAGGGGTGCCGGGGGTCACCAGTGGCCCGAAGCTTCAATGCAGATTTGCCGCTTGCCTGGAGCTCGGGGTCGAAGAGGTTGAGGAAGGTGGCGTCCGCCATGCCCTGGGCGTTCAAGGACAACTGAGGGTTCTTCGCCAGGCTTATGGAGCCCTCGACGACAAGGTCTGTTGCGGGGCCGCGAAGGCGGAATTGAGATGCGGTAACGCGGCGATTCGTGTAGTGGATTTCCACGGGTCCGTCGTTCTTCCAGGTCAGACTCGGGAATTTGATTTCCAGGCCCTGGATTTTTGTACCCACCTCAAATCGGCTGGGGTCCCTGATGGGGCCCCGGGCCGAGACCGATCCACCCACAGTCACCTGGGCTTCGAATCCCTTCTTGAAGAAAGCACGGAGCCACGGCTCGGCGTGGAAGTCCAAAAACTCGCCGGAGATTTCGAGCGGCCAATCGCCTTCACTGCGAGCATTGCCCGCGAAGTGCAGTTCGCCTCCAGGCCCTTCCATGCGGCCTTTCAGGCGGTACTCCTCGCCTTCCCCATCGATTTGTCCGTGGACGTCGCCGACCCTCGCGCCATTCAGGCTGAGCGCTTGAAAGTCCCAAGTTCCGGCGAGCGCGAGGTTCCCCGGAGCGCCCTCTCCAGTCAGATCAAAGGCGACAGAGCCTCCCCAGGCAGTTGGGCGATTTCCGTTTTCGGCCTGCGTTAGGCGTTTGAAGTCTGCAAGCGCAAACTGCTTGCCGTGGAGTTCTCCTTGGAAATGACGCGTCGAGGGAATCACGCGCACTCGGCCCGTCATCCTCCCGCTTCCCTTCGCGAGCTGAATGCCCTCAATATACCAATCGGACCCCTCCACCCGCAGTTTGGCGGAAACTGCGTCGATCGGTTCCTCCGCCAGCAGGACTTTGTCGAGTTGCACGGTGCCTTTTCCAGAAAGTCCAGACATGGGCCCCTCGACATTCAAATAGCCAGAGGCCAACCCGCTGAGCGGGTACGGCACCTCGAGGGCAGCCATCAGGCCTTCCAGCGGGGTGCGATCGACCCGGACCGCCAGCTGGAGTGATCCTTCGGGAGCAGGGTGCCAACCTGCGAGGGGCAGCGACCCGGCCAGGCTTACGGAGCTTTGGGATCGCCGGATAGTGGCTTGGGGGACTTCCAGCCGGTCGGGCGAGGCACGGAGTTCAGCTCTCAGACCATCCCACGTCCACCCTCGGTATTCAAACCGGCTCACTTCGAATCGACCCCCGATTTCGGGGCGCGCGAATGTCCCGGAGAGTTGGCCATTAAACGTCGCCTGGGAATGGAGCTTGAGGGGCAACGGCTCAGTGGCTGCGCCAAAGGACTCGACCGCTGGTCGCCATTCCTCGAAATCCGAAGTGGAGACCTGGATTGTCAAGCTGGTCTCATGCGCGTTCAGGATTCCCTGCGCGCTGAGTCTGGAATGCGTAGTCGTGAGGCTGGCTTCCTGGAGCCGAAGGGAGAAGACAGGTGCCAGCGTGGCGGTTCCCCGCACCACACCTCCGACCGGGAGAGTTCCACGCCGCACATCACCGCCTGGATCCAATTCAAAATCGAAACGGGAGCGGAGATTCTTTTGGTTGTCTCCGCTGACCTCCAGAGTGCCACCTATTTGAGAAGCTGGACGGAGCCGTTGCAGCGCCTGCGACGCGACCGCAAAGGAACGGAGAGCCGCATCCAGCAGAAGGTCGCGGACGCTCGCTCGCAACGTAAACCGGGGAGAGGAATCCTGGAGGGACACTTCCATTTGCCCCTGGAGGCTGCCCCCGAGCGCGGACAGGCTGAAGTCTGGGAACTTAATATGTTGTGCATTTGCCGAGTAGCCGGTGGAGAGATCGAGCCCGGCCAGCCGTAGTGCCGGAGTTTCTATGAAGACCTGACGTGCCTGGAGGTGTCCCTGCGAAGTGAATTCCTCCTTTTGAGTGGCGACCGAGCCGTCCACCTTGAGGGTGCCACCTTGGACGGCACGAAGCCCTAATGCGCTGGCCAGTTCCGCGACACCACCCTCGGCGTGAAACGAAGTCTGTGTTTGGGGAGTGTACCAATTAGAGAGGCTGAAGGTGCTTTGCCCGCGCAGGCCGGCGCACTGCCAGGTCATCGGGCTGACTTCCAGGCCCTCTCCCCAGAAGTGGAACTGCGCCGATAAGCTGATAGGCGGCAGGGAACGTCGTCGGAACTTGATCTGCACTCCCGATGTGGAGAGGCTGCCCAGGTAGCCCCGAGCTGCGTCGTGGCGAAGGAGGATCGCGGCGTTTTGAGCATCCAGATCCAGGGGCAAACTGGCTTTGTTCCAGATGACCTGAGTTCGGACAAGCGAAAGCCGCTCGATCTCCAGGTTCATCAGTTCGCGAGCGGGATCCCCACCTTCCGCGGGCACCTCTCGCAAGTTGGTCGACCCGTCGGGGCGTGTGTAAAGGTGGATGTCCACGGTGTCCCAGTCGAGACTGCGCAGGAGAAGCTTCCGCCGGATCAGGGAGAGCGGCTTGATTCGAATGACGACGGCCCGCCCCGTAAAGAACGGCGATTCTCCCGGGAGCTGATGGCCATGGAGAACCAGGCCGCGCAGGATGATCTGAAGCACGAGAGGCCGGAAACGGAAATGCTGAACTTCAACCGGCCCGCCGGTCATCGACTCGAGATTGTGGGCAACCCGGCGTTCCAGCATCCTCTGGAACCACGGCGTACTCATGGCCGCGAATCCCAGCGCAAGGAGTGCGGCCAGCACGCCGAGAGCCAGGCCGATTCTGCGCAACCGTTTCGACATCATTAACGTCTTCACCCTGCTCGCGGGTGCCGGACTAGAACGTATAAACCTTGACCTTGTGGCTGGATCGGAGTTCAGTCAGCCACGCCGTTAGAAGTTCACCAATCTTTTGCTGGACCAGGATCTCCCGGATCTGCGCTTCTACATCTTCCAGGGGCGGGGGAGGCCCCGCGACACGCCGCTCATGCGCCGGGACGAAAGTGTTCTGGTAATAGGTTTCGATCTCCTTTTGCTCAACCCAGGCTGCGGGCCGCAAGCGCTGGTCAATCAGGCGCAGGGTGACGACCTGCAGGGCCAGGTGGCGGAGGAGCGTTTGCTCGTCCATGCCGAGCGATTGCAGTGCCCGCTGGTAGGCAGACTCATCGGGGAATTTCTTCCGGGTTTGATCGAGCAACTTGCCCGCCTCTTCCGGGAGGTCTGGCAGTTCGCCGCCTTCCGTCTCCGCTTCGAGCAGAAGCAACTTTTGATCGATGAGCCTGTCCCTGGCCGCGTCGAGTTGAGCCGGGTCGGGCCGCGCCTGGGGCGACTCGCCTTCGAGGAACCGCTCCAAGCGGTACTCATCCTCGGCGTCGCTCTGCGTGATAGCATCGTTGCCGATCGAGGCGATGACGCGGTCGACGACCTCCGCCCTCGCCGGGAGCGATAGGGCGACGCCTGCGGCGATCAACATGACACCCGCCGCCAGATCGGCTAGAAGCTCTGGCCGATGCTCAGGAAGAACTGGAAATGCGATAATCGCCGAACCTCCACAACACCCGCAGGATCCACAGACCGGTCAATGACTTGGTATCTTGCGGGATTGAAGTTGTAACCCACGTCGAAGCGCACCGGACCGACCGGGGTGCGATAGCGAATGCCTAGGCCCGCGGCGTGCGCCGTGTAGTCAAGATCCGTCGGCGAGCTCTGCGTGAATTTCAAGAGGCGCATCCGCTGGATCTTTGAATAAACGTTTCCGGCATCGTGGAAAAGGACCACTCCGATCCGATTGCCCGCGAAGCGGGCGCGCAATTCAACCGTGTTCAAGAAGAGCGCCTTCCCCCCTATGGGAAAGCCGCTCTCCGGATCCCTCGGGCCGGCTTGGTTGATCGAGAACCCGCGGTGCGATTCGCTGCCGCCCATGAAGAAGCGTTCCGGGAGAGGAATATCGGTGGTGGGCGTGACCGGCCCCAGCGTCGACTCGACGGCAAAGCGCGTGTTGCGCGCAAAGATCAAGTGGGGATTGAGCCGATAGTATGTGGCGTTTTGCCCGGCGATCCGGAAGAAATCCGACTCCGACCCGAATTTCTTCCAGGAGATTCCTGCATCGGCGAGCGAATACGAACCTCGCGTCGCGTCGGTGGGCTCGTCGCGATGGTCGTTGGCGTAGCTGGCCCCGAGCATGGCCACGCGCGTCGGCCGGCTGAGCAAAGGTATCAATTGTGGACTAATCCGAATGTCCTGGGCTTCCACGCGCCGGAAACTGAACCGCCCCAGCAGATAAGTTGTCGCGCTATACCGCTTCTCCAGGCTTACCGAAGCCTCGCGGCGTCGGGAGGTGAAGGTCAGAACGTCCCGGCTGCGGTCCACCAGCGCGGTCAGTCGCAGGCTGAGGTCGCGATGCGTGGGGAAGCGGGGGATCAGATAGCTGATGGCGCCCCCGGTTTCGATGGTGGAAAGCCGGCCGCGCAGGCTGAGCGTCTGCGCGCGCCCTCCGACATTCAGGCGCGAAACCTCGAGCGAGAGCCTGGGGCTCGCTTTCAATTGGCCCTGGGGCTGATCGCTCCCTAGGCGCTGCACTTCGACGCCGCCCCCATAGCCGACCGTCCAGCGGCGCGCCTCCTCGACATCGACGAGCAAGGTGCGGAGGGGTTCCGGCGACTTTGGGTCCTCGGGAGCGATCTGAACCTGAGTGAACGTCCCCAGATCGTAGAGACGCCGCTGGGACTCCAACACGTTGCTCTGCCGCAAAGGGTCGCCGCTTCGCAGGACAAGTTCGCGGCGGATCGTCCCCTCGCGTGTGTGCTCGTTGCCGATGACCACCACGCGGCGGACCTTTTCCTGGGCCGCGGGATCGATCTGGAACACCACATCGACCTCTCCCTTTGCCGACGGTTCGGAGGCGCTCCATTCGACTGCAGCGTGAGGGTACCCCCGGTCTGCGAAGTAATCGATGATGTATTCGCGGTCGGCCTGGGCCTTGACGGGAGAGTAGGGCTGCCCCGGCCTCAAGAACAGCGAGCGCCAGATTGCGTTCCGGGTCGCCTCCTCGATCCCTTCCAGACTAAGCTGCCCAACGCGGGTTTGCGGTCCTTCCTCAATCTCGAAATCAACGAAGAGATGGCCGGCTTCTCCTTTGTATCGGTCCTCGACACGAGGTGTGACGTGCGCCGCAAGGAATCCTCGCGAATCGTAGAGCGTCTGCAAAGCTGCAACGTCTCTCGTCAGACTTTTGTGGGTAAAGACACCGCGTTCGCGGAAGAAGTCCGAAGGATGAATCGTCAGGACGGCCGAGAGCTCGTCGCCAGATAGAACCCTGTTTCCACTGAAGGCGTACCCTGCGAACACGCCGGGCTGGCCGGAGGCGACATGGTAGGTGATGTCCACTTTGGGCGGGTTGGAGCCAGTTTTCTGTTCCCCTTTGACTTCCGCCCAGAAGTAACCCTGTCTTTCAAAATACTCTCTCAGGTTCTCTTCGCCGTCGGCCAACGCCGCGGTGTCGAGAGTGCCTTCCCGATAGACGGGAAGGAGCTCCCTGAGCGTTGCGGAGGACACGTGTGCCCCTTGCACTTGCACGTGCACGAGCGGACCTTCTTCCACCTGGACCAGCAGTCTTTCGGTGTTGGTCTTGGGATCGAAGGTCCTGCTCTTGACGGTCGCATTAGCCTGCGGTCTTCCATGCTTTGCGTAGAACTGATGGAGCTTGAAGAGCCCCTGCTCGAGGAGAGTGGAGGTCAGATGCTTGCCTGGCCGCCAGCCGGATGTCGCCATCAACCGTTCGCGCGGCACGGAGAGGGTCCCTAGGAAATCCATGCCACTCAGGCGAGCGGGGGCGCCGGGGGTAACCGTGAAATCGACCTCGGCAGCCTGGGTCTCCGGGTTGGGCTGAAGCCGGGAGTCGACCTTTGCGTCGTAGTAGCCGTTCTCCTTGAGCACGCTGAGAAGGCGTCCACGAACCGTGTCGAGGTCGGCCGGTTCGATCGGCTGGCCGAGACGGAGTCGGGAGGCCGAGACAAGCGTGCTGGGATCGACAGCGTCCGGCGCCCCTTCCACGTGCACGGAGCCGACGAAGAAAGTTGCTCGCGCCACGAAAACCAGCGCCACGCCGCCCTCGGCCGGGTAGGTCTCCGCCCGCAGCTCGCGCAAGCGGCCGGTGGCAAAGAGATTCTTCAGCGTTTCCTGGACTTTCGGGCGGTCGAGCGGCTCGCCGACCTTCTGGGTGAGTTCGGTCGGGAACTCGGCCAGGTGCAGGTTCGCATCGCATTTCAAACTGATGTCCATGACTTTCTGGCCCCACTCCGCCGGTTCGGCCGATACTCGGGAGGGGAAGACAAGACACGCTGCCATCATGCTGGCCAAGGCCACGAAAGCCGCGCCGCATCGCGCTGTTCCAGCGCACCATCTCCCCAGTGGCGGAAGGACGAAAGGTGAGGAGGTGGGCGTCCCGAAGAAGTGGCTGTGGTGGTTGGCCAACGAGATCTGGAATCACCCCTGAATTCTCAGCGTTCCCCAAACGCGGAATTCCATTATACGTCGGCCTGCGCGCCAGAAGGTTGACGCAATTGAGGTGTTTGTTTAGAGGCTTTCGAAGGGAACAGGCCAGCGGGGGGACGTGCCCCAGCGCACAGCGCGTACCTCAAGGGATGGGTGGAATGTATAGCGAGCACACGCAGTTCCGGCAGACAGGATTGCTCGCGACATCGAGTTCCTGCCGGAAAGCTAGCGCTTCGTCGCCGTTCAAGACGTGGACTAAGGGCCCCTCACGGATATTCCCGATGGGGTGGTGGAAGAAGCAGGGCCGCACCGTGCCGTCCGATTCGATCACGGCGGAAACCCAGGGAGCGTTGCAGCGGGGTGGGTCCACAGTGGTCTGTCCCAAGTGGGCTCGGAAGTGGCGCACGATGCGCCGCAACTTGTCGGGACTTTCCATAACATAACCGGACTCGATATCTGCGCTGTGTTCCGAGATTAGGCCTTCGATCTCACGCTCGAGTTGATCGACTTGCTCCGGGCCAGGAAGGATTGCAGACTGCCGCCCGCGTTCCCAGCCCCCTGGCCGGTTGAAGGCTTCGGAAGTCATGTCGGCCGCGAGGAAAGAGATGGACTTCAGGCCCAGATCCTTCGCCGTTCGGGCTATTTCCCGGAGGTGCAAGCAATTAGCTTTCTGCACGGTTGATCGTGCTTGAATCTCCATGGCTGGTCGCACTTTGCGGAGGGCCCGCACGCCCCGGGCGAGGAGTTCGAATGCTCGGGGCACGCCGCGAATCTGATTATGGATGGGCGGGGGTCCGTCGAGAGAAACGATCACGTCGTCGATGACGCGCGCCGTCTGGGCGGCGTAGCGCTCGAGGAGCAGGCCTGCCGTCAGCAGGGTTATTCGGATCCCCAGGGAACGAAGCGGCTCAGCGAGCCCGTGCAGATCGGAGTGCAGGTGAGGTTCACCGCCGGAGAAGATCACCCAACGTACTCCGAGCCGCCGAATGGATTCGAGATGTGGCTCCAGATCCTGCGCCGTCAGTTCCCGAACCTGCTGGATTCGCCAAATGTCGCACATGATGCACTGGCAGTTGCAGCGGTTGTGAGGGAAGAGGATCAGAATAGGAAGAGTGCGGATGCGGTGGCGAGACGCCCGATCCAGTCTGCGCGCGCTGGCTGCCAGTGCCGTCGAGGCGCTCATACCTCCACCTGCCTGCCAGCCAGACGGAGCCCTCCTGGTAGGTGTTCCTTGGCTTGCTCGAAGAGGCGAATGACCGGGGCGTCAAGCAGACGCTCAATTCCCTCCATGCGCAGCCGGCCGTACTCTTCCCCGGGGCTTGGGATCCAACGCCGGGCCAATCGAGGCGAAAGAAGACGTGCCCGGCCACCGACGATGACGCATTCGATATCGCGGAACGAAGACTTGAGGAGGGTTGCCGCGGGGGAGTCGCCCGCGTCGGGAACCGCGATGACGTCGGCAACGGCTCCGGGTGCCAGGCTTCCTTCGCCGTCCGTGAGGCGCAGGACCTCGGCGGCCCTGCGGGTCACCGCCTGGAAGATTTCCTTCGGCGCGAATCCCACGCGCCCACACGCAAAGCGGACTTCGTCCAGCAGGTCGCCCTCCGCCGTCAGCGTAGAATCGCTGCCCAGCGCAACTCGGTCGTGGCAAAGCAGGGTCGCACGGTCAAGCGTCCGGCCGAGGGTAAAGACGTTCGAACTTGGGCACCAGACTAGCGCAGCACCGCGCGCTTCGAGCAGCGTATGCCCCGCCGCGTCTAGGCCAACGCCGTGAATGATGACCGTTCGCTCATCGAGCCCGCCCAGGCGGTCGAGCTCGAAGATCTCTTGCCGACTCGCCTCGTCCGTTCCCTCGCCGAGGTGGATCAGGAAAGGAGCGTCGGGCGAAAGGGCGCGGAGCACAGCTTGCAGGTCTGTTCCCAACCGAATCGAATGAACCCACGCGTAATGGCGCAGGACGCGGACCGGAAATTCCTCCGTGAACACCGACGGCTCATAGGGGTTATGGTGGCAAACGGTGGTTACTCCGCACAAAAGATTCTTCAGCCCGCCCCACCAGAGCCGGACGCCCTTCGGGACGTGGAGGTGTTCGCGCACCGGTGAAAGCTCGGGGTGGTAGATGTCGCTCGCCCACGCCTCGAAGTTGGCGTAAGGTCCTCGCCCGAGCCGGGGAAACAAGTTGAATTCCAGGTGATCGTGCGCGTTGATCAGGCCGGGCAGAAGAAGATAGCCCGAGAGATCCACGGTGTTTTCGTGACGGTGGTTTCGTTTCGATGCCGTGATTTCACCGATGCGGCCGCCTTCCATGAGGAGGTCGGCCCGGACGGCCGTCTGCGCGTCGAGAGCAATGCGCGCACCCGTCAGGAGCAGTAATTGCGGTGGGACCCCGGGGGGCGGTGGCCGCAGCGCGTCGCGGCTGGTGAGCACGTCGATCAAGGCCTACTTCTCCTCGGAATTCGCTTGCTGAGTTACGCGAAAGTGGAAAATGTATAGGACTGGCGTTTCGCAGGCCGCGTTGAACAAATGAGCCTTGCCCAAGCCCGCGAAGATCCCCCGCTCAGACTCGCCGATGTGCGGTTCCTCACATCGGACGACTTGAAAACCCGCCCATCGAAATGCCTCCTCGACCGCGCTGAGCGAATGCGCAAGGCTCGGGACTTCTACAACTTCTTCACCAGACCGGAACGCGCGTCGCCAGCCTCGCGCATGCGCGCTGGGATGAAAATCGCTGAGGAACAAATCCGCGCCCGGACGCGCGAC
>Ga0316628_100003736_pt1 | contig 11782 bp, 7 predicted proteins | sample OWC_Aug_M2_C1_D5_FD_207648 | JGI IMG/M metagenome (GOLD analysis project Ga0316628, IMG submission 207648) | Wetland soil microbial communities from Old Woman Creek delta, Ohio, United States - OWC_Aug_M2_C1_D5_C | ecosystem: Environmental > Terrestrial > Soil > Wetlands | place: USA: Ohio... | reverse complement strand
AACGCCCCAACCATTTTGGTGCTCGACGAGGCGACCAGTTCGCTTGACCCGATCACAGAACAAATCGTCGGCAACCATCTCCAACGGCGCGGCTGCACGTGCTTGATCGTGGCCCATCGCTTGAGCACAATCCGAGATTGCGACGAGATCGTCGTTTTGGAAAATGGCAAGGCAGTCCAGCGCGGCACGCACGAAGAGTTGTATCGAAGCGATGGCCCTTATGCCCGTTTGATTCAGTCCGACGTGTCCAGGACCGATACACTGCTGGATCAAGACGCTCCGCTGCCCTCATCTTTGGAGTCTTTGTAACGATGACGAGCCGTATGCCAGGCGGAGAACCGATAGCCGAACAAAGGACGTTCGAGCGCTTGTTGCGAGAGGGGCAACTGACGCGAGTGAGTAGCCATCAGCCGTTCCCGCTGGACGAGCCCAATAGTGCCTGGATCGTTTACGCGGGCAAGGTGGATGTGTTTGCGGTCGAGATGCAGGACGGTCAGCCCATAGGGATTCGGCGTCATCTCCTGCGGGCAGAAGCCGGGCAGGCGATCTTTGGAATAAAGTCCGGAGCATCCGGTATCCGACTGCTAGCGAGTGGCATCATCGGCACTCAACTGTTGAAGTTGGAACAGGCCGGGCTCAGGGAACTGGCGCAAGACCCGGCTTGTACAGCGGATGTGATTCCGCTCCTGGAGAATTGGGTGGGCGGATTGTCTTCGGGAATAGCACAGTCGCTTTCGCCTCGCGAGCACGCGATCCTGGAACCCGGCCGGGACCTTGCGGTCGAGCACGGCGTCGTCATGCCACAGAAAGGGAGTGTGTGGGTCAAGCACCTGGCAGGCGATTCGTGTTTCATGAGCAGGCGGGAACTGGGTTTGACCGGCTTGGATGGCTTCCTGCCTGTGTCAACCCGCACGTGGCTGCAAATGCTCAGCGCAAGCACCTTGCACGTCGTGGATACCGGGACTCTGATCCAAGAAGACCCCACGTGGTCCAGCCTGGAACGTTTTCACTGCCTGGTCTTGGATTGCATCGTCTCCAACTTGAATCAGACCAAGAGAGCCGAAATCCAGCGCCTGAAGGACAAGGCAGAGCTGGATCAGCGAGTGGTGGAGCATGCGCTTTCTCGTCTGACTTCTGTCCTGGGGGAGCCGCGCGCCCTGGCCAAGGCCCCGTCCTTGTCGACATTCGTGGGCGAGGAGCGAGGGGAATCGCTCTTCGGCCTTGTGCCGGATGACGCGCTGTTAATGGCCTGTCGCTGGGTCGGGCGCGCGCTAGACCTGACGATTCAGCCGCACCCTGGCGGGAAAGATTGGAAGGCCAAAGATCCATTAGGCGATATTGCAAGGGCCTCTCGAATTCGCACGCGGAGGGTGGCGCTGAGGGGAAACTGGTGGTGCGAGGACAATGGCCCTTTGCTGGCTTTCACGCAAGAGACCCAGCACCCTTGTGCACTGTTGCCCACATCCGTCGGGGGCCGCGACTCGACCATGTCGGTGGGCAAGAAACGCAGCCATATGGGCCAGGCGTATGAACTGCTCGATTCGGTCGAGCAGACCAGGGTGCTGGTCTCGGAAAAGGTCGCCTCGATACTGGCCCCGTTCGCTTACGCTTTCTACCGGCCCTTCCCGGAGCGGGTACTGACGACCTGGGACTTCTTCAAGTTCGGCTTGCACGGATGCCAGAATGATTTGCTCATGATCGCGCTCATGGGAGTGGCAGGCGGTCTGCTGGGCATGGCGATCCCGCTGGCGACCGGCGCAATTTTTGATAGCGTCATTCCTGGCGCGGCGCGCGGTGCGCTCTTCCAGCTCAGTCTGGCGCTCGTCGTCAGCGCGCTGGCGGCGGCTGTCTTTCAGTTGACACGTGGTATTGCCAGCCTCCGGTTGGAGGGCAAGCTCGGCGCTTCGATTCAGGCGGCCATCTGGGATCGTTTGTTGAGCCTGCCGGTGCCGTTCTTCCGCGACTATACAGCCGGCGACCTGACCGAGCGGGCAATGGGCATTGACGCCGTCCGCCAGGTGTTGTCTGGCACGACGATCTTGGCTATCCTCGCCAGTGTGTTTTCGATTTTCAATTTCGGCTTGTTGTTCGTTTATGATCCTCGGCTGGCCTGGGTGGCTACAGGGCTGGTCATCATTTCGATGGGTGCGGCTGGATTGGTCAGCTACTTGCAGATGCGCCATCAAAGACTGCTGACCCAAATGGAAGGGCGCATCACAGGCCTGATCCTGGAGTTCATCACTGGCATCTCTAAACTGCGTGTGGCCGGCGCGGAAGGTCGCGCGTTCGGTTTTTGGGCCAGAGAGTATAGCGCCCAGAGAAAGCTGGCTTACAAGACCCGCAGCCTGGCGAACAGCCTGATCGTGTTCAACGCCACTTATCCGATCTTGACCTCGATGGTTATCTTTGCTACACTAATGGTCTTAGGCTCGGCGACGTTATCCACTGGCAAGTTTCTGGCTTTCAGCGCGGCCTTTAGCCAGTTCTTGTTCGCCGGGCTGCAAATGACAGCGGCGGTGGTTTCGGTCTTGAGCGTTGTGCCGATGGTGGAGAGGGTCAAGCCCATCTTGCAGACCCTCCCTGAGGTGGATCTGGTCAAATCCGATCCGGGTGTACTGACCGGCGAGATCCAGATCAACCATGTCAACTTTCGCTACAAGGCCGGCGGGCCGCTTGTCTTGCGCGACATTTCCTTGAACGTCGGCGTCGGTGAGTTCGTAGCCGTGGTTGGCCCGTCCGGGTCAGGCAAGTCAACGCTGTTGCGGCTTTTGCTGGGCTTTGATACGCCCGAGTCAGGTGCGATTTACTTTGATGGTCAAGACCTGCGTGGTCTGGACCTCCAGGCGGTGCGCCGGCAACTGGGTGTTGTCTTGCAGAACGGCAAACTGATGCCGGGCGACATTCTCACCAATATCATCGGAGCGTCCATGTTGACCATTGAGGATGCTTGGGAAGCCGTCCGCATGGCCGGGCTGGACAAAGAGATCGAGCAGATGCCGATGGGGATGCACACGGTCATCGGCGAGGGCGGCAGCACACTGTCCGGCGGGCAGCGACAACGGCTGTTGATCGCACGGGCTATTGTCACCCAGCCCCGCGTCCTCTTTTTTGACGAAGCGACGAGCGCGTTGGATAATGCGGCCCAGGCCGTCGTCGCCGCAAGCCTGGAGCGCCTCCAGGCGACGCGTGTAGTGATCGCCCACCGGCTCAGCACCATCATCAACGCCGACCGGATTATTGTCCTCGACGCTGGCTGGTTGGTCCAGAGTGGAACGTACGCAGAGTTGGTGAATCAACCTGGATTGTTTGCCGATTTGGTCAAACGGCAGTTGGCGTGATGGTATGATGCAAAACCGTTGGTCGTAGGACAAGATGCCATCTTGTCCTACCTTTCACGCCAACGTTGTCATTCCGAGTGCCCCGAAGGGGCACGAGGAATCTCTATCCTGCGTGAACGCGATTTCTCGACCCTTCGATAGGCTCAGGGCAAGCTCTTCGACAGGCTCAGGGCAGGCTCTTCGGCTCGGAATGACAGGGGTTGAGCAGTCGCCGCAAGTATGAGAAAACAAGACCCTTCGGGGCTAAGGAGAAGACCATGACAGATAAACTTTACTTTAACGGCATCAACGGAGCGACCGGCGATTACGATTTGCCGCCGATGACGCCGACTCAACTCGCCGCGATCATCGCGGGGGAGGAAGTTGACCAAGGGCTGCTGAACGAACTCAAGAATAAGCTTGAGGCGCACTGGGCCCTCAAGGAGGGTGAGGATCCCGAAGACCTGGCGCAGTCCGGCTGGGGCATCGTCATGGCGCACAATGCCGACCCGGCCATCAAGGAAGCATTGAGCGAGCTGCTGACCCATCGTCAAAAGCAGGCTGGCGCACGTTACCGCGAGTATGTTGGCCCGACTGGTTATCGCCCTGGCGAGACCAAGAACAAATTCTTGGCGCGACTTGGCACTGGCCCTGGCCCGGTTGACCCAGAAGTTGTGCCGTACTACTTGCTCATCGTCGGCGACCCGGACACGATCCCCTACCGTTTTCAGAATCAGCTTGACGTGCAGTTCGCTGTGGGACGCATTCATTTTGACACGCTCGAAGAGTATGCCCAGTACGCCCGCAGCGTCGTGCAGGCCGAGACCGGCAAACTGGCGTTGCCGCGCCAGGCGACCTTTTTTGGCGTGCGCACGGCCAATGACCAGGCCACCACACTCAGTGCTGATCACATGATCAAGCCGCTCGCGAACAAAATGGCCGAGCAGGCTGGATGGAAGGTTCGGACGTTGGTCGAAGGTGAGGCGCTCAAGTCGAACCTGGCCAACTTGGTGGGGGGCGGCGAGACGCCGACATTGTTGTACACGGCCAGTCACGGCATGGGCTTTCCGAACGGCGATCCGCGCCAGCTTGCGCACCAGGGTGCGTTGCTTTGCCAGGACTGGCCTGGCCCGGGCAAATGGAAAAAACCGATCCCGTCCGACTTTTACTTTTCCGCCGACGATGTCGGTAGCGATGCGCGGCTGCTCGGCTCGATGGCGTTTTTCTTTGCATGCTACGGCGCGGGCACACCCAAGCTGGACGAGTTTGCTCAACAAGCGTTCAAGCAGCGCACCGAAATCGCCCCGCAGTCGTTTATCGCCAAACTGCCGCGCCGATTGCTCAGCCATCCCAAGGGCGGCATGTTGGCCGTCGTCGGGCACGTGGAACGCGCCTGGGGATATTCGTTCATGTGGGATCGAGCCGGCGAGCAGTTGTCGGTGTTTGAAAGCGCACTCGCGCGGCTGATGAAAGGCATGCCGATCGGCCACGCGTTGGAATTCTTCAATAATCGCTACGCTGAGATCTCGACCGACTTGACGGCGCAAATCGAAGAGATGAATTTCGGCGCAAAGGTGGACGAGTCATCGCTGGCGGGGATGTGGACGGCGAACAACGATGCCCGCGCGTACGTCATCATCGGCGACCCGGCAGTGCGGCTGCCGCTCGCAGCAGAAGGAAAGCCGGGCGCGGAACGACCCACGATCAGCGCCGTCAAGGTGAAAGCCAAGAGTCAGACTGTGGCGGTCACGCCGGACGGTGCACCGCCGGAGCCGCCCCCTCAGGCGGCCGCCGCGCAACCGGAAGTCAGATACGATTCGGTCGCGTTCGCGCTTGGGGAACAACGCAATGGTCTGGTTGATTCGCTCAAGGATTTCACCAGCCGCCTGGCCGAAGCGCTGAGCAAGGCCGCCGACGAAATCAGTAGCCTGGAAGTTGCGACCTACACCAGCGGCGACTTGGGGGGAGTCAAGTACGACTATGACACCAAAAAGCTCGCCGGTCAGCTCAGCTTGCGTGCGCTGACTCACGTCGCGTTCGATGGCGACACCCAAATCTGCGTGCCGGAAAGGGACAATGCGATTGACCACGACTTGTGGCAGATTCATCTGGAAATGGTCAAAGAGGCGCAGGCCAACCGCACACAATTCCTGGCGGCGATGGCCGAGATGGCGACCAAATTGGTCGGCATCCTGAAACCGTAAAATGGCTGAATATGGATTTGCACTTTCCGGCGTGACGTTGCCGGGAGAAAATGATCTCTTTGGCGTCTGGACGATGGCGCCGAAAGTTGCCGGTGTATCGTTCGATGCGAATGCTCCGACAGCGCCGGCTGATCCCACCTGGCGGGTTCGATTGCCGGAATCCGTGGATGCTGCGCAATCCATTTTGCAGACGCAACGCCTCGCCATTCAGCGCGGTGAATCGGCGTTGGCGCAGGCCGAGCAGCGCCTGGCTCGACTCGGCCACGCCGGTGAGGGTGTGTCTTTTGCCGCGTCCACTGGCCCAGAGGCTGATTTGCTGAGGGCGCTCAATGCGCTTCAACCGTCTGTGTCGTTTGGCTTACCGGGAAAGGAGGCGATCAGCGAGCAACTTGAAAACCTGACGCAATGGCAATCATTCCTCAATCAGGTTCGCGACATGGTCACGCACTATGCGCGCGTCGAGACTGAAGTGGCTGGGACTTGCGTGGGGCAAACAGCCGTTGGTTGGACGGGCGATTTCGAGTCCATTTGGACGCCGGGGGTTGCGTTGGCATGTATGCAGTTGCATCACCAGAGCGTCCACTTGGCGTTGGAGTCGCGATTGGCCTTGATCCGCATGGTGGCGATCGTGGCGACGGGCGCGGCGGGTCTGGCGGTCACGCTAAGTATCCCGGGCGGCCAATTGATGGCACTGCCAGCAATATGGAAATTCGTGCGGGATGTGCTCAAAGAAATACCCAATATCAAGTACCCAAGATCCAATTCCAAAGGAGAGCAAAATGGCAGAGATTAGTTTGCAAGAAGCAGTCAAAAAGTTTGCGAGCGATTTGGCGGTCAAGGTGAACACCTTTGTCGCCGACGTTGCGACGCTGGAGGTTTACACCTTCACCACGTCGCCCGATCAGGCTGCGTCCGTTTTCAAAGGTCCGGCTGATTTTGCCAGCCTTTCGGTCGAGTCCCGGGCCGCGCTGCGCGCCTATACCAAGGTTGAGTTCGAGGGTGACACAGTCGTCTGGGTGCCGACTGACGCCAACGGCGAGGTCAACAAGTCGGTGTGGGATTTGCATCAGATCGTCGTCAAACAAGCGATGGAGAATCGCGCGGACATGATCAAGACCGTAGGCGACGCAGCCGCTTCAGCACTCAAAGCCCTGGGGGTTGCCCGCGGTTGATCCGGTGAGCAGGCCCATACAACGATGCTACAAGGCGCGCTGCGGCGATACAGTCTGCTGTGCGCCTTGCCACTTTTCCGTATTTTTCTTCCTTGTGTCTTCTGGAAAGGATTGTTATACTTGTCGACAGTCGGTTACATTGAGAGTCGCTTTAACACGGAGAATGTGATGTGAACATCAAAAAGGCCGTCATCACGGCGGCGGGCCGCAACCAGCGCACCCTGCCGGTCCAATTGCTCATTGATCGCGATGGCACGGAGAAATCTGTGCTGCAAATCCTGGTCGAAGAGGCGTTGAGCGCCGGTGTGGAAGACATCGCCGTCGTCGTCGCGCCGGGCGACCAGGCTCCTTTTGCCAAGTCCGTCAATGAGCACGCTGGACGGTTGAGCTTTGTCCCTCAGGAACAACCGCTCGGGTATGGGCACGCCGTTTACTGCGCGCGCGATTTCGTGGGCGACGCCCCCTTCCTGCACCTAGTGGGCGACCATCTCCACGTGAGCCGCGATGACGAAGGTTGCGCCCGGCAACTGGTCAAGGTCGCGCAGGCCGAAGATTGCGCCGTCTCGGCGGTGCAGGCCACACGCGAAAACCTGTTGCCGTACTATGGCGTGGTCGGCGGGCGGCGTGTGCCGGGACGCAAGGACCTTTACGTCGTCGAGACGGTGGCCGAAAAGCCCACACCCACCGAGGCCGAATTGCGCTTCATCGTGCCGGGGCTGCGCGCCGGGCATTATCTGTGCTTCTTTGGGATGCACGCCCTGACTCCGACGGTGATGGATATTCTGGCGCAGCACGTCGCTGATGCGGGCGAGCGGGGTGGTGTGACACTTTCGGGTGCGTTGGCCGTGTTGGCGACTCGCGAGAAATATCTTGCGCTAGAAGAACGCGCCTGGCGTTATGACGTGGGCGTCAAATATGGACTGCTCACCGCACAACTGGCGTTAGCCCTCAGCGGACAAGACCGCGAAGATGTGCTGGCCCGCCTGCTGGAACTCGTCGCGCAGCGCGAACTAGGCGCAGGCCGGAGGTGAGGATGGGCCGGCTGCGACACATCATCACCTCGACGGACGCGGAAACTCGCAACCATTCGCTCGATGCCTTTTGCCGCACGGCATCGCTGCCGGAACTGGTGGCCGAGTGCGCCGATTTAGAGATTTTCCGCCGCGCCAGCGATAACCTTTATGAGCGGGTGCGCGCGCTGTTTTTCCTCTATGCCATTCACCGTTTTCATCTGCCGAACCAGCTAGAAGACCTGACAGGTTCCGGAAAACCTGTCAGGTCTTTGATCCCTTATGAAGGTTACACTCATCTCTTGCAGCGGCGTTTTGAAGAAGCCATCGAGATCTTTTTGGCGGTGCAGACGCGAGATGGCCCCAGTGAGAGCATTTCGAGCGCGCTGGCCGAAGCCTATCACCGCCTGGGTTTCCAGACGCTGGCCGATCAAGTCCGCCGCAGCGTGCGGTCAGCACGCGGCAACCAGTGGATGTTCCGCATCGGCCATCCGATGGATCAGCCGCTGCGCGTGCGTCGCGAGCTGCTGGGTCGCTCCGCCGATGGACTCTTTCCGATCCTTCACGAAGCGACGCCCGTGCGCATGGATCTTTCGCACAGTGCCTGGAGCGACATCTTTTTCTTGGGGATGGATTTCCCCGAAGGCGCGCGCGTTCTCAATGTCTCGATTGACCTGGCAGTGCGCGGGCGCGATGCGTTACCCCGCCCGCCCGTCGAAGCTTATGTGCGCGTGATTGATGAGCCGGTGTTGCGGCTGGCGAGTGTTGATCTGAGTGCGACGGCCGAGATCACCAGCTTGGCCGAAGTGTTCGATTATGCCCGCGATTATCTGGGTTTGCTCAAGGCGGCGATTATCGCCTCTGGCATTATCCCGCCGGGGATGGAAGGTTCCGGCGAGCGGCTGGAAGACTTGCTTGCGCGGCTGGTGGGATCGGGTTGCGGCCTCGAAGTGGTGAGCAACGTCAATGGCATTCCCAAGGGGTCGCGGCTGGCCGTGTCCACCAGCTTGCTGGCGTGCCTCATCGCCTGCTGCATGAGGGCCACGGGACAGACTGGTTCTCTCACCGGCTTGCTGGAAGAGCACGAGCGCCGACTCGTCGCAGCACGGGCGATCCTGGGCGAGTGGCTGGCCGGTTCCGGCGGCGGCTGGCAAGATTCGGGTGGCGTGTGGCCGGCCATGAAACTCATCACCGGCGTGCTGGCCGGCGCCGACGATCCCGAATACGGCATCAGCCGTGGCCGCTTGCTGCCTGCGCATCACATCTTGAGTCTGGACGAAGCCACGTCACAGACGCGGCAGCAGTTGCAAGACAGCCTCGTCCTGGTGCACGGCGGGATGGCGCAGAACGTCGGCCCGATCCTGGAGATGGTCACTGAAAAATATCTACTGCGCTCCGAAGCCGAATGGGTCGGGCGACAAAAAGCTTGCGGAATTCTCGACGAGATCGTGGGCCTGCTGCACGCGGGCGATGTGCACGGCATTGGCGATGCGACGACGCGCAATTTCTTTGGCCCCATCCAGACCATCATCCCATGGGCGACCACGCTCTACACCGAGCGGTTGATTGATCGCGTCCGCGCCGAGTTTGACCGCAGGTTTTGGGGCTTTTGGATGCTGGGCGGCGCCTCAGGCGGCGGGATGGGGTTCATCTTTGACCCGCAACATCGGGACGCGGCCAAAGACCGGCTGCACGAAATCATGTTGGCGACCAAGCGCCAGTTGGAGTACGCGCTGCCGTTTGCGATGGAGCCGGTGGTCTATGACTTTGCCATCAACTCGCGCGGCACACACGCCGATTTGCTGGCTGGCGATGCGGCGCTGATGCCGCCGGGTTATTACGTGCTGACCGTTCCGCGCTTGCTGCGCTATGATCCGCTCCAACTCCCCGTGACGCGCCGGGCCGAACTGAATCATTTTGGCGCAGCCTGCCGCACACAGCCGGAACTGAGCGGGATGGTGCAGGCGCTTTTTGACCGCATCATGCCGCGCGCGATTCACAAAGAGGGTGGGGGGCCGAGCCTGGAATCGCTATTGGACGAGTTAGGCTTTGACCGCATCCAACACGAGCAGATTCGTTCTGACTTGCGCAATGGCCGCATCGGTCTGGCCCAGAACCGGCTCCCGGCCAGCATAGACATCCGCGATGCGGAGCCGGGCGATGTGATAGACCCACAGGGTCTGGGAGCCCTTTCAAGTCTGGGGATGGATGCACTCCGCGATGGCGCGGTGGCCGTCGTGTCGCTGGCCGCGGGCGTGGGCAGTCGCTGGACGGAGGGCGCGGGCGTGGTCAAGGCGCTGCATCCCTTCTGCAAATTGGGCGGGAAGCATCGCACGTTTATCGAGGCGCATCTGGCTACCAGCCGACGCATCGGGCGAATGTGCGGCACGCCGGTCCCGCACATCATCACGACCAGTTATCTCACGCATGAGCCGATTCGATCTTTTCTGGCAGACCAGGAGAATTACCACTACCCCGGTCCGTTGATCCTTTCACCGGGGCGCACGGTGGGGCTGCGACTGATACCGATGACGCGCGATTTGCGCTTTGCCTGGGAAGAAATGCCGCAGCAGTTGCTCGACGAGCAGGCGCAAAAGGTACGCGATAGTCTGCACGCCGCGCTGATCGGCTGGGCGCGCCAGACCGGCGAAGGCAGCGATTATACGGACAACCTGCCGATGCAGTGCCTGCATCCCGTGGGGCACTGGTTCGAAATCCCCAACCTGCTCAAGAACGGCGCCCTGGCGCAGTTGCTAGACGAGCGTCCGGGCTTGCAGGTTTTGCTGCTGCACAACATTGACACGGTAGGAACGGATATTGACCCGGCGCTGCTGGGCTGGCATCTCCAGTCGGAGGCGGCGATGACGGTCGAAGTCATTCATCGCCGCGTCGAAGACCGCGGCGGCGGTCTGGCGCGGGCCGACGGCCACCTGCGCCTGATCGAAGGACTGGCGATGCCGCGCGAAGAAGACGAGTTCAGGCTTTCGTACTATAACTCAAACTCGATGTGGATTCACATTGACAAGCTACTGACGGTATTTGGCCTGACCCGCGCGGATTTGTGCGACGAGGGCAAGGTGGCCGAGGCGGTGCGGGCCGTGGCCGCTCGGATGCCCACCTACATCACGCTCAAGGATGTCAAGAAACGCTGGGGCCATGGCCAGGAAGATGTTTTCCCGGTGGCCCAGTTCGAGAAATTGTGGGGCGATATGACCGCGCTGCCGGAGATGAATTGCCGGTTCGTCGTCGTGCCAAGGCTGCGGGGGCAGCAACTCAAGGAGCAGGCGCAGCTTGACGGCTGGCTGCGCGACGGCTCGGCGGCGTTCGTGGAATCGTTGTGCGAGTGGGAATAGAGGAGCGGCGTGGAGGTGGTCGTGGAGACACTGGCAGCAATTCCCAGTCGTTTGGAGGTTGCGCACGCTCACAGAGAGCGGGGCGGACTGGTAGCAGCAGTTCTTCCTATCCACTATCCCCGCGCTTTGCTGCGCGCCTTTGAGATTCTTCCTATCGAGGTCTGGGGGCCGCCTCATGTGGATGTCGTTTATGGGGCGGCTCATTTACAGCCATACGTCTGCTCCATCGTTCGCAACGCTCTTTCTTTTCTCCAAACAGGTGGGCTGGATGTTGCGGACCTGATCATCGTTCCTCATGCCTGCGATTCGCTGCAGGGCTTTGCCAGCATTCTGATAGATTTCGTCCATCCCCGGCAGCCCGTCATCCCGCTGTATCTCCCGCGCGGGAAGCGAGAAAGCGATGCCACTTTCCTGACTGACGAGTTCCGTTCCCTGTACCGGCGATTGGAGGAGATCACGCATCGCTCTCCCTCCAACGCCGACCTGATGGCCGGCATCCGGCGCGAAGAAGCAGCGGACAATCTCTTGGCTCAACTGCACGAGCGCCGAAAGAATCTTCTGCTCACTCAAGTCGAGTTCTATCGTCTCATTCGTGCGCGTGAGTATCTGCCTGCCGAGACATTTGCTGAGCGGGCGAGCGCCGTTTTGGCGCAGGCTGCGCCCCCCCCCCCCACCCCCCCCCCCCCCCGGGGGGGGGGGCGCCGGACCCAAAACCCATATGGGCAT
>Ga0316628_100003735_pt1 | contig 11782 bp, 6 predicted proteins | sample OWC_Aug_M2_C1_D5_FD_207648 | JGI IMG/M metagenome (GOLD analysis project Ga0316628, IMG submission 207648) | Wetland soil microbial communities from Old Woman Creek delta, Ohio, United States - OWC_Aug_M2_C1_D5_C | ecosystem: Environmental > Terrestrial > Soil > Wetlands | place: USA: Ohio... | reverse complement strand
AGTCGTTGTGGCGTTCCGCTTCTTCGAGCTCTTCGCGCAGCTCCGCGAGGCGCCGCTTGTATTCGCGCCTTGCTTGCTGGTCGAGAATGGGGCCGGCATCGCCGGCGGCGACTCTCGATTGCGGCGCGGTCTCGCCTGCCACCAAATCGAGGACGTGAAAGTCCTGGCCCGGGTGCCGCAGGAGAAAGGCGATGTACTGGAGCCCTTTGCTGTCCCTGAGGCGGACCGTGACGCCGCCGTAAACAACCGTCCAGTACTGCCCTTCGCGCCGGAGAACATTTGCTGAGCCGGCAGCCTGTCCTTCCGCGTGCTCACCCTCGCCGTCGCCGCGAAGCGCCTGCGGGGCGAGTTTGTCGTACAGCGTTCGAGCCTTGGCCAGGCAGCCGCCCATCCCCAACTCCTCGAACGTGCACATTGCACGCGTCAAGAGCTCTCGTCCTTCTTGCCTGGAGGCGACGGTGTCGGAGACCAAGAGCATTTCGGCGTAGGCGAGCTGCGTTCTCGCCACCAACGGTGGTGATCCAATGGCCGTGTTCATTGCTAGCGCGCCCTGAAAGTGTCGCGTAGCGTCCGCCCCACGTGAAAGGGCCGCGGCGAGCATCCCAAGATGGCGAGATACAGATCCCTCGCAGATTCCGCCGATTCCTAAGACGACACATCGGTCGGCGTACGGAAGCAATAGTTCATAGAGTCTTGCCGCACTAACGGAATCATTCAGCGCGACACTGACCTCGGCCAGAATCCCAAGCGTAACCAGGCGGAAACCGTTTTCAGGAATATCGGTGAAGCTCATCCCTGCCATTCTATCGAAAACCTCACTGGCCCTCCGCGGCCGATTGCAGTTAACAAGAAGATGGGCGTAAGCAGCGCGAAAGGCGGGAATCGCAGGATGATCGTCGGCTAGCGGGCCAAGGATCGCTTCGATCTCAAGAAGTCGTCCTTGTACAAAACGTAGCAGGTAGAGTTGGGCGGCGAAGTAATGTGAGGCCGGCTCGATTTGCCCGGACTGGCCGAGGGAGAGGGCCTCATGGGCGAGCTTCTCTCCTTCGGAAAACCGTCCTGCCATCAATGCTCGCGTCGTCTGAAGCAGAGCAGCGTACCAACGATAGTACGGTTGCCGAAGTGCTTCCGCCAGTCGACTGCATGTATCGATCTCCAAATCGGCCGCGGGCCCATTGCCCAACTCCAGCAGATCGGTGCCGCGCCACAGTCGCGCTCGAAGGCACATCTCTGAATCGCCTAGGTCTCCCGCTAGTCGCACAGCTTCATCTGCGATGGCGAGACGCTCGCTGCTGTGCGTCGGCCCACACAGGGCATAGTGCGTCGCACCTAGGGCGAACAGTTCTGTCGCTGAGTCGCGGAGGGCCTTGGCCATTCTGACCGCCTCCCGACTCAAGTCCATGCGTCGCGCCTCGGAGGGGGAAAGGTAGAGCGCAATGGCCAGGCGAGCGAGGACGCGAGCATGCAGTGTGCTGTCCTCAGGCGCCAGGGCGCGATGCGCTTCCTCTAGGAGTGACACTAGCATGTCGTCGAAACGGCCAGGAACACTCCAGGGCTCGCCGCTCCCGAGAGCGGCGCGGGCGAGAAGCTCAGGATCTTGTATCGCCCTCGCCAGGCTAGTCGCCTCTTGGAAGACCTGCCGGGCCGTTGATATGACGCCCGCCTTGCCGTAGGCCTCCCCTAACGCCAGCAGTAGCTGGCAGCGCTCGCGGGGGTTCGGGGTAGTCAGGGAGCACGCCCGGATGGCACGCTCGTAGTGGCCAGCCGCTCCTTCGTATGCCAGGACGGACATCGCGCGTTGGCCTGCCTGCACCGAATAGCGAATCGCCTTGGCGACGTTGCCGCCGGGAAGCGATTCAAGGAAGTGATGGGCGACGGCGTCGACAAGGTCGGGATCGTTGAAAACTTCGATCGTCTCGCCAACGCGCGCGTGCAACGCGAGCCGTCGGGGAGTCGGAAGGCTTTCGTAAAAAAACTCTTGAACGAGGCCGTGGGCGAACTTGTATTGCCCAATCTTCTCCCCCACGAGAACTCGGTTCGCAACAGCCTCGTCGAGGGTTTCCACTAGTCGAGACAAGTCGAGATCGACGACGGGTTCGAGCAAGCGTAGCTCGAACGTGCAGCCCAGGACGGAGGCGATCTCCAAGACGCTGCGGCACATCGCCGTCAATGAGCTGACACGACGTGTGATCGCTTCACGGACCGTCAGGGGTATCGGGAGGGAAGGGCGGGGCATGCTGTCGAGCTGCCCGATCCTGCGCTCCGCGACCAGGAGTCGCACGGTTTCCTGGACGAAGAACGCGTTCCCGTTGGTCTTTTCCGAAATCGCGGCGACCAACGAGCCGGAAACGACCGTCCCGGCGTTCGCCGCTACCAGTCGTGCGACGTCTCGCTCATTGAGTCCTCTGAGATTCAGAATCATCGTGATCGCGTGTCGCGCCAGGTCGCAGAGAGTAGCCGCAAACTCCGGCTGCTGCTCTGGCTCGGCATCACGACAGGTCCCGAGGATGAGTAGGCGACCCTCGCGCAACTCCGCCGCCAGGAAGCGGAGCAGCAGCAGCGACGCGCGGTCGGCCCACTGGAGGTCATCCAGAATCAGAAGCAGCGGCTGCGTGGCAGAAGCACTCTTGAGGAAGCTGGCGAAGCTATCGAACAAACGGAAGCGGGATTCTTCCGGTGTCAGGTGCTCGCTCAGGAGAGGGGACGTCGCCGAAGTCGAGCGAGCCAACTCCGGAACCAGTTGCACGATGTCACCTGCCCCGGCGCCCAACTCAGCTGCAACCGTAGCCGGGTCGCGATCCTGAACCTGCGCGCGAATGATTTGAATCCACGGCCAGAAGGCGGGCGCCCCTTCGCCCTCCCAGCACCTGCCGTAGCGGACTGCAACTCCGCCCGTGTCGGTTGCCGTCGCAAACTCCTCGGCGAGCCGTGTCTTGCCAATCCCCGCCTCGCCAGTGAGCAGGACCAGCCTCGTATGGCCGCTGCGCGCTTCTTCGAGAGCCACTCGCAGAGTCTCCATCTCGAGCTCTCGGCCGACGAAGATGCTGCCCGGTCCCATCCCCCGGCGCTGCGACTGCCCACCCCAGCGCGGGGGAGGCCGCTTCTGGTCCGCCAATGACGAAACGGGCTGATGACCGGGATCTGTAGTCAAATGCGTCGCGAGTTGCGGGTCGCTGCTACTATCCGAACGCATGGCTCACCGCGCAAACAGCTCCGTAGTCGTCATGCGGATTTCTGTCAAGGGCAAACGACAGACGGGCCACAAAGTACCTAAGACCAGGAAAAGAGGCCTCGCACCATTTGGTGGAGGGAGCGGGTCCGTAACCGCCGGACATGACGCTCGCCCACGCGGCTGAGGCGGGGCGCGACTCTCGAACGTGCCCTGGATTACTATGCTACGGCTTGAACGCCGCTCGCACCTCGGCGAGCAGGTCCTCGCGGCAGAGCACGTCGAGCGCGGTCATCGCCAGCGCCTTGGCGCCGTCGAGCACCGCGCGGTCGCCGGTCTCGGAGGCGGCACAGTCGGCGAAGTCGGTCGAGTGCAGCGGGATGCTCGCCGGCGAGGCCGCGATCATCGGGTGGATCGACGGTACCAGCTTGCTCACGTTGCCCATGTCGGTGCTGCCGGTGACCGAAGCGGGCACGTCGCGGAGATCCAGCAGACGCCGACCGAGCTGCTCCGCGTTGGTCGCATACGCCGACGCCAGCGGCATGTTGGTGTGCATGTCCGAGTACTGCTCGCCCTGCCAGTGATACTCGAGCCGCGCCCCGGTCGCCTCGGCGCCGGCGCGAAAGCACCCGAGCACCCGGCCCTTCAGCTTCTCCAGCCGCGCCTCGGTGGCCGCGCGCACGTAGAACACCCCCGCCGCCCGCTCGGGCACGATGTTGGGCGCCTGGCCGCCGTCGGTAATGATCCCGTGCACCCGCTCGGTCTCGCGGATGTGCTGGCGTAGCTGCGCGATCGCGTTGTACGCCGTGATCAGCGCGTCGAGCGCGTTGACTCCCCGGTGCGGGAACGCCGAGGCGTGCGCCGCCTTGCCGTGATACTCCACCGCAAGGGTCGCGATCGCCAGCACGTTCATCGCCGGCAGATCCACCCCGGCCGGATGCACCATCATCGCCGCGTCGATCCCCGCAAAGGCGCCGCACTTGGCCATCAGGATCTTGCCGCCGCCGCCTTCCTCGGCAGGCGTGCCGAGCACGACCACGCTGCCGCCGCTGCGCCGAATCACCTGCGCCAGCGCCGCGCCCGCGCCGGCCCCCGCCGTGGCAATGATGTTGTGGCCGCAGCCGTGCCCGATGCCCGGCAGCGCGTCGTACTCGCACAGCAACGCCACGCGCGGCGCTCCGTTCCCGATGCGCGCGACGAAGGCCGTCGGCAGATCGCAGGCGCCGCGCTCGACCGCGTACCCGCTCTGCTCGAGAAACTCGGCCAGCCAGGCGCTCGCCTGATGCTCCTCGAACCGCAGCTCGGGATGGGCGTGGATCCGGCGGCTCAGATTGATCAGGGACTCGCTCTGCTCGTCGACCGCGGCACAAACCTGGCGTTTCAGCTGCGCGAGAGAGTCGCTCACGTCCGCCTCACTGTCCCTGCGTCGTCCCGTTTGCATCGGTGCCGGTGTCGCTGTCGCCGTCCCCCATGTCGAGGACCCCTTCGGCCAGCGATCGCACGTCGTCGTCCGGGTCGTGCAAGGCTTGGCGCGCGGCCGCGATGGCGCGCTCACCGCCCATGTCCGTCAGCACGCCGAGCGCTTCGAAGCGCACCTCGGGGTCGGGATCGCTCAATGCTCCCTGCAGCGCATCGGCCGGGCCGGCTCCCTCCATGTCTCCCAAGGCGTCCACCGCCGCCATGCGCACGTCCGCGTCCTTGTCGCGCAAAGCCTGCGCCAGCACCGCCACCGCCTCGGGATTTCCGGAATCCTCGAGTTGCATCACCGCCGCCAGCCGGTTGTCAGGATCGGGGTCGAACAAGGCTTTCTGCTTCAACGAGGCGAAGTCCGACTCTTCGGCCGGCGCGGGGGCTGGTCGCGCGGGCGCCTGAGCTGCCGGCGCGCCGACGGGCGGCGCCATCGCCCGCCTCGGCGCTGGTACCTTGCCGGCGGGCAGCGCTCGCCGGCTGAACTCGTGTATCGCCAATTCTCCCTGCTGGGGTTGCGCCACCTCCGGCGCTTGCGGGATGGCGGCCTTCGGGGCGGGTGCCGCCGGCACCGAGGCGGCTTGCGGCTGGGGCGGAGCAGGTGACCGCCGCCTGACCACCAGGGACACCACGACGGCGAGCACCGCGATCGCCACCGCCGCGCCCAGGCTCAGGCCGACCGGCCATCCCGCTTTCGAGGAGCTCTCCGTCTGTCGCTTGGAATCGTTGGGGTTATTTGCCACGACGTCGGTCCCGTTCTGCCTCATAGCAACTCCGAAGCTCACTCACCGTGTCGGCGCCGACGTCCGCCGCTTTGCGCAATAGTGCCTCGTCCGTCGACGCAATTGCTTCCTCATGCCGTCCTTCGCGCCACAAGCCGTCAATTTCCTGCAGGTGCGCGGTCATGTGGGCGCTGTCGATCGCGGCCGGATACGGAACCAGCAGGTTCTCCACCTCGGCCGGCTCCAGCTTCAGGACGCCCTTGCCGTAATGCCTTCCGATCAGCTCGCAACCGAGCAGGGCGGCGGTGCTGGTGAAGGCGGTCACAACTGCCGTCATATTCACCCCTCGGCCTGGCTGAACGCTGTGGAGTGCGTTTGCGTGTGTCACGTTCGCTTCATTGAGTAGCATGCGTGGCTGGCGGGGACAAAGGTAAGGAAGCAGGGCCGCCGGGGTGCCCGGCGGGGGCAAGGCGTACCACGTCGGACGCCGCCGACAGGTGGCCCGCTCCGGAACGCCGTCGCGCTCGCCCTGCTCGAGATAGGTGCGGGTTCCTCGATCGAGCTTGGCCGCGCCCGGAATGGCCAGAAGGTAGCAGGCTTGGTCGGATGCCTGCAGCCTCTCCCAGTCGATGGATCGAAACACGAGGCCGTCGGCGGCGCGCGCGCTTGGCAGCGCCGGCTGCATGTACTTGGGGTTGATGTCATGCGCTGCGGAGGGGCTGAGAATGAAGAAGCGATTCGAGCCGGTGACGACGCCGGCGTCGATCCGAACCAGATCGCCCAGCCGCCGCAGGATGCCAGCCCGTTGCAGCGAGCGCAGCAACGCTCCGGCCGGAGTGGGTAGCGACGCGCCCGACCAACGCAACGGCGCCGCCTCCGCGACCTGCGGCGGAGCGAGATCGGGCTCGGCCAGCGCCCCGACCAGGGCCGCCGGCTCGACGACGCGCACGGCGTGCACTCCCGCGCGACCGTCGGCGGCGCCGAACAGGACAGCGACCTCGCCGCAGCCACGCAACGGCCGCTCGAAGGTTACCACCGTCAAGGCAGGGAACAGCTGCGCCAGGTAGGTCCGCACGTCGGCCGCATAGTGCGCGTGGAGCAGGGCGGCCGGCACGGCCAATGCCAATCGCCCGTCGGGCCGCACGAAGGAGGCGGCATGAACGATCAACGCCGCCCAGGGAGGAGCGCTCTCGGGCAGCTCGATGCCGGCTTCGGCGGCCACGCGGCAGGCCTGTTTCCGGGCGGCCGCGCTGGCGGTGCCGCCGCTGATGGCGCCGAGGACGACACTGACCGCCGGCGGCGCGGATCGCTGAAACGGCAAGCGGGTGCGCGGCTCGGCGCGCAGGAAGTCCTCGCGCCGGATCAGTCGCGCGACGCTGCCGGTGAGCTGGTGCAGCCGGCGGGCGGTGCGGGCACTGGCCTCGGGGTCGGCGTCGTAGCCGTGCAGGCGATTCGACACCTCGGTGGTGGCCACGCCGAGCGCGATCAGCCGAGCTGCGGCGGCGGCGAGAAGAGCGCCGTCGCCGCAGCTCGGGTCGAGCACGGTGTCGCCGGCGGATCGCACCGCCCAGTCCGTCATGGCCCCGACCAGGTCGGCGGGCAGGAACGTGGTGGCGGCCGACGCGGCTTGCGCCGCCGGCGCGCCGAAGTGCTGGCGCAGCAGCAGGGCGCTTTCGGCCGGGTGCTGCTGCAGGATCGCCTGCAGGTCCGCGGGCAAGCGGCCGGCGAGCAGCAGCAGCTCGTCGTGTTGCTCGCCGAAGTATGCGGCCACCCGGTTCAGCAGATCGTCGTCGGGAGCGGCCAGGCCGCGCTCGACCCGGCTCAACAGGCTCGCCGAGATCCCCACCGCATCGGCGACGTCGCGCACACGCAGCCCGCGCGCGCGACGCAGCAGGCGCAGGCGCTGTCCGAAAGGTCGGGTCATGCCGTCTCCCATGACGGCTGCGGGCTTAGCGCATCGGCTCGGTCGAAGTCGACCGCTCGCCGAACCCGCAACGGCACCGCTCACGAGGCTGCTGCCTCGGGCGCTTGACGCTCGAGGCGATCGAGCTTGGCGTAGAGCGACTCGATCTCGTCCTTGAGCTTGGCGAACTGGCTGAAGACGGCCTGCGGGTTGGGATGAGTCTGGTAGAAGTCGGGGTCGTTGATGGTCGAGCCCACGTCGCCGAGCTCCCCTTCCTTCTCGGCGATCAGCCGCTCCACCTCGGCGGCCTCGCGGGTGCGTCTTTCGGCCTCGCGCGCGGCCCGCTTGGCGGCGGCTCGCTCGCGCGCCAGCTTGTCCCGATCGCCGTTGGTTTTGTCGGGCGCCTCGGCCTCCTCCGCCGCCATTACCGGCACGACCGGCGCCGCCGGCTCGCCGGCCTTCTTGGCAAGGTACGATCCGTAGTTGCCGAGATAGCGCACGGCGGTGCCGTGGCCGACCTCGATCACCTCGTCGGGCAGGCGGTCGAGGAAGTAACGGTCGTGCGCGACGAAGACGAGGGTTCCCTTGTAGTCGAGCAGCGCCTGCAGCAGCACCTCCTTGGCGGCGAGGTCGAGGTGGTTGGTCGGCTCGTCGAGCAGCAGACAGTTCATCGGGTGCAACAGCAAGGTGGCGAGGGCGAGCCGGCTGCGCTCGCCGCCGCTGAGCACGCGCGTGCGCTTGAAGACGGAGTCGCCGCTGAACAGAAACGCGCCGAGCAGGGTGCGCACCTGCGGCACCAGCTCCATCGGCGCGGCGGCGGTGACCACGTCGAGGACGGTCTTGTCGGGATCGAGGCTGGCGCCGCGATCCTGGGCGAAATAGCTGAGCGAAACGTTGTGGCCGACGCGGCGCTCGCCGGTGTCGAGCTCGTCCACTCCCGCCAACAGCCGCATCAGCGTCGACTTGCCAGCGCCGTTCGGCCCCACCAGCGCGATCTTGTGACCGCGTTCAATGGTGAGGTCGAGGCCCTCGTAGACGCTGACCTCGCCGTAGCGCTTGCCGGCGCGGTGGAGCTCCAAGACCGTCCGGCCGCTGCGTGGCGGCTGCGGAAAGCGGAAGTGCACCGTGCGCACACCGCCTTCCGGCGGCTCGAGGCGATCGATCTTGTCGAGCTGCTTGATTCGGCTCTGGACCAGCGCCGCCTTGGAGGCCTGGTAACGGAAGCGGCTGATGAAGGCCTCGATACGAGCGATCTCTTCCTGCTGCAGCCGGTAGGCCTCTTCCTGCTGGCGCAGGCGCTCCTCCTTCTCGACCAGGTAGTGGCTGTAGTCGCAGTCGAAATCGCTCAGGCGTCCGCGCGACAGCTCGGTGATGCGGGTGACGCACTGATCGAGAAAGTAGCGGTCGTGGGCGACCAGGATGACGGTGTACGGATACGAGCGCAGGAAGGCTTCGAGCCAGTCACGCGCCTCGAGATCGAGGTGGTTGGTGGGCTCGTCGAGCAGCAGCAGCCGGGGTTGCTGCAGCAGCAAGGTGGCGAGCGCGATGCGCATCTGCCAGCCGCCGGAAAACTCGCTGCAGTCGCGCGCGAAGTCGTTGGCCTTGAAGCCGAGGCCGGCCAGCACCGCCTCGGTCCGGCTCTCCATGTCGTAGCTGCCGTGCGTGTCCCACGCCTCGCGCGCCGCCGCGTAGGCGGCCATCAGCGCGTCGTGCTCGGGATCGTCCGCGGCGCTGTGGGCAAGAGCGTTCTCGAGCCGGCGGCACTCGGCCTCGATCTCGCGGACGTGATCGAACGCGGTCATGGCCTCGGCCAGCACCGTGCGGCCGCTGAGCCCCATGATCTCCTGCGGCAGGTAGCCGACGTCCGTTCCCTTGGGCGTGCTGATGGTCCCGGCATCGGCTTCGATCTCGCCCGCAATCATGCGCAGAAGGGTCGACTTGCCGGACCCGTTGGCGCCCACCAGGGCGACTCGCCCGCCGAGCGGCACGAACCAGTTCACCTTGTCGAGGACGACCTGGCCGCCGAAGGACTTTTGAAGATTGGTGACGGTCAACACGGCAGTTTTTCTAGCCGGGCCTCGGGGTGCTCGCAAGCCGCGAGGGTCCGAGGCCGGGGCGCGCGCTTGCAAGTTCGGCGCGTGTTTTCTATCCAAGACGGGCTCGCCCGGAGGGAAATGCCATGCAGATCGCGCGCGTCGGCAAGCTGAATCTCGCCTACTACGTCCAGGGGAGCGGCTTCCCGGTGTTGATGATCCAGGGGCTCGGCGGGCGGGCGGCCGACTGGGGCAGTGTGCCGGGCGAGCTCGCGAGCCGCTTTCGGGCCGTGACCTTCGACAACCGTGGCACCGGCCAATCGGACAAGCCGGACGAGGAGTACAGCTTGGAGGTCATGGCCGACGAGGCGGTGGCGATCCTCGACGCTGTCGGGCAGAGCCGCGCGCACGTCGTCGGCGTGTCGATGGGCGGGATGATCGCCCAACTGGTTGCCCTGCGGCATCCGCAACGGGTCGATCGTCTGGCGCTCCTCTCGACGGCGCCCGGGGGGCCGAACACCGTGCCGCCAACGCCCGAGGCGATGACGGCGTTGATCCCGGACATGAGCAAGCCGCCGGAGGAGATCGTGCGCCAGGCGATGCAGTTGATCGCCGGGCCGGGGTTCGCCGACACCCATCCGGGGGTCATTCGCGAGATCGTGGCGACGGCGATGAGCGCGCCGACCCCGCAGTTCGTCTTCGCCCGCCAGATGGCGGCCATCATGGCGAGCGACCGCTACCAGCAGCTACCGCAGATCAAGGCGCCGACGCTGGTCATCCACGGCGACGCCGATCCGCTCGTTCCCTACGTCAACGGCGAGATTCTCAGCCAGCGGATTCCAGGAGCCAGGCTCGTCACCCTGCGCGGCTGTGGACACCTGGCGATGTGGGAGCAGCCGCGCGCGCTGAGCACGGCGCTGCTCGAGTTCTTCGCCGGAGAGGCGCCGAGCGAGCCGTGACCCTCCTTCTTCGAATAACCGGCGCGATCTCGTTGCTGTGGGCGGTGCTGCTGACGGGCGGTAAGCATCTTTACTTGATCGGCGAGCGGGCCACGCCCCTGCACCACGCGCTCGCCAACGGTCTCGCCATCTCCAGCGTCGTGTTCGCCTTCCTATTCTTCCGCGCCGCCACGGACCCGCCGCGCGAGCGCACCGTGATCTACGGTGCCATCGCCCTGCTGGCTCTCAAGATCGCCAACGATCTCTACGAGCTGCTGGCGCTGCTCAGGGGCCCCGAGGCCTTTCCGAGCATGCTGGATCTCATCGCCAGCCTGGCTTTGCTGGTCGGGATCCTCCAGGCGTTGCCCGGAACGCTGGCGGCCGGACGAGGCGAAGTCGATCGCCGATAGGGCGGTCGGCGGCTCCCCGCGCAGCGCCGCGGGCAGCGCACGTCTCCGAGCCCTAGCCGCCAGATCCCCATCGGCCGGGGACGGCCGTGTGGCATCGCGGACACGTGCCCGCGTCGAGCAGGATCCGGCGGATTTGGAAGCCGCGCCGCTCGACGACCGTTTCGTCGCAGCTCGGGCAGCGCGTGTTTTCGAAGCGGCCGACGTGCCCGGGCAGGTTGCCGGCGTAGACATAGCGCAGCCCGGCTCGCCGCCCGAGCTCGACGGCGCGCAGCAACGTCTCGGCCGTGGTGAAATCGCGATCGCTCATCTTGTAGTCGGGATGAAACGCGGTCACGTGCCACGGAATGTCGGGTGACACGGAAGCGAGAAAGCCGGCCAGCTCGCCGAGCTCGCTATCCGAGTCGTTGAATCCAGGCACGATCAGGGTGACCACCTCGACCCAGATCTTCATTTCGACCAGCCGGCGGATGGTGGCGACCACGTTGTCGAGGACGCCGCCGAGCTTGCGGTACTGCTTGTCGTTGAATCCTTTGAGATCGACCTTGTAGAGATCGACCCACGGTCGCAGGTACTCCAAGACCTCGGGGGTGCCGTTGCCGTTCGAGATGTAGGCGGTCATCAGACCGTAGGCCTTGGCGACCTTGAAGACTTCGACCGCCCACTCGCTGGTGATGAGCGGCTCGTTGTAGGTGCTGGTCACGATCTCCGCACCGTGGTCGAGCGCGACGCGAACGAGCTGCTCGGCGTTGACTGGTCGCGGCGCGGTGCCGGCGGCCGGATCGCGGAGCGCCTGCGACGTCAGCCAGTTCTGACAGTAGCCGCAGTGGTAGTCGCAACCGAGCATTCCGAAGCTGAGAGCCCGGGCGCCCGGTCGGGCGTGGAAGAACGGCTTCTTTTCGATCGGATCGCACTGCAGCGCGGCGACGTAGCCGCGGGGCACGTGGAGCTTGCCCGAGCGGTTGAATCGCACCTTGCAGATTCCCAGCTTGCCGTCGGGGAGAAAGCAACGATGGCCGCAGGCAACGCAACGGAGCGCGTTGTCGGGCAGGGGCTGGTAGAGCTCGCCCGCGACGGTGTGCCGCTCCAGCACTTGCTGCAGGCTGGACGCTCCGTTGGTTGCTTGCATGGACAACCAAAGTA
>Ga0316628_100003734_pt1 | contig 11782 bp, 11 predicted proteins | sample OWC_Aug_M2_C1_D5_FD_207648 | JGI IMG/M metagenome (GOLD analysis project Ga0316628, IMG submission 207648) | Wetland soil microbial communities from Old Woman Creek delta, Ohio, United States - OWC_Aug_M2_C1_D5_C | ecosystem: Environmental > Terrestrial > Soil > Wetlands | place: USA: Ohio... | reverse complement strand
CGGCGGCGAAGGCGAACGTCGCCGCGCCGTCCGCGGAGCCGAGCAGAGTCTCGGAGGCGCGCTCGGGGTGGGGCATCAGCCCCACGACGTTGCGGCCCTCATTGGAGATGCCGGCTATGTCGCGGAGCGAGCCGTTGGGATTCCCGCCCACGTAGCGGAACACCACCCGCCCCTCGCGCTCCAGCCGGTCCAGCGTCGCGTCGTCGGCGACGTAGCGCCCCGCGCTATGCGCGACCGGTGCGCGGATCAGGTCGCCCACGCGGTACGGCGCGGTGAAGAGCGAGTCGGTCGCCTCGACGCGGATGGTCACCCAGCGGCACACGAACGCGAGGCCCGAGTTCCGCGCCAGCGCCCCCGGCAGCAGCCGGGCCTCGCACAGGATCTGGAAGCCGTTGCAGATGCCGAACACCGGGCGCCCGGCGTCCGCGTGCGCCGCCACCGCCTTCATTACCGGTGAGAAGCGCGCTATTGCCCCCGCCCGAAGGTAGTCGCCGTAGGCGAAGCCGCCGGGGAGGACGACGACGTCGGCGCCGCGCAGGTCGGTGGAGCGGTGCCACACGTACTCGACCTCGTGGCCGCGGTCGCGGGCGGCGTGCCACGCGTCCGAATCGCAATTGGAGCCGGGGAAGCGCACGACGGCGACCTTCACGCCTGCGGCTCCACGGCGTCGAGGACGAAGTCCTCGGTCACGGGGTTGGCGAGCAGCCGCTCGCACATCCGGCCCGCGACCTCGCGCGCCGCGGCTTCTGATGCGGCGTCCACGGTCAACTCGATGCTCCGGCCCACGCGGGTCCCGCCCACCCCGGCGAAGCCCAGCGCCGCGAGGGCGTGCTCCACGGCCTGGCCCTGCGGGTCGAGGATGCCGGTGCGCGGCATGATGCGCACTCGAACCCGGTAGCGCATCAGCGACCCTCCCCCCGCGCGCCGCCGCGGCGCCGCGCCCGGAGTCCCAGCGGGAACGCGATGCGCGGGCCTCTGGCGTGATCCTGGCCGCCGCCCTCCGCCGCTTCCGCGGCCGCCGCCTCGCGCTCCTGCGGCCGCTCCAGGAAGCCGAAGTACACCGCCTTGAGCACACCCCACGCTATGAACACCAGCGCGGCCGGGAAGAAGAAGTACGCCGGGAAGTAGACCGCCGCGAACAGCACGAACAGCAGGAACGCCAGGGCCGCCCTCTGGCCCCACGTCCGGATGCCGACGCGCGGCACCACGGGGTAGGGCACGTGGCTGAGCATGAGCAGCGAGAGGAACACCATCAGCACCGCCAGCAGCAGCGGCCACGGCAGGTAGGCCAGGTGCTCCCGGAAGAACTGCGTCTGCGCGAAGGGGACGAACGTGGCTACGGTGCCTCCGGCGGCCGGCGAGGGCAGCCCGAAGAACATGGTCTTCGCGCGCCCGGCCTGCTCCACGTTGAACCGGGCCAGGCGCGTCGCCATGGCCCACACGAAGGCGAAGCACAGCAGCCACGACCACTCGCCGCGGCTGAACTGGTAGAAGAACATCAGCAGCGCCGGGGCGACGCCGAACGAGATCACGTCGATCAGCGAGTCCAGTTCGGCGCCGAACGCGGTGTCGGTGCGCGTCATCCTGGCCACGCGCCCGTCGAGCAGGTCCATCACGCCGGCGATGACGACGAACCACGCCGCGCGCTCGAACTGGCCGCGGCTCGCCTCGACGATCGACCAGATGCCGAAGAAGAGGCTGCCCGACGTGAACGCTCCGGGCACGATGATGATCGCGCGGCGCACGCCGGTCCGGCCGTGGGGAGTGGTCATGACGGGTACTCCGCGATGATGGTCTGGCCGGCCCGCACGCGGTCACCTCGGGCCACCGCGACGACTGCGGCGGGAGCGAAGAACACGTCCACGCGCGACCCGAAGCGGATCATGCCGAACCGCTCCCCCTGCACGGCCGCGTCGCCAGGGGCCACGTCGGTCACGATCCGGCGCGCCACCAGCCCGGCGATCTGCCGCACCAGCAGCCGGCCGCGCGGCCCGCGGATTCCCACCGACGCCTGCTCGTTCACCAGCGAGGCCTTGTCCGTGCTCGCCACCAGGAACTGGCCCGGGTTGTAGTGGACGATGTCCACCTCCCCCGACGCCGGGAAGCGGTTCACGTGAACGTTGAAGACGTTCATGAAGATGGAGACGCGCGTCGCCGCCCCGTGAAGATACACGGGCTCGTCCACCCGGGCGACGTCGATCACCCTGCCGTCTGCGGGCGCCACCAGCAGCGCGTCGCCGCGCGGACCGGGCCGCTCCGGGTTCCGGAAGAACGCCGCCACGAACACGGTGAGCAGCGCGGCCGCAACGGGCAGCGCGCTCGTCCAACCGGGCCACGCCCAGGCCACCACGGCCAGCGCGGCCGTGAGCGCGGCGCCCGTCGCCACGAACGGCCAGCCTTCGGGGGCGATCCTCACTCGAGCGTCTCCAGCGCGCGCCCCGCGAGGAGGCGGTACGCGTACCGGTAGCGCTCGCTGGTGGCGCCGACGACCTCGGGGGGCAGCGGCGGCGCCGGCGCCTCGCCGTTCCAGTGCCCGGCCCTCCGCAGGCCGTCCAGGAAGTCGCGCACCGGCTGCTTGTCGAAGCTCGGCTGGCTGCGGCCCGGCAGGTAGCCGTCAACCGCCCAGAACCGCGAGGAGTCCGGCGTCAGCGCCTCGTCGATCAGCAGCAGCGAGCCGTCGGGCGCGGTGCCGAACTCGAACTTCGTGTCGGCGACGATGATGCCGCGCTCCGCCGCGTGGGCGCGGGCCTCCGCGTAGATGGCGATCGACCGCTCGCGCAGCGCGCGCGCCAGGCCGCCAAGCGCCCGCTCCACTCGCGCGAACGTCACATTCTCATCGTGGCCCGCGTCGGCCTTGGTGGCCGGCGAGAAGATGGGCGGGTCGAGCCGGTCGGACTCGCGCAGGCCCTCCGGCAGCCTCTCGCCGGCCAGGGTCCCGCTGGCCCGGTACTCCTTCCACGCCGAGCCCGAGAGATAGCCGCGCACCACGCACTCGAACGGGACCGGTGTCGCCCGGCGGCACAGCATCGCCCGGCCGGCGATCGCGGCGCGGTGCGGGGCCAGCCCCGGCACTTCGCGCACGATCTCGGCCGCGTCCGCCGTGATGCAGTGGTGCGGGCTCGCCGCCGCGAGCCGCCGGAACCAGAACGCGCTGAGCTGCGTGAGCACCGCGCCCTTGTCGGGAACCGGCTCGTCCAGCACGATGTCGAAGGCGCTGATGCGGTCGCTGGCGACGATGAGGAGCCGGTCGCCGTCCACCCGGTACACTTCGCGCACCTTGCCGCGACGGACCAGAGGCAGGGGCAGGGCGCTCTCTCTGACGGCCGTCATACGCGTACCTCGCAAGGGGGTGCCTCGCCCAGCTGGTCGAGCAGGGGCAGGGCGACGTCGCGCAGGAACTCGAGGACCTGCTGGGGCGCCCGCCCGCAGTAGTTGAGCGGATCGAGATCGCGCGCCACGGCCGCCACGTCCGCGCCGCGGAACGCCGGGTCGGCGGCGAGGCGCTGCAGCAGGTCGTTGGGCGCGCCCTCCTCGGCGACGGCCCGCGCCACGTCCATGCTGTGCCTGCGGATCACCTCGTGCAGCGTCTGGCGGTCGCCGCCGGCCGCGACCCCGAGCAGCTGACACCGCTCCGTCGCCATGAACGGCAGCTCGCGCAGCACGTGGCGCAGGATCACGCTCTCGCGCACCTCCAGGCCGCCCGCGACGTTCGCCGCCAGCACGAGCAGCGCGTCGCAGGCCAGGAAGCCCTCCGGCAGCACGATGCGCCGGTTGGCGCTGTCGTCCAGCGTCCGCTCCAGCCACTGCTGCGCGGCCGTCTCCGCGGCGTTCGCCGGCAGGTGCATCACGTACCGCGCCAGCGACACGATCCGCTCCGCCCGCATCGGGTTGCGCTTGTACGCCATGGCCGAGGAGCCGATCTGCTCCGCCTCGAACGGCTCGAGGATTTCCCCCTCGTGCTGGAGCAGCCTCAGGTCCGCGGCCATCTTCGCGGCCGACTGCGCCACCGACGCCAGCGCCGCCAGGACCAGCGCGTCGGTCTTGCGCGGGTACGTCTGGCCGCTGACCGGTACCACCCGCGCGAACCCCATCTTCGCGGCGATCAGCGCGTCCAGACGCCGCACCCTCTCGTGATCACCGTGCAGCAGGTCGAGGAACGACGCCTGCGTTCCGGTCGTGCCCTTGCAGCCCAGCAGCGCCAGCTGGTCGAGCCGGTGCCGGACCTCGATCGCGTCCTGGATCAGGTCCTGCATCCACAGCGTCACCCGCTTGCCGACCGTCGTGAGCTGCGCCGGCTGGAAGTGGGTGTAGGCCAGCGTGGGGAGCGCGCCGTACCGCTCGGCCGCCAGCGCGAGCGGGCGCAGCACCGCGCCGATCCGCGCCAGCACCAGCTGCAGGGCGTCGCGCAGGATGATGATGTCGGCGTTGTCGGTGACGTACGCCGACGTCGCGCCCAGGTGGATGAACGCCCGCGCCGACGGCGCCGCGTCCCCGAAGGCGTGCACGTGCGCCATCACGTCGTGCCGGAACCGCGCCTCGTACTCCGCCGCCCGCGCGAAGTCGATGTCGCCCGCCTTGGCCCGCATCTCCGCGATGGCGCCCTCCGGAATCGCCACCCCCACCTCGCGCTCCGCCTCGGCGAGCGCGATCCACAGCCGGCGCCACAGCCCGACACGCACGCGCGCCCCGAACAGCTCCTGCATCTCCCGCGAGGAGTAGCGCGTGCCCAGCGGCGAGGCGTAGCGCTCGTCGCCGCTCACTGCGTTCCCCACATGTCCGCGTAGACAACCTGGTCGCCGCGCGCGATGAAGAACCGCATCGCGGTCCTCCCCCCGAGGTAGCCCACCACCTGCTGCACCTGCTCCGCTCGCGCGATCTGGTAGTTGTTGATCTGGACGATCACGTCGCCCGGCTGCAGGCCCAGCGTGCTCTGCCAGGTGGGGCCAGCCGCCACGACCAGGGCGCCGCGGTTGACCGCGAGCCCGCGCTCCGCCTGGATGTCCGGCGTCACGGTGATCAGCTCCAGGTCGCGCAGGTTGATGCGCTCGGCGTTCGCGGACGGGGGGGCGGCGGCGGCGATGCGCAGCTGGGCGCTGCCGCCGCCGCGCTGGACCACGAGCCGCAGCGTGTCGCCCGGCGCCAGGTCCAGCAGCGCCTTCTCCCACCCGAGGAAGCTGCGCAGCACCAATCCCGCGGCGCGCTCGACCACGTCGCCGGGCTTGAGGCCCGCCGCCGCACCCGGCCCGCCCGGCGCCACCCGCCGCACCACCACGCCGGGCTGACGCCGCCAGTCCGACGACTGGGGCCGCGCCTCGGTGATCTCCACACCCACCCAGCCGCGGCGCACCTGCCCGTGCTGGCGCAGCTCCTGAGCCACCCGCATCGCCCGCTCGATCGGGATGGCGAACCCGATCCCGACGTTGCCGCCCGTCTGGCTCAGGATGAACGCGTTCACTCCGACCACATCGCCGTCCGCGTTGACCAGCGGCCCGCCCGAGTTGCCGGGGTTGATCGCCGCGTCGGTCTGGATCATGTCCACGTACAGGCCGGTCTGGTTCTCGTTGGGCAGGATGTCCCGGCCCAGGGCGGACACGACCCCCGCCGTGACCGACGGCTCGGCGTTGCCGAGCAGGTAGCCGTACGGGTTCCCGATGGCGACCAGCCAGTCGCCGATCTGGAGCGCGCGGCTGCGGCCGATCGGCGCCACCGGCAGGCCCGAAGCGTCGATCTTCAGCACCGCGATGTCCGTCTGGGCGTCCTCGCCCAGCAGGCGGGCGGGGAAGTCCCGCCCGTCGCGCAGCGTGACGACGATCTGCTCGGCGCCGCCCGTGACGTGCTGGTTGGTGATGATGAGCCCGTCGGCGCTGACCAGGAAGCCGGTGCCGAGCCCCTCGACGCGGCGCTCGTAGCCGCGCGGTATCAGGAACCGCTCGAACGGGTCCCGCGGCATCGCGCGCTCGCGGCGCACCACGTTCACGCTCACCACCGACGGGGCCACGCGCGCGGCGGCCACGCCGATCGCGGAGCGCCGGCCCTGGCCTATGGGATCGGAGGGACGCTGCTGCGCGAGGGCCCCGCCGCCCGGCGCCGCGAGCAGCGCGGCCGCCAGCACCACCGCCCGCGCGCTCAGAGTCCGCCCTCCGGCTTCGCCTGACGGGCGATCCTGCTCCAGTCGTTCAGGAACTGGTCCACGCCGCGATCGGTGAGGGGATGGAGCATGGCCTGCCGCAGCACCTCCGCCGGCAGCGCGGCCGCGTCGGCGCCCGCGAGCGCCGCCTGGAGCGCGTGCGCGGGGTGCCGCAGCGACGCGGCGACGATCTCCGTCTCGATCTCGTAGTTGTCGAACACCGCGCGCAGCTGCGCCACGACCTCCATGCCGTCGTGTCCCACGTCGTCGAGGCGGCCCACGAACGGGCTCACGTACGCCGCGCCGGCCTTGGCGGCGAGCAGCCCCTGCAGCGCCGAGAAGACGAGCGTCACGTCGACCGGCACTCCGTCGGCGGACAGGCGCCGCGCGACGGCCAGGCCGTCCTCGATCAGCGGGATCCGCACGACCACGTTCTCGGCCAGGCGCGCGAGGTCCTTGCCTTCCCGGTACATGCCTTCGGCGTCGACCGCGATCACCTGCACGGCGACCGGGCCGTCCACCGCCGCGCAGATCTCGGCCAGGACCTCCCGCGGATCGCGGCCCTCGGCGGCGCGGCTGACGAGCGTCGGATCGGTGGTCACTCCGTCGATGAGCCGCGCCCCGGCGGCCCAGCCGATCTCGGCGATGGTGGCGGTATCGAGGAATATCTTCACGGGCGTTCCGCGAAAAGGTGAGCGGGGTAGCGCACGGCCACCAGAAAGAGCCCGTGCGGCGGAGCGGGGGGTGAGGCCAGACGGTTGTCCTCGCCGTCCAGTAGCCGCTCCAGGTCGGCCGGCGGCCGGCGCCCCCGCGCTATCTCGACCATCGTTCCCACGAGAAAGCGCACCATCCGGTACAGGAACCGGTCGGCCGTGATCCAGAACTCGAGACCAGGCGCGTCCTCGCGGTCCTGCCACGCCGCTTCCGCCACGCGGCACCGCCAGTGCTCCCGGGGCTGCCCGACGGCCGACAGGGCGCGGAACCCGTGCGTCCCCGCCAGAACGGCGGCGCAGCGCCGCAGCGCCGCCGCGTCCAGCGGCCCCCGCACCGCCCACTCGTAGCGCCTGCGGAACGGCCCGCGAGCGGCCTCGTCGGTGCCGATGCGATAGCAGTAGGTGCGCTCGACCGCGTGGCGGCGCGGGTCGAACCCCGGTGCCATCCGCCGGGCCGAAGTCACCCACACGTCGCCGCGCAGCACCGCGTTCAGGGAGCGGACCAAGTCCGCGGTCCGCCACTTCTCGGGCACCGCCGCCGCAGCCGCCTGACCCAGAGCGTGCACTCCCGCGTCGGTCCGGCCGGCCCCCACCACCGGTATCCGGCGGCCCACGAGGCGGCCGAGAGCCGCCTCCACCTCGCCCTGAACCGTCCGCGCGTCCGGCTGCAGCTGCCAGCCCGCGAACGCCCCGCCGTCGTACTGCAGCAGGAGTAGCACGGGCCGCGCCGCCATGACGGCGTAACCTAGCGGCGCCACAGGGGCTTTTCAAGCGACGCAAGTGCTTGCGGGGATTGACGAAGAGAGGCTCCGGAGCGGCCTTGCCACGTCGCTCCGGAGGGCTTCAGTAGCGGCGGATCACCCCCACGACGACGCCCTGGATCGTGACGTCGTTCTCGTGCACGTAAATGGGCTCGACCGCCGCGTTCGCGGGCTGGAGACGCACCCAGCCGTCCTTCTCCCGGTACAGCTTCTTGACCGTAGCGTGGGTGTTCTGCAGCAGGGCGATGACCGTCTCTCCGTTGCGCGCGGTCCCGCGCCCGTGCACGACCACGAAGTCGCCGTCGCGAATCTGCTCGTCGATCATGGACTCGCCTCGGACGCGCAGGACGTAGTTCGGGCCCGTGGCCGGCAGCATGGCGTCCGGCACCGCGATCACGTCCCGGTCCTCCACGGCCTCGATCGGCTCGCCCGCCGCCACGGTGCCCAGGAGCGGCAGCTCGCACACACCGGGCTGGCGCGCGCGGGTCAGCACCTCTATGGAGCGGCTCTCGTTGAAGCTGCGCCGGATGACTCTCTTGCGCTCCAGGTTGGTGAGGTGCTCATGCACCGTGGCGAGCGACTTGAACCCCATGGCCACGGAGATCTCCTCGAAGCTCGGGGCATAGCCGTGGTCGCCGATGTAGTCGGTGAGGTAGTCCAGGATCTCGCGCTGCCTCTTGGTGAGCGGCACCGTCCCCTCCGTTCCGCCGCGGCGCCGGCGCTGCTGCCGGCCATCCGAACAAACGCCGAACTACGGTAGCCGAACGAAAGCCGAAGCGCAAGAGCGGTACAGTCGGGGCGGGGACCGGCCGGCGGAACAGCCCGTCGGGTCACCCACCCCCCCGTCACGAAACCGCTTGCGGCGCACTATATTGTGCCTGCTGGCCGGCACGAGATCAAAGAGCCTCTCCTCGGTCTTGGCGGACGCCGCTCCGGGCGACCGGCGGCTCCGTTCGTGAGGGACGATCGGCTTGACGGAAAGCATCGCACCCGAGGCGGCACTCGCTGCGACGGTGGTCGAGGACCTCCTGCTGGCCTTCTCCAAGGCCTTGCGGGCGCACCAGCTGTACCTGCCCAACAACCCCGTCTACCAGAAGGCGATCGAGAACCTGCGGGCGGCCTTCGCTCCGATATGGGCTGCCGGCGAGGAGCTGGTGCTCGACGTGTACGAGAGCGAGCTGCGGTGGGGTGGCCAGGTGGTGTACAGCCAGACCACGCGCAGCGAGAGCATCGCCTGGGTCATGTTCAAGGACGGCGTGCGGTCCGTCACCCTGTACCGAGGCGTGGAAGACGAGGAGATAATCGAGCTGCTGGACGTGCTGCACCGTGCCCGCAACCTGCAGTCGGAGGACAGCGACGACCTGCTGACGCTGCTGTGGGAGAAGGACCTGCAGCTGGTGCGGTACACGTTCCAGGACCTCGTCACGGACGCCGGCGGCCCCGAGATTCCCACTCAGGCGGAGATCCAGGAGGCGGCGCCGGCGGCGGCGCGCAACGTGCGCCACGTCGTCGAGGAGGAGGCTCCGCCCCAGGCCCGCGAAGGCATCGTGCGCGCCGATGACTTCGACACCACGCTGTACTTCCTGGACGAGAAGGAGATCTCGTTCCTGAAGGAGGAGGTGCAGCGCGAGTACGCGCAGGATCTGCGGCGCAACGTGCTGTCGATGATCCTGGACGTTCTGGAGCTGCAGCCGTACGCCACGGTTCGCGCCGAGCTGATCTCGATCGTGGAGAGCTTCCTTCCCTACCTGCTGGGTGCGGGCGACTTCCCTTCGGTGGCGTACGTGCTGCGCGAGTGCCGGGTGGTGCTGGAGCGGGCGCGCGAGCTGCTCCCGGAGCATCGCAAGGCGCTGGAGGATCTGCCGGCGCGGCTCTCGCAGGAGCAGACCCTGTCGCAGCTGCTGCAATCGCTGGACGAGGCGCACACCCATCCGTCGGCGGAGGAGCTGGGGGAGCTGTTCGGGGAACTGAGGGGCGAGGCGCTGCCCACGATGTTCGCCTGGCTGCCCCGACTCACCAGCGCCCGGGTCAGGGAGATCCTCGATGCGGCGGTGCGCCGGCTGGCGGTGGCCAACGTGAACCGGGTGGTGGAGGCCATCGGGGGCTCGGACCCGGTGATGGTGAGCGAGGCGGTGACGCTCTCGGGCAAGCTGAAGCTGCTGAGCGTGGTGCCGGCGCTCGTGGGCGCTCTGGGGCACGCGGAGCGCGGCATCCGCGCGGCGGCGGTGCAGGCGCTGGCCGAGATCGGCTCGCCGGGGGCGCTGCAGGGGCTGGAGCGCGCGCTGGAAGACCCCGACCGGGAGGTGCGCCTGGCCGCGGTCCGCGTGCTGGGTCAGCGGCGGCATCGGGGCGCGCTGGGTCGCATCACGCTGCTGGTGCAGGGCAAGTCCGTGCGGTCGGCCGACCTCACGGAGAAGATGGCGTTCTTCGAGGCGTACGGCTCGATGGTGGGCGAGGAGGGAGTGAAGATCCTCGGCGCGATGCTCAACAGCGGCGGCTTCCTCAAGAAGAAGGAAGACCCGGAGACGCGCGCCTGCGCCGCGATGGCGCTGGGGCGCATCGGCTCGCCGCGGGCGATCGAGGAGCTCAAGGCCGCGGCGGACGCGAAGGAGGCGATCGTCCGCAACGCCGTGAACCGGGCCCTGCGGGGCGGCGGCGGGCCGGGGGCGTGACGTGACCGGACCCGGGGAGCGGATGTCGCTCGTCGAGGCCGTCCAGACCACGGACTCCTACATCCGTGGGGCGGGGCGCGAGTTCCTGGTGACGTTCTACACCGCGCTGCGCTCGCTCAAGCTGTACCCGCTCGAGAACGCGCAGGTGCAGAAGTCCCTCGACGATCTCAACGCGACGGCGCAGGCGGTGCTCGATCGCGAGCAGGAGATCGAGCTGCGGGTGACCGGGGAATTCCTGTTCGTCAACTCGACGCGGCTGCGGCTCGATCTCGAGAACTACGCGTCGTTCTCGCACGTGCTCGGGGTGCTGAGGGGCGCGGGCGTCGGCCTGGTGCGGGTGGAGCAGGGCGTGGACCGGCGCGAGTGGACCGCCGCGCTGTCCCTGCTGCTGGCGGTCGCCGGCCGCGCGGCGGAGGGAAGCCGCCTCTTCGAGCTGCAGGCGAAGCTGCAGGACTTGGGGGTGGGGCACATCTTCGTCGAGCCGCCGGTCGAGTCGGAGGTGGAAGAGGAGGAGCTGGAGCGGCAGAAGGAGCAGGCGAAGCGGACCTACCAGCGTTCCGTCGCGGTGACGAAGGAGGTCATCAACTCGGTCCGGATGGGGCGCACCGCCAGCGTGAAGAAGGTGAAGCGGGCGGTGCAGGCGATCGTGGACCAGGTGCTCGCGGACGAGACTTCGCTGGTCGGGCTCTCGACGCTGCGCGACTACGACGACTACACGTTCACGCACTCCGTGAACGTCTGCATCTTCTCGATCGCGCTGGGGAAGAAGCTCGGCCTCGCCAAGCTCCAGATGTACGACCTCGGGATGGCGGCGCTGTTCCACGACGTCGGCAAGGCGCGCGTGCCGCTGGAGGTGCTGAACAAGGAGGGGAGCCTGACGGATGAGGATTGGCGCGTCATGCAGGCGCATCCGTGGCTCGGCGTGCTGACCCTGTTCGGACTGCGCGGCTACGGCGAAGTGCCCTACCGCTCGATGATCGCCGCCTACGAGCACCACATGAAGACGGACCTCACCGGCTACCCCAAGTCGCTGCGGCCCCGGCTTCCGTCGATCTACTCCCGCGTCATCGCGGTCGCGGACGGGTTCGACGCGGCCACGTCGCGCCGCGTGTACAACACCACTCCGCTCCAGCCCGACGCCGTCCTGCACGAGATGCTCAACAACCCGCGGCGCGGCCTCGACCCGGTGGTGGTGAAGGCCTTCATCAACCTGTTGGGCGTCTACCCGGTGGGCACTCTCGTCATCCTCGACACGTACGAGCTGGCGGTCGTCGTGGCGGCGAACCCCGACGCGACCGAGGTCCACCGGCCCCTGGTGAGGGTCGTCTCCGACCAGGGCGGCAGCATCACGTTCCCGGGCTTCCTCGTAAACCTCGCCGAGAAGGACGCCGCGGGCACGCCGCTGCGCTCGGTCATCAAGGTCACCGCCCCCGAGAAGTACGGCGTCCGGGTCTCCGACTACTTCGTGTGACGTGGGATCGAATGGCGAGGCGGCCGCCCCCGGATACC
>Ga0316628_100003733_pt1 | contig 11787 bp, 13 predicted proteins | sample OWC_Aug_M2_C1_D5_FD_207648 | JGI IMG/M metagenome (GOLD analysis project Ga0316628, IMG submission 207648) | Wetland soil microbial communities from Old Woman Creek delta, Ohio, United States - OWC_Aug_M2_C1_D5_C | ecosystem: Environmental > Terrestrial > Soil > Wetlands | place: USA: Ohio... | reverse complement strand
CGCCGAGGATCGCCATCGCGGCGGCCATCGGATCGGCGTCGGCGCGGAACGTGCCGGCCGCGACTCCGGCCGCGATCAGCACGCGCAGCGCGCGTTCGTACTGGCGGCGGTGGGCGAGGATGGAGCTCCGCCAGTGGCCCTCGAGCCCCTCGGCCTCGAGATGCGCCAGCGAGCCGGGCGTGCCCTCGTTCAGGCGCACGACGTGGCCGACGATCTGCAGGTAGAGGCGGGTGTCGTGGCGTGCTGGGAGCGTGGCGACGTGGCGCGCCAGCTCGTCGAGCCCGGCCAGCGCGTCCTCCTGGCAGAAGGCGAGGATCTCCTGCTTGTTCTCGAAGTAGTAGTAGAGGTTGCCGGCGGTCATGCCGAGCTCGGCCGCGATGTCGCGCATGCCAGCCTCGTGCAGGCCCTTGGCGCGGAACACGCGCGACGCGGCGGCGAGGATCTCGCGCTTGCGGTCGGTGACCCTGGGGCTGGGGCTCGATGCCATTTGAACCTCTGTTCAAATTCTGGACCAGCGGCGGCCTGCCTGTCAAACCGCGCCGGCCGCCGACTCATCGGAGCCAATCAGGGTCCGTGGGCCTTCCGCCCTCGCTGCGAGACCCAAACTGAGCCACTACCCGGCCGCTCGGCGCGGGCTAGAATCGCAGCGATGAACACCCAGCGAAAGATCGGCATCGTGGCCGCGGCGCTCGTCGCCGCCCTGGCATGGACCGCCTGCCAGAAGTCGCAGGACGCGGCGGAGCAGGCGAAGGAGAAGGCGCAGAGCGTCGGCGACAAGCTGGCGCAGGCGGCGGATCACGCGGCGGACAAGGTCCAGCGGGCGACCGAGAACGCCGCCGACTCGCTCGCCGCGCACCGGGGCCGGCTGCAGCATCGCCTCCAGCGTCGCCTCGACCGCCTCGACGGCGAGCTGCAGGAGCTCGAGCAGAAGGTGAAGGGCCTGAGCGGCGACGCCAAGGCCAGCGGTCAGAAGGCGATCACCGACCTGCAGGGGCGGCGCGCCGACGTCGCCAAGCGTCTGGCGGAGCTGAAGAACCAGAGCGGCGACGCCTGGAACGACCTCGCCCAGGGCGTGCGCCAGGCGATGGCGGATCTCGAGGCCGCCGCCAAGGACGCCAAGTCGCGCTTCAAGTGACCCTGCCGAGCCGCGTGCCGCCGCTGCGGGTCCGGGCGGCGAACGACGCACCGGTGCGCGCCGACGGCGAGCTCGTCCTCTACTGGATGATCGCCGCGCGCCGCACGCGCTGGAGCTTTGCGCTCGAGCGCGCGACGGAGTGGGCGCGCGAGCTCGGACTGCCGCTGGTCGTGCTCGAGGCGCTGCGCTGCGACTACCGCTGGGCGAGCGACCGCCTGCATCGTTTCGTCGTCGACGGCATGGCGGACAACGCGGCCCGCCTGGCTCGGCACGGGGTCCTGTACCACCCGTACGTCGAGCCCCGGGCCGGCACCGGCCGCGGGCTGCTCGCGGCTCTGGCCTCCCGCGCCGCGGTCGTCGTGACGGACGATTTCCCCGGCTTCTTCCTGCCGCACATGGTGGCCGCCGCGGCGCGCCAATGCCCGGTGCGCCTGGAGGCGGTGGACGGCAACGGCCTGCTGCCGCTGCGCGCCGCCGGCCGCGCCTTCGAGCGCGCCCTCGATCTGCGCCGCTTCCTGCAACGCGAGCTGCCGGCGCATCTCGACGCGATGCCGCGCGCGGACCCCCTGGCGGGCGCGGCTCTCCCGCGCCTGGCCGAGCTGCCGGCGGAGATTCGGCGGCGCTGGCCAGCGGCCGAGATCGGTGGTCGCGGCGATGGCGGGCTCGTCGCCGGGCTGCCGATCGACCACACGGTCGCGCCGGTGGCGCTGCGCGGCGGCGAGCGGGCGGCGGGTGAGCGGTTGCGGCGTTTCATCGAGACCGGACTGCCGCGCTACGGAGCGCTGCGCGGGCAGCCGCTCGCCGAGACCAGCAGCGGCCTCTCCCCGTACCTCCATTTCGGACATCTCGCGGCGCACGAGGTCTTCGCGCGGCTGGCCGCGCGCGAGGGATGGAGCCCTTCGCGGTTGGGCCTCGACCGGCGCGGACGGCGCGAGGGCTGGTGGGGGATGGGCGCTCCCGCCGAGGCGTTCCTCGATCAGCTCGTCACCTGGCGCGAGCTGGGCTACATCGGCTGCCTGCATCGCGCCGACTGCGAGCGCTACGAATCGCTGCCGGCCTGGGCGCGAGCGACGCTCGACCGGCACGCCGCCGACCCGCGGCCGTGGACGTACTCGCTCGCCGATCTCGCCGCGGCGCGCACCCACGATCGAGTGTGGAACGCCGCGCAGCGCCAGCTGCGGGGCGAGGGCGTGATCCACAACTACCTGCGCATGCTGTGGGGCAAGAAGATCCTGGAGTGGAGCCCGACGCCGCGCGCCGCCCTCGCCACGATGCTCGAGCTCAACAATCGCTGGGCACTCGACGGCCGCGACCCGAATTCCTACAGTGGCATCTCCTGGTGCCTGGGTCGCTACGACCGGCCGTGGCCGGAGCGGCCGATCTTCGGCACCGTGCGCTCCATGTCCTCGGCCAGCACGCTGCGCAAGCTCGATCTCGAGGCCTACCTCGCGCGCTGGGGCGAGGAGGAGGCAACCTTGCCGCTCGTGCCGGCCGGGGGCTGAGCGGCCGGTAGTGAGATAATTCTGGCCGATGAGCACGCGAGCGCTGCGCTCCTGGTCGCTCGGCGAGGAGATCGCCCACAGCGTCAGCCATGGCGTCGGCGTCGCGCTGGCGATCGGCGGCTTGGCGGTCCTGGTGTCGTTCGCGGCGCTGCGCGCCGACGCCTGGTACGTCACGTCGTGCGCCGTGTTCGGCGCCACGCTGGTCCTGCTGTACACCGCCTCGACGCTCTACCACTCGATCCCGCAGCCGCGCGCCAAGCGGGTGCTGCGCATCCTCGACCACTCGGCGATCTATCTCGCGATCGCCGGCAGCTACACGCCGCTCACCCTGGGACCGCTGCGCGGCCCCTGGGGCTGGACCCTCTTCGGAGTGGTGTGGAGCGGCGCGGTGGGCGGCGTGGTGCTGACCAGCCTGGCGCTCGACCGCACTCGGGTGCTGGGTCTGGTGCTGTACGCGATCATGGGCTGGTGCCTGCTGGTCGCGTTCGGGCCTCTGCTGCGCAGCGTCCCGGCCGGCGGCGTCGCGCTGCTCGTCGCCGGCGGTCTCGCATACTCGCTGGGCGTGGTCTTCTACCTGTGGAAGAGCCTGCGCTTCCACCACTTCGTCTGGCACTTGATGGTCCTGCTCGGCAGCACCCTGCACGTCCTCGCGGTGCTGCTGTTCGTCATCCCGCGGCCGCGCTGAGGTCCGCCGCCGGCAGACAGAGCGGGCCCCGTCGCCGGGGCCCGCGCACTGCGGCGGAGCGCCCGCCGATCGACTGGCCCAAGAGCCGCTGCCACGCACCGGCCTGGCTGGGCGGCGGCCGCCGCCCGCTCAGCTCAGCGCGAAGGCCCGCTCGAAGGCGGTCTCGGCGCCGGTGGGATCGGCGGCGAGGGCCACTCCGAGCTGGATCAGGTGGGCGCGCAGGCGCCGGCGGCTCTGCTCCCAGCCGCCTTCGCAGGGCAGGCAGACGAGGTGCGGCAGACGTCCGGCCGGGGCGGTCGGGGTGGTGGCCAGCACCTGGATCTGGTTCTCGGCATCCCCTCTGCTGCAACTCAACGGCACGATCAGCCCATCGACGCGCTGTCCGAGCGTGCGCAGGTACGCCAGCAGCCGCTCCATCGAGTCGCCGCTACCGACGAGGCGGGCGATTCCGGCCTGGCCGAGCGCGGACATCTGCTCGGCCGAAGTCATGACCTTCACTCCCAGCTCGCTCAGGTAGAGCTCGAGCGAGCGCCGCAGGGGCCCGCGCTCGATCAGCGGCGCGACCGCCACGGTCGGGTTCTGGGTCGCGGCCCGCCAGCGCTCGACGATGGCGTAGCCCTGCGCCTGCAGCGCATTGCGCCAGGTCGGCTCGGCGAACCACTGGCGCAGGCGCGGCCCGCACTGTTGCAGGTACTGCAGGGCGGGCGCCTCGCGCACGCAGGACTGCACCGACTTCTCGACCGCCGCCCAGTCGGGCAGCAGGTTGCGGCGGAACTCGGGCCGCAGCCTGCGGTGCAGGCGGCGCAGATGGCGCAGCGCCTCGTCGGCCTGCCGGCGCAGTGCGTCCAGGCGATCGGTGCCGACGGCGGCGAGCGCCGCGCTCTCGACCTGCTCGTAGCCGTCGCGTGCCGCCTCCTTGAAGTCGTGCGCGGCGAGGGTCTGGCGGGTGAAGCGCTGGAAGTGCAGGCCCATGATTCCCAGACGGATGGCCTCGGAGAACAGCCGCGGTCGGTGCACCAGCGTGCGGCCGAGGAACCTCAGGTACGGCGATGCCTGGCGCGAGGCGAGCAGCCGGCGAACCGAACGGACGAAGGCGAGCAGCTCGGCGCGGCCGATCTTGCGGCCGTGGCGGCGGGCCACCGGTCCGAGGTTGTCGAGCAGCGTCGAGCAGCGCGTGAAGTAGTTGCGCAGGGTGGGGTCGTACAGCGTCGCCAGCACCCGCCGGTAGCCCGCGATCAGCAGCTCGCGGTCGAGCTCGGGCCGGAAGTTGAGCGAGATCTCGACGTTGTTGCCACTCGACTCCTCGAGCAGGCGGCCCTCGCGCTCCATGCGCGCGTACAGATCGGTGCCGCGCAGCGCGGTGAGCAGCCCGACCATCGCGGTCGGAATGCCGGCCTTCTGCACGAACTCGACCTGGGCGTCGAACACCTCGGGACCGTCGCCGTCGAGCCCGAGGATGAAGCCTCCGCTGACCTCCATCCCCTTGCGCTGGATGGCACGCACCGCGTGCAGGAGATGGTCGCGGTCGTTGCGGTCGGTGTTCTGGCTCTTCTTGGTCAGCTTCAGCGCCTCGGGGTTGGGGCTCTCGATGCCCAGGAACACCATGCTGAAGCCGGCCGCGACCATGGCGTCCATCAGCGGCTCGGACTGCGCCAGGTTCACGCTCGCCTCGGTGAAGAGGTCGAACGGGAAGCCGCGCTCCTCCTGCCATCGGGCGACCGCCGGCAGCAGGCGCAACGCCTCCTTCTTGTTGCCGATGAAGTTGTCGTCGACCAGGAAGACCGGTCCGCGCCAGCCGAGCTCGTGGAGGCGCTCGAGCTCGGCCAGCATCTGGTCGTTCGACTTGGTCCTGGGCACGCGGCCGAACAGCTTGGTGATGTCGCAGAATTCGCAGTCGAACGGGCAGCCGCGCGAGAACTGCAGCGCCATCGACGAGTACCGTTCGCGCTCGAGCAGGTCGAAGCGCGGCACCGGCGTCGAGGTCACCGCCGGCTTCGCGTCGGGCTTGTACACGCGCGCCGCGCGACCGGCCTCCCAGTCCTCGAGGAAGCGCGGCAGGGTCTCCTCGACCTCGTCGAGCAGGTAGTGGCTGGCGCCGACGATGTCGGAGGCGAAGGAGGTCGGGTGCGGACCGCCCACCGCCACCGGCTTGCCGTGCCGGTTGGCGCGGGCGATCACCTCCTGGAGGGAGCGCTGCTGCACGACCATGGTCGAGGTCAGCACCAGGTCCGCCCACTCGAGGTCCTCGTCGGTGAGCTCGCGGACGTTCATGTCCACCAGGCGCAGCCGGTAGTTGGGCGGGAACATCGCCGCGACCGTGATCAGCCCCAAGGGCGGCATCGCCGAGCGCTTGCCGAGCAGCTCGAGGGCGTACTGGAAGCCCCAGTAGGACGGTGGAAACTTCGGATAGACGAGAAGCGCGCGCGGCGCGGGCGAGTTGGGCATGGTGTTTTGCCACCCTACCCCCGGCGGGCGGTGAAAGCAAACGTCAGTCCCCGATCCCGCCGCGCATCGTTCTGCGGCGAGACCTCCCTGACGAGCACCCAGGTCAGCGGGCGCCCGCCTCGACCCGGCCGAGCCCGCCGATCACGACAGATTGCGGGCTCTAGCCGCGCATTCCGAACCATTCCAGCGCCCAGCCGAGGCCGACGGCGCCGACACCAATGCCGACGGAGACCGCGACGTAGGCGATCAGGGAGGTTTCTCGCAGGCCTCGGCTACGCGCGTACAGGTTCAGAGGAACCCGAAGGACCAGGCCAGAGAGCCCAAAACCCACGCCGTTCCAGACGAACCGGGGCACCTGAATCCAATCTCTCGAGAACCTAGACCCGAGAAGGACGATGGCACAGAACACGAGCCCAAATAGAAGCACCGATTGTATGAGGAGGGCACTCAGCTCGGCTGGCTTCAGCCTCAGATCCCCTTCCATGGCAGTCTCCCTTGCCAGAAGGCTCGTAGCCTAGTTCACCACGTAGCAACTTGCCGCGCAGCCGGCTTCGGCCCCGAAGCACCAAGCACCCCAGCACCCCGGCCAGGCCGGGCCGGAATGGAGGCAACCAAAGGCGGCCGTCGTACAGCCCGCGATAACGCACGCTCTCCAACAGATCGCCCACCCGTAGAAGGACACCGGGACGACGTTCACGGCTAGATCGCCTGGCAGAAAGGAGAGTACGGCGGGCGAAGTGGTCAGCAATTCGGGGCTGCGGAGGCCATCGCGTCGAAAACTGACGCCACCGCCATGGGTCGGTGGCCTCTCCCATTCCTTACGGTACCAAACCCATGGGTAGCTCGTCGCCGAGACATCGATCTGCCCGTTGTAGGTCGCCGCGGCACCGTTGGAGTAGATCTCCACGTAGATGGTGCCTTCCCACGTGTTGTTGTTCCCATCGTCGGAAGACCAGAGCGTGATCTCGGCTTGCGCGTTGCTCTCCGTGTAGGCCGCGAGACTGAATTCAGTGTCATCCATCGGCCGCCACCTTCCCCCCGCCGGGGTGATCGTCCGCTCAACGACTACTGTCGATGTGCCCTGCCAGCCATGCCTGGCTATGTCCGCGAGGGCACTTTCAAAGGCTTCTGGGTGGCGGGCCTGAAGACCCGCAAGATGGTCGAGCGCTGCTCGCCCGGTGAGTCGCTCAAGGGCGTACCGGTCGGAAAGCTGGACGAGCTCGATGTCGTTCGACACTCTTATCGAGCGTGGCCGCACACCTTCGGTTGAGACACCGACCGAAGCGAGCGCGGAGCGGCCACAAGCATCCTGTTCGGACGTCTGAGCCTGCGCCGCACCTTGGCGCGGCAGCAGGGCCACCATGCAGCTGACGATGACGTAGACCGTCTTCATGAGTACCTCCCCCTTTTCCGGATCCTGGTGTGTGATGCCCCCGTGGAGCACTAGCCCTGCCCGATAGGGTGGCAGCGTCTCCCGGGACTTGCCCTACACCTAATAGCTACTCGAGAGCCTGAAAAGCCGCACAGGTTTCTTCGGCGGGCACGTTCCGGGTAGGCTGAACCAGTATCGGAGGTGCAGCGTGATCGTAGGTGGCGAGCCCTTGAAAGTCGGCCGAGCCTACGAACTTACGCGAATACTGGAGGCCCTTGAGGGCCAACTCGCCGCCATCCTCCGATCGTCGGGGGTGCCGGAGGAAGATGGTGAGGATCTGCTGCAGGACGCCCTGCTCGCGTTCATCCTGAAACGGGACCGTTGCACGGCCGGAACGCTGGTTGCCTCAGGCTCTGTGCATCCGCTATGCGCAGTACTGGCGAGCGAACGCGGTGCACCGGCGTATCGAGGTCAGGTGGCCCGGCAGGGCAAGTCGACCGGAATCGCGAGCGTCGAGTAAAGGCTCAACGCCCGCATCGATGTCACGCGGAGTACGGCCCGCCTGCCGAGGCGGGCGCGTGTGGTGCTTCAGCTCAGGTTCGTAGGAGGCCTCAGCGACCAGGAGATCGCGGTTCGGACCGGGCTTATACGGGGCAGTATCGACCACGCCGCACGCAAGAGCCTTGCCCTCGTGCGGAAGCGCTTGGGCGGCCAGGCGCACGCTGCCGCGTAGAGCTCCAGACCGCCCTCTCGGCTTTGGTGAGCTACCCCTCCGCTAGCGGTGGAGGAGGACGAGCCCCCCGATGCACAACGCGATGCCGAGCAGGCTGCGCAGGGTGACGTGCTCGTGGAACAGCAGCAGGCCGACCGGGATCAGCAGCAGCGCCACCACGACGCTCGACAGCACCGGCAGGACGCTGATCTTCCAGCCCAGCCGGTACGCGGTCAGATAGCCGATCTCGACCATCGCGATGCCGGCGCCGAGCGCCACCACCGCCCAGTTCGCGGTGCGGATCGATTCCACCAGCCCGGGCCCGGCCGGCAGGATCGCCGCGGCCACGGCGCAGATCGTCATGCTCACCGCGTAGGCGAGCAGCATGGTGAGCAGCGGGTTGGCGGTCTTCGGCATCGACTTCTGCGACACCTGGTACAGCACGTTGCCGCCGACGATCAGGAGCAGGGGGAAGGAGATGGATCTCATGTCAGCGATCGCTCCATGAGCAGGTCGGTCTGGGGATCGGAGCCGAGCTGGAAGATGTGCGAGCCGACGACCGTGAAGCCGCGCCTGCGGTAGAACGCGAGGGCACGGGCGTTGCGCTCCCAGACTCCGAGCCACAGCGTCTGGAAGCCGGCCCGCCGCGCCTCGGCGATGCACGAGCCGAGCAGCAGCTCGCCGACGCCGCGCCCGAGCCAGGGCCGGTCGACATAGATGCGGGCGAGCTCGGTCGGGCGGGGCCCACGCACGCTGGGCGGGGCATCGCCCGAGCGCAGCTGCGCGTAGCCGATCGCGGTGCCGCCGAGCTCGGCGATCAGGAACGAGTGGCTGGGATCGGCGAGCTCGGCCGCCTGCTTCGCCGGCGAGAAGCTCTCGGCGAGGTAGGCGGCGAGGTCGCGCGGATCGTTGTCGGCGGCGAAGGTGTCGTGAAACGTGCGCGCGCCGAGCTCGGCGAGGAGCGCGGCGTCATCCGCCACCGCGCGGCGGAGAATCGGGGTGTCGGCGGCCACCGGCGAATGATAGCCCGCCGACGAGCCGCCTTCACGCCTCAGCGGTGCTCGAGGAAGGTGCCGTCCTGCAGCTCGGCGAAGGCCTGCCGCAGCTCGCCCTCGGTGTTCATCACGATCGGTCCGTACCAGGCGACCGGCTCCGCGAGCGGCTTGCCCGAGACGAGCAGGAAGCGGACGCCCTCCGGCCCGGCGTCGACGACCACCTCGTCGCCGCGGTCGAAGACGACCAGCGTGCGGTTGTCGACGGCGGTGCCGGGACCGGCGGCCTCCCCGCTGCGATCGATCCGATCGGTGCGCACCGCCCGCGGATCCGACGCGTTTGCGAACTTCCCGCTGCCGGCGAAGATGTAGGCGAAGGCGTGACGCGTGGTCTCGACCGCCAGGCGCTTGCGAGCGCCCGGCGGCACCCAGACGTCGAGATAGCTCGGCTCCGCCGCGATGCCGTCGACCGGCCCGGTCTTGCCCCAGAACTCGCCGCACACGACCCGCACCCGCGTCCCGTCGTCGTCCGTCACCTCGGGGATGTCGGCGCTCTTCACGTCCTGATAGCGCGGCGCGGTCATCTTCAGCGAGGCGGGCAGGTTGGCCCACAGCTGGAAGCCGTGCATCCTGCCGCTCGCGTCGCCCTTCGGCATCTCCTGGTGGATGATGCCGCTGCCGGCGGTCATCCACTGGACGTCGCCGGCGCCGAGCGCGCCGCGGTTGCCGAGGCTGTCGCCGTGCTCGACGGTGCCGGAGAGCACGTACGTGATCGTCTCGATGCCGCGGTGCGGATGCCACGGGAACCCCTTGAGATAGTCCTCCGGACGCTCGTTGCGGAAGTCGTCGAGCAGCAGGAAGGGGTCGAAATCGTCGGTGTCGCCGAAGCCGAAAGCCCGGCGAAGGCGCACGCCGGCGCCCTCCAGGGTCGGGGTGGAACGGCTGACTCGCTTGACGGCGCGGATGGACATGGGGATCTCCGTTCGGAGGGAACCTGCCTGCGGGAGAACGCGGGCGCGCCCGGGCGTATTCCGGAGCAGCCCGGGCGACCGGCCGTCCGATCGGAAGGCGTTGAAAACAAGGCGGTTGTTAGTGAAGCGAGCGCAAAATGCCGAAACAGGGGATAATGCCGCCGATGAGTAAACGGTCCCCCCAGACCTTCGCCAAGCGGCAGCGTGAGCTGGCGAGGCAGGAAAAGCAGGAGCGCAAGCGCGCCAAGCGGCTGGAGCGCAAGCAGCAGAAGACGCAGCCCGAGGGCGGCGCGGTCGGCGAAGAGTTCGAGGTCGGAGTCGCCGAAGAGGTCGAGGTCGTCAGCCCCGAAGAGCAGCCCTCCTCAGTCGAATAGCTGCGCGCGCTCGCCGACCGCCGGAAGTGCCAGGCGTCATGTTCGACGTCCTCCTCTTCGACCTCGGCGGCGTGCTGGTCGACTTCGCGGGCTTCGCGGAGCTCGGCCGCCTGTTGCCCGGCCTCGACGCGGCCGGGGTGCGTGAGCGTTGGATCCGTTCCGACGCGGTGCACCGCTTCGAGCGCGGCGATTTCGGCGCGGCGGAGTTCGCCCACCGGTTCCTTGCCGAGTGGCGGCTCGATTGCCAGCCCGACGCGTTCCTGCGCTCGTTCGCGGAATGGAATCGCGGGCCCTACCCCGGCGCGGTCGAGCTGCTCGCGGAGCTCGGCGCCACGCACCGGCTCGCCTGCCTCAGCAACGCCAACGAGATCCACACCCCGGCCCACCGACAGCGCTTCGGCGGGCGGATCGAGACGTTCTACTTCTCGAACGAGCTGCGGCTCGCGAAGCCCGAGCCCGAGATCTTCGCCCACGTCATCGAGGATCTCGCCGTGCCGGCCGCCACGATCGCCTACTTCGACGACACCACGGTCAACGTCGAAGCGGCGAGCCGTGCCGGGATGAGCGCGTTCCGGGTGGAAGGCGTCAGCGAGCTGCGTCTCGTGCTGCGCGCGGTGCTGGACCCAGAAACGCGCGCGCGTTCGCCGCGATGACACCGGCCGCAACCAGAGTGCTCACCGCCAGGAAGCTCGAGGAGAACCCAGGCTGCTCCATCGCGCCGGGGAGCACGGCCGGCAGCAGGAACCAGGCGGTGTTGATGCCGGTGTGGAGCAGCACCGCGAGGAGCGTGCTGGCGCCGCTGCGCAGATGGAGCCACGTGAAGACCGGCGTGTAGCAGAGCAGCGTCCAAGCGAAGGTCCCGAGCGGAACCTCGGCCTGGGACGAGCCGGGAAGCCAGAACAGCGGCAGGTGCCAGACGAGCCAGAGCGCGGCGAGGACCAGGCTGGCGACGAGAGGGCTGGCGCGCTCGAGGAGGCGAGGCAGGGCATAGCCGCGCCAGCCGATCTCCTCGCCGAGCGGGCCGCCGAGGACCAGGATGAGCAGCATCACGCCCGGCAGCAGGTACCAGCGGTCGAGATTGGCGGGCGCGGGAAGCGGGACGCCGCGCGCCGCCTGGATCAGCACCGTCGCGCCGAGCACGCCGGTCATGCCGATCAGCGCCGCCAGGTAGAACGGCCACCGCACGCGCCAGCGCAGCAGGGAGCGCAGGAGGGCGCCGACCTCGGCTCGGCCACCGGTGAGCGCTGCGGTGGCGAGCGCCGCGAGGGCCGGGCCGAAGGCGCCAGCGGGTCCGAGCGGCAGATGGATCGGCAGCCAGCCGCGCTGGCCGGCCAGGATTGCCAGCCAGTAGGACCACGAGAAGAGCAGGGCGAGCAGCGAGAAGAGCGTCAGCCGCGCGATCGGCCCTGCGGAGCTGAGGCTCACGCGCGGCATGTCAGCTCCGCTCGAGCAGGACGATCCCGGACATGCGACGGCTCGCCTCCTGGCGCTCGCGCGACGCGAGCTTCCCGAGCAGGCGCCAGAGCGGCGCCAGGCGCATGGTGCGGCGCAGCCGGAAGGACTCGTCCCAGGTCGAGCGGAACTCCGCCTCGCGCCAGC
>Ga0316628_100003732_pt1 | contig 11788 bp, 8 predicted proteins | sample OWC_Aug_M2_C1_D5_FD_207648 | JGI IMG/M metagenome (GOLD analysis project Ga0316628, IMG submission 207648) | Wetland soil microbial communities from Old Woman Creek delta, Ohio, United States - OWC_Aug_M2_C1_D5_C | ecosystem: Environmental > Terrestrial > Soil > Wetlands | place: USA: Ohio... | reverse complement strand
CCGGGAGAACGCCCGGCGCAGCGAATTCGCCGGCGTCCCGGTGCGGCGCTACCGCCTGGCCGTCTTCGTCCTGAGCGGGGCGTTCGCGGGCCTTGCCGGATCGCTGGAGGCCCTCCTGGAGAGCAACGCGCGCCCCTTCATGGCCCACTGGACCCATTCCGCGGAGCCGGTACTGGTCAGCCTGCTTGGCGGGCTGTCGTCGCTTTCCGGCCCCCTGGTCGGCAGCGCGATCTTCGTCGCGATGCGGGAGATCATCCAGCGGTTCACCGAGAACTGGATGCTGGGGTTCGGGATCGTCCTCCTGGTGATCATCATGGGGTTCCGCGGCGGCGTCATGGGGACCCTGTCGGGCCTGTTCCGTAAGGCCGCCGCCCCGAGGAAGGGATAACGCGGGATGGGCGACCCCCTGCTCACGACGCAGAAACTGTCGAACCATTTCGGGATGGTCTGCACCGCGCGGGACCTCGACCTGACGTTCGAGCAGGGCGTGCTCACGTCCATCATCGGCCCGAACGGCGCCGGAAAGTCCACGCTGATCAACCTTCTCACGGGACACCTCCCGGTGCAGGCCGGGAAGATCCGCTTCCAGGGGCGGGACATCACCCGTCTCCCCATCCACAAGCGGGTTCGCATGGGGATCTGCCGGTCCTTCCAGATCGTCAACGTGTTCCCGGAGCTCACCGTCGCGCAGAACGTGATGATCCCCGTCCTCGCCCGGACCGGAAGGTCGTGGCGGCCCTTCCGGAGCCTTTCGCGGGAGACGGCGGCCTTGGTGGAGACGGAGGCGATGCTGGAAAAGGTTGGCCTGACGGCGGAACGCCACACGCCCGCCACCGCGCTTTCCCACGGGGACCTGCGCCTGCTGGAGGTCGGCGTGGCGCTGTCCGCCGCGCCCACGTTGCTGTTCCTCGACGAGCCCACCGCGGGGATGAACCCGGTGGAGCGGGTGCGGCTCCTGGAAAACATCCGCCGCCTCGCCCGGGAAGGACGCACCACGTTCGTGGTGGTCGAGCACGACATGGACGTCGTGTTCTCCCTGTCCGAGCGGATCATTGTTCTCCACCGGGGGGAGATCCTCTGCGACGGCACGCCGGAAACGGTCCGGGCCGACGGGAAAGTGCGGGAGGTGTACCTGGGGGACGACGTGGCCGATCTCTTCCGGTACCGGGAGGAAGAAGCGGATGCGTGACGGCATGATCCTCGAACTGTCGGATGTCGACACGTTCTACGGGACGAGCCACATCCTCCAGGGGGTCCGCATCGAAGTGGGGGAGGGGGAGGTCGTCGCCCTGCTGGGGAGGAACGGCGTCGGCAAGACCACCACGCTGAGGTCCGTCATGGGGCTCTCCCCGCCGAAGCGGGGTTCGATCACGCTTCATGGGAAGAAGATCGCCGGCCTCCCTCCGTACGAGGTCGCCCGCCTCGGGGTGGCGTACGTGCCCGACGACCTGCGGATCTTCCCCGACCTCACCGCGGAGGAGAACCTGGAAATCGCCCGCAGGCTCTCCCGGAGGAAGGGATACTGGAACCGGGAGCGTGTGTACGAGCTGTTCCCGAAGCTTGCGGACCTGGCCCCTGCGAAGGGGATCAACCTCTCGGGCGGGGAGAAGAAGATGCTGGGGATCGGCCGGGCGCTGATGGCGAACCCGTCCCTGCTCCTGCTCGACGAGCCGTCCGAGGGGCTCGCGCCGCTGGTCGTCGCGAACCTTGTGGAAGTGCTCGGCCGGATCCACGCGCAGGGGGTGACGATCCTGCTCGCCGACCAGAACCTCAAGTTCTGCCGGAAGGTGTGCGGCCGGGGGTACGTCCTCGAGAAGGGGGCGGTCCGGTTCGGGGGCGGGATGGAGGAGATCTGGGGAAACGAGGAGATCATCCGGAAGTACCTCGTGGTATGAAGGCGCCGGGAGGGGCTCGATGAAGACCGACCTGTTCGACCTGACCGGGAAGGCGGCGCTGGTGACGGGCGCCTCGAAGGGGCTCGGGCGCGCGATGGCGCTGGGGCTGGCGAAGGCCGGGTGCGACCTGGCGCTGTGCGCCCGGGACGCGGCGGGGCTGCGGGAGACCCGGGACGCGGCGGAGAAGTCGGGCGTCCGGGCGGAAACGTTCGCGATGGACGTTCTGCTGAAGAAGAGCGTCGGGCAGGCGGTGGATGCCGTCGTCGCGTCCTTCGGGAAGATCGACGTCCTGGTCAACAACGCCGGAGTGAATGTGCGGAAGACCACCCTCGATCTGTCGGAGGAGGAGTGGGACCGCGTTCTCGACACCAACCTGAAAGGGTACTTCCTCGTCGCGCAGGCGGTGGCCCCGCACATGATCGCGCGGAGGAGCGGCAAGGTCATCCACATCTCCTCGATCTTCGGGGCCGTGGGAATGAACAACCAGTTGGCGTACGCCTGCAGCAAGGGCGGGATCAACCAGATGACGAAGGTGATGGCCATCGAGTGGGCGCCTCACAATGTTCACGTGAACGCGATCGGCCCCACCTACTTCGAGACCCCCCTCGTGGCGACGCTGCGGAACGACCCGGAACGGTTCCGGTTCATCAACGAGCGGACCCCCATGGGGCGCTGGGGACAGCCGGAGGAGCTCGAGGGGACGGTCGTGTTCCTTGCGTCCCGGGCGTCGGATTTCATCACCGGGCAGACGATCTACGTCGATGGCGGATGGACGATCTGGTGATCCCCGGAGGGACTTCCATGGACACGATGGAGGCGATCCTGTCCCGCAGGAGCATACGAAGATACATGCCGGATCCTTTGCCGGAGGACGCCATCCGGCGGGTTCTGGAGGCGGGAATGGCCGCTCCGTCCGCGGGGGACGAACGGCCGTGGCACTTCGTCGTGATAACCGACAAGGGAATGCTCGCGGCGATCCCGGGGTTTCATTCGCTTTCCCGGTTCGTGCCGAACGCGGCGGCGGCGATCCTGGTGTGCGCGGACCTTTCCCTTTCGAAGTACCCGCCTGCGGATTACTGGGTCCAGGACTGTTCCGCCGCCACGCAGAACATCCTGCTGGCCGCCCACGCGGACGGGCTCGGGGCGGTCTGGCTGGGCGTGCATCCCGTGAAAACCCGGATTGACGGATTCCGTGCCCTCTGCCGCCTCCCCGATACGGTGGTCCCTTTTTCGCTGGTCTCCCTCGGAATCCCGGCGGTGCGGAAGGAGAAGGATCACCGGTTCGACCCGTCCCGGATCCATCGGGACCGGTGGACGCCGCCGGAGGACACCAGCGCCGGGGACGGGGAAACGACGTGACCGGCAGGGCCGGCGGGAGTGCAACGTGATGACCGTACGGGCAGGGGAGGAACGCCCGGCGTTCCGCGGGATCGCCGACATTCCCTACCTGCAGGCGCGGATGCGGGGGAAGAAGACCGCCGTGGTCACCGACGCGGGGGAGGCCTGGTCGTACGCGGCTCTCGACGACCGTTGCCGCCGGTTCGCCGCCTTCCTGCGGTCCCGCTCCGTCGCGCCCGGGGAACGTGTCGCCATCCTCCTGCAGAACGTTCCGGAGTTCGTCGTCGCCTATTTCGGCGCCATCGCCGCGGGGTGCGTCGCGGTGCCGGTGAACTACCGGCTCTCCCCGGCCGAGGTCGCCTACATCCTGGCGGACTCGTCCGCGTCGGTCGTCGTCACGACCGCCGAGCGGCTCGAAAAGGTCGCCGGAGAGGCAGGCGCCCGCGGTGCGGGGATCTGGCTCGTCGTGGATGACAGCCTGGAAGGATCCCTTTCCTTCCGCGACGCTCTTGCCGTGAACCCCGTGCCCGCCCCTGCGCCCGCGGCCCTCGACGATGTGGCCGTCCTCCTGTACACCTCGGGGACCACCGGCTTCCCGAAGGGGGCGATGATCTCCCACCGTAACACCCTGTTCAATGTCGACTCCTGCCTCGCCACGCTCGGGTACAGGGATACCGACGTGGGGCTGATCACCCTGCCGCTTTTCCACGTGACGGGGCTGAACTCCCAGCTCGTGGCGCTCCTTGCGTGCGGGGCGACCCTCGTGCTGCAAAAGGAGTACGACACGAAGACGGCGCTGGAGCTGATCGCCCGGTACCACGCGACCGCGCTCTTCCTCGTCCCGGCCATCTACAAGCTCTTCACCCTGCGCGAGGACATCGGCGCCTTCGACCTCTCGTCGGTGCGGGTGGTGGCGTACGGCGGGGCCCCGATGGCGCCGGAGACGATCGTGGCGCTCCGGAAGATCTTCCCCGCCCGGCTCCACAACTGCTACGGCCTCACGGAGTGCTCCTCGCTGGGGACCGTTCTCCCTTCCGGGCTCGCCCTGGAGCGCTCGGAGTCCGTGGGGTTGCCGGCGCCGGGGACGCGGGCCGAGGTGCGCGGCGAAGGCGGCGGGGTGCTTCCCCCCGGGGAGCCGGGGGAACTGTACCTGAAGGGGCCGCACATCGTGCAGGGGTACTTCGGCGCCCCGGAAAAGACCCGGGACGCGATCCGGGACGGGTGGCTCAAGACCGGGGACATCGCCCGGATCGACGCCGATGGGCTGGTGTACATTCTCGACCGGGCGAAGGACATGATCAACCGCGGAGGGGAGAAGGTGTACGGGCTCGAGGTGGAGAACGTCCTCTACGCGTGCCCGGGGGTGGCCGAGGCGGCGGTCTTCGGGATCCCGCACCCCGTGTTCGGCGAGGTCCCGGCGGCGTGCGTGGTCCCGTTTCCGGGCCAGTCGATCGATCCGGACCGTGTCGTCGCCCATTGCCGGCAGCGCCTGGCGGACTACAAGGTTCCCGTTTCCGTGCGCGTGGTGGACCGGATCCCCCGGAACCCGGGGGGAAAAGTGCTGAAGAAACAATTACGCAAGGAGTGGGAGTGCTCCTCCCGGGAGGAAGCCCGATGATGAACGGAACGCAGTACGTGGAAAGCCTGAAAAAGCTCAATCCCCGGATCTTCTACCGGGGAAAGCGGCTTGAGAACCCTTACGACCACCCCGCCTTGCGGCCTCACATCCGGACCGCGGCGGCGACATATGACCTGGCGGCGGCCGGGCAGCACGACGAGATCATGACGGCGACGTCGAACCTCGACGGGGCGAAGATCTCCCGGTTCACCCACCTCTTCTGGAGCGTGGATGACCTGATCAGGAAGATCGCCATGCTCCGGTTCATCGGGCGGGAGACGGGGACATGCTTTCAGCGGTGCGTGGGGCTCGACGCGATCAATGCCCTCTGGTCGGTGACCTACGACATCGACCAGGCGAAGGGGACGGACTACCTGAAGCGCTTCCGGAAATACCTGGCCCGGCTGCAACGGGAGGATCTCATGTCCGCCGGGGCGATGACCGACCCCAAGGGGGACCGGTCCCTCGCCCCTTGGCAGCAGGCGGACCCCGACCTTTACGTCCGGATCGTCGAGCGGCGTCCCGACGGGATCGTTCTCCGGGGCGCCAAGACGCACATCACGGGCGCGGCGAACTCCCACGAGATCCTCGTGATGCCGACTCTCGGGTTGCCTCCGGAGGGATCCGACTATGCGGTCGCCTGCGCCGTACCTGTCGACGCGACGGGGTTGACGCTGGTCTTCGGCCGGCAGAGCAACGATGAGCGGAAAGAAGAGAGCGGAACGTTCGACTGCGGCACGGACTGGGGGGTGGTCGGCGGGGAGAGCACCCTGATCTTCGAGGACGTCTTCGTGCCCCACGAGCGGGTCTTCATGGCCGGAGAAGGGGAGTTCGCCGGATCGCTCGTGGACCGGTTCTCGTCGTGGCACCGGGCGAATTACGGCGGGTGCAAGGCGGGAAACGCCGACGTTCTTCTCGGCGCCACCGCCCTGCTGGCCGAGATCCACGGTACGATCAAGAACAGCATCGTACGTGACAAGCTCACCGAGATCGTCCACCTCGTCGAGACGAATTTCGCGGGGGCGATCGGGTCCTCCGCGCTTGCGAAACAGCTCCCGGCGGGGAACTGGCTGGTGGACCCGCTCCTGGCGAACACGGTCAAGCAGAACGTGACCCGGTTCGTCTACCAGGTGGGTCGCCTCGCGCACGACATCGCGGGGGGCATCCTGTCCACCCTGCCGTCCGACGCCGACTTCAAGGGCGATGAGATGGGCGGCCTGCTCGAGAAGTATTTCGCGGGGAAGGAAGGTTTCTCCACGGAGGACAAGCGGAAGCTTTGCCGTTACATCGAGGGGATGACCTCGGTGTCCACGCTGGTGGAGGCGCTGCACGGGGCCGGCTCCCCGCAGGCGCAGAGGATCGTCATGCTCCGCCAGGCGGACCTGCCGGAGAAGACCCGGCAGGCGAAGAAGGTGATCGGCCTGGGCAAGGGGAAGAAATAAGGGGGTGAACCCCGGGAGGTGCGCGGTGGGTGCGGATCTGGAAACGATCATCCCCCTGACCATGGCCAGGCTGAAATTCGGCATCGGGGCGACGGAGGAGCTCGGGTACGAGCTGAAAACCCTGGGGGCGCGGAAGGTCCTCCTGGTGACCGACAAGGGGCTGTGGGACCATGGGCTGGTCGACAAGGTCAAGGGGATCATCGAGGGCGAGAATATCTCCCTGCGCATCTTCGACGAGGTCCATTGCGAGCCCACGGACCGCTCGATGCGGGAGGCGATCGACAAGACGGCCGGCGGCGACTTCGACGCCGTCGTCGCTCTGGGGGGCGGCAGCACCATGGACACGGCCAAGGCCGTGAACCTGTACGGCACCTATCCGGCGGACCTGCTGGAATACGTGAACGCGCCCATCGGCAAGGGGACGCCCGTCCCGGGCCCGCTGAAGCCGCTGATCGCACTGCCGACGACATCGGGCACCGGCAGCGAAACGACCACGGTCATCGTCATGGACTTCCTGGACCTGCATCTGAAGACCGGCATCTCTCACCAGCACATCCGGCCCGCCGTGGCCCTTGTAGACCCGATGAACTCGCTGTCCGCCCCCGCGGCGGTGACGGCGAACACCGGCCTGGACGTGCTGACCCACGCGGCGGAATCGTTCACGATCAAGCCGTACAACATGCGGCCGAAAACGAAGGACCCGGCCGCGCGCCCACCCTACATCGGCTCCAACCCCATCGCCGATCTCTGGAGCGGAAAGGCCGTCGAGTGGGTCGGGACATACCTGCGGCGGGCCTGTTATAACGGGTCCGACGTGGAGGCCAAGAGCCACATGGCCATGGCGGCGACCTTCGCCGGGATCGGTTTCGGGAACGCGGGCGTACACATTCCCCACGCGTTGGGGTATCCGATCGCCGGGATGTGCAGGGGATGGGTCCCCCCGGGGTACGGCACGGAGGAACCGATGGTCCCGCATGGATTGTCGGTGGCGCTCACGGCCTCCGCCAACTTCCGCTTCACGGCTCCCACCGACCCCGGGAGGCACGCCCGCCTCGCCGGGCTTCTGGGGGTCAACACGGAGGGACTGTCGGAGATGGAAGCGGCCCGCAGGCTTCCGGATGCGTTCATCGAGCTGATGCGGGACATCGGCGCGCCGAACGGCCTTTCCGCGATAGGATATACGGAGGCCGACATCCCCGGCCTGGTGGAGGGCGGCTGGAAGCAGCAGCGGCTGTTGGTGGGCAGTCCGCGGCCGGTGACGAAATCGGACCTGACACGCATCGTCGAGCAGTCGATGACGCTCTGGTAGGAAGTCCCCCGTGAAAAGGAGAGCAGACCCATGGCGATACCGGTAAAGAACTCCCGGCTGTACATCGACGGCAAGTGGGAAGACGGCAAGGATTCGATGCCGGTGATCGACAAGTACACCGGCGAGACGTTCGGGACCGTTCCTCTCGCCTCGAAGGAAACGGTCGATCGGGCGATCGCGGCCGCGCGCGCCGCGTTCCCGGGGTGGTCCCGGACCCCCGCCCACAAGCGGTTCCGGATCCTCGAGAAGGCGTCGAACCTTCTCGACCGCCACAAGGAGGAGATCGCCGCCGTCATCTGCCGCGAAGCGGGGAAGGCGTGGAAATACTCCCTTGGCGAAGTTCTCCGCGCGGTGGAGACGTTCCAGTTCTCCGCGGAGGAAGCCAAGCGGATCCACGGCGAGACGGTGCCGATGGACGCCAGCACGGCGGGGGAAGGTCGCATCGGGTATTGGCTGCGCTGCCCCGTGGGCGTGGTCGCGGCGATCACGCCGTTCAACTTTCCGCTGAACCTCGTCGCACACAAGGTCGGTCCGGCGCTGGCGGTGGGGAACACGCTCGTCCTCAAGCCCGCCTCCACAACGCCCCTGACGGCGATCCGGCTGGCGGAGATCCTCGAGGAAGCGGGGGTTCCCCCCGGGGTCTTCAACGTGGTCGTGGGATCGGGCGGCACGGTGGGGGAATGGATGACCGTCGATCCGAGGGTCGCAAAGATCACCTTCACCGGGTCTCCCCCGGTGGGCGAGGAGATCATCCGGAAGGCGGGGCTGAAGAAAGTGACGATGGAGCTGGGGAACAACTCCGGCACGATCATCGAGCCGGACGCGAACCTCGACGCCGCGGTGCCGCGGTGCGTCGTCTCCGCCTTCGCGAACTCCGGCCAGGTGTGCATCTCCCTGCAGCGGCTCTATATCCACAAGGCGATCGCCGCGGACTTCACGGAACGGTTCCTCGACGAAACGCGGAAGCTCAAGGTCGGCAACCCCCTCGAGAAGGATTGCGACGTGGGGCCGATGATCGACGAGAAGGAGGCGATCCGGGCGGAGGTCTGGGTGAAGGAGGCGGTCGCGCAGGGGGCGAAGGTGCTGCTCGGCGGGAAGCGCGAGGGGCGTGTGATGCACCCGACGGTGCTGTCGAACGTGCGCCAGGAGATGAAGGTGATGTGCCAGGAGGCGTTCGCGCCCCTGGTCTCCCTCTACGAGTACGAGTCGTTCGACGACGCCGTCCGGATGGTGGAGGATTCCCCGTACGGGCTGCAGGCCGGGATCTACACGAACGACCTGCGGAAGGCGCTGCAGGCGGTCGACCGGATCAACGTGGGCGGCGTGATGATCAACGACACCTCCATCTTCCGCGTGGACCACATGCCCTACGGGGGGAACAAGATGAGCGGCCTGGGCCGCGAGGGCGTGCGCTTCGCCTGCGAGGAGATGACGAGCATCAAGATGGTGATGATCAAGCCGTAAGGCCATCCGAGGACGGATATATTTTGTTCCCGAGGGGAAACCGGACTATGATTTCCGCATGACTGCCCCGCGGGAGATCATCGAGCTCGTCGATCGATTCGATCGCAACCGCGACGCCTACCGTTCACCCTCCTACAACGAAACGCAACTTCGAAGAGAGTTCCTCGATCCGTTTTTCGTCGCGCTGGGTTGGGATGTCGACAACAGCGCGGGGTATGCGGAGGCGTACAAGGAAGTCATCCACGAGGATGCCATCAAGATCGGCGGATTCACGAAAGCTCCCGACTACTGTTTTCGCGTGGGCGGGAACCGCAAGTTCTTCGTCGAGGCGAAAAAGCCCGCGGTAGACATTCGGCAGGACACGAGCCCCGCCTTCCAGCTCCGGCGGTACGCTTGGTCCGCCAAACTTCCATTAGGCATCCTCACCGATTTCGAGGAATTCGCGGTCTACGACTGCCGCATCAAGCCGTCGGCGGCGGACAAGGCATCCTTGGGGCGCATCCGGTATTTCACCTATGCCGAATATTCCGGAAAGTGGGAGGAGATCGCCTCCGTTTTCTCGAAGGATGCGGTCCTTAAAGGATCGTTCGACAAGTACGCCGAGACGACCCGATCAAAAAGAGGCACCGCGGAAGTCGACGCTGCGTTCCTTCAGGAAATCGAGAAGTGGCGCGACCTGCTGGCGCGAAACCTGGCGATCCGAAATCCGCGGCTGTCGCAACGGGAGCTGAACTTCGCCGTCCAGCGAACGATCGACCGGATCATTTTCCTGCGGATCTGCGAAGACCGCGGCATCGAGCCGGAAGGACGGCTACTCGGCCTGACCAACTCCCCGGGAATGTACGGGCGGCTTCTCGAACTGTACCGGCAGGCGGACGAGAAGTACAACTCCGGACTGTTCCACTTCCGGCAGGAGAAGGGGCGCGCGGAGGAGTTCGATCGGTTAACTCCCGGCCTGACGATCGAGGACAAGGTCCTCAAGGACATTCTCAAGAACCTGTACTACCCCGACAGCCCCTACGAGTTCTCCGTTCTTCCCGCCGACATCCTCGGGCAGGTGTACGAGCAGTTTCTCGGCAAGGTGATCCGCCTGACCGCCGGGCACCAGGCCAAGGTCGAGGACAAGCCCGAGGTAAAAAAGGCGGGAGGCGTCTTCTACACGCCCACGTACATCGTGGAGTACATCGTCCGGAATACCGTCGGGCGTCTCTTGGAGGGAAAGACTCCGAAAGATGCGGAAAAGATCACGATCCTCGATCCCGCCTGCGGGTCCGGTTCCTTCCTCCTGGGCGCGTATCAACTCCTGCTCGACTGGCACAGGGACTGGTACGTGACTCATGGGAAGGAGAAATACGGGACAGGGAAACGCCCCGCCCTGTACCAGGGGATGGGAGGGGAATGGCGGCTCACCACGGCCGAACGGAAACGCATCCTGACGAACAACATCTTCGGGGTGGATATCGACCCGCAGGCCGTCGAGACGACAAAGCTCTCCCTGTTGCTGAAGGTGCTCGAAGGGGAGTCGGAGCAGACTCTTTCCTCGCAGTTCAAGCTGTTCCATGAGCGCGCTCTTCCCGACCTTGGCGGCAATATCAAGTGCGGAAACTCCCTCATCGGATCCGATTTCTACAAGGGTGAGAGCGGTGTTTTGCCGATGTTCGGCGAGGAGGAACGGCTTCGCCTCAATGTCTTCGACTGGGACAAGGAGTTCCCACGGATCTTCAGCGGGAGTAATCCCGGGTTCGACGTTGTGATCGGCAATCCGCCGTACATCCGGATCCAGGCGCTTAAGGAATGGGCGCCGCTGGAAGTTGAGTTCTACAAACAGAGGTATGTTTCTGCCGGCAAGGGGAATTACGACATCTATGTCGTGTTCGTGGAGAAGGGGGTATCGCTCCTGAACGGAAATGGGCGGCTCGGGTTCATCCTCCCCCACAAGTTTTTCAATGCCCAGTACGGGGAACCCTTGCGCGGTCTGATCTCGAAGGGACAGCACCTTGCTGAAGTCGTTCATTTTGGCGACCGGCAGGTCTTCAGCGGGGCAACGACATACACCTGCCTGATGTTCCTGGAGAAGGGGGGGGCAGAGTTTTGCAAGTTCGAGGCGGTGGAAAACCTCGAAACTTGGCGTGCCGTCGGGCAGAAAGTCCTCCCGGTTCCGTTTCCTCCACAACCGGCATCGATTGTGGGGAAAATCCCGGCAAACACGGTCGGCCCAGACGAGTGGAACTTCACCGTTGGACATGGTGCCCCGCTGTTCGAGAAACTGCGCGGAATGCCGGTAATGCTGGGAGGCATGGCGGATATCTTCGTCGGTCTTCAGACCAGCGCCGATGACGTGTTTATTATGGATCTGGTCAAAGACCGTGGATCAACTCTGCGATTGAGATCAAAATCTCTCGACTTGGAGTGGGATTTCGAGAAGGGGATTGTATTCCCGCTGGTAAGCGGAACAGACGTGAAGCGGTATTCCATTCTTCCGGAGCGGCAGTACGTTCTATTCCCATACATGCTGAATGGCGGTTCCGCACGCTTGATCGAATACGAGGCATTGTCGAAATCTTATCCAAACGCTGCATCGTACTTGTCCCAGAATAAGCGAAGACTTGAAGGGCGTGAAAAGGGGCGGATGAAAGGACCTCGGTGGCATGGGTACATTTACCTGAAAAACATGAACAGGCAAGCTATACAAAAAATATGTATTCCTCGCCTCGTGAATCGA
>Ga0316628_100003731_pt1 | contig 11790 bp, 10 predicted proteins | sample OWC_Aug_M2_C1_D5_FD_207648 | JGI IMG/M metagenome (GOLD analysis project Ga0316628, IMG submission 207648) | Wetland soil microbial communities from Old Woman Creek delta, Ohio, United States - OWC_Aug_M2_C1_D5_C | ecosystem: Environmental > Terrestrial > Soil > Wetlands | place: USA: Ohio... | reverse complement strand
CAATAAAAAGAAAAGCGAATTCGGGTACGCCGCGATTTCCGGGTCCGGCAAACCTAATTCCGGATCCCCTCCGGCGAGTCGAACGGCCTCGATATAGGGCTTGAAGTAATCGGCCTTGTCTTCAGGCCCGGCGATGAGGATTTTCGGATTCATCGAGTCTTTTCCCCTCCTCTTCATACTTTACCTTCGGAAGGAGGGAGATGCAAACCGGGCTATTGACCGCTTCCGGCAAGCTGATATATACGATATTTTGTTCGTCGGAGAGATTCCGTCACGAATTTGCGGGAGGAGGAATCTTCATGACATTCGCCAACCGTCCGTCTCATCTTCATCGCGGAGCTTTGCTCGGAGTCCTGGCCCTGGTCCTGCCGCTCTTTCTAGCCGCGGCGCCTGGGTCCTGGACCTGCTGCCGGTGCGGGCGCTCGTGAAAAAGTAAATTCGGGGCCGAGAGATTCCCATGGATCAGGCCTCATCTCTGACGGCGATCCTCGAAGACGCCTGGGAGTTCGCCAAAGTCATGCTCGGCAAAGCAGGCGAGTTCTATCCGTTTGCTGAAACTGCGGACGGGAGCGGCGGCCGGGCCATGCTGGGCGGGTTTTTAGGAGAAGAGCATCCGGATCCCCGATCCTTATACGTCTTCCTGAAGGATTCCCTTGCGCGCCAAGTGGCGGAAGGGAAAGTCTGCGCGGTGGCGCTGGCGGCCAACGTCGATGTCCCGAAGGAGTATGATTCGAAGTATCCTGATGCCATCCGGGTGCACATCGAAGCCCCGGGCTATGCTCGGTACGTCTATCTTCCGTACCGTGTCGAACCACAAACCGCCGCCGGCCGCCTTTTTCACCGGCCGAATAAAACGGCCTATGCGGAACCCTTTTCCGTGGATATCCCGCCGGTGTTCTTTCCGCCGGGCGATCTGGCGAAAGATTGAAGCCGACAATGCATCGTTGCCGGGAGTGGTATTTACTGGGGTTGGACCTCAGAAAATTGTGATTTATCAATATTTTACGGTCGGGTGATCGACCGTAAGAGAAAAACTCTCAGCGGGCGGGTCCGTATGAATCCGGGGAATAGCTTGTTACCCCGGAGGACAAAAATGAAACGCCGATTCGTTCGATTTTTTCATACGCTTGCCGTTTTACTTATATCGGGGATACTGCCGGCGGCGGCCGCTCCCCAGGTTCCCGAATTCATCAGCCGCCTTTCGGGGGGCCGGGTTGCCGGGTCCGGCTTCAAGGACACCGTCGATTTCAATTATGTCGACGGCCGGATCTGCATCAAGGCCCGTCTCAACGGCGAATCCATCGAACGCCGGTTCATCCTGGACACTTACGCCGTCTGCCTTCCCCGCGAGGGAATCTTATCCATCCCCGGCCTCGACATCCTGGATATGTCTCAGGAACTGGGCGCCCGCTTCGAAAAAACGCCCATGAAACCCGTTTTCCCCAAGTTTGCGAAAGTTACGATCGGCCGGGTCGTATTCGAGGATATCGGTGCCATGACCCTTCGGGAGTCTTCCGGTAACGCCCTGGCTTCACGGCTCGAAGACGGCCTGATCGGGGCCAATCTCATGCGGCACTGCATCTGGCAAATCGATTTCGAGCGCCGAAAAATCACCCTCACCGACCGGATCGAATCCCTCGGCGGCCTGGAAAATGCGGCCCGCGTTTCTTTCGTACCCAAACCCATGCAATATTCGCCCGACATCGAGGTCTCCCTCGACAATGGCGAGAAGGCCATCCTTCAGTTTGATACGGGCTCGACGGGTTTCCTCAGCCTTCTGACCCCTTCGTTGAAAACGATGGTGGAGGGCGGAAAAGCCGTGAGTTGGACGGCCCGCCTGGACAGGTTCATCGAAGCCCCCGGCGAATCCGGCCCTGAGACCAACTATTTCTTCAGGCTGCGTTCGGTCACGGTCGGATCCCGCTCGTTTGAAAACCTTCCCGTCGCCGTGTTCAATTCCTCCCGGCCGGAGTTGATAGGCCGGGGCAGCCTGGGGATGGAATTCCTTAAAAATTTCGTCGTGACCCTGGATTGGAAGTCAAATACGGTTTATTTAGCTCCGATTCCCGGAAAAGAGGTGAAGCGGAATATCAGGACCTTCGGATTCACCTACGGCCATCGGGACGGGGCCGTGAGGGTAGAGTCTCTCTATGGCGGCTCGCCCGCGGAAAAGGCCGGACTCCGAATCGGCGACGCCATCATCTCCATCAACGGCAAGCCGGTCGATCGCCTGAATGCGGATGAAATCGGGCGCTTCCGGGACGGTGACTTGCGCTTTTCGAACGAGAGCGACGCGGAAATCGCCCTGGAAATTGTCCGTGACGGAAAAACGGTTTCCTTTCGTTTTGCCGCCTACGAAATTTTTCCGGAAAAGTGATCGAGACATTTGACTCCCGAGGGAGAGAGCGCATATCATTCCCTCATAAAGGAGGGAATGATACATGTCGCCTCATATTCTCCGGAAGTCTTTTCTCGTTTTAGGACTGGCCGTTTGCCTAATTCCACCTTGCGGCACCCAGGACCTCAAACCCGGAATTATCGGCATCTATACGATCCCGCGTGATCTTGAAATGGGTTTGGAAATTCTGCCGAAAGGGGAGTACGAATTCGACCTCGTCGTTTCTGACCGTCGGTCCTCGATCGGTTTCGGAACGATCAAGCCGGACGAAACGGGAGGAACCCGCGGCTGGAGCGACGCGGCTATCGTCACCGAGGTCAAGGAGAATTATCCCAAACCCAAGGTCGAAATCGGCGTCGTCACCGAGGGCGGGGAGGAATTCGTCGAGATCCGGGTCTATTATGAAAACAAGCTGTACCGGAATCTCTGGAAATGTGCTACGGATCCAATTTCCCCCAGCGAACGGGAGAAGGAAAGCGGGCCGATCGATCCGGCGATCGAGATGGAAGTGAAGCTCCTGGCCGAGGCCGGTCAATTAATGAATGCCTTCGCCGGCCGGATCTGGCCGGGCTGGGACGGTTACAAGGCGCTCGATTTTACCCTGCGTTTCCCCAATCAGGATTATATCGTCGTGACCCGGAAGGAGCGATTGCCGCGGCGCTTCAAGATTCTTCCCGGCGGGGCGATGGAGGGAAAAGAGGTCTATATCGATCGATCCAAGGAATTGCCGGGACGGATCGATCCCGGCATGAGCATCAATGGGCATGGAGACTATGCGGGGGTGTCCGCGGGATTGATAAGCCGGATGATTTCGTCGACTTCGCCCGTCGAAGAACCCAAGCCGGCCGATCCCGATCTCGAGAAGCTCAATGTGGCGATGCGATTGAGTCGCACGCTGATTTACATCCATGAAGCTTTCCATTCGCTCCAGGCGAATTTACAGCGCGCTGCCCAGAAGGGCGGATACTTCAAGCCGGTCAAAATGGCGGATTATGACGCCCAATCGGAATACAGCGTTTATGCCGACGTCGAAGGACAGGCGCTGCTTCGGGCCTTCGGAGAAAAAGACCCGGCCAAGGCCCTGGCCGATTTCAAGGACGCCTTCGCGGCTCGAAAGCTCAAGCAGGCCTCGATCCCTCCGGAAGCCGCGGCGATGGAAAAGAATCGAACCGCATCCGAAGGAACCTCGACCTATTCCGAGCTGAAAACAGCCGCCCTGATGATGGAAACCGGCTATCCCGGCGCGGGGGCGACGAAGGACCCTGAAATTGCGGCGGCGTTGCGCACCGCCGATGAATACTTCGAGAAAAACGGGCTGACCCGCTTGAAAGAGATGGCCTCACGGACGCTGGACGTCAATCAGCGGTTCTACCTGTACGGTGGTTTCTATTGTTTCCTCCTGGACCGATTTCTTCCGGATTGGAAAAAGGACTTTTTCGAAAAGTATCGAACTCTTGACGAGGTCATTGATGGTTTCCTGAAATTGTCTCCAGAGGATTCCACCCGAATCTCTCAATCATGGGAAGCGAAATATGACATGAAAGGGCTCAGGGAAAAGCACGGTTCGGTGATCAAGGATCGCGACGACGCGGTCCGTTCGGTGACGGATCGAAAAGGAAGAAAATTCGCGATCGACATCCGGCGGGCCCAGAGAGGCATCGATATCAGACCGCGGGGCCTGGATCATGTCATCGCCTATAAAGGAGACCAATATTTTCCGCACGGATTGACGAAATTCGTTTACGGCAGCTTGAACCTGGAATCCCAGGATACGCCGATGAGAATGTCGTTTTCCGCCCGGGCGCTTGAGTGGATCGACGTCGAGACGAAGGCCGGGGAAAAAGGATATGACCTGAAATTCGGCGGCCAAGAGGGTGATCTTTACAAGGACGTCACCCTGACGACCAAGGGATTCACCATGACGGCCAAGGCCGTCAAGATCGTCGAGGACGCCGACAAGGTGACGATCAGCATCATCGATTTTTGACAGGAGGGGGAATGCGTGGAGGAGCGCGAGTCTTTCTTATTTTATTTGCTGCGACGGTTTCCCTGGCGACGGCGCAGCCCCGCCGGCCGAACGCGGCTGTCCCGCGGGATGAAAACATCAGGAGCATTCCGCTTCCCGAAGTGGAGGATCCGAATCAGATTTGCGTCGAGAAAAATCGTGTTTATATCTCGGACAAGAGGGCCGTTCTCGTCTACGATTTGAAAAAAGGCGGCCTTCTGACAAAAATCGGAAAAATCGGGCAGGGCCCTGGCGAATTTGCCATGGGTCCCCTCGGCCTGACCTTATTCTCCGACAAACTGGTGGTCGCCGATGTACGCAAAATCAAGTACTTTTCCGCGGAAGGGAAGTATTTGAGCGAGGTCTTGATGCCCCCCAATATGGGGCCTTACCCCTTTCTCCCGGCCGGGAAGAATTTCGTCGGATTCCCTGTCGAGTATCGAGAAGATGGCTCTCCGCCGGCCGCCCCGGGATGGATTTATAATCGCGACCTCAAATCCATTAAAAAGTTTTACGACTCCTTTCCCGTCAAGGCGCCCCCGCCGCCTCCCGGGAAAAGCGGCGCTCCGGCGATAAAAACGGATGTCCAGATGATCGGCGCGTATACCGATTTCCTCGTTTCCGAGGATAAAATCTATGTCGCCGACTCCCGGAAAGGCTTGACGATATCCGTATTCGACGAGGCTGGAAATCCCTTGAACGTAATCCGCGTTCCGGTCGAGAAGGTTAAGGTTTCCCGGAGCTATATGGACGAGGTGATCCGGGAACGCCAAGCCTCGAAATACTGGACGACCATCTTAGCCCGTCAAAATCCCATATTCGACGAATTTTTCCCCGATTTCGCCGGAATGAAGATCGACGGCGGGAGGATCTCCGTCATAACGGCTGCCCAAAGGAACGGCTTGTATGAAGTGATTGTTTTGAACCGGGAAGGCCGGATACTTGAACGAGCCTATCGATTCCCGCTCCGTCCGGAATTTCAAACGCTGCAGTTTTTCGGACGGAAATATGACATCAACGAAGACCGGATTTTCTGGCTTGTTTATAACGAGGCCAAGGAGCTCTACGAGCTCCATTTCCGTTGATGGGAGAAGGCGGATGCATCCCAAAATCAAGCTCATCCAGGATGATATCACCCGGCTGGAGGTCGACGCGATCGTCAACGCCGCCAACACGTCGCTCATGGGCGGCGGGGGCGTCGACGGGGCGATCCACCGGGCCGCCGGCCCCCGGCTGCTCGAGGAATGCCGGACGCTGGACGGCTGCAAAACCGGCCGGGCCAAGATCACGAAAGGTTACAACCTGCCCGCCCGATTCGTGATTCACGCCGTCGGGCCCATTTGGCGGGGCGGGGAGAAAGGCGAGGCGAAGCTGCTGGCCGAGGCCTATGAGCACTCCCTGCGTCAGGCTGAGGAGAAGGGGCTTAAATCGATCGCCTTTCCCAACATCAGCACCGGCATCTACGGTTTTCCGAAAGAGCGGGCGGCCGAGATCGCGATCGAAACCACCCGGGAATTTCTGAAAAAACATCCGGGGATCGTAACCGTGACCTTTGTTTGCTTCGACCGGGAGAACTACGACATTTATGACAGAATACTGGGGTCGGACCTCAGTATCTGAATTATATTCAGTAGGATCGGATTCCCTTGACATGTCGGGGACGAGCTTGTATCATATAGTTAGTTATATATAACTAATTAAATGAGAAGGCCATGGGCTCCGACTCGATCCTGACCGAGGTGATTTCGCTGTTGACGTCGAAGTTCGCCGACGCCCAATTCGAAGGCGTCCGGGAAGCGGGTTTTTCCGACCTGTCCCTCCGCCAATTCGTTTACCTCGAAATCATCGCCCGGTTGGGTCAACCGACGCCCTCCGAGCTGGCCAAAGCCCTCGAGGTCAGCAAGCCGACGGTGACGGTGGCGATCGAACGCCTGGAGGCGGCCGGATATGTCCGAAAAATCCCGTCGGATACGGACCGCCGCTCTCTCCGTCTCCGCCTCACGAAGAAGGGAGAAATGTTTTCGAAGGCCCATGCGAATATCCATCGGAGCATCGCCCGGGCCATGACCGCCGGCCTGGCTAAGGCCGAAGTCGCCGCGCTGACCGCCTTGATGTCCAAGGTCTTGCGGCATATCAAGGGGAAATAGGGCGAAGGATGGAGAGGAGATCCTATGTCAAACGAAAAATGGGAAAACGCCCATAGCGTCGTCTGTCCGTGGTGGCTTCAAGGCCTTCTCTCGAATCCGTTCCGCCGCCTGTTTCAAAATCCGGACCGGATCCTGGCCGGCTTCGCGGCGCCGGGAAAGACGGCCGTCGATATCGGCTGCGGAATCGGCTATCTCACCATTCCCCTGGCCCGCCTCCTCTGCCCGGAAGGCCGCGTCATCGCCGTCGACCTCCAGGAAAGGATGCTCGCCGGCGCCCGCCGTCGGGCGGAAAAAGCCGGAGTGTCCGATCGGATCCAATTCCATCAGGCCGCTCCCGACGGCCTCGGGATTTCCGGCCCGGCCGACTTCGTCCTGACTTTTTGGATGGTTCATGAAGTTCCCGACAAGGAGCGCCTCATGAAGGAAATCCGCGGAATGCTCAAACCGGACGGAACCTGGCTTTTGGCCGAGCCGCCGATCCACGTCCCGGCGGCGTCCTTCCGTAAGACCGTCGCCCTGGCCGAAGGCCTCGGCTTTCGCGTCCTCTCGAGTCCGAAAATCCGCTTGAGCCGGGCCGTCCTTTTCGGGCTAGGACCTCGATAAGCGGTTCGTTTACCGGGCGCTTGTCTCGCGCCCGTATTCCTTCTCCAAAGCGCCGATCAATTCAATCGCCGCTTTTCCGAAACGGGGCAGAGAGGCCGGCCCCTTGGCCGCGGCCTCGTTATAGAGCCGGATGAAAGCGAAGGGATTCCCGAGAGTCACGATCAAGCGCTCTTTGCCGAGTCTCTCCTCGATCGTCCGGGCCATGAAATATCCCAGGGGGCGGCCTTCCAACGGAAAATCCCTGAAGGACAGCTTCGCCCAGGCTTGGGTCGTTCCCCCGGCGGTTCCGATGTCGGTCAATGTCCGGTCCAGGCGCGCAAGAAGGGCGGGGGCGTCCTTGAATCCCGCCTCGAAAGCTTTTCGATCGGTTTCTTTTCGGGCGGGATCGCCGTCGTAGTGCGAATTCCCCGGCCGGATGTTTTCCATGAATCCGAATCTTTCGAGATTGCCGAAGAGACGAACCGCTTCGGCATGTTTGACCTTGAGCCGGTCATAATCATAGACCGTCTGAAAATCCCGGTAATAATATAAGACGAAGAAGCGGGCGTAATATTCGACGACAGCGGGATCCTTTCCGCCATATGACGGATCGAAAATGAATATCGCGTACCCGTACCTCAAGTCGGGAGAGAAAAAGACAGGCGTGAACAGCGGCTTGGGATTCGTTTCAAGCAGCTCAGCGGGAAGGTAGGGCCGGACGTCGGCCATGATCCGGCCGATCCAATTCTCCGTTTCCAAGGATTTGAGATAAGCGTCAACCGCGGCCCGCTTCGACTTAAGGGAGGCGAAATGGCCGGCCATTCCGGCCCGGCCTTGTTTTTGAGCCGCCTGAAGCTCCTCGGCCCGGGACGGTTTGAAAGCCAGCTCCATCCGGTCTTTGACGACGTCCGGCTCGTAAGCCGCTCCTTCGTGGGCGGCCAGCTCGGCGTAGGCGGGATGTCCGGTCAAGCGGACCCATTCGTCCGGGGATGGATCCTGTCCCTGGGCGAGCTGATCGGCGATTTTCCAAAAGGTTTCGATCGCGGAGGGATCGAATCCGCCCGATACGGCCTCGAGGAAAAGGGCCGTTTCGGGCTTGCGGCAATAGGTCCGCTCGAGCTCCTTTAAATATTCGACGGCTTTCCGGCTGAAAAGGGGGGCCGTCCCGCTTTTCATCGCGGCGCGGTTGTAGAGATAGATGAAAGCGAAGGGATTGCCGATGGTGTCGATCATCTCCCGCTCGCCGCCGCCGTCGATGATCGTCCGGGCCATGAAATATCCCGTGGGATGGCCGCTCTGGGGAGCGATATCCAGGAGGTCCGTATCCCGTCCGGGGCGATCGGCGGCCTCCTCTAATCGCCGGTTCACTTCAGCCAAAATCCGCGGGGAATCGAGAACGTTTTTCCGGTACACGTCGGCGTAGTCCGAGGCCTCCGGATTCGTCTTTCGGAAATAGGGGCCGTGCTTATCGATCTGGTCGGCAATGCCTTCGGCTTGGAGCTGATTCAGGCCGTTGAGAAGGAATTCGTTGACGACCAGGAGGTCGCCCTCGTCATAGGCCTGGAGCTTGTTTCGGAGATAATGATGGGCTTCGTGGGCGAGAAAATCGGCGAGCCCGTCGCCCTGGTTGGCCGCATGGAGCAGGTCGATCACGATGGGATCGTACCCCCGGCCGTCCGGTGCGAAAAAGATAAAGGAGATCGGAGGAGAGGGAATTTTATCGGTCGCGCCGGCCGGCAGGAAGCCCCGGGTTTTCTCCAGGGCGGCGTCCATGAGGGCTCCCGTCTCCAACTCGGCTTGAAGCCGGCGGAGCTCCTCCTGACGTTCCCCGATCCGAACGAAATGGGCCGCCGTCGAATTCGGCCGTTTTTCGAGGGCCTCCTTGCGCGCGGCGGCTTTGGAGGGGAGGAAAGCCAGCCGGAAGTTGACCTTGAAATTCTCTTCCCGGAAGTACGGCTCATGGCTCATCAGCTCCCGGTAGCCGGGCGTTTGGAACAGGGCCGACCATTCGGCCTCGGCCGGCTCTTTTTCCTGCGCCAATATCGCGGCGATCTTCCAGATTCGTTCGATAGCCGAAAAATCGAGATTCGCCTTTGGAACGCCGGCGAATGCCGTTCCCATGATCAAGACCGCGAGTGTGGCGTATCCCTTCGGCTTATTCATGGCGTTGCCCCTTTGGGAGATTCTCATCGTTTCATTGGGGAATACCAAGAAAAAAGGGAAAACGTTGACATTTATTTAATAAATTTAAATTAATGAGCCACGCCGGCGATCCCTGTTCCTCGAGCTTCGCGGCCGGTGGATTGACATCCCCGCCCCGGCGGTTCACTATTCTTGACGCAGGGAACGAAAAATATTTCGGGAGGATGATCATGAGGAAAATATTCGCCGCGGCGGCGATCGCTGCCGTAAGCCTTGCGGCCGCGGCCGCTTCGGAACAATCCTTCATCTCTGATGTCCATAAGACATCTGCGGGGGACCTGAAAGTCTCCTTTCCCGGACACGCGGTCGTTTATTTCGAATTCGCCGGCAAAACCGTCTGGGTCGATCCCACCATGCCCTACGTGATCGTTCCGGATAATCCGCCCAAGGCCGACCTGATCCTGATCACCCACGAGCACGGCGATCATCTCGATCTCGAAGGCGTCAAATCCGTGCAGACCCCCAAAACCCAAATCGTCTATACGGCCAGATGCGCGGCGAAGCTTCCCGGCGGCAAGGTCATGAAAAACGGGGACAAGGCGGTCGTTCTAGATATCCCCATTGAAGCGGTCCCCGCCTATAATTTAAAAGAGCAGTTTCATCCGAAAGGGATCGGCAACGGCTATGTCCTGACGTTTGGAAACCTTCGGGTGTATGTGGCCGGCGACACCGAGAACGCTTCCGAGGTCAAGGCCCTGAAAAACATCGACATCGCCATTCTGCCTCTCATGACGCCGTTCACGATGTCGGAGGAGGCGCTGGCCGATTTAGCCAGGGCCGTCAAGCCGAAGGTCCTCTACGTCTACCATTCCCGAACAGAGGATTATGCGAAGCTGAAGGGCTTATTGAAAGACACGGGCATCGATCTGCGGGTCAAATAAAAGAAAAGAGTGGGGTCGGACCTCAGTATATTATTTATTATAAATCGTTTATCGGATTTTTTGTTGCGCTGAAATGAAGTCTCTCTCCGCCCGGCGGGCTTCCGCGACGAAAGCGGCCAGCTTGGCGAAATCCTTTTTGAAACGAATGGGCTTCCCTTCGGGATCCAGAGCGTTGGTCAGGGTACAGCTATCCACTCCTCCCGGCCGGACCTTCATCGCCGCTTCGTAGACATTCTCCGGCGAAAGACCTCCCGCGAGAATAATCGGGATCCGGCTTTGCCGGGCGACCTTCTCCGTCAGGGCCCAATCCGCGGGCCTGCCCGTGATGCCGAGGTACCCTTCCACCGGCTCCCGTCCCAGCCACGTGTCGGTCAGGAAGAAATCGCTCGTTCCTTCCATGGCGGAGGCGATTTCCACGGCGGGGAAATTTTCCATCCGTCCCGGTCCCGGAATCGGAACGGTCCGTATGATCCCGATTTCAGGAAAGCGCTCCTTGAGCCGCATCTGGGTTTCGATGACCGGCCGAAGGTCGCGCATGCGGCCCCGTTCGTCGGTCAGGCTCTCGCAATATTGGATGAAATGAGGCCGGTAATAATCCACGGCCCGGGCCACAAGGTCCTCGTCGGGGAAAAGCGGGATGAGCGCGCTTTTCGATCCGCCGTCCCGGGCGACTGCGGCGGCCTCCCGGACATCCGGCCGGCGCCAAGCTTCGGCCGAGACGAGCACGCTCCCGATATGGTCGATGCCCAGGGCCAGGCAGCCCTCCGCTTCGCGCGGGGTTTGGATTTCATAGATTTGGACGATCATGGCTTCCGTCGATCCGGCCCCAGACTATACGTGTCCGCCCGCTCGCGGTCAATAAGCCGGCTTCCCTGGCGCTCTACCAGGCGATGGCCACAATGAAATAATTTCCGATCTTGCCGTAAGCGATCGGATAGCGGACCTTGATGCCGACCTGGGATAAACCGCGATTCGAGGCTGCGATGACGGACTCGGGGAGGACGTCAAGATTCCGCGTCTGATATATGGTGATAAAAGCGCTTTTTCGATTTATGGCGATGTCGGAGGCCTTTCCCTGGAAGTATGCCTCGATGGCTCTTTGGGCTTGGGCTTCGGCGGCAATCTTAATGCTTATTCTCTTATTCGAGGCCGCGGGGCCGTTCAAGGCCTTCAGAACGGCTTGGCTCATCTCCTTCTCCGCGAACGGATTCGGGATTCCGGGTGGCAGGGACCACGAGGCCATGACCAGCCCATAAGTCCCCCCCGGGCGGCGCTCGGACCGGAAAAAGACGATCCCGAAGCACCAGGCGCAAATATCCGGCGCCGCCAACGTCTCTCGAATCAATCCGGAGATGTCGGAAATATCGCAGAAAAAAACGCGAGAGAGCCGGGTCGGGCCGAATTCGGGCGGCAATCCCCTCGGCATGGCTTCGTTCGCCGCGAGAACGCGCGCTCTTTCATCGAGATACGGCCGGGCCGCATCCAGCCAAATCAGCGGCGATTTCCCTTCCTCAGTCCTCCAGCCGGAGACCAGACGCCGGATCCCGATCTCGACGGTTTCCACGGGGTCGGGGG
>Ga0316628_100003730_pt1 | contig 11790 bp, 10 predicted proteins | sample OWC_Aug_M2_C1_D5_FD_207648 | JGI IMG/M metagenome (GOLD analysis project Ga0316628, IMG submission 207648) | Wetland soil microbial communities from Old Woman Creek delta, Ohio, United States - OWC_Aug_M2_C1_D5_C | ecosystem: Environmental > Terrestrial > Soil > Wetlands | place: USA: Ohio... | reverse complement strand
CTGAAGACGCATATGACTGGCTGATCGCGCACTACCACCAGCCGATCTACAGCCTTGTCTACCGGATCGTCTCCGACCGCGCGGACGCAGCGGACACCACCCAGGAAGTCTTTCTCAAGGTCTTTCGTGGCATGAAACGCTTCAACGGCGAATGCAGCTTGAAGACCTGGATCTACCGGATCGCCATTCACGAGGCCTCCAACCAGAGGAGGTGGTGGTTCCGGCACAAGAGCAAAGAGACCTCCATGGAAACCCAGGTGGACGAAGAAGGCAATTCCTTCGGGCTGTGCGAGACGCTGGCGGACCGCGGGGAATCCCCTCTGGAAATCTTTGCCCACGCAGAGATCAGCGCCCGGGTTGAACAGGAGTTGAAACAGGTCTCTGAGCCGTATCGCACCACGGTGGTGCTGCGGGACATCGAGGGACTCTCCTATGAAGAGATTGCGGAAGTTCTACAGATTTCGCTCGGGACAGTAAAGTCGCGCCTGATTCGAGGGCGCGACGCGCTGAAAAAACGGCTGGAGTCTTTCGTTCGTGAAATGAGTGCTGAGGTGGGGGGAAGCAAGCCGGCGCGGAGCGTTACTCTGGCGGCCGGTTTGCCGGAAGTGGAGGCACAGTAATGAGATGTACGGAGGCGCGGCCCCTGTTCTCCTCGTATCTGGATAGCGACATGAGCGGCGCAGAGATGCGTCAGGTCTCGGAGCATCTGAATGGGTGCAATGAATGCCGGTCAGAATACGTACTGCTGGAAAGGACGCGGACAGTTCTCGGGTCGCTGGGGCGAAAGCATGCCCCGCCGGAGCTGCCCGTAAAGATACGCATTGCCATCGCCAGCGAGCGCTCCCGCAACCGGGGCCACGTCTTTCGGGCCCTGGCGGTCCGCCTTGAGAACGTATTCAATGCGTTCATGTTTCCGGCCACGGCCGGCGTTGTCACCGCTATCATGTTCTTCGCGCTGCTGATCGGCTTCTTTGTTACGCCGCCGGCGAGCGCAGACGATGTGCCGACGATGCTTTACGTTCCGCCGCGGCTGGAGATGTCAGGCTACGCCGATAGCGACTTGAACCTGGACTCGCCGGTGGTGGTTGAAACCCTGGTGGATGCCAGCGGACGGGTGGAGAATTTTCGCATCATCTCCGGGCGCGACGATGAAGAGGTCCGCATGGAGTTGAACCGCGCGCTGCTGTTCACTGTTTTTGTCCCGGCCCAGTCCTTCGGACGAGCCGTGCCGGGCAGGGCGGTCATCTCCTTTGCTCATATCAGGGTAAGGGGATAACCTGGGTCTTGCCGTCGATTTTATGGTTTTCCGAGGGTCACATTCGTTGACCCTCTTGCTTTTTCTGGCCTAAACTTGAAGCTCCCGGACATTTGGAGGGGTTCTGAAGTCGAAAGCTTCATTTTTTGCAATCATTATCCTGTTTTTGGCGACCAGCCGCGCTGCCCTGGCCCAGGCCACGCGTGCCCAGTTGGAGATCAGTGAGACCTTCTTCAGCCTGGGCGCGGCCCTGAACAGTTGCGGGTACGAAGCGGGCCTGGCGGAGTCCCTGCCCTTGCGCCAGACCGTGCGCGACGAGTTGCAGGCGATTGTGCAGAAATCTCCCGACGCCTTGCGTACGCGGGACGCCATCTGTGCGTTCTGGCGGGAGCACCAGATTGGCGATGCCGGCAATGGCATCAGCCAGTACGTGTCCCTGGCTCTTGAGTTGGATTCGCCTCCGGCGTTCGACACCAAGCTACCGGAAGCCGATTTGCCTCCGGATGCCGCACGCGTTCTGGGCGTGATTTCCCTGCTCGAAAAGTTTTACAAGGCGGCCGGGCTGAATGCCCTGTGGCAGAAACACCATGCTGAGTATGAAGCCCTGGTCCAGCAGTATCACGATCCTGTAGCAGCCGTGATCACAGACAGTGATCTTTATCTCAAGCTGCCCTTCTCCAACTATCCCGGACAGCGCTTTGCCGTGTACCTGGAACCACTGCTATCGCCGGCCAAAGTGGAATCGCGCAATTACGGCAACAACTATCTGGTGGTGGTTTCGCCGGCCAAGGACGGCAAGCTGAGAACGGCCGAGGTCAGGCACACGTACCTCCATTTCGTGCTCGATCCCCTGGCGCAGGCGCACGGGACCAGCCTGAAGCGTCTTGAGCCCATCCTGGAAAACATCCGCACCGCGCCGCTCTCGCGCTCGTTCAAGGAAGACATCTCCCTGATGGTCAACGAATGCCTCATCCGGGCAATCGAGACGCGCACCGCGATCCCCAAGTCGAATGAGCGCGCCCGGGAAGCTTATGTGCAGCGATCGGTGCAGGAAGGGTTCGTACTCACGCGCTACTTTTATGACGCGTTGGCGAATTTCGAGAAGGAATCAACAGGATTGAAGACAGCTTACGGCGACCTTCTTCACAACATCGACCTGGAACGCGAGCGGAAGCGCGCCCGCGAGGTTGCCTTTGCGGCACAAGCCGAACCGGAAGTGGTAAGCGCCAGCAGCATGATTCCGGAAGGCACGGAACTGCTCAACATGGCGGAGCAGAGGCTGGCCGCGGGCGACCGTGAAAGCGCGGAAAAACTGGCCCTGCGGGTACTGCAACATAACCAGGGTGGAGACCAGCCGGGCCGCGCGGCGTTCCTTCTGGCACGGATTGCAAGCTTGTCCGGGAACATGGAAGAAGCGCGCAACGACTTTGAGCAAGCCGCACAATCCGCGCGGGACCCGCGCACGCTGGCCTGGAGCCACATCTATCTGGGCCGGATCTATGACATCCAGCAGAACCGGGAGACCGCGCTGGAGCACTATCGCGCCGCGCTGGCTGCCGGTGATCCCATGCCTGACACGAAAGCCGCCGCGGAAAAGGGGTTGTCGGCGCCGTACCAGCGGCCTGGGGCGCCACGATAGCGTGAACCCATGAGAAAACCGCTGTTCACAGGATTGCTCATTTTGACGCTGACGGCAGCTTTGGCGGCGCAACAGGCAGCTGCGCCCGGCGGGCCGCAGCCGCAAGCGCCGGTCAAGCGCCCGCCGCAAGCCAAGACAAACGCGGAATTCGCGGATTACAACGCGGCTTACGCAGTGACGGGCGGCGCAGCCGCGGAAAAGGCCGCCAACGACTTCGCGGCCAAATATCCTGACAGCGAACTGCGCTCCTTTCTCTATTCCAAGGCCATGCATGAGTACCAGAGTGAAAACAATTCGGGCAAAATGCTGGCTATGGGACAGAAGATCCTGGCGCTTGATCCCGATAACTCCGTGGCCCTGGTGCTGACGGCAACGGTGCTTTCCGACAGTCTCGGTGACACTGACCAGGACCGGCAGCAGAAGATTGCGGAGATCAAGAAAAATGCGAACCTCGCGCTGCAGACCGTGGATGCGTCTTTTACCCCGCCCGCGGGCGCCACGCCGGAGCAGATTGCAGGCTACAAGAACACGCTGCGCTCAATGGCATATTCGGCCCTCGGGATCACCGACCTGAAAAGCGGGGACGATGCCGCCGCGGAGAAGGAGTTGCGGTCAGCGGCCGATCTGGGCAAGAGCCAGCCTGATCCCTATGTGTGGTATCACCTTGCCCTGTCACAGGACCACCAAAACAAATATGCGGAAGCGCTGGCCTCAGTGGAGCAGGCACTGCGGTACAGCCAGCCGGACTCGGAATTGGCCAAGTTGGCCGCCGGCGAACGCGAACGCCTGCAGAAATTAGCCAGCCCGGCGCCTGGCGGACAACCGCCCCCGGCAAATAATTCGCAGCCGCCGCGCTAACTGCTGTATTGTATGAAACAAATACTGCCCTTCTTGGTTAGGCAACAATCCATTGCATGAAGAAAATTCTTTGCACGTTCGCAGCCTTTTTCTTGATCTCGTCGGGAATGATCGCCGGACAATCCGGCGGCAGCGAGGACTCACAAGCCTCAAGTTCCGGCTCCTACGGAAGGATCCCGCAAGCCAGGAGTGAGCAGGAACGAGCGGACTATCTGACAGCGTCGAGCGCGATAACGGGAGCGAGCCTGGAGGCGGCTGCCGCGGACTTTGCGGCGCGTTATCCGGAAAGCGAACTGCGGGTTTACCTGTATGCGCAAACGATGCAGAGCTATCAAGAAGAAAACAACGCACCCAAGCTTTTGGAGATGGCGGAAAAGGTGCTCTCGCTTGCCCCGAACCACTCGGTGGCCCTGGCGCTGTCAGCCACTGTTCTGGCGGACAGCCTGGAAGCCGGCGACCGTGATCGCGCACGCAAGGTGGAAGAGATCAAGCGAAACGCAAGCCGCGCCATCTACGGGGTGAATACGGGCTTTGTTCCCCCTTCCTCAGCAAGTCCGGAGCAAGTTGCGCTTTACCGCAGCGCATTGCAATCCATGGCGTATTCGGCTTTGGGTATCATGAAACTGAAGACCGGGGATGACGCTGGAGCTGAAAAGGACCTGATCACGGCGGTGGCGCTCAACAAGGTCCACGCCGATCCATACCTCTGGTACCATCTGGCGCTGGCCCAGGACCATCGCAGACAGTATTCGGCCGCGCTGAATTCCGTGGAGCAGGCGCTGCAGTTGGCAAGCTCCAATCCGGAACTGCAAAAGCTGGCGGAGATCGAACATGACCGCCTTTCCGGACTCGCCGGGCGGGCGCATCATCCGCCGGGCAGCACAGGAGCACAGCCTCCGCAGTAGTCTATGAACCCGGACCTCACAGCGTTGCAAGCCGCACTCGGCCACCAGTTCAGCCGGCCGGCGCTGCTGGAGCGCGCGCTGACGCATAGTTCGCACGCGCACGAAGAGTCCAAGGCGGGAGGCAGCGAAAGCGCTGCGGAGAAACTGGACAACGAACAGCTTGAGTTCCTGGGAGACGCGGTACTCGGGCTTGTGACCAGCCAGCTTCTCTTCGAACGCTTCCCGGCCTTCCATGAGGGCCAGCTTTCCAAACTGAAAGCCCACCTGGTGAGCGCCGGGCACCTGGTCAACGTGGCCACGCGGCTGGGACTGGGCCAGTACCTGTTGCTGGGACGAGGCGAGGAGCGAAGCGGAGGGCGCGCCAAGTCAACCTTGCTCTCCGACGCGCTCGAGGCCGTGATCGCCGCGATATACCTCGACGCGGGCACGGAAAAGGCCCGTGACTTCATCATCCGCCAGATCCTGGAACCGGAACTGGAACGGGTGCGTACGGAAAGCGAGAATGAGTTCAGCCTGGCCGACTACAAGTCCGCCTTGCAGGAACTGCTGCAATCCAGCGGGCGCTTGCAACCGGTGTACGCGACGGTGAAAGAAGTAGGCCCCGACCACAGGAAAACTTTTACCGTGGAAGCGCGTATCTATTCGCAGGGCCAAAGTAAGCCGGAGTTTGTGGGCCGCGCCGAGGGCGCGACCAAGAAAAAGGCCGAGCAGCTTGCCGCCAGACAGGCGCTGGAACACCTGCGCGGACAAATGGAGAGCGCATGACAGAGCCGCGGCAGGACCACGATACTGACGGTACGTGCTTGACGACGTCGCCGGCCGATGCGGCCACGACAGAAGCCACCGCACACGCGACCGAGACGGCGGAAAGCTCGGGCGAGGCGGCCGTCGAAACCGCCACAGCGCCCGTCCAGGAACTGCCCGGGTTGTTCGGTTTCCAATCGTTTCTAAACGTGCTGGTGATCGTGATCTTTGTGATCACGTTCGTGGCCCAGGCCTTCCGTGTTCCCTCCGAGTCGATGGAAAAGACGCTGCTGATCGGGGACTTTCTTCTCGCCGACAAGATCCACTTCGCCAGCGAAGGAGGCATCTGGCGCTCGATCCTCCCCTACCGTCCGATCCGGCGCGGAGACATCGCCGTGTTCCGCTATCCGGTTGACCCGTCACAATATTTTGTAAAACGTATTATCGGGCTGCCCGGAGACCGCATTCGTCTGAGCCGCGGGGTTGTGTACCTCAACGGCCAACCGCTCGAGGAAAGTTATGTGATCCACAGCTTTCCTTATCCCAACTTCTACCGCGATAACTTTCCCACACAGGGGTACGTCAGCCCGGAGGTTGACCGGAAGTGGCGGCTCCAAATGCACGATTACGTGAAGGACGGAGAGCTGGTAGTGCCGGCTGACTCCTACTTCGTTATGGGCGATAATCGCGACCGCAGCCTGGACAGCCGCTACTGGGGCTTTGTCCCAAAGGGCAATATCACGGGGCGTCCCCTGGTCATCTATATGTCAGTGAACCAGGGAGACGATGCAGGCCCCCGCGCCGCCGGTGGTAAACTCATACACTCGGGACAAATGCTGGCCCATTTTCTGCAGTTGGCGCGGTGGGACCGCATGTTTCGTCCGGTGCGCTGAGAAAACTCGTTCAGGAAACCCTCTTGCCTGCAAAAACGAAGACTGAGCAGAAAACAGAAAAGCACAAAGAAACGCTGCCGGAGTCGATTCTGGGCATCGCCTCAGTGCTGGTGGCCGGCCTGTTCATCATTACTTTTGTCGTGCAGGCGTTTGAGATTCCTTCCAGTTCCATGGAGAACACACTGCTGATCGGCGATCACGTGTTCGTGGACCGCCTGACGCCGGCAGCCAGGGCCGCTTACGCCGGCCCGCTGATACCCTACCGTCCGGTGCGACGCGGTGAGATCATCGTCTTCCTCTCGCCGGTGCAGCCGGGTCTTTATGTGGTCAAGCGCATCATCGGCGTTCCCGGAGATCACATTCACCTTCGCGACGGCAAGGTATACCTGAACGGGGTGGAACAAAGCGAACCATACTTGAATCCCAATCATGGGTCTTACGTCGCCTATCGCGATGACTTCCCCAAGTACTCGCCGATCGGAGTGCCTGACGTGTTTCCGGAATGGCCCATGATGATGCGCGAGCACGTGCAGGGAGACGACCTGGTAATCCCTCCGGGCAAGTACTTCGGCATGGGAGACAATCGCGTGGAAAGCCTGGACAGCCGCTACTGGGGCTTCATTCCCCAGGAAAACATCATCGGCCGGCCCATGTTCATCTACTGGTCATTTGAAACGCCGCGTGACCAGTATGAGCGCACCTCCATGGGCGATCGCCTGGGCTTTCTGTTCCACATCATCACGCATTTCATCAGCGAGACGCGCTGGTCCCGCATGTTCCACAGGGTGAACTGATGGACGGGCGAAATCAGGGAGAAGTTTTGGTCACGGAAGAAACAACGCAACAGCAGCAGAAACAGGGCCCTGCGAAGGAAAGGGAGACGCTGCCGGAAACCATCGCCGGGTTCGCCTCAGTGTTTGTGGCCGGGCTTTTCATCATCACATTTATCATTCAGCATTTTGAGATTCCGTCCGGCTCCATGGAGAACACGCTTCTGGTGGGCGACCACGTCTTCGTGGACCGCCTCACGCCCACGGGCAAGCATGGCTTTCCGGGATTCCTCATGCCCTACCACGACCCGCGCCGCGGGGAGACCGCGGTCTTTGTCTCTCCGGCGGAGCCGGGGCTTTACCTGGTGAAGAGAATCGTGGCTGTCCCAGGTGACCGCATTCACCTGCACAACGGCAACCTTTACCTCAACGGGGTCCGCCAGGCCGAGCCTTACGTCAGGCACACGGAACCGCCGGACCCGTACCGCGACGAGTTTCCTGCGATGAGCGGATTCGGCGATTTTCAGGTGACGCGCGACTGGGCCATGGAGATGCCCACTCACATACAGGGCGGCGACCTGGTAATTCCGCCCGGCCATTACTTTGCCATGGGCGACAATCGAGACCACAGCCTGGACAGCCGTTACTGGGGCCTGGTTCCGGCGGAGAACATCATGGGGCAGCCGCTGTTCATCGCCTGGTCGCTGGACCAGGACGAGTCCGCCTTTGAGCCCAAGCCCATGGGCCAGCGCGTGATCGCGTTCTTTGACACGGCCATTCACTTCTTCGGCATCACGCGGTGGCATCGCGTGATGCGGTTGGTACACTGAGATGAGTACGCGGAACAAAATCGCCATCGGGATGCTGGCCTTGCTGGCGCTGGCGATCTTTCTTCCGCCGAACATCAACGGCACGCGCTTTAAGAAGGGGCTTGCAGGATCATTGAGCGCGGCGCTGGGCCGCGAAGTCAAAATCGACCAGGTCAAATACCGCATTTTTCCCCGGCCCGGCTTCGACATTTACAACCTGCAAATCATGGATGACCCGGCGTTCAGCGCCGAGCCGCTGATCATGTGCGGCAAGGTCACGGCCGATCTCCGGCTCACGTCGCTGTGGAAAGGGCGGCTGGAGATCGCCAAACTGAAGCTGACGGACGATGCCGCTCCACCGAGCTTGAACCTGGTCTACTCCAAGGGGCACTGGAACCTGGAGTCCCTGCTGCTCCGCGTGGAGCAGGTGCCGAGCGCGCCCACGGCCAAGTTACGGGCTGAGGAGCGCGCGCGCTTCCCTTACATTGAAGCCAGCGGCGGGCGAATCAATCTGAAAACGGGCGCGGAGAAAAAATCCTGGGCCATGACCAACACCGACTTCGCTTTCTGGCTGGCCTCAGAAAACCAGTGGCACGTGCGCCTGGAGGGTCGTCCCGTGCGCACGGACATGAACTTGAGTGACACCGGCACGGTCACGCTGGAAGGCGACCTGCGCCGTTCTTCCGCGCTGCGCAACATGCCGGTGAAGCTGGAACTGGATTGGGAGAAAGCGCAATTGGGCCAGTTTTCCAACCTGCTGGCCGGCCATGACCCGGGCTGGCGCGGAGCGCTCAGCGGCAGCGTCCAGCTCTCGGGGACGCTGGAGAACCTGCACATTGTGGGCTCCGCCGATCTGCGCGAGTTCCGGCGCTATGACATCAACCGCAACAGCATGCCTCAGATCCGGACGCGCTGTCTGGGCGAGTACGCGCGCGATCTTCTGGACCTGAAGTGCGACACGCCGCTGGAACCAGGGGCAGTGATCCTGACCGCACGCTGGTCAGCAGCCACCCCCAACGATTACGACTTGTCCGCCGTAGCCACGCACGTACCGCTCGCCCTTCTTGCGCGGTTCGCACTGCATGCCCGCCGCCACTTACCGGACAGTCTTACGGCAACCGGTGACCTGAACGCAGCCTTCGGCTTCCACTCGCACAACGGAACCAGGAACTGGCACGGCACAGGTATGACCTCGCCGTTCCTGCTGCAGCCCTCCGGGGCGGAGAAACCTTTCCCGGTAAGTTCAGTGCGGTTCCACGTGGGGCCGGCGGACAGCATTGCGCCCTTGCCGAGCAAGAAGGGCCGGCAGCAGCAAAACACCGCAGCGCAGCCTGACCAGTTGACTGTGGAGACCTTCTCGGTGCAGTTGGGCCCTTCCACCACACTGGAAGTCCAGGGCACGGCGGACGAAAAAGTTTATTGGATCGGCGCGAAAGGGCTGGTGCCGCTGGAGCGGCTGCTGGCGCTTGGCCAGGCGAGCGGGTTCGCTACAACAGAACTGAGCAACACCACCGCATCCGCCATCGTGAACTTCAATATCGCGGGACCGTGGGCAAACTTTGCCCCGGCCAAGGTCGGTGGCACGGCGCACCTGCAAAACGCCGCCGCATGGATTCCAGGGGTAAAAGACCGGCTGCTGATCAGCGAAGCCGACGTCCAGCTCAGCGAGATCGAGACGGTCATCACCCACATCAAAGCACAGTTTGAGCACACGCCTGTGGCCTTCACGGGGACCGTGAGCCAGCCATGGGTCTGCCAGCCGGCTCCGCCGTGTCCACTGGAGTTTGATCTTCAGTCCGATACACTGGCCGTGTCCGATGTGGTGGGCCTGTTTGGAGCAGGCGATAAAAGCTGGAACCTGCCTTTTCTCTCCGATTCGTCGAACAAGCTGCCTGACTTCCGCGCCGGCGGCACCTTCAGCGCAGGCCGTTTCCAGGTGGCGGAGCTTCCGCTGGAGAACCTGAAGGCGCACGTGGAGGTCAAAGACAAGACTCTGGTCATGAGCCGAATTTCAGCGCGGCTGGCCGGCGGCTCCGCCGAGGGCGAGTGGCACGCCGACTGGAGCGGGTCAACGCCGCACTTCACGGCCACAGGCGCGCTGGCCGGAGTGGCCATGGACAAGATCATTTCACCCGGGCCCGACGTGGCGCTGGTTGCCTCCTGGGTCACGGGCCGGGCCGACCTCAAGTACACGATCAAATTCGATGGCGCCGGCCAAAAGGAAATGGTCAACAGCGGCACGGGGCGTATTGAGTTTGTGGTGAACAACGGAAGCAGCCGGGCGCTGCTGCTGGATGGAGCCAAACCACTGAAATTTCAGAGCTTGCAGGGAGCGCTGGAGGTGGAAAAACAAACTTTGCGGGTGCTGCCAAGCAAATTCAGAGCAGAAAACCGCATCTATGATCTCAGCGGAACCATTTCCCTGGCTGACAAACAGGCCAAGCTCAAGCTGACCAACAGCGGCACGCGCTGGGACATCACCGGCGCGCTGGAGAAGCCGCAGATTGCCCAGCCGGAGTCCCCAGCCAGGACTACGGCCGCTCGATCACGATGAAAACTGCAACCATCCTCCTTACTGCTCTGCTGATTTGCGTGTTCATTTTTGTGGGTTGGGAGTCTCTTGCCCAGCAGAAAGTGGAGCGCGCAGCGCCGAAGGCATCCGGCTCGCACCGGCTGGCTGACAGTATGCAAGCCAAAATTGACCACATCGAACAAAATGCCGCCCGCCCAAGACCTGACCAGACGCCGACCGTCATGAGCGAGGAAGAGGTCAATGACTATCTGGCCTCGGGCCGGGTGCAGATGCCGCAGGGCGTCAAGAAGGTTCGGCTCCAGGGACAGTCGGGCAAGGTGGATGCGTTTCTGACGGTCGATTTCGATGAAATTCGCCAGAGCCAGCGCTCAGCCAATCCCCTGCTGGGGGTATTCACCGGCACGCACAACGTGACGGTGGAAACCGATGCCACGGGCACGGCCGGCCAGGGCAAGGTCCACGTGCGCACCGTCAGCCTTGACGGCATGGAAGTGCCGCGCATGGCGCTCGAATACTTTGTGGAGAAGTACATCACCACCAAGTACCCCAACATCGGCATGGACTCCCGGTTCCAGTTGCCGGAGAAGATTGAAACGGCGACGGTGGGATATCACAAGCTGGCGGTGGTGCAGAAGTGAAAGATTGTGCCGCTTTCGTCGGCTGACGCGGAGCCGTAGCGGAGCAGGTGAGCGAGAAAAGGCCGAGGTTCCTCGTTGAAACTCCCTGTATCTGCATTTCAGAGGAGGCAGTCTCGGGATGCTTCGACTTGTCCTCTGTCCCCTTCGGCTGCGCTCAGGGTCCCTCGGACTCGCTCAGCATGACAGTCGAAAAGAGTGCTGCTGATTCCCTCCCTCACCGCCGAAACCGGGTTCCGGCATCTTATCCTGAATCCGTCCTTTAGTTCACGGAATCCAATTTGAAACAGCAGCAAGATGGGCGGCTTCGCATACCGGGCTGCCGTTATATCATTGAAGTATCAGCAATTACCTGACAATCGAGGGGCACTATGCCACGTTACGAGTACCGCGACTTGAATCCCACACCGGCTGCCGAGAAGCTGTTTCTGGACTGGATCCAGAAGCTGGACGAAGAATTCTCCAACCGTGATATCGAGCATCGCTGTACCGTGGTCCGCAACACGCTGCATGAGCTCTACCTGGGACGCCCTTACGCCGAACCGGGAGCGAATGCGCCGCTGGCCGAGCAGGCGCTGGCGCACAATTTTGATCCGCGCAACGCCACACTGGAGCCCGAGTACTATGGCGACGTGGATGCGCAGAAATACGCCGAGCGCAAGCCGCTGATCTGGTTCTGGATGATGTTTGACCGTTCGCCCGCCGGCCTGAACCACTGGCTGGGCTTTCGTGTGCGCCACATGCTGGCC
>Ga0316628_100003729_pt1 | contig 11791 bp, 6 predicted proteins | sample OWC_Aug_M2_C1_D5_FD_207648 | JGI IMG/M metagenome (GOLD analysis project Ga0316628, IMG submission 207648) | Wetland soil microbial communities from Old Woman Creek delta, Ohio, United States - OWC_Aug_M2_C1_D5_C | ecosystem: Environmental > Terrestrial > Soil > Wetlands | place: USA: Ohio... | reverse complement strand
CTTCGCCATCGCCTCGGCGGCCTTGGTGACGGAGCCGACCGAGTCGGCGGAGTTGATCGAGACCAGCTCGGCGTAGATGTCGCGCGCGGCTTGTTGGCGGGGGGTGAGCGGGCCCTGCGCGCGCGCAATACCGGTGACGGCGAGGCACAGAGAGGTGACGGAGACAGCGAGACGGCGCATGCGAAGGCTCCTGAGGGCCGAGCAGGTGGGAGTGGCGTTGACATCAGAATAGCTCGGCGCCGGCGGTGGCGCGATTGGTCCGGCGCGGCGAGGCACACGCTCCAGCAGCCCCGAGCGCCATAGCCTCGGCGGCGACGGTCGCTCGGGCCTCGGCGGCTCACGTTCAGTCAGGGCGTGGGCATTGAATGTGAGAACTCGCGTCATCGTCCGTTTCCCAACCATCGATCGTTCTCTCGACTTCAGGCTGCCATGTCGGGAGCGCTGGTCGCGCTGCGCCGTTGCCTTCACCTGAAGCGAGGCGTACATTGGCGGCTGCCGTAGATGTGTCCTTCATCCGGCATAAACAGACTCACTTTCACGAACGCGAATGCCGCGGCTGATGGAGCGCCTTCGCGTCGGATGACAGTGTAGTATCAGAACGGCTGAAGACGGAAATCGTCTCGCACGAGCGCCACGCTCTCGGGTTGCCCGTTCCCGTGACCAGCGGGCGCCGCGGTCCATTTTGCCGTGCAGTCGCGTTCCCGTTGTGCTTGCCGACTCAGCAGGAGCCGGAAATCTCTTCAGGGGGGGGCACATGACAACGACCACCGAGACGCCGACGCTCAACGCCAACCAGCTCCGCTATCTCGCCGAGAAGGCCGATGGACTGCGCGACCGGCCGCTCGCCCTGGTCATCGATGGGCAGGGGCGAGTCGACGTGGTTCCGGAAGCCGAGGCTGGCCAGGATACGGTACTGCTCAAGCTCGCGACCGAACCTCGAGGGCCCGGCGTTGCCGGCACCGCCAAGATTCACCTGCGCTGGAACGACAGGACGTACGGCGGACCCAGCAGCAAGCTCGATGCGGCGGACGCCGTGTTCGTCACGCAGTCGGCGATCGAGAAGTTCCTGCTCCCTTACTACATGCGATTCAAGTCGGGGGCACAGGTACAAGCACTCGAGAACACCTTGTACAACGACGCAGGCGTCGCGGCGGCGATCCACATTCCCCCGTCGATCACGACGGCGTTCCCGCAAGTGTGCGCGGTCAGCCTGTCCGCGCCCGACACCATCGACCTGCAATCCGTCTAGCGTTCGGGAGGGCGAACGAGATGCTCGAACGAGGGATCGCCGTGTAGTTGCCGCCATCGGGGATGGCCGGCGACGAGGCCGCGTAGCGACGGACGTGCGGCGAGATAATCCGACAGAAGCCGGATTGTCTGGCCCCGCTCTCCGAGAATCAGGGCCAGGTAGGCCTCGTCATACTCCAGATCCGTTCGAAGGCCCGCGCGGCCGTGCACGGCGGCCCGCGCCTGCCGCGCTCGCGCGCGCGCGGTGTCCGTCTGCCCCGCGCGCGCGGACACGACGGCGGCCATCATCAATCTGTAAATAGGCTGATACTCGCGTCCCGCCGCTGCCGCGTGGGCTGGGGGATCGATCTCGTCGGCTCTGGCGACGAGACGCCACGCGGCCCTCGGGTCAGGGACGCGAGACGCGTCCTCGGCGAGGAGTGTGAGCTGACACTCGATGAACCGCGGATCGCGAGGGTAGTCCAGGCGCCCGCGGTCGCACCACGTCCAGGCATCGGCGGCAGTGCCCTTCATGAGCGACGCGCCATACAACGCGAGAAGAATGGTCGGGGCATCCTTGAGATACGCGTCCATGGCGAGCGCGGTGCTCGCATCGCTCTCGGCCTGCGCGTCCTCCCCGCGCGCGACGTGAACGAGGCTCAGGGTCCCCCATGCGGTGGCCAGCGACGTGTCGAGGGACAAGCCACGCCGAAGATCGGCTTCCGCGCGGGTGAGCCGATCGTTGAACTCTCTGTCGGTCAGTTCCAGCCGGGCCGCCTGCCAATAGAGCGCGGTCCCCCGAAGCTCCAGCGCGGCGGCGTTCGCCGTGTCTCGCGCCAACGCGCGGCCGGCGTGTTCGATCGCCCGCTGAAACGCCTGCTCGCGTGCCCGGCCATTCTGGGCGCGCGCGAGCTCGAGCGCGACCCATCCGCGCTCGATGGTCGGCGCGATCCAGCCGTGGTCGGCGTCTTCCGCCGCCTGGAGCGCCGAGTCCGCCCGATCGAGCCGTGCCCGCGCGTCGGCCAGGTCCGCCGTGTCTCCAGAGGAGGCGAGCGGCGCGGCCTCGTCGCGCAGCTTGTCCGCCAGAAACACCAGGACGCGCGCTCGTTCGCTTCTCGTTCCGGTCACGGTCTGACGAACGCGCACTTCCAGGCCGATTCGGTGCCGCAGCAGCAGCGCGACTCGATGCGCGAGGTCGTCCTCGATCATGAACAGCTCTCCCATCGGCCGTTCGATCGTCGCGCTCTCGATCGGCGTCTTGGTCGCGGCGTCCACGAGCTGCACCGTGACGCGAAGGCGGTCGTTCGACTGCTGCAGGCTCCCTTCCACCAAGCTTCCGATTCGCAGCGCCGTGACCATGCTATCGAGCGGAAGCGCCTGCTCGCGGAAGGTCTTCACCGCGTTGCGCGAGACAACCTGAATGGCCGGGATGCCGCTCAGTTCGCGGATCAATCCGACCGTGAGCCCACTCGCGATGTGCCCCGCGGCGTGGCCCGGGCTCTGATCCTCGAAATCGAGCACGGCAATGCGCCGCCGGTCCATGGTCGTCGATGCGGTGACGCGGCCAGGAAGGAAATGCGCCAGGCGCATCGCGCTCGCCGCGAGGACGACGACGAGTCCCGCGGCCACCAGGCGCGCGATCCAGGGCCGGATCAGCGGCCGGCGTGGCGCGTTGACGCTGCTCGCCGCCGCACGATCGAGGGCGTCGGCGAACGCTCCGGCGGTCTGGTGGCGGTCCGCCGGGATCTTCGCCAGCGCCTGCTCGACGACGGATTGTACGGCATGCCGAAGATCAGGGCGGACGATGCGCAATTCCCGCGGCCGCTCGTGCAGGTGGCGTGCGATGATTGCCTGAGCGGTCGGGCCCGTGAATGGCGCCTCTCCCGCGAGCATCTCGTAGAACACGCAGCCGAGCGAGTAAATGTCACTGCGCGCATCGATGGTCCGGTCGCTTGCCCCCTGCTCCGGGCTCATGTACATCGGCGTGCCGCGAGCGATCCCGGTCGCGGTCGTGGACTCGCCCGCCGCGCGTTCGATCGCACGCGCAATTCCAAAATCGGCAAGGCACGCCTGCCCCGACGTGAACAGGATGTTCTCGGGCTTCACATCGCGATGGACAAAGCCCTGGCCGTGCGCGTAGTCCAACGCATCGGCGATCGAACGAGCGATCGCGATCGCCACGTCGAGCGGAAGCTGTGTCTCACGCTGCAGGAGCTCCCGCAGGGAACCACCTTCCATATACGGAAGGACGAAGAAGAGCTTGCCGGCCTGCTCACCGGAGTCCAGGATCGGCGCGATGCGCGGATGGCTCAACCGCTCGTTGACCTTGATCTCGCGCAAGAACCGATCGGCCGCGATGCTCTCCGCCAGCTCGTTTCGCAGTACTTTGAGCGCAACCGCACGGTCGTCAGTGGCGTCGTGCGCCAGGTACACGATCGCCGTCGCGCCGCGACCGAGTTCCTGCTTCACGCCATATCGGCCCGCGAAGGTGACGGGGGGGACCGGCGGGATGTCTTCCATCCAGCACGACCGAAGCGGGAGATCCTCCTACGCTATGGATCGGCCGACGAAAGCGCCAGCACCCGCTGCGCTAGTCAGTGGTCAGCTGTTGCCGGCCGCCTCCTGGCGCGCGGGCGGAATTCGGGGAAAGAAAATTGCCATCGCTTGCCCGTCGTGACCCCGGACCAAAGGATGGCGCGGGTCGCGTCCGTCGCGTTTATTTGCGCGGAATGCCCCCCGCCCCCGCCACCGCTTTCGCGACGCACTTCGCCCGCCTGCTCTCGCAGCGCATCCGCGAGCCGGATAACGTCGACGCGCACAACATCACGCTCGGCGAGCTGTCCGCCGCGAACGCGCAACCCGTCACGTTCCAGTGGGCCGACTGGAATCTCCGCGTTGGGCCCGACGTGCTCGGGCCCACGACGCCGGAAATGCTCGAGCTGTTGTCACGGATGGCCGCGCACGGTATTCGCGAGCTGTCGTTCGATGCTCGCGCCGATCGCGCGCACCTGCTCAGCGCGATCTGGATCCTGAGCGGAGACGCCGCGATCGGCGACGGCGGCGCGGGCGCCATGTCGCAGTTCGGCCTCCTCGGCGCGACGAGCGTGCGCGCGGTGCCCATCGCCGGCGCGGCGACGCGGGGCGTCGAGCAGCCGGGCGCCTCCGCCCCTGTTCCCGTCGTCACCAACGTCGACCGCCCGCCGCCAAAGTTCAGGCCGCCGGAACCGCCGAAAGAAGTGACCGTCGAGTCGCTCATCGCGCGCTTCGTGGCCGCCGCCTCGACCGACGAGATCGTGCGTTCGCTCGAGGCCATGGCGACGTACACCGAGCTGCGCCCCAAGCGCCTCGACGACATCGTGACGATTCTGCTCGCGCTCATCGCCAGCGAGCTCCAGCTCACCGATCCACAGGCCAGGCGCGCATCGCGCGCGCGAGCATTCTGCGCGCGCTCGCCGCGGCACTGTCGACGTCGCCCGACCGCCGTGCCGAGTACATGCGAATCATCGCCTACTTCGGCGAACCCGCGGCGGACCAGTTGGTCGAGCAGCTCGCGACCGCGCAGTCGGCCAGGGAGCGGCGCATCCTGTTCGATGCCTTGATCGAGCTCCGCCGCGGCGTTCCGCTCCTCATCAACTTGCTGGGCGACGGCCGCTGGTACGTCGTCCGCAACGCGGCCGAGTTGCTGGGGGAATTGCGGGCCGTGGAAGCGGAGCAGCGACTTGCCTGGCTCTTCGGCCATGCGGATGCACGCGTTCGGCGCGCGGCGGTGGTCGCGCTGGCGAAGCTGCAAACCCCTGGAGCGCGCGAGGCGTTGAAGCAGGCGCTGATGGACGACTCGCCGGACGTCCGGCTGGCCGCGACGCACGGCTTGGCCGCCGACAAGGATCGCGGCTCTGTTTCCCAGGTGTTGCGGGCGCTCGCCGAGGAGAAGGACCCCGACATGCAGCGCACGCTGTTCCTGGCGCTGGGAAAGATCGGCACCCCCGAGGCGATCGAGCACCTCGTTCGCGCCGCCGAGCCGGAGAAAGGGTTCTTCAAGAGAAAGCCCACGCCGCTTCGAGTGGCCGCGGTCGTCGCGCTCGCGGAGTGCGACGCGCCGGGTGCGCTGGCCGTCGTGCGGAGGTTCGTCAACGACCGCGAGGCCGAAGTCCGCGCGGCGGCGACGAAGGCGCTGACGCCGGCGCGCCCATCGACGCCGGGCCCGCGCAAGGATGGATGGTGAGCGTCCGTGGATCCATGGAACGCGGTTCAGCTCCGAGCGTCCGAATGGATCCCAATCGGAGAAGTGTGAACGAACCGCCCGGCGTCCGCGTATGTGATGCATCGGCGATGGACCGAATCTGGAAATCGCCGCGAGCATTCACATCGAGTCAATTCCGTGCACGACTCCGATCGGCACTCGAAGGATCTGATCGACCGGCGCCGCTTTCTCGCTCGATCGGGCTCTGCGCTCGTCGCGCTATCCGCGGTCCCCGCGCTCGGTAGCGCCCAGGCACAGCCGCTCGACGCCGCGGCATCGACGACCGCCGCGCTCGCCCCTCCCTCGGACGATTTGCGGGAGATCTCGCTCAGCGAGCTCAGCGAGGGGATGTCGAACGGCCACTGGACCTCGCAGTCGGTGGTCCGGTGGTACCTGGACGCGATCGATCGTACGGACCGGCAGGGCCCCGCGATCAATTCAATTCTCGAGGTGAATCCCGAGGCCATGACGATCGCGGCGGCCCTCGATGCCGAGCGTCAAGCCAAGGGACCGCGTGGGCCGCTTCATGGCGTGCCGATCCTGCTGAAGGACAACATCGAGACCGCGGACAAGATGCACACGAGCGCCGGTTCGCTGGCGTTGGCCGAACATGTCGCGGCCGCCGATGCGTTCGTGGTCGCGAAGCTCCGCGCCGCCGGATGTGTGATGCTCGGCAAGGCGAACATGAGCGAGTGGGCCAACGCGCGTGGGCGCGCATCGGTGGGTGGATGGAGCGGCCGCGGCGGCCTGACGCGGAATCCGTACGTCCTCGATCGCAGCTCCGGCGGCTCGAGCTCGGGCACGGCGGCGGCGGTTGCCGCGAACCTGACCGCCGGCGCCCTCGGTACCGAGACGATGGGGTCGATTGTCAGCCCATCGGCGCTGTGTGGCATCGTCGGGCTCAAACCAACGGTCGGCCTGATCAGCCGAAGCGGCGTGATCCCGGTGTCGATCACTCAGGACACGGCCGGCCCGATGGGCCGGAGTGTTCGTGACGTGGCACTCCTGCTGACCGCCACGGCTGGCAGCGATCCCCATGATCCGATGACCGCGGAGGCGACACGACGGGCGTCCACGGACTACACGCAGTTCCTCGATCCGGACGGACTGCGTGGCGCGCGAATTGGCGTCGCGCGAAATCTCTTCGGCACCAGCCTCGTCGCGGACCGCGAAATCGAGCGCGCCCTCGAGTCGATTCGATCGGCGGGCGGGGTGCTCGTTGATCCCGCGGATATCGAAACGGCGTCGGGTATCTGGGCCTTCGATACGGAGGTACTGTCGTTCGAGCTGAAGGCCGCGCTGGACGCATACCTCAAGGCACTCGGCCCGTCCTCTCCGGTGCACTCCATCAAGGATCTCATCGCGTTCAATACGCGAAACAGCGATCGCGAGCTCACCTGGTTCGGTCAGGAAACCTTCGAGTACGCGCAGGAGAAGGGGCCGCTGACCAGTCCCGAGTACCTCAAGGTGCTTGCCGTCGTGCGCCAGCTCGCGCGCACGCAGGGAATCGACGCGACGCTGCAACAGCACAAGCTCGACGCGATCGTCGCGCCCACCGCTCCCCCGGCGTGCCTGACCGACGTGCTGTTGGGCGACAACACGCCACTCGGGGCGTTCGTGCCGCCGGCCGCCGCCGGATATCCGAGCATCACGGTGCCGGCGGGTGACGTGGCCGGCCTGCCGGTCGGTATTCTCTTCATCGGCACGGCATGGAGCGAGGGAACGCTGCTTCGCCTCGCGTACTCATTCGAGCAGCACGTTCGCGCGCGGCGCGCTCCCGGTTTCCTGCCGAGCATCGCAGTGCGCCCCTGACGTCGAGCGCATCCTGCCCCGATGCTGTTCGGGTGCGGGCGCGTGACGTCGGACGCGCGATGACCGGCGTCAGGCCGGGACCACGGTTGGCGTCTTCGTCGGCGTCATGCCTGGAATGATCGACACGTGCGCCGACGACGGGCGCACGACGATCACCGGACAGTTCGCGCCGTCCGCGAGCGCCGATGCCGCGCTGCCAAAATCCGATTCCTCCTCGAGCACACGCCCCACCGCCACGACCGCGACCGACGCGTGGCCGGACGCCGCGATGGCGTCCGCGACCGCGTCGCGTCCCGCCAGCTCACGGACCGTCGTCTCGAGAGCGTCGGCCAAGCGCTGAGCGGTCGCCGACACGCCCGCCGCATCCTCGTCCGACGTGATCATCGCGAGCACGCCGGCGTGCCCTCCCGAGGCCGGGCGAATGCCGTCGCCGTCGCGATCGACGAAGACCAGCACGTCGCACCTGGCCAGCTTGAGCACGCGATGCACCAACGCGCGCACGACGTCCCGCGCCAACGACGGCCGGTGCCAGCCAAGGAGCATCGCGTCGCAGCGCTGCGACGCCGCCGCGTCGGCGAGATCCCGTCCCACGTTCGGCGACAGGAACGAGATGGATCGCGCCGCGACGCCCGACTCGGCGATGCGCCGCGCGAGGTGGTCCATGTCCGCCGTCGACCGGTCGATCTGCGTTTCCACGTCACGCAGGCCCGATCGAAACTCCGGCGCGCGCGACGTGGGAATCAGGCGAACGAGCAATAGCTCCGCGGGCCGGCGGCGGCCCGCCGCGCGAACGCCCGCGTCGACCAGCGCGCGGGCGTTGGCTGGGTTGCCCAGCGCGACGAGGATCCGGTAGGCGACCGGCGGCGGGTCGCCACCAGAAAGGACGCGCACCATCTCCTTGCGCGGCATGAGGCGGTTGATGATCGGCGCCGCCATCAGCGTCGTCACGATCGCCATCAGCACCATCATCGCGAACGTGCGGTCCGAGATCACGCCGAGGCTGAACCCGATCGAGAGGATCACGAGCTCGGTGAGCCCGCGCGTGTTCATGAGCGTGCCGAGCACGAGCGAATCGCGCGTCGAATACCCGTGGAGCTTCGCGGCGACGCCGCATCCGGCCAGCTTGGCCGCGATCGCCGCCGCGCTCACCACCGCCGTCCACATCACCAGTTCCGGACTGTCGATCGCGAATACGTTCGTGCGGAGGCCCGCCACCGCGAAGAACACCGGCAGCAGCACGACGACCGTGAAGTCCTCGATCTTGTCGGTCAGCTCGTGCGTCATCGCCGATTCGTGCGGCATGATCGCCCCGAAGACGAACGCGCCAAAAATCGAATGAATGCCGATCCATTCCGTCACGTACGCCGAGATCAGGAGGCCCACGACGACGATCGCGACCTGATCCACGCTCACGCGCCCGCTGCGCTCGTATCGAAGCGCGAGCCGGCCGAGCAACCGCCGGCCGCCGGTCAGCATCATCGCCACGAAGACCGCGGCCAGCCCCAGCGCCCGCGCGGCGTGCGCCGCCGATCCGCTGCGCGTGAGGCCCACGACCGCCGCGAGGAGAATCCACGCCGTCACGTCGTCCACCGCCGCCGCGCAGAGCGCCGACGTGCCGAGCGGCGACTTGTAGAGGCCGCGCTCCACGAGAATGCGCGCGAGCACGGGGAACGCCGTGATGCACATCGCCGCGCCCATGAAGAGCGAGAAGCTCAGGGCGCTCGGCGCCGGCCCGGGCGTGATGAAGACGCCTGCGTTGTTGAGGGGAAGGAGCGGAATGGCGATCAACGCGCCGAGCGCGAACGGCGCGACGACGCCGGACAGCGAGATGGTGAAGGCGCGCCGTCCTTCGCGGCGAATGAGCTTGGGATCCAACTCGAGGCCGACCAGGAACATGAAGAACACGAGCCCCAGGTCGGCGAGTTGGCGCAGCGGAACTCCTGGCGGAAACAGCCCCGCCGGTCCGCCGGGAAAGAGCCGGCCGAGGACCGTCGGACCGAGGAGAATCCCCGCCACGATCTCGCCGACCACGGCAGGCTGTCCCATGCGGCAGGCCGCCGCGCCAAGCGTCCGCGCGGCGACGATGATGATCGCGAGGTCGAGGAGGAGGAACAGCAGGAGCTCCGCGTCGCCGCCCTTCATGACCGTGCCTCGGTATGCGCGTCGTTTCGCCCGCGGGTCTCGAGCCGAGAAATCATCACGCGATATACGGCCGCGACGTGGTCGGCTGCAAGCGCCGCGGCGGAGACTCTAGCGTCGCTCGCGACTTCGCCGTATCGTCACCGACATCCTCGCAGCCGCCCGACGAAGCGCGCTGCCCTAGTCTTCCCGCCGATGACATCGCATCCAAAATGACCGGCTATCAGAGCGACGACGAGGATCCGAGAGGCGTTCTCAATCCTGACTTCCTGGCGTTGGGCCTCGGCGGCACCAACATGATGTCCATGCTGTGGACCGTGGCCATGGGACGCCGCACGGTCGGCGTGGAGATGCGTGGAGACCCGTTCCTCGGCGTCCACTGGAACATCCGCGTTGACCTGTACCACCAACTTGGCCTCATCGACAGGATGATGCTCGAGCGGTACGGCGAAGAAGGCATTCCGCGGCGCGGCAACAATAAGTTGTTCAAGCTCGCCGAAACGCTGTACAGCCTCGAGACGACCGCCGGTGACATCGTCGCCGACGAGATCATCGACGGCTTCGACACCGACCGCCACATCGCGGGCACCATTCACCACGTCGAGTTCATCGACGACCGGTGGCGCGACGGCGTGCCCAATCGCATCGTGACGCTGTTGCAGCCGCCGAAGCCGCCCGATTTCCCGGATGATGCGAAGATCCGCACGAACATGATCGACGTGCTGGACGGACCGTCCACCTTCCAGGGCGGCGCGTCGACGGTCCTCGTGCTCCTGCGTCGCTACCTCGAGCGCATCGAGGAGATGGACCTCGAGAGCGGGCGCAATCCTCCGCGCGTCCGGCTGTTCACGAAAGCCCGCGTCATCAAGGCGAAGGGCGACGAGCCTGATGGCATCTACGAGCTGGACAACGGCCGCAAGGGGTTCCGGATCGAGGTGCTCCAGGAGTTCGACTACAAGGGCAAGTTCGTGCGCGTTCGCCGCCCCGGCAGCAAGCCAATCGACACCGGGTCCGCGGAGCTGGTGATGATCGCCCAGGGCTTCCATAGCAGCGACGCGGAGCGGATGGGCTTTCAGCAGGAGGACGTGTCCGTCGATCACCAGGACGGACGGGGTCCGGTGGTCGCCCAAGCGGACTTCCTCGCCGGGCTCATCGAGGTGCTGGTCGGCGGACGGCTCCGCCGCCGCATCTCGTCCGAGTTCGACGAGAACGGGAACGAGTACTGGGTTCGGCAGATCGCGGTGGGCCACGAGGACGATCCCGAAGTCGGCTGGGTGCTGATTCAGGTCCCCGATTTCAAGTCGTTCGACCCGGTCGCGACTGGCCTCGTCCCCGAAGGCACCGACCCCAAGTCCGCGGAGTTCTTCGCCGCGTACGAGCATCTCGTCTACGATTACTACGCGCAGCACGCCGGCGACATCCTCGAGCTTCCGAAGGACACCGTGAAGAAGGTCCAGATGGTGTACGGGCCGAAGCTCTTCAGCCTCATCGAGCGCGCTGGGAAGGACGCGCAGATCGCCACGAACGTCGTCGTCGCCGGCGACTCGTTCGGCAACGGGCACTTCCTCACGAGCGGCGGCGCCATGACCGGCATGATCGGCCACAGCTGGCGCGTGCTCGAGTACTGGCAGGCGCGCGATGCCGGCAAATCGCCAACGGAAGCCATTCGCCCGCTCGCCGACAAGATCAAGGAGGACACGCACGGCTGGTTGCACGTGAGCGCGAAGGAGTACAGCGAGGCGGTGCCGATCAACTTCGGCGCCGAGCGCATCCGGCAGATCGAAGAGTCGAGCGGCATTTCGTCGAGCGCGCGCGCGAAGTCCATCGACGCCACACGGCGTGAGCGCCATTCGCTGCTGCCGCTCAATCCGTCCGACTGGCGCCGGCTGTTCCTGCGAAACGGAAAGGTGTTCTCCGCGCCGCTGCCCGAGCTCCACGCCATGCACCCCGCGCTCCGCGGGCAACGCGCGGCCAAGCGGGGCGCGAAGGTGTCGGCGGTGTTCGCCACGACCACGCTCGGGCCGGCGACGGTCAAGCTCATCAGCGCCCTGCTCGGACAGCCGGGTGTTCGTCTCGGCCTCGTCAGCGAAGACCCGATCGACGGCCTGCCGGAACACGTGCGCGAACGCCTCGCCGCCCACGCTCGGGTGGACGACGCACGACAGGCCGAGCGCATCGCCGAAGCGGTTCGCGGGATGAACGAGCGGCTCGGCACCGCCGAGCTGCTCATCTCCACGTTCGACGAGCTGCAGATCCCGGTGGCCGAGGCGCGAGCCGCGCTCGGCATTCCGGGGACGACCGCCGCCGTGGCGCGGGTCGTCCGCGACAAGTCGCGCATGCGTCAGGTGCTCGCCGATGCCGGCCTGCCCGTCG
>Ga0316628_100003728_pt1 | contig 11793 bp, 8 predicted proteins | sample OWC_Aug_M2_C1_D5_FD_207648 | JGI IMG/M metagenome (GOLD analysis project Ga0316628, IMG submission 207648) | Wetland soil microbial communities from Old Woman Creek delta, Ohio, United States - OWC_Aug_M2_C1_D5_C | ecosystem: Environmental > Terrestrial > Soil > Wetlands | place: USA: Ohio... | reverse complement strand
AGCTATACTGTCACCACTGCTTCCCATACCCTGAAATGGACCTATTCCAAGGATGCCAGTGTCGCCAGTGGTTCCGACTGCGGTTGGGTAGATTATCTCACCCTTTAAGCGAACATTGGAACATTGAACGTTGAATAGTACCTAGAATAGCAGGAACCGGGAGGCCCGGTCCGGGCCTCCCGGTTCCGTTTTTTTTTATTTTCTATTACTCCTTCGGGTGTTTGTAATTTGATGTCTCGTAACACCAAAATGAGAATTACTGCCGCAGGCGTTTATTTGTCCGAAGGACGCCTTCACATTCCCGCATTATTCCATTCCCCCATCACCCCAATCGATTGTGAGCGCAGCGGACTATGTTCTAATTTTTTCCCTTACGCATTACGCAAATAAAATCATAAAAACTAAATCAATAACGAGGTGATAAAATGAAACGATTGAGAAACATCTTTTTGATCAAGATGGTATTTTTGTTGGTAATTTTTTCTTTGTTTACAACCGGCCCGGCATTGGTCTGCGGCGATAAGACCGGGACACGGGTTTTGGCCCGGGTTGAAGTGTCGGGCAATTTAACCGACCTGGGACTGCCGGTTTATGCTCACTTGCAGGATGCCTCAGGTAAAGATTATGCGTTGGTGATTGCTTCGCCGGTGCAATTGGTCCGGGCAGGTGTCCAGTTTCGCATCCTGGATCAAAATGCGCAGGGTGCAGAGTATTTTATTCTCTCAATGCTTGCCAAAAACAAACGGGTGCCGACTGAGCAATTGGATAATGTCCTGCTCGACGACGGGGCACAGGTGATTACCCGGTCCAGCTTTCAACAGGTTGAGAGTTTAGCTGAGTCAGGGGTTGTGGTAAAGTGGTTGGGCCATAACCCGCTGGTTTTGGAGGTGGCTCCTCAGCCGGAAGCTTCCACTTTGGCTGTGAATTACGATGCTGTCATTGCCGGTTTGATCAACCAGGTTACCCAGTCCAAGGTGGACACGTACGTCAGGAACCTCAGTGGGGCAAACCCGGTTACCATTGGCGGCAGCAGTTATACCATTTCGACTCGCAACACTACTTCGGGTACCCCCATTGAAAAAGCCACCCAGTACGTGTATGAATTTATGCAAAGTTATGGTTTAACGGTCAGCTACTACAATTGGTCGGCGTCGGGGTATTCGGGCCGGGATGTCATCGGAGAATTGACCGGCACTACCAACCCGGATGAGATCGTATTGATCACGGCTCATCTGGATGATATGCCCACCGGCAGTACTGCTCCCGGGGCAGATGATAATGCCAGCGGTTCGGTTGGGGTAATGGTCGGCGCGGAACTCCTCAGCCAGCAGTCATTCACGCGTACAGTGCGCTTCGTGGTGTTTACCGGCGAAGAGCAGTGGCTCCTGGGCAGTGCTGCTTATTCCGACAAGGTTTACCAGGACGGGGATGATATTAAGGCAGTGCTCAACCTGGACATGATCAGCTATGACGGCACCGGGGGCCCGGACCTGAGACTGCATACCCGGGTTACCAGTAACCCCGGGTACGCGAGCGACCTGGCTATTGCCAATACCTTTATCGATGTGGTGAATGCCTACAGCTTGAGCAGTAATCTTACCCCGATTCTCGATGCGGACGGTATCACCCAGAGCGATCACAGTTCCTTCTGGGACAACGGTTATCCCGCTGTACTGGGTATCGAAGAGCATGATAACGATATATCTCCTTATTACCATACGACTTCGGATACGGTTTCTACCCTGAATATGACTTATTTTACCAATTTTGCCAGGGCAGTGGTGGGTACGGCGGCGCACCTGGCGATTCGAGATAATGGTACAGTGACTGCTGCTTTTACCGGTTCTCCCACTTCAGGTTCCGTGCCGTTAACCGTTAATTTTACCGATCAATCCACAGGTGCGACGTCATGGTCATGGAATTTTGGCGATTCCGGCACTTCCACCCTCCGGAATCCTTCTCACCAATATACTTCCGCCGGCACTTACACCGTAAGTTTGACGGCCACCGGTGCTTCCGGGTCCGATATTGAGACCAAGACCAATTATATCACGGTTACTGCGCCGCAGCCCCCGGTGGCCAATTTTACCGCCAGTGCCACCAGTATTACCGTGGGCGGCAGCGTCACCTTTACCGATACCTCTACCAATTCCCCGACCTCATGGAGTTGGACCTTTGAAGGAGGTACGCCCGGCACCAGCACTTCCCAAAACCCGGTTATTACCTATAATACCGTGGGTACGTTCGACGTGAGCTTAACCGCCACCAATGCCCAGGGCAGCGATATCGAGACCAAAGTGGATTATATCACTGTGTCCGCGGTTCCCTACTGCACGTCCCAGGGCAGCAACTATAGTTACGAATGGATTGCCAGGGTGGTGGTCGGTGCGCTGGACAACTCCTCGGGTGCTGCCGGCTACACGAATTTCACCGGCATTACCGGTTATTTAACCGGTGGTAACAGCGTGAGTGTCAGCTTGACCCCTGGTTTTTCCGGTTCCAGTTATACCGAATACTGGAAAATCTGGATCGACTATAATGGCGACCATGATTTTGTAGATACGGGAGAAGAAGAGTTCAGCGGTTCGGGGACCTCTACGGTTACCGGTTCTTTCACGGTTAATACCGGTGTAGATATTACTACCCGGATGAGGGTAACGATGAAATATAATGCCGCGCCCACCTCTTGCGAAACCTTTAGTTATGGAGAAGTGGAGGATTATACGGTAGATGTTTCTCCTGCAGTACCGCAGCCGCCGGTGGCAGCGTTCACCGGCAGTCCAACCTCGGTTGTGGTTGGCGGCAGCGTGGCCTTTACCGATCAATCCACCAATACCCCGACATCATGGTCCTGGTCCTTTGAAGGCGGCACACCTGCCACCAGCACATCCCAGAACCCGACAGTCACTTATAATACCGTGGGTACCTACGATGTTTCATTAACCGCTTACAACAGCTCAGGCAGCGATGTTGAACTCAAGACCGATTATATCACGGTTACCTCTGCGCCTAGCGATGATATTGCCGAGGCCGTAGATTATACCTCGCTGACCTTTACCAAGAGCGGTAACGCCAATTGGACTAAAGTTACGGATGTTTATTATTACGGTAATGATTCGGCTAAGAGCGGGACCATTACTCACAACCAGTCCACCACCATTGAGACCAGCGTTACCGTGGGTTCTACCCAGGCCGTGAAATTCTACTGGAAAGTTTCTTCTGAAGCCAGTTATGATTACCTGAGATTCTATATCGACGGTGTGGAAAAGACCAAGATTGCCGGTACGGTAAACTGGACCCAGGTATCTTACAATATCGCTGCCGGGACCCATACTTTGAAATGGTCTTACACCAAGGATGCCAGTGCCAGCAGTGGTTCCGATTGCGGTTGGGTCGATAAATTGGAGATCACGACGCCGTCTGCGGACCCGATTGCCGAAGCGGTGGACTACCCCGGCTTGACCTTTACCCTGACCGGGAATGCCAATTGGTTTTCCCAGACCACTACCACCTATTATGGCGGCGATGCTGCCCAGAGCGGTGATATCGGCAATTCCCAGACCTCTACCATGGAAACCACTATCTCCGGTAAGACCTCCGTGAAATTCTATTGGAGAGTCTCTTCGGAAACCAATTATGATTACTTGAGATTCTACATCGACGGTGTGGAACAGGCAAAGATTTCGGGCAGTACCAGTTGGGCCCAGAAAACATATACGGTCACCAGCGGTTCTCATACCCTGAAATGGTCTTTCACCAAGGACGGTGCTGTCAGCAGTGGTTCCGACTGCGGTTGGGCAGATAAACTCGAACTCCAGTAAGTCTTTAATAGCGGCCTAGGGCCTAGAGCCTAGGAGCCAGTCCGAGAATAGACGAGGGGGCAAGCCCCCTCGTTCCCTCGTGATCATATAATGCTATTGTTCTACTCTAGGCTCTATACTCCAGGCCCTGGGTCCCAGGCTATGCTCCAGGCCATCAAAATCCGATAATCAACCCGACTATTCCGCGGGCATATTTGCCCAGGGGGCCTTTAAAGATGTAATTAAATTCCCCGGTCAAGCGGATATTGCGGCGGAGAAGGTATCCCAGGTGAAAGGCCGCGGATTGGTAGTCGAGATCGTCTTGATCCGAGTCCACCCAATTGAATAGGCCCACACCGTACCACAGGGCTTCTCCGCCGCCGGGGGCAAAAATCAACTCGGCAAATCCTCCCCGGGTCCGGGTTTCGGTGGGGGCGGCGCCGGAGAAATAAGGATTGTCATCTTTTCGTTCCAGGTATTGGAAGTTGAGTTCTAGATCGGAAAACAAGAACGAACAATCGCCGCCCCAGATCCAGATTTTATTCATTATACCTTCGGGGGCTTCTTTGCCGTAATAGGCAGATGCGCCTATCCTGAAATGGCCGCCAATATCCTGGGATAACCTGCCGAAAATATTCTTATATTTATCGTTGTCAAAATTCTCGAATATATTGGCTTCTTCGATGCCGGTGCCGTTCAATACCTCGAAAAACAGGTCCGGGCCTTTAGGTATGGTATAATCCAGTATGATGCCGCGGTCATAGGTCAGGTCGACGTGCGATGAACCGGGTGCGGCCTTGTAAATAGAATAATCTTCAAATGTCAGCCGCAGTTCCCGTTTGAATATGGGATCAGATACCTGGAACTGGCCTAATGTTAACGATATACCGGTGCGGAATAAATTAGTGAACATGATGAAGGCATCTTCAAGTCCGATGATCTTTCCTTGTTCCGAGAAGAAAAAATAGAAATAGTAAGAGATATTTTTGGCCAATGAACCTCCGGAGAGCAGTTTGATATTATAGGGTGTGGAAAAGTCCGTGATTTCGCTTTTGTTATTGTTGTAAGTAATAAAGCCTTCCAGCCGCAGTGCGAAGGGAAATTCCCGGATGAGTGAGAGCTTATCGTCCCCGGTATCGTCAAAATAGCGGGGGGCGTCCTTGTCTTTCAATACATAACCATTGCTGGCAAATTCCAGGCCATAGGGTTTCAAATGGGGAAAAGGGGCATGACAGGTTTTGCAGGACATGCGGTATTTCCTGGCAAAGGCCGGGATGGCCATTAGTTTTTCCACCATAACCGTCGTTAAAAACAAAATAATACTTATGGACAATAATGTACGTTTCATGTTTCTCTCCTTTTTTATTTTTTAGCCACAAAGTTACACAAAGGAACACGAAGAAAAAACAAAAGCTCTGTGTCCTCGTTATAACGTGTCCTCTGTGGCTAATTTTTTTTATATTTTTTTATAAAGTTTTATTACCATGACCGCTGTATTAATCCACAATAGTGATGATTGTTGAATGTTCGTTTACTTTAATGATTTCGGCTTCGTCTGCCGGGACTTTAAGGAAATCAGCCACTGGTTTGATCAGTTTCTGGTAATTGAGGACAGCGGTGACTTTCACCGGTCCTGCCGGGATGTCATCCGGGACCTGGAAGGTGAGGGTTTCGATTTTGGTTTCGCGGGGGCCGATGCGGTAATCAACCCCCTGGGATTTGGTATTCCACTGCTGGATGGTCATTCTTCCCTGGGGGTCAAAATAGGGTTTCCTGAAGATACGGTCGCCGATAGGGACGCCGTCCCGCTGCACACCCGGGAAAGAAGGATCGCCCAGGGCAATGCCCATGTCCTGGTATGCCAGGGTATCGGCGGCAATGGTATATTCTTCGCCGGTAAATCCTTTTTTATCCACGGGTAGATGGTAGGTTTTTCCATTGGCATCGACCGCTTCTACGTGCATCCAGACGATGCGGTCTTCTACTGAGCCGGTGGGGAATTTATGGCCGGTTTTCTGGTTAAACAGGGCAACGGTAAATTTTACCGTGCTGCCGGGTTCAACTTCGCGGATATCCGGGTGGATTCTTAGTTCGATGGTTCCTTTGACTTTCCCCGGGTCATGGGCGCCGTGGAACAGGTGTTGGCGGACATCCGGGAACTTGCTCCCCATGGGGGCCAGGTAGCCTTCACCATAAGTCATATGGCAGTTATGACATTTAACCCCTTCTTTGGCATAGGGGCCATCTTGCCATTCCAGGTGGGTTGATTTTACCCAGACGCCGTAGGGGCTTTTTTCATTGTGACAGGTTCCGCAAAATTCCGCCTGTGCCAGGAATTCGGATTTCATGGTGATATGATCAGGGGATTTTACTCCTTCCCTGGGTCCGTATTTGGTTTTGCCTGGTTGGGAGATAAAATTGAAATTATGGGGGACTTCGCCTTTAAACCCGGTAATGGTATGGCAGATATCGCAGGAGACAGATTCATTGGCGCGGCTGTTTTTTTCCGGTTTTGGCGGCGGCACATCGCCAGCCAGGAAAGCCATGGGTGTATGGCAACCGTTACAGCCGGCTTTGACCCCGGCCACTACCGGGTCTTTTTCGGCATGGGGCACTGCCAGTTGGAAATACTCGATTTCGTCCCAGTGGTGGGTATAGGCCTGGGACATCATGGCCTGGGTCCACTGCTGGTAGATATCCACATGGCATGAGGTTCCGCATACGGTGGGTTTCTGGAAATCATCATATTTCCTGGTCCCCAGTGCTTCATCTCCGACTTTTACTACTTCTTGCCCGACTGCAATAACAAAGAATAGGATGACTATTGCAGCAAAGGCGGCACATAGTTTGTTGCTCGTAATACCTCTCATGTTTCCTCTCCTTATATTAATATATATTTTTTAAGTAAGTGGAGAATTCTCCGCTTACTGTTTTTCTTTTTTTTTCAACATGGCGTTATTTTATGAAATTAAAAAAATGTTTTCAAGTATTTTTCATATAAAATTTATTTTTTTGGCAAAATATTTTTTTCACCGCAGAGAGCGCAGAGGCTAAAAAACTTTTTTCTCTGTGATCTCTGTGATCTCTGTGGCAAAAGAAATATATTGCCAGAACGTCCAACCTGACTGTCCCTATTATTCCAATACACAAAATTATGTAAATTGCAATTTGAAATTGCAATTTACATAATATATTTTCTCCGGGACAGTAAAATGGAAATTGGTGCCCGGAAAGAATGCAAATAAAAGCTTTTGGAAGTCCCGAAACCTTTTCTCGAAAAGGTTTCGGGTCGCCGAAGGCATAAGTTTGATAAGGTTAAAATCCGAATCGCCTTTTATCAGGCTGTTTCAATGGGTTCAGGATGAACCGTCACATCGCAATCCGACACGAGCTCCTGGATACAATTTTCAATATGATCCGTTAATCGGTGCGCTTCATCGAGGGTTTGTTTACCGTCCAACAGTACGTGGACATCCACAAAACACCTGGGGCCGGAAGTTCGAACCCGGATATTATGACAATCCGTAACCCCCGGTACAGTTTCTACACACTCTTTGATTTTATCCATTAATCCCAACGGCGCCCCATCCAATAAAGCCTGGATCGTCCGTTTTCCCAACTGCAAGCTTACCCACACCACGATAAAAGCAACACCAAGGGCGGCAACCGCATCGGCATTATGCAGGAACTTCAAGGCGGGAAACTTGCCCCCGATTAAAACTCCAACGAGTCCCACTATAACCACCGTCGAGCTCCAGATGTCGGTACTGAAATGCAAAGCGTCTGCTTCCAGGGCCTGGCTTTTAAATTTCTCGGCGGCCCGGTACAACATCCGGGAACGGGAAATATCCACGACTATAGAGGTAAGCATAACCAAAAATGCCCATATTGAGGCATCTACAACCGAAGGTTTGTAAAATAAACGCTCCACCGCTTCCCAGATGATCCACACACATGTGGCCAACAATAACAGCGTCTCAAATAAAGCCGATAGGTTCTCGATTTTACCGTGGCCATAAGGATGATGGTCATCGGCGGGTTTATCCGAGACCCGGACCGCCAGGAACGTTACCAGCGCCGCCAACAGGTCCAATCCCGAATGCGCAGCCTCGGATAAAATTCCCAGGCTGTTGGTCATTATCCCGACTAGCAGTTTCAATACCGTCAACATTACCGCCGCCACTACCGAAGTCAAGGCTGCCCGCTGCTTTTCATGGAAATGTGTTTTGAAAATTTTCATTATCCTATTTTAGTGCAATAAAGGATTAATGTCAATCGTGTTTGCGACGACCACAGGGCTGCGTCAAAGTCGAATTTCGTAGGTACGGGCGACCCCAGAGAGTCGCCCCTACATGCTTTCGTAGGGGCAGGTCTCCGGGTATGCATGCCTGCCCGAAAATCTTAAATTTTGGGCGACTTTGACGCATTCCTGCGACGACCACCTGGACTCTCCCAAAATTTTTTATTTTTTCTCTAACCACTCCTGGACCATTTCTTCATAGGCTAGCATTTTCCGCTTGACAACTCTATACAGGTAAAAATCAGACCATCCTTTCACGGTCATTACCTTTTCCACTTTAAAAACTTCAAATAATTTTTTTAGGGTGGGGATTTCCCGGTTCCAGGGTTCCACCGCCATATAAACGGGTATTTTCTTTTTCAGCAGGTCTGAAATGAAAAAAAGGGAATGAGGGTAGTAAGAGGAATTAAAGGTTTCGATACCAGCATACAGCCTGATGCAGCCGCTGAATTCAATGGAACCCACAAAACCGTTGGCTGGGACTGCTTCACCGATTGCTTTACTGGCATCATAATAGATTTTTCCTTTATTTATCTTCCAGATATCGCCGTGGTTAAAACCGTAAATCACAAAATAAATGATGATGATACCGGTTAATAGGATTAATGAAATGTTGATCACAGGTTTTGCCGGTTTCCATTTTGATTGAATAAAGGTCGACAGGTTCTTTAAGCCCTGGGCAGCGAGAAAAAACAGGGCAGGGAAAGCCGGGAGCAGGAACCGGGTCCACCACCACGTGTCTCCCCCAGACCTCCAGAAGCAGTAAAATATGAGAAATATCAGAAACCATCCGGCATAGAAAAGCGAATCTTTATTTTTCTTCCAACTGGCCAGCAGGGCTAATATCACTAAAAAAGGGGTAAATTGAAGGATGATTTCTTTTATATAAAACACCAGGTGGTTAAAAAAAACCGATGTAAGTAAATGATCTGAAAAATCCGAATAACCTGTTTTCCAGGGTAAGCCATAAACCTGCCAGTTATAAATAGCATAGAGGGAAACCGGTACAGCAAAAAACAGGCCGAATTTTATCCACTGTTTATCTTTCCATGTTTCTTTCAGCAGCACCGGTAAAAAAATCAAACAGTAAAGCACATTGGTAGGACGTACTGCCAGGGAAAATCCCAGGGCCAGGGCGGAAGGGATGATTTTTTCCCTTCGATAAAAGTATAATGACAGCAGGATAAAAACAGTGGCTGACAAATCGCTCATTACCGATGTACTCCCGTACATCACTATCGGAGAGAAGGCCCATAATAATGAAAACAGGGCAGCCATCCAGGTATCGGCCAGGTCTTTAACCAGCAGGAACATTAAAATAATTGCCAGTATCCCCAGGATAGGGTTGACATAGAATTCCAGGCCGATAAACCCGGCCAAAGCCATTAATAAAGGATATCCCGGTGGATATTGCTGGAGTACTTTTCCATTTCTGACAAAATAACTCAAGGGGGCGATGGACGGATATTGAGCCGGGGGCAGGCCCACTTCCAGGTCCACCCGGCCTTGTTTTAGCAATAAGGACAGCGAATAATAGCCGTACCAATCCGAGGCCCCGACATATTCCTGGTTATAGGTAGTATATATAAAAAATATGATTAATAGAGCGGCAATGCTGGCGAAGAGGAGGAGGATTTTTTTATTTTTAATCACAATTTGTTTTAGTCTTTGTATGTCCATGTTAATGTCGCACTCATCGATTATAATATAACAAATTTTTTTTTATTTCAATCGTTGATATTTTCTATTATAATTATTATATGTTTTCCAAAACGAAAAGATTATTTTTATCTCCTGTGGCAGTTGGGGTACTTCTGACCCTGGTTATTACACTTCCGCTATTAAAGTATTCCCAATTCCGGGATGATGATTATGTTCAACTGGGGGTCCTGTCCGGTAAGTTAAACTACCCCTGGATGGGCCCTTTTAATTTGTATGGTTTTATATCCGGGAATCCGCACTATATCCCAGGGATGATATCCCAGGGACCCTTTACATGGGAAATGGGGGTCCATAACTCTGATAGGGTAAATTTTTTTCGCCCGTTAGGTTCCGCCTTCGTGTCATTAACTTATAAAGTGTTCGGACTTAATCCGGTGGGTTATACCCTTCATAGTATCTCCTGGTATATAGCAGCAGTGGTTTTTTTGGGTTTTCTTTTGATGCGGATATTTCCCCGGACTGGAAACTGCCGAAGGCACCTTGAAAAGTCACGGCCACCATGGGTGAGCTTTTTTTGGGCACTAATGCTTCGCTGTGGTACTTCCCGGAGCGACGGTTGACGGCGGTGCTGCAGGGGGCCGCAGCAATTCTCCTGGTAGGGTTTCTATTCTATCCGGTGTGGAAATCATCATCGCCCCGTCACCAGCGACGCATCCTTTGGATAATCACCGGGATGCTGGGATCATTGCTCCCGTTGTCTGCCCGTCCTCCCAGTTCACATGTTATGTTGATCCCTTTGATCGGGGGGTCGGTATTGGTGGGGTACATCCTCTATTATTGGTGGGGGCAGATCAAAAAACCTTTCAGTTTCCGTAATGTACTGGCATTGGATGATCGTGTTTATCGATTCCTGTTATGGCGAGAAGGCCGTTTACATTTCCAGGAACCGCCGCCTATTGGGCAATCGATACTTATTTCCGATTAGTAGTCCTTAAGTCAGGATTTTACGTGGCAGCCATTCATGAAAGCACGCTTTCGCCCGGAGACTTATGGAAATCCTCGGCGCACCGATAATACCTTTACCGGGTGCGGTCACCGACCGCTGGTCCGAAGGACCTTCTTAGGCTGGCCGCGCCGCGGCCCTATCATTCCTCCTTTATGGATTTGATAGGGTCGGATTTAACTATTCTCACAGAAAGAATACTGATAAGCGCAACCACTATCATCATACTAAGAGAGGAATTTGGTGCCGGGCAAATTTATTTTTCCGTCCCCAAGCCCCCTTCGTCCCTGGGATTCCGCACTGAGACGCTTCTGTTATTTTCCAGGGATAGAATACCACTTTTCCCATTGAATCTCTCGGCCAGGGTAACCGGGATTCTTGAACGGCCACTTTTCCGACACCCACTTTTTGACGGCTCCAAACAGGATCGAATCAAGCCCCTTCGCATACTCACTTTTTCTGACCCAAAGAGTGACTTCCGCGTCGTATCCTTGTTTCGCCGTCGGAAAGATATAGACGCATCCAAGACACTGAGTTTCCGGGAGATTCATTACCGTGTAAGCGAATGAGCTTCGGCGCTGAAACTCTTTTTGGTGCCAGCCGAGATCGATAAGGTCCTGCTCCAGAGTAAGATCTGCGGGTGGCCAAGACGAACCTGGGCCAAAGACCCCCCGGAGATGTTCGACGCTGGTCATCACGGCATCATAATCCTTGACGACGTCGTTGACCGTCAGCATCCGCAGCCGGAACCTGTCTGTTTCCAACCTGTCCGGAGCCTTGAACTCTTTCGGCACAAACGGACGGCTGGACTGGGCGGCTAACATGCCGGGGCCGGCGGCTAAGAATACAAAGATAAATACTATTGTGCATCGTAGGAACTTTCGATGGTACATGGGTTGCTCCTTACCCCTTTCGGCTAAACATGCTAATGAGCGTCCCCGCTTTTCCTACAGAACGCGTACTACTCTGGCTTCGATCCTGAATTGCTTGCCGTTTCGTTCGAGCACCAGGACCCGAATATCACCAGG
>Ga0316628_100003727_pt1 | contig 11793 bp, 7 predicted proteins | sample OWC_Aug_M2_C1_D5_FD_207648 | JGI IMG/M metagenome (GOLD analysis project Ga0316628, IMG submission 207648) | Wetland soil microbial communities from Old Woman Creek delta, Ohio, United States - OWC_Aug_M2_C1_D5_C | ecosystem: Environmental > Terrestrial > Soil > Wetlands | place: USA: Ohio... | reverse complement strand
CAATTCGCCGCGGCGGTGCGCACGGCGATCGGCGCGGCCGAACCCGTGTCGAAGGCGCAGACGGCCGTGCGTGCGCTGCCCGGACTGACCGAAACGCTCGCCTCGGCGTACGGGACCGCGGCGCCGGCCGCGGTCCCGTACGCCTCGAAGCCGTGGATCTTGGGGAGCCTCGGGCTCGCGCTCGTGTGCCTGGGCGCGCTCGCGTGGGTCTACCGCAAGGCGGTCGATGCGCGGCGCACGGTGGAGACGCGCGCGCGCGAGAACGAGCGCAATCAAGAGGCGATCATGCGCCTGCTCGACGAGCTTTCGAATCTCGCGAACGGCGACCTGACCGTGCAGGCCACCGTCACCGAGGACATCACCGGCGCGATCGCCGACTCCATCAACTACGCGATCGAGGCGCTGCGCGGACTCGTCACGACGATCAACGAAAGCGCGATTCAATTGGACGGATCCACGAAGCAGGCGCAGGCCGCCGCCGCGCACATGGCGAAGGCGAGCGGCGCGCAATCGCGCCAAATCTCGGCGGCGAGCGAGTCCATGGCAGACATGGCGGCGTCGATCGAGGAAGTCTCCGGCACCTCGGAGCGCTGCGCGGACGTCGCCAGGCATTCGGTCGACATCGCCCACAAGGGCGGCGACGCGGTGCGCCGCACGATCGACGGCATGAATGCGATCCGCGAAACCATTCAAGAGACGAGCAAGCGGATCAAGCGGCTCGGCGAGAGTTCGCAGGAGATCGGCAACATCGTCGAGTTGATCAACGACATCGCCGAACAGACCAATATTCTCGCGTTGAATGCGTCGATCCAGGCCTCGATGGCCGGCGAGGCGGGCCGCGGTTTCGCGGTCGTCGCCGACGAAGTCCAGCGGCTCGCCGAGCGTGCGGCGAACGCAACGAAGCAGATCGAGGTTCTCGTGCGGACGATCCAGACGGACACCAATGAGGCGGTCGTTTCGATGGAGCGGAGCACGACGGACGTGGTCGGCGGCGCGCTGCTCGCCGAGAACGCGGGCGCCGCGCTCGACGAGATCGAGCAGGTATCCAACCAGATCGCGAGCCTCGTGCAGAACATCTCCGCGAGCGCAAGGCAGCAGGCCGCGGCCTCGGGGAACATATCGAAGAACATGCAGGTCGTGCGCGAGATTTCCACTCAGACCGCGGAAGGCTCGTCGGCGACGTCCGCGTCCATCGCGAAACTCGCCGCCCTGGCCGCGCAGCTGCGCAAATCGGTCGCCGGCTTCCGCCTGCCGGGCGGCGCCGGCGCGGCGGCGACGATGGGCGGGACCACGTCCACACGGCTTCCGGCGCTGAAGGAGCCGGTCGACGGCGGCGCGGGCTCCACCGGGAAGATGCGCAAGGCGAGCGGCTTCGGCGCGTGACGCGCGGCGCGCGAATTCCAGAATGACCGACATCAGCTCTCAAACCCTGCATCTCGTCGCCAAGGAACTGGCGGCGACCTTGAGCGACGCGCGCGCCGCTCTCGAGGCCTATGCGGAGCGGCCGGATCAGCGCGACACGCTCGAGAAATGCGCAGATCACCTGCACCTCGCGCACGGCGTCCTGCGGCTCGTCGAGGTGTATGGCGCCGCGCTCCTGGCGGAAGAAATGGAGCACGTGACCCGGTATCTGCTGGAATCGGCCGAGGACGAGAAGCGCCAAACGGACGGCCTCGACGCGTTGATGCGGGCGATGGTGCAATTGCCCACTTACCTCGAGCGGGTACTCTCGGGCGGACGTGACCTCGCGCTCGTGCTCTTGCCGCTGCTGAACGACCTGCGTTCCGTGCGCGGCAGCCCGCTGCTGTCGGAAGGGACGCTCCTGCTGCTGAACCTGAAATCCGACCAGCCCGCGCAGCCGCGCGAGGCCGGCGAGGAGCGGATTTCGGTCGCGCTCTGGGCGCGGCGGCTGCGCCCGCGGTTTCAGGTGGGGCTGCTCGGGCTGATACGCGGCGAGCGCACCGACCAGAATCTCGAGATCATGGCGAAAGTCGCCGAGAAGCTCGAACAAGTCGCGACGACCCAACCGGTGTTTCAGTTCTGGTGGGTCACGGGCGCGATTCTGGAGGCGCTGCGAGAGAACGGGTTGGAGGCGAGCGCGACGCTGAAGCGCCTGCTCGGGCAAGCCGATCGGCAGATCAAGGCTTTGTACGAAGCCGGCGAGGCGCGGTACGGCGAGAATCCGCCGGTCGACCTGTTGAACAACCTCCTGTACTACGTTGCGCGTTCGTCGGTCGGCGGCGGCCGCATCGGCGCAGTGCGCGCTTCGTTCAAGCTCGCCGAACTCCTGCCGGTCGACGACTCGATCGAACAGGAGCGCGAAAGCCTTTCCGCGCCCAGCGTCAAATTGATGCGCACCGTGGCCGCGGCGATCAAAGAGGATCTGGCGAAGGTCAAGGACGTGCTCGATATCTTCGTCCGCCGCGGCGGCGGCCGGAGCGAGGAGCTCGCGCCGCAACTGGAATTGCTGAAGAAGATCAGCGATACACTCGGCGTGCTCGGCTTGGGCGAGCTCCGACAGCGCGTGCAGGCGGAAGTCGCCGACCTCAACACCCTGCTCGCGGCGGGGAAGCCGCCGGCGGAGGACGCGCTCGTCAAGATCGCCGGGGTCCTGCTGTCCGTCGAAGACAGCTTGGACGACCAGCTCGTGCGCCTGATTCTGCCGACCGCGGCGGCGGCGACGGGATCCCACGACGCGACGGACCTCGATTTCCGCCTCGTCAGCGAAGCCGTCTTGCGCGAATGCATCGTCAACCTGGCGCGCATCAAGGAAGCGATATCGGTCGCCGTGCAGAAGCCCGGGGACTCGTCGCCGCAGGGCCTCGACAACGTGCCGCAACTCCTGCGGGGAATCACCGCCGGATTGTTGATGCTCGGCAAGGGGAGAGCCGCCGAGCTCATGGATGCGATCGGCGTGCACGTGCGCAAGCTCGTCGAGCCCGGCGCGCCGGCGGCCGATCCGTTGCGCCTGGAGCGGGTCGCGGACGCGATCGTCAGCATCGAATATTACATGGAGACGATCCAGAGCGGCCGCAACGATCCATGGTACATGCTCGACAATGCGGCGATTTGCGTCAAAGCGCTGACCGAGGACACCTTGGAGCCCGTGCCCGCTCTCGGCCTGGACGCCGCCGCCGAAGCCGCCGCCGCCGACGCCGCGGCGACCGTGCAAATGGACGCCCCCGCGACGGTCGCCCTCGACCGCACCGCGCATCTGCCGACGGCGACGCTGCCGCACGTCGGCACGATCGCCGCCGCGCCGCTCGATCCGCAGCTCGTCGAGCTGTTCATCGAGGAAGCCAAGGAGGAGATGGCGAGCGTCGGCAGGAGTTTCCCGCTGTGGGAGCAGAATCCGATGGATACGGATGCGCTCGCGACGATGCGCCGCAGCTTCCATACCTTGAAGGGCAGCGGCCGGATGGTCGGCGCGCGGCAGATCGGCGATCTTGCCTGGTCGATCGAGAATTTGTTGAATCGGGTCATCGACAAAACGGCGACGCGGACGCCCGCGATGGTCGCGGTGATCCGGGCGGCGGTCGCCGCCTTGCCGCAGGCGATCGAACAGCTGGAAACCGGCCGGCCTTGCGTTGCGCCGGTGGACGAGATCATCGCGCGCGCGCATGCGTGCGCGGGCGGCCGCGAGGACGAGGAGGCGGCCGCGAACGCGGCGCTCGCAGAGCGCGGCGCCGCGGCCCCCGCGCCGCCGGAGGCCGCCGTTGCGCAGCCCGCCGTGGCGGATACGCGGGCGCCGGAACCCATCCGGCAGCCGGAGCCGCAATTGCCGCCTGCCGCGCAAGTGCCGGCGCCGCCGGTCACGGCGATGGATCCGGTGCTGCACGACATCTACAGCAAGGAGGCCGCGCATCACCTCGCGGCGATCCGCGAGTATTTGCAGAAGCGGCACGGCCAGCTCGCGCCGCACGATTTGCCGGAGAACATCTATCGCGCCGTGCACACGCTCTGCGGCAGCTCGAAGATGGCCGAAGCGCGGCACGGCATCCGGGTTACCGAGCCGCTCAACAACTATCTGCGCAAAGTCTATGAAAGCGGCCGCGGCCTCTCGGATGCGGGCCTCGCGCTGCTGGCGGACGCGGTTGCCGCGATCGAGAACGTCGTCGCGCACATCAACGAGTCCACGGTATTTTTCGCCGAGCAGCCGGTGCTGCTCGATCGCATCCGCGCGCAGGAGGCCGAGCTCGACGCCGAAGTCGCGCAGGCGGGCGAGGACGCGGCCGCCTCGACGATCGTCCCCGTGCTGGGCGTGCCGGCGGAGCCGGAAGGCTTCGATCACGAGATCGCGAACATCTACAGCGAGGAGGCAACCGAGCTCCTCGAGAGCGCGCAAGCCTCGCTCGGCGCATGGAACGACGACCGCCGCAACAAGACGCCGGTGGCCGAGCTGCAGCGACAGCTGCACACGCTGAAGGGCGGGGCGCGCATGGCCGGCATCAGCGCGATGGGCGACCTGAGCCACGAGCTCGAGTCGCTCGTGATCCAAATCGACGGCGGCTTCGTGAGCGGCGACGAGCGCGCGCATGCGGTTCTGCAGGCGAGCCTCGATGAACTCGCGCGCATGCGCGATACGGTCGGCGCGGGCTCCCTGCCGCAGCCCGCCGCCGCGCTGATCGCGAGGATACGCGCGCTCGTCTCCGGCCCCGCCGCCGAGGCGCCTGAAGAAGCGGCCGTGGCGGCCGCAGCGGCGGCGCCCGCGGCGCCGGTGGTCGCAATGCCCGCGCCGCCCGCCGCCGTGCCGCCCGAATCCGCGGCACCCGCACCGGCCGCGGGCTTAAGGCCGCTGGCCGAGGAGCCGGCGCACGGCCAGAGCGGCGAATTCAGCTTGCCGAGCCTGGAGCTCTCGAGCGCTCCGGTGCTGCCGGGCCGCGAGAGCGCGCCGGTCGAACGCGCGGAGATGGCGCGAGTCGACGCGGACCTGCTCGACACCATGTTGAACAACGCGGGCGAGGTCAGCATATTCCGCGCGCGCCTCGACCAGCAGGTCAACTCGATCGACTTCAACCTGGCCGAGCTTGCGCGCACGGTCACGCGCCTCAAGGAACAGTTGCGCGGCGTGGAAATGGAGACCGAGGCGCAAATTCTGCACCGGCATCAGGACGCCGATCCGCGGCGCGCCGATTTCGATCCGCTGGAATTGGACCGGTACTCGGCGTTGCAGCAGTTTTCGCGCGCGCTCGCCGAGACTTCGAGCGACGTCGCGAGCATTCAAGGATTGCTCGAGACACTGACGCGCGAAGCGCAGAACCTGTTGACCCAGCAGGCGCGGGTCATCACCGAGCTGCAGAACAGCCTGATGCGCACCCGCATGGTGCCGTTCCAGCGCCACGTGCAGCGCCTGACGCGCCTCGTGCGCCAGGCGGCGAACGATACGGGCAAGCGCGCGGAGCTCTCCGTGCAGGGCGCGTCCGCCGAATTGGACCGGCAGGTCCTCGAACGCATGGTGCCGCCGCTCGAGCACATGCTGCGCAACGCGGTCGTCCACGGCATCGAGACACCCGAGCGGCGCGCCGAAATCGGCAAGCCGGAGGTGGGCCGCATCTCGGTGAGCCTGGAGCGCGACGGCGCCGAAGTCGTGATCGTCGTCGCCGATGACGGCGCCGGCATCAACGTCAAGTTGATCCGGGAGAAGGCGGTCGCGCTCGGACTGACCGATCCACAGGCGAAGCTCACCGACGAGGAGGCGACGCAGCTCATTCTGGAGCCGGGATTCAGCACCGCCGGCCGGGTCACCCAGGCGGCGGGGCGCGGCGTGGGGATGGACGTGGTCGCGACCGAGGTGAAGAAATTGGGCGGCGGCCTGTTCATCGAATCGACGCTCGGCAAGGGGACCCGATTCACGATCCGCCTGCCGTTCACGCTCGCGATCAGCCAGGCCTTGATCGTGCGGGTCGCCGAGGAGGTGTACGCTCTGCCGCTCGCGACCGTCGAGGGCGTCGTCCGGCTGCCGAAGAACATCGTCGCACGGCATTTGGGCCGGGACGCGCCGCCGTTCGAGTACGGCGGCCAGAAATATCGTTTTCAGCAGCTCGGGACCTTCGTCGGCATCGGCGCGACCCGCCTGCCCGAGGCGGACGTCTCCATGTCGGTCGTGCTCATACGCGCCGGCGAGCATTCGACCGCCTTGGTGACCGACGAGCTCGTCGGCAGCCGCGAGATCGTCGTGAAATCCTTGGGTCCGCAAATTTCTGCGATACGCGGGATCGCCGGAGCGACGATCCTCGGCGACGGCAGGATCGTCGTCATCCTCGACATGGGCTCGCTCGTGCGCTCCGAATGGCGCTCCAAGGCGGCCGAAACGCCGGTGCTCGATCAGCGCGACCGGCGCACGCTCGCGCTCGTCGTCGACGATTCGATCACCGTACGCCGCGTGACGCAAAGGCTCCTGGAGCGCAATGGCATGCGAGTCGTGACCGCGAAGGACGGGGTCGAGGCCGTATCGATGCTGCAGGAGCAGCTGCCGGACATCATCCTGCTGGACATCGAGATGCCCCGCATGGACGGTTACGAGGTGGCGGCGCACGTGCGCAACGATGCGCGCCTGAAGGACATCCCGATCGTCATGATCACGTCGCGCGTCAGCGAGAAGCACAGGGCGCGCGCGATCGAGCTCGGCGTCGACGATTATCTCGGCAAGCCGTACCAGGAAAGCCAGCTGCTCGACGCGATCGAGCCGCTCGTGACCCGCCGCAGCGCGATGGCGCGGTAGGCGGCGACGTGTCCGGTCTGCGCGAGGAATTGTACAGTTTGCTGGTGCCTTTGGTCGGGGAGCGGCTGATCGTGCCGCGCGCCTGCGTCGCCGAAGTCATCGGCTATCAAACGCCGGCCGACATGACCAATGCGCCGCCCTGGTATCTCGGGCTCGTGAGCTGGAACGGCGTCAACATCCCCGTCGTATCGTTCGAAGGCGCGCTCGGCCAGGCGTTGCCGAGCATCTCCGGCCGCACACGCATCGTCGTTTTTCACGCGGCCGAGGACAAGCTACCGTCCGGCTACTTCGGCATGTTGACCCAAGGGTTCCCGCAACTCGTGCGGGTCAACGCCGACGTGATCCGGCCGGATCCGTCGCGCAGCTTCGGCGAGCGCGCGCCGGTCATCTGCCAGGTGCGCATGGTCAACGAGACGCCGTTGATTCCGGACCTTGCGCGCCTCGAACAAATGATCGCCGAGGAGACGTCGGTCACAGGCTGATCATGTCGCCGAAGCGCGTCTGCAGCCATGCGACCGCGGCGACGGCGGCGGTCTCGGCGCGCAGGATTCGCGGACCGAGCGCAACGCCCGCATAGCCCGTGACCCGCATGGCGTCGGACTCTTCGGCCGTGAATCCGCCTTCGGGGCCGACCGCGATCTCGATCGCCGTACCGGCGGTCCAGACCGGACCGCCGCCCTCGGCCGCGGGGTCGAGCACGAGACGCAATCCGGCAGCCGCCGACGCTCCGAGGTAGTCGACCAAGGGCCGCGGCGCATCGACGGCGGGCAGGCGATTGCGACCGCATTGTTCGCAGGCGCTCGCGGCGACCGCGCGCCAATGCGCGGCTTTCGATTCCGCCTGCTTGCCTTCGAGCCGCACGACGCTGCGCTGGCTCAGGACGGGCACGATCCGCGCGACGCCGAGTTCGGTCGCCTTTTGCACGATCCAGTCCATGCGATCCCCGCGCGGCACGCATTGCACGAGGTTCAGCTCGAGCGGCGACTCCCGGTCGACGCTGCGGGCCTGCCGGATCGCGACCGCGACGCGCGATCCGCGCACGGAGTCGACGACGGCCTCGAATTCGCGGCCGTCGCCGTTGAACAGCACGATCGCGTCGCCTTCGCGCGCGCGCAGCACGCGCGCCACGTGCAGAGCGGGCTCGGCCGGCAATTCGAACAGGCGGTCCGACGCGAGCGGCGCGTCGACGTAGAGCCGCGTCAGTCGCATGTGGCGAGCTCGATGCCCTCGGCCGCCGTGTCGACCATCAAGTCCATCTCGGACTCGTCGACGACGTACGGAGGCATGAAGTAGACGACGTTGCCGATGGGGCGCAGCAGGACCCCTCGCCCGAGCGCATGCCGGTAGATGCGCATGCCTCTGCGTTCCTGCCAGGGATAGGGCTCGCGCGAGAGCTTGTCCTTGGCGATTTCCGCGGCGACGATCATCCCGCATTGGCGGACCTCGACGACGTGCGGATGCGCGGCCAGTTCGCGCGCGCGCCGTCCCATGTATTCGGCCTTCGCCGCGTTGTTCCGTATCGTGTCCTCGTCGGCGAATATGTCGAGCGTCGCGAGCGCCGCGCGGCAGGCGAGCGGATTGCCCGTGTAGCTGTGCGAATGGAGGAACGCGGTCAGCGCGGTGTATTCGCCGTAGAACGCTGCGTAGACCTCGTCGTTCGTGAGCACGACCGACAGCGGCAGGAAGCCTCCCGTGAGGCCTTTCGACAGGCAGAGGAAGTCCGGCGAGATATTCGCCTGTTCGCACGCGAACATCGTGCCCGTGCGGCCGAATCCCACGGCAATCTCGTCGGCGATCAGATGCACGCCGTGACGGCTGCAGGCCTCGCGCAGGCGCGCGAGATACACCGGGTGGTACATGCGCATGCCGCCGGCGCATTGCACGAGCGGCTCGACGATGACCGCCGCCACCTCATGCGCGTGCAGCGCGAGCAGGCGCTCCATGTGCGCGAACTGCCGCAACGAATGCTCTTCCCAGGACTCGCCGGGTTCCCGGTGGTAGCAATCCGGCGACGGCGCCATGATCACGTCCATGAGCAGAGGGTCGTAGAGCGACTTGTATAAATCGACGTTGCCGACCGCGAGCGCGCCGAGGGTCTCGCCGTGATAGCCGTTCGCCAGCGCGATGAAGCGCGTCTTGCGCGTCCCGCCCTTGTTGCGCCAGTAGTGGAAGCTCATTTTGAGCGCGACTTCCACGGCCGCCGAGCCGTTGTCCGCGAAGAAGCAGCGGGACAGGCCGGGCGGCGTGATCGAAACGAGGCGTTCCGCGAGCCGCACCGCGGGCTCGTGCGTGAATCCGGCGAAGATCACGTGCTCCAGCGTCTGGGCCTGGTCGTTCAGGGCGGCGACGATACGCGGGTTCGCGTGCCCGAACAGATTGACCCACCAGGAGCTCACGGCGTCGAGATACCGCTTGCCGCCGAAGTCCTCGAGCCACGCGCCGTGGCCGCGGCGAATGGCGATCGGCGGCAGCGACTCGTGGTCCTTCATCTGCGTGCACGGGTGCCAGACGACCCGCAGGTCCCGGGCGGCGAGCCCTTCGGCTACCCCTTGTGCGGCGGGACGGCCGCTTGCGGAACTTGAATTCATGTTCGCGCGCATTGTCGCATATGCTAGCCGCGACGGCGGCCGTGTGGGGAGAGTTGATTGCAGAGGACGACATTGCACCTGCCCGGATTGCGCGTCGACGCCACCGCCGGCCTGATGCACGGCGTCCGCCAGGTCGACTCGCCGAATTTCGACGCGCGGCCGGAGAACGCCGCTCCGGAGCTGATCGTCGTCCACGGCATCAGCCTGCCGCCGGGCGGCTTCGGCGGTCCCTGGATCGACCGGCTGTTCACCAATACGCTGCCGCCGGATGAGCATCCCTTTTTCGCCGAGGTGGCCGACGCGCGGGTTTCAGCGCACCTCTTGATCAGGCGCGGCGGCGACATCACCCAATACGTGAAGTTCACGGATCGCGCCTGGCACGCCGGAAAGTCGTGTTTTCAAGGCCGCGAGGCCTGCAATGATTTTTCGATCGGCATCGAGCTCGAGGGCGCAGATTCGACGCCGTACGAGGATCACCAGTACCGCATGCTCGCGAAGGCGGTCGCGGCGCTGTGCGCCGCCTATCCCAGCCTGTCGCCGGACCGGCTCGTCGGCCACAGCGACATCGCGCCCGGACGCAAGACCGATCCGGGGCCGGCGTTCGACTGGCCGCGCGCGCGGCGGCTCGTCTCGATGGCTTGCTCGAGGAACCGCGCTTAAGCGGCTCCCCGGGTTCCGCGCCAGAAGGTTTCGCTGCCGCTTTCGTGACGCGCCAATGCGCGGGCCGCGACGAACAGAAAATCCGACAGGCGGTTCAAGTAGATCAGCGCTTCAGCCGCGACGGCTTCCTCGCGCGCGAGCGACCAGCCGCGCCGTTCGGCGCGCCTGCAGATCGTGCGCGCCATGTGGCACGCGGCCGCCGCGGGCCCTCCGCCCGGCAGAATGAACTCCTTCAGCGGCGGCAGGGCCTCGTTGAGCGCATCGAGCTCCGTTTCCAGCCGCTCGATTTGCGCAGCGCCGATGACCCGATGCCCCGGTATGCAGAGTTCCGCGCCGAGATCGAACAAATCGTGCTGAATCGCGGTCAGGCAGCGGCGGATCTCGTCCGGCAGTCCCGCGGCCGCGAGCACCAGGCCGATCGCGGAATTCGTCTCGTCGACGGTTCCGTAGGTTTCGACGCGCAAGCTGTCTTTCGGCACGCGCGAGCCGTCGCCGAGGCCCGTACTTCCCTCGTCGCCCGTGCGCGTATAGATTTTGCTCAGTCGGTGACCCATGGGTCGCTGACGGTAGGCGGCGCGCAAGGTTTCTGTCAAGGTAAACGCCGTACGACCCGACCGGAGTTCGATGATGAATGTCTCGCCCGAATTGCAGGCGGCGCTCGATGCAGCCAAGGAGGCCGCGGCGATCGCGCGGTCCCTGTACCAGCGCAACCTGGAAATCCGCCTGAAAGAGGACAAATCGCCGGTCACCGAGGCGGACGTGCGCTGCGAGGTCGCGATACGCGAGATCCTGGAGTTGCGCTTTCCGGCGTACGGATTCTTCGGCGAGGAGACGGGCTCCCGCGGTGTCGACGCCGAATCCCTGTGGCTCGTCGATCCGATCGACGGCACGAAGGCGTTCGTGCGCGAATACCCGATGTTTTCGACGCAGATCGCGCTGATGCGGCGCGGCGAGATCGTGCTCGGCGTGTCCAGCGCGCCGGTCTACGGGGAACTCGCCTACGCGGAGCGCGGCCGCGGGGCGTACCTCAACGGCAAGCGCGTCGCGGTCAGCGATATCGCGTCGATCGAGTCCGCGGCGCTCTCCTCTGGCAATCTCAAGAGCCTCGCGAGCGGCGGCGGGTGGGCGGCCTACGGCGCCTTGGTCGCGCGTGTCGGCCGCATCCGCGGGTACGGCGATTTCCTGCATTATCATCTGCTCGCCGCCGGCAAAATCGACGTCGTCGTCGAAAGCGACGTCAACATTCTGGATATCGCGGCCGCGGTCGCGATCGTCACGGAGGCCGGCGGCCGCTTCACGGATTTGAGCGGCAAGCCGGTCACGCTCGCGACGACGTCCGTGCTCGCGAGCAACGGGCGGCTGCACGACGAGGTCGCCGCGGCGCTCGGTTAGCGCGCGGTCCATTTCACTCTCGGCTGAGTGGCAGGCCGCCCGGCGTGTATTCTGCGAAGCCAGCGACCCGACACGAGGAATCGAATTTCAATGTCACAGACCTACGAGACTTCGCTCGCGCTCCATATCGACGGCGAGCGTATCGGCGCGGCAGGCCGGAAAACCCACACGGTCGTCAATCCGGCGACGGGCCGGCCGCTCGGCGAACTGCCGCTCGCGACGCCTGCGGACCTCGATAGGGCGCTCGACACCGCGGCGCGCGGCTATCGAATCTGGCGCGCGCGCCCCGTTCAGGAGCGCAGCAACGTGCTCGCCGGCGCGGCGCGGCTGCTGCGCGAGAGGATGGACAAGATTGCCGCGATCGCGACGCTCGAGGAAGGCAAGACGCTCGTCGAAGCGCGCGGCGAACTCATGATGGCCGCGAACCTGTTC
>Ga0316628_100003726_pt1 | contig 11794 bp, 10 predicted proteins | sample OWC_Aug_M2_C1_D5_FD_207648 | JGI IMG/M metagenome (GOLD analysis project Ga0316628, IMG submission 207648) | Wetland soil microbial communities from Old Woman Creek delta, Ohio, United States - OWC_Aug_M2_C1_D5_C | ecosystem: Environmental > Terrestrial > Soil > Wetlands | place: USA: Ohio... | reverse complement strand
AATGGCCGCTGTCCCCAGGTTTCAACCGTCACCCCGTATCTCTTCATGACTTTGTCGGCCACGCGGACGAGTTTCTCCTCCATGGGATTGCGGGGAGAGACCTCCCACGACAATACCCGCTTGATCGGCTCGAAGCCGGCATTCTCCAGTAGGCGTTGGTAGAACGGCTTGTTGTAGTGGTAATACATTACCGGCCGGCTGTCGAAGCCCGCAGTCATCAACCCGGGCGTCGCCTCGTTGACAGGGAGGTTCTGCGGTCCGCGAATGGCTTCCATTCCCTTGGATTTCAACCAGGATGCGGCGGCGCTTAAAAGCGCATCGGTCACCGCCTGATCGTCCACGCTCTCGAATTGTCCGAAAAACCCCACCCGGTCTTTCCAATGGCGATTGGCATTGGCGTTCACGAACGCATTGCACCGCCCGACAATCTCGTCGTTGCGAACGGCCAGAAAAAACCGCATCTCCGCGTGCCGGAAGAAAGGGTTGTCCGCTTCAAAAAAGCCCTTGACGCCGAGTAATCTGAAACCCAGATATTCGTAATCCAGCAGCGGCACATATGCCGCATCGCCCCGGTAGTGCCGCCAATGAAAATCAAGGAACGCCTTGAGGTATTTTTTGTCCGTATGGGTCCCATTCGAAAAACCGACGATCCGGAGGGGGGCCGAATGATCGCCTGCCGTCAGAGGCGGCTGTTTCATTCGGGGAGCTTCCTGGCCATTGGCACTATAATCTCGCATGGGTATCCGAAGGCCAATTTTACAAGATTTTTCAGAAAAAACCTACCTCCCTGTTTCATGTCATCCCATCGCCACGGTCAGGCTTGCAGCGTCAGCTGATCAAGCCCTTGACGTACTCCTTGGTCATCTCCTGCTTGGGATTCTCGAAAAACTCCTCGGCCGGGCCCTGCTCGATGAGTTCGCCGAGGTAAAGGAAGACCACGTAGTCGGCCAGGCGGCGCGCCTGGCGCAGGATGTGGGTGACGATGACGATGGTGTAGTCCTCCTTGAGCGCCTTGAAGGTCTTTTCGATGTGTTGGCTCGATTTCGGATCGAGGGCCGAGGTCGGCTCGTCGCCGAGGATGATCTCGGGCTCCACGGCCAGTCCGCGGGCCAGGCAGAGGCGCTGCTGCTGTCCCACCGACAGCTTGGAAGCGGGCTCGTGCAGCTTGCCGGCGACCTCGTCCCATAGGCCGGCCACTTTCAGGTAGTACTCCACGATGCGGTCGAGCTGCTTCTTGCCGCGCGTGCCGTGGATGCGCGGGCCGTAGGCGACGTTTTCGTAGATGGACATCGGCAGCGGGTAAGGCTTCTGCATGAGCAGGCCCATCTTCTTGCGGATGTGGGTGACCTCGGCCCGGGGGTCGAGGATGTTTTCGTCGTCGACCCACACCGCGCCCGAAATCTTCACGTCCTCCACCGAGTCGATCAGGCGGTTGAAGGATTTCATCAGCGTGGTCTTGCCGCACCCCGAGGGGCCGATGATGGCCGTGATCTTGCGGTCGGGGATGCACAGGTTGATGTTTTTGAGCACCGCGAAATCGCCGTACTGCACATTCAAATTCTCCACGCGGATGAGGAACTGCGAAACCATGCGTCTCTCCAGTTGTGCGCCTCCACGGCCGTTACTTGATGACATGGGCGGCGAATTTCTTGGAAATCCAGCGGGCGATCAGGCTGATCGCCAGGATGATGATGGTCAGGATCAGCGCCGAAGCGTAGGCGCGGTCCTTCACCTCGTTGAGCGGGCTGCCCAGCTGAAAGAATATGGCCAGCGGCAGCGACGCGGCCGGACGCAGCAGGGAATCGGGGATGTAATCGGTGAAGCCGGCGGTGAAGAGCACCGAAGCGGCGTCGCCGATCCCCCGGCCGAAGGCGATCAGCACGGCGGTCAGGATGCCGGGCAGGGCCTGGCGGGCGACCACGCGGAACGACGTTTCCAGCCGGGTGGCGCCCAACGCGTCGGAGGCGTCGACCAGCTCGCGGGGCACCATGCGGATGACCTCGTCCATGGCCCGGATCATGATCGGAAAGATCAGCAGCGCGATGGTGATGATGCCCGCGAGCAGCGAGGCGCGCATCTTCAGGAAGAGCATGATGGCCAGCCCAAAGGCGCCGAACACGATCGAGGGCACGCCGCAGAGCACGTCAAAGGAGAAGCGGCAAAAGGTGACAAACGTGCCGGAGCGGGCATAGACATTGAGGTAAAGGGCGACCGGCAGGCTGAGCAGGACCGAGAGCAGGGTCGCCCCGCCGGCCAGGTAAAGGGAGCCGACGATGGCGTTGAGAATGCCGCCCTCCTTGCCCAGGTAGAACCCCCCCTTGGGAGTCTGGGTGATCATGGCCAGGTTGAGGGCCGGCAGGCCCTTGAGCAGCACTTGCACCAGAATGAGAATGAGACTGCTGACGATGACCACGGTGGCGCCGACCATCAGCACCAGGAAAAATTTCTCCTCCACGCGGCGGCGGTCCATGTCAGCGGATCCCCCGTTCAATCCGGTTCAAGATGAGCCGCGACAGGACGTTGAACAGCAGCACCACCAGCATCAGGATGAAGGCGGCCAGCAGCAGGGCCGAATCGTAGAGCGGGATGGTGAGCATCTCGCCGTAGTTGTTGGCGATCAGCGCCGGCAGCGGATAGGCCGGGTCCAGCACGCTGTGGGGCACGCGGGCGACATTGCCGGCCACCATCAGCACGGCCATCGTCTCCCCGAAGGCCCGGGAGATGCCCAGCACCACGGCGGCGATCACTCCCGGCAGCGCTTTGCGCAGCACCACCCGCTTGACGGTCTGCCAGCGGGTGGCGCCCAGGGCCAACGAGGCGTCCCGCAGCTCGTCGGGCACCGAGCGGAACACCTCCACCGACACATTGATGATCACGGGGAAGATCATGATCGCCAGCACGATGCCCGCGGCCAGAATGCTGTAGCCGGTGGAGAAGGTCTTGGCCAGGGGCGCGATGTGGTCCTTGATCAGCGGCACCACCACCAGAATGCCCCACACGCCGTACACGACCGAAGGGATGCCCGCCAGGATGTCGATGAGCGGGCTGACCAGCCGGCGGATGCGCGTGCTGGCGTACTCGGACAGGTACACGGAGGAGAGCAGGGAAAGGGGGACGGCGATGAACACCGCCACCCCCGTCACCCAGAGCGTCCCCATGATAAAGGGGAAAAATCCGAATTGCCCCTTCAGCGGCCGCCAGCGGGTGGAAAAGAGGAGCTCGCCGAGCGGCTTTGAGCCAAGGATCGGCCGGGCTTTCAGGTAAAGCCCGACGATGATCAGCACGATCACCAGCGCGCTGAGGATGGTGAGGATGAACATCGCCCTGCGGGAGAGGACATCCTTCAGGCGCCGGTTGACCGCCACCGATTATTTTCCTAACTTTTTAAGCCCGTCGGCCAGCTTTTCGCTGGAAAGGCTGATGTAACCGGCCTCGGAAACGAACTTTTGACCTTCGCTCAAAATCCAACTGATGAAGAGGCGCACGAGCTCCTTGCGCGGCTGGCCCTTGGCGGCGAGATAAAGGTCGCGGGCCGGCGGCGAAGGATACACACCGTCGGCGATGGCCTTGGTGATATCGTCGCGGGTGGTGTAAACGCTCTCCGCCTTGTCGATCGTGCCGTTGCCGTTGAGGTCGATGGGCAGGATGCAAATGCCCTGGATGGGCCGTTTGCTCTGCGCGTCGTAGGCGTAGTTGATGTTGTTGAAGCCGAGACCGAGCTGGTCGTTCTTGACCGCCTCGGCCAATCCGGGATCGCCGTACACGCCGACCCCCTGAAGGTCCTCCTGCTTCTTGCCGAAATACAGGGCCCAGGTCTCGGCGGCCCCGCAGGAGTCTGAACGGGTATAGACGTGGAGTGAAGTTGAGCCTTGGCGGCCCATCAGTTTCTCCCAGGATTCGATCGATTCGTCGACCCAGGCCGAAATGAAAGCCTGGCGCTTGACGCCCTTGGCCAGCAGCTCCTTGAGCAGCGGATTGGCCGCGTTGATCGTGGGCACCACCGCGTCCTTGGTCACGGCCACGAACCATACGCCTTTTTCAATTTCGGTGGGCTGCAGGTCGCGAGAGACCATGCCGAGATCGACCACTTCGGCCAGAGCGTCAGCCACCCCTTTACCCGCTCCGCCCGCGGAGATGTCGACGCGAATGTCGGGATAGGTCTTGCGGAACTCTTCGGCCCACTTGACTACCATGGGATAGAGCGCCCAGGCGCCGGAGATCGTGATGGTTCCGCTCGGTTTCGGAGCCGCATTGACAGTGAGGGGTGAAACACATAGCTGGACGAATAAAGCCAGAACACACAGGAATGAAATTTTTTTCATTTTACCTCCGAATCAAATTCCAATCATACTACTATTGTAGTACAATCCCGCCTCACTGTCAATATATACAAACATTATCCTTTAATAAGGGAAAAACCGCGGAACCAAGAAGAGAACCAAAAGACTGTAAATCAAGATCAACGGTAATCCGACCTTGAAGTAATCGGAGAGCTTGTAGTTTCCGGCGCTGTAGACCAACAAATTTGTCTGATATCCTTGCGGCGTGAGGAAACTGGCGCTGGCGCCGTACGTGACCGCCATGACGAAGGGCATGGCATTCACCCCCAAATTCTGGGCCAGGGAAAAAGCGAAAGGAAATGCCAGGGCGACAGCGGCGTTGTTGGTCACAAACTGGGTAAGGATGACGGTCAACAAGAAAATCCCGGCGAACTGACCGGTCATGCCCATGCCGCCGAAGGCGCTGTGAAATATCTGGGCCAGGGCGGCGCCGGCCCCGCTTTCCACCACCACCTGGGAAATGCCTAGGGCGGAACCGACAAGCAGCAGCAGGTCGAAATTGAAATGCTGCTTCAGCTCCGCCGCTTCGAGAATGCCGCCGAGCACGTACAGCGCCAGCACGGCCAGCAGCGCCGAAAAGAGCGACAGCACTCCCATCGTGCTGAGCGCCAGCGCCAACAGGAAGATGCCCGGGGCGGCGATGTTGCGCCAGCCAGACAGGCGCGGCTCCACGGCGAGCGGCTTGACCAGGTAGAAGTGGTCCGCCACGTTTTCCGCCCGCGGGAAGTCCCGGCCGGTGGCCATTACCAGGATATCCCCCGGCTCCAGGGCGATGAGCCCTATTTTCCCCGACAATTGCTTGTGACCGCGGCGAACAGCCACAACCGCGGCGTCGAACTGGCTGCGGAAGTTCACCTCACAGATTTTCCGGCCGACGAGATCGGAGCCGTGCGCGACCACCGTCTCCGCCAAATTCTCCCGCAGCACGGCAGTACCATCCTCGAAAATCTTCAGTCCGGGGAAGCGCTCCAGATCCTTGAAGTCGGCGATTTCCCCGGTGAACACCAGGACATCGTCTTGCTGGATGGTTTCCTGGGGGGATACCGGCGAAATCAGTCCGTTTCCGCGGATGATCTCGGCCAGGAACATGCTCTTGAGGTGACGCAGGCGGTTGGCCAGGATGGTCTTGCCGATCAGCCGGCTGCCGGGAAGGACCCGGGCTTCCAGAAAATATCTCTCCGCAGCCGCCGCTTCCGCGGGGATGGGGCCGGCGAGAAGGCGATGGCCGAAAAAGGAAAGGTAAAGGACGCCGCAGATCATGAGCGGCAGCCCGACGAAGGCAAAATCGAAAATGCCCAATTGCGGCTGGCCGGCAGCGAGCAGCATGCCGTTGGCGATCATGTTGGTGGAGGTGCCGATCAGGGTGACCGTGCCTCCCAGGGTGACGGCATAGCTGAGCGGGATCAGCAGTTTTTTCGGCGGCACCTGGCGGTTGCTTTTCGCCGGGCCTAGAAGGGCGACGATCACCGCCGTGTTGTGCAAGATGGTGGAGAGCAGGGCCGAGAAGGAGAGGATCCTGAGGTACACCCAGCGCCGGCTGGATGAGTCGAAAAACACCCGCGCCAGCCAGCCGATGATCGCCGTTTTTCCCAGCGCCGAAACGGTCAGCAGCAGCAGCAGCAGCGTGGCCAGGGAAGGATTGGAAAAATGGCGCAGCATGTCCGGGGCATTTATCCATCCCAGCGCGTAGTAGGACAGCAGCAGCCCCGAAAAGAGAAAGGCCGGACGGATGCGGGTCCGCCCCATGAGCAGAAGCAGTGCGGCCAGCGACAGCAGCACAACGGTTGGCATCGCGTTTCTCCGATCAAGGCACGGGAAGCCGAACTCGGCCCTAAAAGTATCCCAGGTTTTTCAGCCGCTGGCGGACCGCCTCGATCTCGTCATGGGAAAGCTCCCCGCCGCCCTCCTTGTGCTTCAGCGATACCAAGTCGCGGAGAACGTAAACGACGAACTCATTGACGCTGCTGAAGCCGCTCCCCTGTATGATCACTTTCAGCTGATCATAAAGGGGACGCGGAATTTTCAGAGTGACGCGGTCTTTTTCCATGTGGATTGATTATATTTCACAACTCCGTCCGCTGTCAAACACATTTCAATTCAGCGGCCGCACGACGCCGTCAACGCCTATTTCCGCTCCCGCTCCAGGAATCAGGGAGGTGAGCGTGCGCATCAGGTCGGCGGCCCGGCCTTGCGGGTCGATGCGCGTGCCCTCTGGCCGGCTTTGGACGCAGGAGATGATGCGGGCTTCGGCCAGCGATCCGTCTCCGTTCAGCCGGGCCTCCAGAATCGGCGCCAATCCCGAAATGCCGGCGATGCTGATCCCCTCGTAGGTACAGAAATTTCCCAGGCTATAGACGATGAGACGCTGTCGGTGCCTCTCCACTCCACGCGGCACGTGCGGCCCGTGGCCGATCACCAGATCGGCGCCGGCTTCCACTACCGCCCGGGCGAAGGCGCGCACATCGCCGCGCCGCTCACCGAAGCCCGTCTCCATCCGCCCGGTAACGCGCACGGCCTGCCCCCCTTCGGCGCCGCCGTGGAAGGAAACGATCAGAATGTCGCTTGACGCCTTGTAGTAGCGGACGGTGGTCGCCGCCGCCGGCAGGTCAAGCAGGGAATAGCAATGGGGAGAGTAGCCGAACGCCACCAACGTCACCCGCCGGCCGTTGATGTCCCAGCTGGCGATGTCGCCCCGAAGCCCGGCATGGCGGATGCCGGCGGCCTCCAGCGCCCGGACCGTGCTCGCCATACCCGGCTCGCCGAAGTCGCGGGCGTGGTTGTTCGCCAGAGTCAGGCCGTCGAAACCCGCCCGGCTCAGATGGGCGGCGTAGCGGGCCGGCATGCGAAAAAGGTAGCAGGTGGCTGGATCCCTGCATGGTTTGACGGGATGGCCGCCGTCGAGCAGCACACCCTCCAGGTTGCCCAGCGTCAGCTCGCCGGCGCTCAGGATCGGCGCCACTTCCGCGAGCAGCCCCGCTCCGTCCTGCGGAGGCAGGCGGTCGGTCGGGAAGTCGTTGCCCAGCATGATGTCGCCCACGGCGATTACCGTCAGCTGGGGGCCGGGCGCCTCCGCCCCCCCGGCCAGCAGTTCGGGCAGCAGTCCGGCCAGCAGGCAGAAAAAAATTATTTTCACCATCATCGCGAATTGGCAAGGGGAAAAATTCAGTCGAGAATGAATTTGTGAGGATTGAGAGCCTTGTCGAAGAAACGGACTTCGTAATGCAAATGGGGGCCAGTGCTTCGCCCGGTGGTGCCCACCGTGCCGATCACCTGTCCGCGTTTGACGCGCTGGCCTTCACGGACCAGGAAAGAAGCCAGATGGCCATAGCGGGTGGTATAACCGAAGCCGTGGTCGATAAGGATCATGTTGCCGATGTTGTCGCGGTATTCGGACACCAGCACCGTGCCGTCGGCCGTGGCGATGACCTTGTTGCCGAGCTGGGTGGCGATGTCAATGCCCGAGTGGGACTCCCATTTGCCGGTGAAAGGATGGATGCGGTTGCCGAAAACGGTGGTCATAAAACCGTGGGTCGGCCAGATGGCCGGGGTGCAGGCCAGGCGGACCTTCTGCGCATCGATCATGCCGGTGACCTGCTTGAGCGAATCGAGGATTTTGCTCGACTGGGTCTCGATATCCCGCGGATTGGCCAGAGTATCATTCAGCGGCCCGCTACCGGAGGATGTCGCGTAAGCCGCGGCGGCGTCGATCGGCTGCCCGCCGGCCGGTCCGCCCTGGCCGACCTCGGTCAGGGCGAAGGGAGAGGTCAAGCCGGTGGCCACCATGATCTTGTCCTTGTAGCTCTCCATTTCTTTCAGGCGCACCGTCGTGTTGCGCAGGGTCTTGGAAAGCTCGTCGATTCGCTTCTGCTTCAGCGCCGTGTCCCGCTCCAGGCGCACCATCTTCTGCGTGTCCAGGGTGATGGTCAGGTAGTGGAAAATGACGAACGCGAAAAAGACGGCCAACGCCGCAGCGGCGATGATGCCGTTGCGCAGGTGCTTATGGGAAACGACGAATTCCTTGCTTGAGGAAGTGGCGTCCGAAACGATGATAACCGAATAGGCCCGGTTCTTGCTTTTATTCCCCATTCACCCTGCCTGCAGCGAAAGAAAGTTCATTTTAATATGTAAAAAACGCCGTGTCAATAGCAAAGCCTTCATTTATCCGGCTAGTTCCACGATCCGCCGCCGGATACCCTCCAGCGGAGTTCCCGGCGAAAAGACTTCGCGCACGCCCAGTTTTTTCAGCTCGGCGACATCCTCCGGCGGGATGATCCCGCCCACCACCACCGGCGGCGGTTCGGCTTTCCGGGCGCGGAACTCCGCATACAACTTCCGGCAGAGCTCCAGGTGGGCGCCCGATAGCACGCTCAGGCCGATGATGCGGACGTCCTCCTGGATGGCGGTGGAGACGATCGTCTCCGGCGTTTGGCGCAAGCCGGTGTAGATGACCTCCATGCCTGAATCGCGCAGATATTTGGCGATTATTTTTGCTCCGCGATCATGGCCATCCAGTCCCGGCTTCGCCACCAAAACCTTGATCGGTTGCATTTTTCACTACTATTTTATTTAAAAAAAAAATAAAGTCAAGACGCCAAGTATTGACATTTATGCAGGAATAGTTAAGAATAATGGCAAGAGACATTTCCAGGAGGAAGCGGATGAATAAGTGGACGGTGTTTCTGGCGGATAGCAGCTATACCATCCGGCGCATCGTCGAACTCTCCTTTTCGGAAATAGAGGGTGTGGAGGTCGTCAGCTTTGAAAACGGCGTTGACCTGAAGGAAAAGTTGTCCCGCCTCAAGCCCAATGCGCTGATCATCGACACCAAGTTCCCCATGGCCAACGGTTACGAAATCTGCCGCTTCATCAACGCCAACGAGGCCCTCAAGCACATTCGCGTTTATTTGATGAAGGGAGGATTCGAGCCGTTGAACACTGAGTTGATCAAGGATTTGAAATACGAGGAAATCATCACCAAGCCATTCGATTCCAACGCCCTGGTGCAGTCGGTCATTCACACTCTGGAGCAGCGCCAAGCCTACGTCCCCAAGCGGGAAGCCGTCGAAACCGCCCCCGCCTCCCTGCCTGAGGATTTCCCGGAGATCGAGACCGATATCGGCGCCGCCGAGGGCATCAGTTTCTCCGACATCAAAGAGGAAATCGAGGCCGAATCCATCGTGACCGACGACATGATGTTCAAGGAGCGCAGCTACGAGCGGGAGGAAGTGCAACCGTCCGAGGAGATCACCCAGGGCACCCAGCCGCCGCTGGAGGACCTGTTGGCCCCCAAGGTCGAGGAGGAGTTCGTCAATCCCTTCGCCGAGGAGCCCGCCAAAGCGACGGTTCCGCCGCCCAGCGGCGAAGCCACAACCAAGGAAACTCCGATCACGACCATCACCTTCGAGCCGATAAAGGAAGAAAAGGATACCAACGAAGACACCTCCGAGTTGCGTGAAAAGGCGGCCTTGGACGCGGTGAAGGCAGCCGCCGAAGAGGGCGAAGTCATGCCCGACGACCTGTTCGAATCCAGCGCGGCGCCCGCCGTCGAGAAGAAAGAGGCCAAGGCCGCGCCCGTCATCGAGGCGGCGAAGATCCCGAAAACCATCGAACCAGAGATTCCCAAAAAGGCCGATAAAAAAATCCCTTTCAGCGAAAAGGATTTCTTTGCCCAGCTGCAGCCCGAAGTAAAGGCGAAACCGAAAGAAGCTCCGCTCAAGATCGACGCGGTGAAGGAAAAAGTCGAAGACCGTCTCACCGTCGCCATCCGCGAAATGCTGTGGGAGATCGTGCCGCCGCTGGCCGAAAAAATCATCAAGGAGGAAGTGGAGAAGCTCAAGTCCGAAATCGACGCGAACGACAAGTAATCCCGCTTCTCCGCCACGACCGCCGTGTCTGACACAGTGATGGATAAATCGTATAATCACGCGCAAACGGAAAAAGAATGGTACCGCCGCTGGGAGGAGAGCGGCCTCTTCACGGCCGACAGCCGCTCGCCGGCCCCCCCCTTCTCCGTCATCCTGCCGCCGCCCAACGTCACCGGGTCGCTGCACATCGGCCACGCCTTCACCAATACCCTGCCGGACATCCTGGTGCGCCGCAAGAAGATGCAGGGATTCAACGTGCTCTGGCTGCCGGGCGTCGACCACGCCGGCATCGCCACCCAGATGGTGGTGGAACGCTGGTTGAAAAAGGAAAAAAACCTGACCAAAGAGGAAATGGGGCGGGAGAAATTTCTGGCCCTGGTTTGGGAATGGAAGGAACGTTCGCAGCGGACCATCATCGAGCAGATCAAGAAACTCGGCCTCTCCCTCGACTGGACGCGCATGAAGTTCACCTTCTCAGACGAGATGCAACGGGCGGTGCGCCGGGTTTTCGTGTCACTCTACCGCGAAGGGCTCATCTACCAGGGCGTGTACATGGTGAACCGCTGCCCCTCGTGCAAGACGGTGCTGTCGGACCTGGAGGTCGAGCACAAGGAGATCCGCACTCAACTGACCTACATCCGCTACCCCCTGAAACAAGCCAAGGGAAAGAAAAAATTCGTCGAGGTCGCCACCACCCGCCCCGAAACCATGCTCGGCGACACGGCCGTGGCCGTGAATCCCGAGGACAAGCGCTACCGCGCCCTCATCGGCTCAAGCGTCATCCTGCCGCTGGTCGGCCGTGAAATCCCGCTGATCGCCGACGCCAAAGTGGACAAGGGCTTCGGGACCGGTGCGGTGAAGGTCACTCCCGCGCACGATCCTTTCGACCGCCAACTGGCCCTGGCCCACGATCTGCCCAGCATCGTCGTCATCGACGAAAACGGACGCATGACCGGCCCGATACCGGAAACGTACGCCGGGCTGGACCGTTTCGCCTGCCGCCAGCAGCTGCTCGCCGACCTGCGCCGCGAAGGATTCCTCGTCAAGGAGGAACCCTACGTCCACAACATCGGCCACTGCCATCGCTGTGGAACGGTGGTCGAGCCGCTCGTGTCCCGGCAATGGTTCCTGCGCATGAAGGAGCTGGCCGCGGCCGGGGCGGAGGCCGTGCGGAAAAAGGAAACTCTATTCATCCCCGAGAGGTGGGAAAAGATCTTCTTCAACTGGATGGACAACATCCAGGACTGGTGCATCTCACGCCAGTTGTGGTGGGGCCACCGCATCCCCGCCGCCACCTGCCGCGCCTGCCAGGCGTTGACCGTGGCGGAGGAGCTGCCGCACGCCTGCCCCCGCTGCGGCTCGGCGGACATTGTCCATGACGAGGATGTCCTTGACACCTGGTTTTCCTCGGCGCTCTGGCCCTTCATCACCCTCGGCTGGCAGGAGGGGAGCCGTGACTTCCGGGTCTGGTACCCGACCTCGCTCATGGTCACCGCCTTCGACATCATCTTTTTCTGGGTGGCGCGCATGATCATCATGGGTATCCACTTCTGCGGCGCCGTGCCCTTCCGCGACGTGCTCATCAACGGG